>Ga0307515_10022796_pt1 | contig 11017 bp, 10 predicted proteins | sample 17_EM_MG_FD_194513 | JGI IMG/M metagenome (GOLD analysis project Ga0307515, IMG submission 194513) | Populus trichocarpa ectomycorrhiza microbial communities from riparian zone in the Pacific Northwest, United States - 17_EM | ecosystem: Host-associated > Plants > Roots > Unclassified | place...
AAAAACATTACAACTGGAACTAAGTTTGACACACTAGACATGCTTGTCAAGCAAAAGCAAAGATAACAAGCTACTTAAAAGATGAAAGCGCTCACCTGCATTCCTTATTGATTACAAGGCATGCTTTATGAATATCAGTATTCAGGCGATCCATCAAACTTTCCTCAGTCACACGATAAATAACACTTCCTGCAGAAGGTTATGTCAGGCAGCTTGCAAAATCTTTCATTTAAGAAATTAATTTACATATATTCTGGAAACAAAAATGGATTACCTGTTCTATTCTTAACATTGATGAATCCATCTTGTTTGATCTTTTCCATAAAGTCTTTTCCGATCCGTTCTTCAATGCCTCTCTTCAGATCATAACGGCCAGAAACATTGAATACTGTAGTGATATCCTGATATTTGGAAGCATATAGGAGCACCACATCGCCTCCTGCAATTACATTGTTGGCATGACAGCTTTCAAAGAGAGGATTATAATTTACATAAACTTATTATTTATCATAGTAGACTTTGCACACTAGACTTCCAAAACAGATGAGTTGAATAGAACGTGAAATTGACACAGCTAATCATGAGAAGCATTATTACTAAACTGCCCTTCATTTCCACTCAAAAAAAGGGGCCCACTTTTTCCATGCATTATATTACTGAAACCCTTCATATTCTGGGCTTCTTTCTTTAGAATTCCCATCTGAGTCTCCACATTAGATTAGGCACAGAAGACGAGCAGGCATCTTTAGAAGTATTTGTATGACATTCTGCATGGAGAGTTAATATGAAGACTTTGGACTATAAGCTTGTCATTTAAAAGGTTCCATCCCAAAATTCACATTCGATAGATAATAATACCCCTACACCATGTCTCTTTGGAGCTTAAAACATATATCAGAAGTAAATAAATTAACGACATTCATGGCAGTGTTGACTGCCCGCCAACATTGCTGAGAGCCAAAAGTAGAGAATGTTCCAGGCAAGCAGTAGCCAAGAGCACTACCTGGAGCATCCGTTGCCACCTCAAATGACTTCTCACTTCTGCCACTAGGGCAACAGCATCAGCACACACATTTCCAAGGGAAAACTTATCTCCAGCTCTCTATCAGCATTGCCACCCAGCAGTCACCCTTTTACTACATACCAATGCATCATAAGTGCTGTGTCATCATCAATGGTATGTATGCCACAGCCAATTTGCCATCGCCTCATCAACCGAGTGTTATTACATTCAGAACAACCTCAATACCTTTCACGCCTTATTCCTAATCACTCTTTTCTACCATCACATGATTCACTACATCAACTATGCATGTCAACTTCTATTGCCTCCATCTTACTACAGCAATGGAAATTCAACAACAGTGGTATTATCTGCATTAACATTGTAGGCTTAAAAAACTTAACTTCATCTTGGCAGTGGCGTCTACACAATTTAGATGTTGAATAATCATATGCACACCTTTACTGTGCCCAAGAATTGCACTTATGGCACGGCTTGCTCCACGGAAGTGTTCCATTACAGAACGTAAATCATCAGCCTCTCTCCAATAACTACCATACGCAAATGAACCTTCACTTTCCCTGGTAAAAAATATTACAACAAAATCAGCATGAAACTAAATGCTTATTGTTTGCAGCAAGAATTGAACTGTGTGCCAACGATTCAGGCAATTGGAATCTACCACGGTAAACACAGATTTAATTCTTCCAGTTTGAGAACAAACGACCACTAACTGATCTGAAAATATTTCCACACTATAACTGATATCTAAACAATTCAATTATAAACATGAAAGTCCTGGAAGAAATCAAGCATGATAATATTTGGTAAAATATCAAATTGATCTTGGATTCTTTTTAAAGGAGACCCCTACGGATCACAGAAATAACAATAAGAAATCAACCCACAATTCTCTTTGCTTTGATTGATTCTAAAGCGTTGGAAAAATAGAAAGGTCCTTCGACATCAAATTGGTCATCAGCTTCCACAAAAAGAACAAAGCAAGTAGCAGATTGTAAGACCAAAAAGAGGAGAATTTTGATCATTCTTTCCATGGCATCTAGATACGTTATGTGCCACAATTACTCCCTTTCATGATTGATGATGCCAACTAAAAAGGTTGCATTACCTATTAAGACAAACTACATGATCAGCAATCTCCTCTGCTGCAATTATCAAGTCATTTTTTGTTCGAGTTCTAAGCAATTATATACATATGGGAAAAAAGTGGCGAGCAAAAAAATAAAATATCCTGTACATATCAGTAAAAACAAACAAAAAACAACTTACCCATTTCCAGCAAAGTCGAAGCGGAAGGAAGAGGTTCCTTCCTTTTCTAATGCCTTGGCAAGATTCACCATAGTATCGTTTCCCTTGAGATAGAGAGAAAATACAACAAACCCAAGTCAGCTTTCACTTCTTTTCTTGTTTTTGTAAGGGAAAAAAATCAAATATGAAAGCAGACAACCTTTGTGGAACGAAAACCATGACACAATATAACAATCTCGTTGGATCCAGTGTCATGTAATAAGCCCACCAGTTTTTCACCATGTTTGTTTGATATGATCACTTTCTGCTGCTCAACAACTGTAAGCAAACCCGCCAACAATGTACATATTTGACATCATCCATAAACAAATGCTAATACACGCACATGTATAAGTATATTACCTGGGTTTTGGCCAGAGGGAGGGAGAGCCATCCTTAATGTCACGCTGCGATTGAACAAGGATGAGAAGGAGCGTAGATGGCGAAGAGGAGATTTAGGTGAAGAGGGGGGCTTTTTTGAGATTAATGAATTTTTTACTACCACTGGACAATTATTACAGACAACAAGATTTTCCATTTATTTTGTACTTACTATTAAACCAGCGATTGGGTTTGCTGCTCTATGCTTTGAGCTCTCGCTTGTGACTTGTGAGTGAATGATTTTGTCCGTTGCTTCGATCCAATTACATTACTTTGTATTATTATTATTAATCCACTTCTTTTTTTTTTTTTCCCCTCTACTCTTTTTATTAAACGTGGTTACATGCACTTCATTGCTTTCTTTTTCTCTTCTTTCCCTACTCACAGTAGTCAGCAGAACAATATTTTTCCTTCACGTGCCTTTTCTACACTCCTTGTCATTCCTCTCCTTCACTGGAAGCCTAACTACCACCCATCTCAATCATCGATCACAAACCAATATGTTGTTTCATTGATCTCCGATCAACCAGCCGACAAAGACCGAAAACCTTGGGTGGGTGGTGAGCTTATTTCTCTGTATTTATTCTTTTAATGTAGCATTTCTTTTGTTGCTTGCTAGGTTTTTCCTATTGCTTGGATCCCACAAATTTGATCAATTTCTTTGTTTTGTTTGTTTGCTACAGATTTTGTTGTTTCTTCTTTCATTGTTTTTGGTTACTTCATCACAGCCTGCATTGTCTCTTCTTTTTTGTTTGCTTTTTTTTTTTGTGTGTTTGATTACTGTTGTGTGGTGTATGTTTTCTATCGGTGCTCTAATTGGTTCAAGCCTACTCACTCTATTAATTTTTCTCATTTCCTTTCTATTCAACTATTGAAGTTGTGCTTGAGTTTGATTAGTTTTAGTCTTTGCTTCGTTTTATCTTGGTTGATTCTTCAACTTTTCCTTTGGTTTTGTCCATGTATTTTTATAGGATTAGATTTCATCGACGACTTAATAGTTCTTCTTGCTTTTTGAGGCTTCGATTAATTTTAATTTTGATTGTTTTTGTTCGTGACTGTTGTATGTGTTGGTTGCTTTTATTTTTAGTAAAATTCTTTACTCTTGCGTCAATTTCCATTTAATAATTCTCTTATTTAAAAAAAAAAATAGCTTTATCATGGATTTTTTAAAACAAAATAACAAAAAATGGTGTTTGCTTGGTGAGTAGTAAATGAATGAGTGTGTCACGGGGTAATTTTTTGCTACGCGAATAAACCCGTGCGGCAGCCTAGTGCCTCACTAGACTCAGCCTTCCCTCGCCAATCCCACTCGTGTTTGCCTAGTAACTAAGCAAGCGGAATACACAAGTAGAATAAGATAATCAAAGTGCACAACAAGCTTTACAGGAACTCTTTCCCAACCTTTATTGATCTCGTACACAAAGGAGACTATACACAAATCCGTATGTGTGCTATGCACAAAGATTGCATGCTACACCAAGCTATCTCTAACTAGTGCTCTACATGTTCTTGCAAGCCCCTACATGCTGAACATTCCCCACGCATGCTGCTACATGCCCATACATACCGCCCCCTCAACCAAAAGCTACAACAAGTATTTATAGACAAACATTTACAAGGCACACCCTTCATTCCTACTTTTAAGGAAGTGTTCACCCATGAACATAGTGGCCCCATTATCTACCAAGTAGTGGGAAGTTTTCCCCCATGATCTCTCATGATCTTAGTGGGTTGAGAGCAACCCCTGGTCAGCCCCCACGTTTTCAGCCCCCATGATCTCATGATCTTGGATATCCATAACTGCCACTAACCCACATTTTGCATGTCCACCTGACAACCCCAACTGCCAGCTTTTGCTGCGTCATCTGTTGAGTCACTCACATGCCTTGGACAGTCCTTCGTCCAAGTTTCAGATCGTGCCAAGTCGAGCCCCTGACTTGCACAAGCTGTTGCGCGCTACTGAATTCGCATCTGCGTGCAGGCCTTCGCTGCCGAATTCCTCGACAGCCCCTGTTCTCGTCAACCTATGCCCCTGACGAGTTTTCCTGCCTAGCTTGGACATTCCATCGTCAAGCCCATGTTCGTCAACAATCTGCGCTGCCGATTTTCCTTTGACAAACCTACAGCCGCATAAATCTGCGCTGCCGATTTATCCCACTGTTGGCATGGCTGCCAGCACCCTTAGGCACTGTTTTGGACAACCTGCCGAAGTGTGCACCTCATACACGTTTAACACTGTTACAAATCACCCCCACCAAAAGAACTTCATCAACCTGTTTCAAAGCCAAGCTGTGACACATTCTGTTTTGGCTCGTTAGTTTTCCACAAATGTCAAACATATCATACTCGCAAGCATGTTTTCGTAAAGTTTAGATGCCACACCTAGCACCCAAGGAATCCGTCCCTTTCTTTACAAAAATACAGGCATACAAAAACCCCCATCAAAGAATCATATGAACTCCCATATGAACCCATAATTCCTCAACAGTTCCGCATTCCACCTGTAAGTAATAAAATGAGACGGTGCTGTTGGCCCCAGCACCAACCCAGTTTCGGTGATCAACTTCATCTCATGTCGAAGTCTTTCGGCAAGGTCCTCTAAGTCCATCTATAACCTGCCATAGCACAAATACATAGCATCCCAACCTCAAATTCTGTCTGACCTGGTTCCCCCATGCGCTACTGTCATGCCCTAGAAACTTCGTCACCCATACAAGATTTCGCTGACGCAAAACAGCCCCTACTATTTTCAACCTTCGCTACATGTTTCGTCCACCGAAAACTCTCAACACTTTATCCCAACAAAGGTCATTAGCATTCTGCTTCCATCATTGCGAACCATCCATCGTCACAATGCACAGAATAGCCACTCGTACTGCCTCCAAGACAGCACACAAAATCATCTTCGTCGACGATTTTGGCTTCCCAGCCGAGCCCACTGAATCGGCTGCTGAATTCTTCACCTCAATCTGTCCTCATCGTCAAGGTGCCTCGAATTCCCAATTTCTGCCCCCACAAGGCAACAAGGCTAGACAACATCCTCACCGATATGCTAGCCCATGACTACTGAATTCCATCTCGGTCATTAAGCAAACGCATAACATTTATGTATGCCATATCCCCAACACCATCTTCCACACTGACAGCGTCAAGTTTTCCTCTCCTTGGGCAACAATCCCACACAAAGAAATTCCATCGCAAGAGAAAAACAGTGTAAATTTAAACCCTTACCGATTTGCCTTCTCGTCTGACCTTCCATTGTCAGCAGCAAGTTTGGGCTCTCTTCCACTGAATTGCTTCTTCTATTTCGCCCCAACCTTCCCATTTAGGCTTCGATGAAAACTTAGAAACTCCTAGCAGTCCCTTCGATGGCCCCTGCTCTCAAGTCTGCCATTCCATCGACAATTTTGATGGCCAAATCAGCACCCATTTTGATCTGATTCCTTTGTCATCACTTTGCGTCGCCCATAGATTAGTTAAGCCACCAAACTTCGCAGGCCTTTGAACACCATCACTGCCCAAAACACTGGCAAGTTTTCCCCAAATGGCTTCGAACAAATCAGCCCTTCGATCTGCCCTACAACTATCCATCGTCTGTGCTACGAAACAGCCCATCGTTTCGTCATGAACGCGAACTGCGTTCTGCTTCAAAGTTTCTGCCAGTCCATCGACAACATCAATGCTTCTCCCAAATTAGTCCCTTCGATTTGTCCAGAGAAACATCAGCATTCTCATCGCTGATCATTGTGCTGAAATATGCCAGTCCATCGGCAGAAGCAGTAGCTCTCCCAAATCAATCTGTTGATTTGGCCACAGAATCATTCTCGTCGTCTTGCCAAGAAAGCAACCACGCTCTGATACCACAGTTCATATGATTCTTTGATGGGGGTTTTTGTATGCCTGTATTTTGTGAAGAAAGGGACGGATTCCTTGGGTGCTAGGTGTGGCATCTAAACTTTGCGAAAACATGCTTGCGAGTATTATATGTTTGACATTTGTGGAAAACTAACGAGCCAAAACAGAATGTGTCATAGCTTGGCTTTGAAACAGGTTGATGAAGATTCGATGGATTGAATTTATTGTTGAATGTGGGCAAAGCTAGAGGTTTCGTGGGGAGAAACATGGATTGTGACGAGGAACAGATGCGGTGCAAGGGTACTTCGAATCTGTCCGACGAGGGCGTTGGGTTCTTTTGGTGGGGGTGGTTTGTAATAGTGTTAAACGTGCATGAGGTGCACACTTCAGCAGGTTGTCCAAAACAGTGCCTAAGGGTGCTGGCAGCCATGCCAACAGTGGGATAAATCGGCAGCGCAGATTTATGCGGCTGTAGGTTCATCAAAGGAAAATCGGCAGCGCAGATTGTTGACGAACATGGGCTTGACGATGGAATGTCCAAGCCAGGCAGGAAAACTCGTCAGGGGCATAGGCTGACGAGAACAAGGGCTGTCGAGGAATTCGGCAGCGCAGGAATTGGCAACCTGCACGCAGATGCGAATTCGACAGCGCGCAACAGCTTGTGCAAGTCAGGGGCTCGATTTGGCACGATCTAAAACTTGGACGAAGGACTGTCCAAGACATGTGAGTGACTCAACAGATGACGCAGCAAGAGCTAGCAGTTGGGGCTGCCAGGTGGACATGCAGAATGTGGGTTAGTGGCAGTTATGGATATCCAAGATCATGGGGGAAAACTTCCCACTACTTGGTAGATAATGGGGCCACTATGTTCATGGGTGAACACTTCCTTAAAAGTAGGAATGAAGGGTGTGCCTTGTAAATGCTTGTTTATAAATACTTGTTGTAGCTTTTGGTTGAGGGGGCGACATGTATGGGCATGCAGCAGTATGCATGGGGAATGTTCAGCATATAGGGGCATGCAAGAACATGTAGAGCACTAGTTAGAGATAGCTTGGTGTAGCATGCAATCTTTGTGCATAGCACACATACGGATTTGTGTATAGTCTCCTTTGTGTACGAGATCAATAAAGGTTGGGAAAGAGCTCCTGTAAAGCTTGTTGTGCACTTTGATTATCTTATTCTACTTGTGTATTCCGCTTGCTTAGTTACTTAGCAAACACGAGTGGGATTGGCGAGGGAAGGCTGAGTCTAGTGAGGCACTAGGCTGCCGCACGGGTTTATTCGCGTAGCGAAAAATAACCCCGTGACAGAGTGCTTCCTTTGTGTTTTTGTTCTTCGTGTTTTTCTGGCTTTTAGCTTGGAGATGCTGCCACATGATATTGTCTTTGGCTATGTTGTTTTCATTTTTTATTTTTTTTCCCATTCATTGAGTGGGAGAGCTTTTTATAGGAACTGCCAATTTCATTTCTTTGCTTAAGTTCTTGCATTGCCTTATGTTTTATGAGCTCTCAATATTGTTTGTTCTTCTTGAACAGTTTTATAGTTGGGTGTTTGATTTTGCTATTATTGTACTTAGGGTTTGTTGGTGTTTTGCTATGGATTTTTGCTTTATTTAAGTGTGTGTTTTTGTCTTCTTTATCAATATTTTCCATAGCATGGTAAGCCTATTAAAGGCATTTTACAAAGAAATTTCCTTGAGCATCATTTTTAAGAGGCTTATGAATATTTTTTTTTTATTTTTATTGGTTTAATTTGGCTTTTATCTTGTATATACTATGGGTTGTACCTATTATGGGTGCAAGCCTTCACAATAAAAATACAAAAAATATAAAAGCAAAAACAATAAATTCATGTTTTTACTGCTGTGCTTTTTGCCTTTTGTGGTGAGCTCCATCACTAAAAGCAAACATAACATCAAAAAGTGGGTATAAGCTTCAAATGTGTTTTGGCCTTTATCATCTCTTTAGTTTTTCTTTCTTTCTTTCTTTCTTTATATTGGTTTATTTTAAACATGAGAGGAAATAGATAAATTATGACACACTAAAATACTAAAATACTTGGCAAAACAAGTCTATTCCAAGTTCTACATCAAATCGTTTAGGATTGGGATAAATGAATGGATTTTTCACAACCATAAACATATTAATCAACATGTTAATGAACATAACTAGCTCCCTATTACGAGGTGCAGTTACCAACACTAAGTATAAGTCAGATAACCGACCCTTTGATTTTGACCACGACAACCTTAAAATTTTGTTATAAAAGTTTTCTTAGAGAGAAATTATTGTAAACTCCCGGTTTTATATTCTCTTTTACAAACATAGTCTGAGGTCTTTTTTTAAAAAAAAAACTTAGAGAGGAGTATAATATCCAGTGTCTTGAATAGTTTTTTTCAGCTCATCCCAAAATCTTACCATTCATTTTTTATCCAATTCTCCAAATAAATTAGGCGAGAGAAAACAAATATCGAAGCGAATTTGATTATAGCTTAGACTAACAAACATAACCAAATATAAATGACATCAATCCTAGATACTTTCCTTTAATAAAATCACCTTTTAAAAGGGTGTTTTTGTCAATGAATTGTAGCTGAATTGATATTAGTATCCCCTTTCTTTTAAATTAAATTTCTTAGACCAGCTAGTTGGTAAGGCTGCCAAGCACAAAGCTATTGCCTTATGTTTCTTGCAGCCCTGCACAAGGCACTACCCTTGTATTGTTGGTGTGTAGCGGCAGCCTCGGGTGCCACTACTATGGCTATTGTCGGCATAGGTAGTGTGCCCATGTCCCCAACATCAAAAGGTAAAAGATGATATTAGGGGTAAAATTATAATTTTATCCTTAAAACATATTTTTAGGGTTTTGAGCAATATTACAATTATGCTCCTGCAACTTATACCTTATTATAATAAAGTATTTTGTGCATAATTATAAAATTTATCCCTACATGTATAAAATTTTGATTTTATATTAAAATTTAAATATTAAATTAAATTAATTTTTCTGATTGGATTATGACTAAATTAAAGTGTTTAATTCAAAATGTCTTGATTTGAAATATCCTAATTGGATTAGGATTTGGTTAAAATATTTAACTAAACTATTTTAGAAAAATAGTTTTTCTAAATAAAGCGAGTTTTAAGTAAAAAAAAAAATTATTTAAGTAATTCCAAAATAGCTTAGGATGTTAAAAATATTTTAACATGATTAATTTTCTTATTAAATTTAAAAAATATTTTTTAAAGAAAATTTGTATTAAATAAATTTTTTTATTAAGATTGGGAAATTATCAAATTGGATTTGATTTAATATTTTTTAAGAATTAATATATTTTTTTAAAAAAATCCACATAAAGACAATAAATATAATTTGAGCATACAATATATTTAATTGTGTATATTAATGTGTTTTTATGCATGATGGATGATTATTGTAACAACCTCAATATATACACACGCAGTTTCCACATAATTTACTTATTATTATACCATTTATTAGGTGCTTATATATATAATTGAAGTATTATACATTTTCAATTATGAAAATCTGCTAAAATTTCAGCAAAGTCTTCATTACACCAGAAGATCTCAAGTTATCAACTAGAACCTCTTTTATTTCCATATTCATCAAAACACAACTCAAACATTGTCCAATCATCCTGAACATTATCGCATCAACGGATTAGAATAACTTCTAATCCCATCCTCCAACATTTCCACCATCATAATTCCTTTATTACAAGTATATAAATATACAATTTATATTAAAGCATCATAGATTAATTACATTCATTCATAATTCTATAGTAATAAAAGAGTATAATATCATAAAAGTTTATTAACATATTCTAATTTAAATAGCGTAGTAAATTTAAAGTGTCTCATTGTTTACATGTTAGAAATTACATTATAAAAGAAATACAGTTTACATATTCATTTAATTTAACATAAGGGTTCCTAACATTTATCATTTTGCCCATGGTTGTGAGATACATGTAATTGAATTCATTGTATAAAAAGATAAAGTTACTTAATATGTTAATCAAACAAGAGAAATAACATTAATATTACATTTCAATTTTATTATGTCATTGACCACAACTTCTCTTACAAACCAATTGATCTTAAATAACACATTATGAATTCGAGTAATCATTAACCCAGTGTTACTAACCCATTTTTTTGATATACTTTCACCCTTTTTTGGGTGTTTACTTTCCATTTTTCATTTTCAGGAAACAACTCATCACCAAGCAATTAAGTTTCCCTTCCCATTTCTCGATCACTAGTTTCTTCACTGGATAACTAATTTTCCCGTCCATTACCGAGCACTAGTTCTATTACCGGGAAACTAATTCCTTCACCCATTGTCAGGCACTAATTCTATTATCGGGAAGCTAGTTCCTTCTTTTTATTTTTTTTTCGCATGAAATCAAAACACTTTTCTACATTGACCATTGATTTACTC
>Ga0307515_10022797_pt1 | contig 11017 bp, 4 predicted proteins | sample 17_EM_MG_FD_194513 | JGI IMG/M metagenome (GOLD analysis project Ga0307515, IMG submission 194513) | Populus trichocarpa ectomycorrhiza microbial communities from riparian zone in the Pacific Northwest, United States - 17_EM | ecosystem: Host-associated > Plants > Roots > Unclassified | place...
TCTTTTTTTTGTTTTTTTTTTTTTTTGCATTGTTTTTTTTTATTATGAGTTTTTTTTCTCAATTTCATCCCTCGATGTTTGTTTGGTTAAGAATTTGGCTTCTTTGTTTTTTTGGGTTTGCCTTTAATGAGGTCACACCGGTATCATGACATGGATCATAGATTTAGAAGATTAGTCAGAGTCGACTTCCTTTTTTTTTTTAAGCTTTCATGTTTATAGCGTTATCCCAAACTCGTGTCCTAGGTCATGTGTTGGATTTCTTAGCCCGGGTTAGTTGCCGAGTTCGCTCAAGGCTTTTTTTGTTTTTTTTTTTGCTTTAACAAAAACTTTTAAATTTATTTTTTAAAATTTGCTTATAATAAACTTCTTGATAGGACCTAGATCTAGGTTTTCATAGGTTGCGAGCTTTTTAATATTTGATCATGTTTAGGATGTTTGTCCAGGTTTACTTGGTTTTTACATATGTTTTCAATTTCACCCGCTATGATTTTTTTTATTTTTAAAATTTGATTATTATTCTTTTAATTTTCTTGTTGCTTTTACAGGTTTTTTATTAGTATTTTGTAGCGATCTTATCTTTTGAAATTAAATTGGTTAAAGATTATGCTTTTTAACTGAATCTGGATAAAAATTTTCAATTTGCTTTCAACAATTTTTTTTTATTTCACCCCTACCATTTTTTAATCTATAAATATATATCATATTACAAATGATTTTCAATTTCATCCCCTATAATTTTTTAATCTTTCAAGTTTGGTCTCGATTCTTTTAATTGCAGTGTTTTTAGGATATTTTTATTTATTTCAAAATCCATCTTTAATGGGTTTTTTCCTGTCAGATTTTAGGCCCATTCATTTTCTTTTTTTTTGCTACTCCTTTTATTTTGTAAATTTTTTTATTAGTAGTTTTTTCAATCATTTCATCATTCAAAATTAAATTGGAAGACATTTAAGCTTTTTGACCCCCTATAATTTTTTAATCTTTCATGTTTGGTCTCAATTCTTTTAATTGCAGTGTTTTTAGGATACTTTTATTATTATTTTTTCAAAATTCATCTTTAATGGGTTTTTTCTTGTCAGATTTTAGGCTCTCTTTTTTTTGCTACTCCTTTTATTTTGTAAGTTTTTTTTATTATTAGTTTTTCAACTATTCCATCATTCAAAATTAAATCGAATGACATTTAAGTTTTTTGATTGAACTCGGGTATATGATCTAACAAGTTGCGGGTTTTTTAGATTAGTTTAGGTTTAGTAAGTTCGCCTAAGAATGCTTTGTTTTTTCTCTTTTTAAAAGTTGATGTTTTCTTTTCTTTTCTTTTTTGAAGTTCGACTTTTTTTTCTGGTTTTTCTTCAGTTATGTTAGAATTGAGTTGTTTGATAAACCGAATAGGCTCGGGTGTGGTGCTTTTTATCTTTTTCTCATTGTTTTTTTTGGTCAATTTATTTATCATTGTTATGTTTTTTTTATTATTTAAATTGCTACTTTAACCAATGATTTGAAACATAAATTATTTTTTCTTAACAAATCTTCCATTATAGTTGCATGTTCTTGGAAGAATAATTTTACTTGTATTTTAAGGGTAGGGATCTCGTACTTCCATATGAATGAATTATATCATTCTACAAGGAATAAATTGCACATAAGCCTCCTTCATTATTTATCAAAGTGCCACTAATCTCTGAATTAAAAATTACTTCTTTAATAAATTATTTAATTTGACTTAATTCGATAATTTGTTTTATAGGTTTTTGTCAATGAAAAAACAGATTGTGGCCATGAAAATTACATTTGATAAATTTTAAACTCTTAGCCATCATTTGCCGGGCCATACACTCAATTTATTTGATTGTGTCCTTAATTTTTCAAAAAAAATTTTATTTGAGTCGTCAATTATATTTTATTCCCGATTGGATGGGACCTTGCTTTTATTTAACAACGAACTAAATAAAATAAAATCATAACATTAATTTAGAAATTAATAGTACTTAATTTGATTGAGCAGGATTCTATATAATCTAGTCTTTTTCAAATACCTACTACACATACTATTAATATTATGAATGTACGAAAAAATATTATTAAAAAGTATTATTAAAATAAAACATCAATTTTGTTTGAGATTATAAATCTACTTGACTAGTGATTTTTTAAAGTCTAAACACACACAAAAAATCTAATCATTTAAATGCCTTTTAAGAATTGACTGAGTTATTTTGGTAATTGCTTTTTAAAATACACAGTAAAATAACTAATATAATCCTATAATAAAATAATCTAATGCCTTCTGTATAAGGATGTTTTTGTATTTTTATGTTTGATAGAATACCAGAATTACTACATTACCTATGTCATTTCAGTTTTTTAGCCATGGATTCAAGGGCTTGGTAATAATTTCCTCATGGTTTGTTTGTTAACTAGTCTTAAGGGTATTCTTGATTTTGTACAAATAAAAACAAAACAAAAAAAATTGTTGACGCATGCAAAACAATCGGCAGTGCGTCAACCGCTCTGCCAACTTTGAGCGACGTGTGCAGCTAACTCTGGTGGTTGTAATGGCGCTTCCACCACATCATTTGATTCGTCCTTTCCTCCCTAGATGACCTGTGTATTGTGGTTCGACGAGGTTTGGTGTCGATTCTTTTAATTGCAGTGTTTTTAGGATACCTTTTGTTTTCAAAATTCATCTTTAATGGGTTTTTTCCTGTCAGATTTTAGGTCCATTCTTTTTTTTTGGCTACTCCTTTTATTTTGTAAGTTTTTTTATTAGTAGTTTTTTCAACTATTCCATCATTCAAAATTAAATTGGATGAAACTTAAGTTTTTTTATTAAACTCGGGTATATGATTTAACAAGTTGCAAGTTTTTTAGATTAGTTTAGGTTTAGTAAGTTCGTCTAAGAATGCTTTGTTTTTTCTCTTTTTTTAAAGTTGATGTTTTTTTTTTTTTGAAGTTCAACTTTTTGTTTTTTGTTTTTTTTTCAGCTATGTTAGAACTGAGTTGTTTGATAATCCGGATAGGTTCGGGTGTGGTTCTTTTAATCTTTTTTTTCATTGTTTTTTTGGTTAATTTATTTATTATTGTTGTGTTTTTTTTATTATTATTTAAATTGCTACTTTAACCAAAGATTTGAAACTTTAATTTTTTTTTTTACAAATCTTCCATTATAGTTGCATGTGTGAACATGTTCTTGGAAGAATAATTTTACTAGTATTTTAAGGGTAGGGATCTCGTACTTCCATATGAATGAATTAAAAAAAACTCTTAGACAGCATTTGCCGGCCCGTACACTCAATTTATTTTGATTGTGTAATTAATTAATTAATTTATTTTATTTGAGTCGTCAAGTATATTTTATTCCCAATTAGATGTGGCGTTACTTTTATATATAGTTTTAAAACCCGGCTTGACCTGACAGGTAAAGACAGGATCCGACTGACTCGAAGCTGGAATCGGTGACTTTTGTTTTTTTTACTAAAACGACGTCGTTTTGATTTAAAAAAAAAATAACTCGGGCGACCCGGTGATCCGGTTAAAACCCAGAACCCAGACCTTAAATTAGACCGGGTCTAAAAACTATGTTTTTACAGTCTTGCTAACCTCCTTTTTAGAGTATTACAATCTAAGGAATAGAATTGAATTCTAATAATGAAAGGATTAGAATTTCTGTCTCTTTCTACCAGTAAAAAAAAAAAACTGTCGGTTTTATAGAATTATTATTATACAAGGAATAGAATTGAATTCTAATCATGGAAGGATTAGAATTTCTTATTGCTATCGGTAAAAAACAACTCTCCTTATCAACCCTATAAATAAGTTATCTTCACATCGAGAAGGCTATTATTCTCTTCCCCAAAAAAGCAAAAAACAGGTAATATTATTTTACAAACGAGAGTGAAGTTTATATTATTATTAATTATGCTGTAGTCATTATTTTCTGCTAAAACTTATTTTTTGTCCCCTCATGATTTCTTTGAATGTTGACACTAATTATGGATGATAAATATAATAATATATAGGTAAAAACGTCTATGTTACTGCTTAATTATACTGTAATTTATCCTGTGCTAGGCTAAACTTACTGGTCCATAGTAAATATTCCTTTTTTCTTACTGTGATTACCATGCAACCAGCTTAAAATTAAATTACAATGAAAACGATAATTTATTGTGGGTTTGATATTACAGTGTAGAATATTTTTAAAATAAAAATATATTAAAATAATATTTTTTAATGTTTTTATAATCCATACATTGAAATCATTTAAGAATATATAAAAAAATAATTTAATATTTTTAAGTGAATGCAACTTCGTGGAATTTTCAAAAAGATGAGGTAGAAGATAGGCTTTTTGGCTGTCCCCACAAGGACTTTAATCAAGTCAAACAAAAAACTTCACTCGGTTCTCTCCGTGTTGTGTGGTTTTTCTTTATAAATAGAAGGAAGGATTAGCGCTTGAGTTCGAACAAAGCACGTTGGATGCAATATTTCATCTTATAGCTCTGAATTTTCTTGAGCTTCTCAGCGTGTCATTCTCTGCAGTTTGAAGACATGGGTGTTGAAACTACCAACAATGATCATGGCTACACCCAGAAAGAGGTGAGCCCACCCCCCTCTCTCTCTTACTTTTTTCCTAGATATTGTTAGTTTTGCAGAGAAACAAGACATGAAAAGTGATGAGAACTTTTCCAAAATGGTTGGAGTTTTGTCTTTAGTTAGCTTTTAACTTGATTCTTGCATCATTAACCTCTCCAATTAGCACCTTTTGTTATGTATTAGAATTTCTTTTTCTTAATTCCTGTCCCTTTTTTTGCTTTCGGGACAGTTTTGGCACATCTTTCTTCTTGGCAAGTAGAGGAGAAAATGAAACGTTTCAGCTTCTTGCTTTTATTTTTATCCAATTTCGAGAATCTAATTAATGTAATTAAGAATGTTATTAAAAACAAGAACTCGCCATAAACGTTCAGGTGCTCTGCTACGAATTAAGTGGTAAATCTGTGTGCATCATGTATTCAAGAACTAAGGGCATAACAAAGAACAAATCTGCTGATGTGATTCACTGAGGGATTCACAGTGTCTTGCTTCTTCTTTTTCTTAAAAAAACAAAAGGGCATCTACATTTTGTCTCCTTTAATCTCTTAAACTGCACCAGTCCCTTTAATTTACTGCAATTTCATCAAGCTGGCAATCTTCATGTTCATAGCCTGTGTCCAGTCAGTTTATTTTCGTTTTTTTTTTTAATTGTCCGAATTGAGTATATGATAGCGATGCTATATAAAAATAGTTATGTTTATTGCTCCAATATACTTCCCTTTCCTTCATAAAGAAGGAGAAGCATAGAAAGAATCCTCAGTATGTTTCTGCTGCACATTTTTTAGTTTTTTTTTTATTATGGTTAATTAATTTCTCAAAAAAGTTGTGGTTTCTTAAATTATTGTTTTCTATTTCTTGATACTTTAGACTTAATTAGACAGCTTTAGTAACACGTAATTGCCTTCAATATGTTGACTTTACAAATTTAGACTCTACACGCACATCAACTGCTTCGTTCTTCTTGTTAATTTTTCCAAGCCTAACATTTATCTTTGGAAATTTGTATCCACTTGACTCACCACTATGCTCCTCTTTTTCTCTGCCATATTCTAATCTTGCATGTCAGCTACCTAGCTAGCTAGGTCAGCAATTCAAATTAATCGTTTTCAATATTTTTCTTTATTGGTTCTCAACGTTACAAAGTATATTGCCAGTTGCCACTGAAAAATGAAAATAAAAAAACACCTGTAACCATCATCATCATCATCAATGGATTTGGGGGATTCTAGAGTAAAAAATTGATTAAAATTTAATAGAGGGTGCACCAAATAATTAGCACTTTCTAAGATACCAGTACCCTTTTACTTAATGAATTTCTAAGATATGCCTTAGTTGTAGCCTTGTCGGTGTATACATACAGCTCATAAATTTTCTACTACTATAATTTTTCCTTTTTCTTGTTATGGGACGATTGCGGTTTTTACTCTTCATGCACATGGCTACTTGCATATTATTTGACCCTTACACTCATTACAGCAAATAAATATGGTTTGTTTTGGAAAATAAATAGTTCTTTTTTTAAAAAAAAAAAAAAAAAAGACAAGGATAAGAGGAGTATGTGTGTGGGAAACCATGTTAGATCAAGCAGGACTTGAGGAAGAGTAGATGATTATTTCTGAAGTCTTTATCGGTGGCTATGGTTGTTTTATATTTAGTACAGGGACACTTTTTTCCATTGCCAGAAATGATGGGGTCTATGTGTAGCTAGTCAAAGTCAGATTAACGTTATAAATAGTGGTGGTTGGGTGATGTGTGAGCCAACCAATTGGCTGATAGCTAGGTTCCAAAAGTATGAAGATTAAAACTTTGGAAACTGAACTACTAGAAAATGGACTAGTTGACAAATGATCTAGTGCTTGTTATTCCAGAGGTTTAGGGATATCTAGATCCATAGGATTGGAATATTAAAAAATAAATAATGAAAAGAACTAATGGGTGCGCTGAGGACTTTTCTGCAAGCTTTGTTTTACAGAATGAACTGTGTAGTGTCAACTTGTAGGATAAAGGGAGGGAAATAAATTTATTCAACTTTTTTGCGTTGTCTGATATCATTTTCTTGAATTATAGTCTAATTCTGTTGCTGATTCAATAGCAAGAAACAACGATTCTGTTGTATTATTCTGTATGTTTTGCTGTTAAAATTGATGTAGAAATGTGTAATCATCAATGACAGGATGATGAAGTAGCAAGGCAGAAGGCAATTGATGATTGGCTTCCAATTACTTCTTCAAGGAATGCAAAATGGTGGTACTCAGCTTTCCACAATGTCACTGCCATGGTTGGAGCTGGTGTCCTCAGTCTCCCCTATGCCATGTCAGAGCTTGGATGGTATGTTCAGCAGCATATTTTTTTAAAGGGAAAGAAGACGTCTTCCCAGCTGTGGCCCATTTCATTATGATATTAATGACTTTTTTATCAATGTAACGTTCTATTTGTTATTTTCAGGGGTCCTGGTGTGGCTGTGCTAATCCTATCATGGATCATCACGCTATACACACTATGGCAAATGGTTGAGATGCATGAAATGGTGCCAGGAAAGAGATTTGATAGATATCATGAACTTGGTCAACATGCTTTTGGTGAAAAGCTTGGCCTCTACATTGTTGTGCCGCAGCAACTTATTGTTGAAGTTGGTGTGTGCATTGTGTACATGGTTACTGGGGGCAAATCATTGAAGAAGTTCCATGATATTGTGTGCAGCACATGCAAACCGATCAAACAAACCTACTTCATTATGATTTTTGCCTCTGTTCACTTTGTGCTCTCCCATCTCCCCAACTTCAACTCCATCTCTGGTGTCTCTCTGGCAGCTGCAGTCATGTCCTTGAGGTAACCCTACGCTTTTAGGCCTTCACATAAAATTTACAGAGTCTGGGTGCCAAAATTTGTGATATGGAACCCCACAACACAATTAAAAAATAAAAAATAAAAAAGTAAGTAAGAGAAATTTAAGGGGCTAGAAATTGATATGTTTTTCTAACATTCCAAGTCTTAGGAAACTATGTTGCCATCTATAAATCTATGAACTTCACTTGCACTAAAATTGATTTACATTTTCATTGCAGTTATTCCACGATTGCTTGGTCGGCTGCTGTTGATAAGGGTGTTCAGCCAGATGTGCAATATGGATATAAAGCTACTACTAAGGTAGGAACAGTCTTTAACTTCTTCAGTGCCCTGGGTGATGTGGCTTTTGCTTACGCTGGGCACAATGTGGTCTTGGAGATTCAAGCAACAATCCCATCTACACCTGAGAAGCCATCCAAAGGACCTATGTGGAGAGGAGTCATAGTTGCCTATATAGTGGTGGCTTTGTGCTATTTCCCTGTTGCTCTAATTGGGTACTGGATCTATGGAAATTCAATCTCCGACAACATCCTCATCACATTGGAGAAGCCTGTATGGCTTATTGCAATGGCTAACATGTTTGTTGTGGTCCATGTTATTGGAAGCTACCAGGTGCAAATCAAAGCTTATCTTAGCCTTTCCTCCTTACTTCAGATTGATATTTATTGCAGATTTTTCAACATTATTTTTTTTCCACAATGCAGATTTATGCTATGCCAGTGTTTGACATGATGGAAACTGTGTTAGTAAAGAAATTGAATTTCCGGCCCACTATGATTCTTCGTTTCTTTGTACGCAATATTTATGTTGGTAAGAGAACTCCTCAGTTATTAAGTTTAGCTTTTGAATTCAAGGTTTTCATGTGAAATCAAGTAGATCGAGTTTGAAATTAGATTTATTTATCTGTTCTTGTTTTCATTGCAGCATTCACAATGTTTGTTGGCATTACCTTCCCTTTCTTTGGTGGTCTTCTTGGATTTTTTGGAGGATTTGCTTTTGCCCCGACTACATACTTTGTAAGTGGCTCTATTTTATTTCAGTCTAGTATGATTGAGAAAACTATTATGTGATTGGTCTCTTAAAAGATTTTGCATCAATGCCTAACCTCACTGTTTCATTCTTCAGCTCCCTTGCGTAATGTGGCTTGCCATCTACAAACCAAAGAAGTTTGGCTTATCTTGGTGGGCTAACTGGGTAAGTTGTTGAAGATCTACGCTTATTTATTTGCTTTCTATCTAAATTCACTTAATCTTACTTAATTTATTCAACCGCAGATCTGCATTGTCTTCGGCGTTATCTTGATGATTGTATCACCCATTGGAGGGATGAGGCAAATCATAATTCAAGCCAAGGACTACAAGTTCTACAATTGAACAACCTTTCCAAACCTGCATGAAGGGGATTGCTATAAAACAAAAATCCTCAAGTGAAGAAACCAAAATGGTGACAGCAACGATGGCAACAAACAAAACTAGATCTTTGAATAGGGCTTATCCAGTATTATTAAGACCCCAATAGACTGTTTTGGAGTATTGACATGCTTCTTGCTCGTGTAAGTTTGAATGGTGGCCGCAGATTCATAAGAGGGTTTCCTACATGCCTATACTTCCTTTTTTTTTTTCACCATTTGTGTATGCATATATCACGCCTTTTCCATTTCATGTTTTGTTTTAGCTCAATTTGGCTTGTCAATTCCCTTCTTCGATTACTGAAATGAATACAGATAAAGTGTTTTAATTTGCATTTAAGGTGAATATGTTCGTGCATAGATTACCATCTTTTTTATCTCACGTCAGAAATCTCTGCAGCACTTTGCCATTTCCACATTTTATAACGGAAAGTCTTGCATCTAGTTGCCTGGAATTTGCTCACAGAAATTTGGAATCCTCATGTTAGAGCTATCAAATAAAGAAGACGAGTCAGAATGTCTAACAAGAAATGCACTCTGAATAATCATAGCAAAAAAGATTACTCTGTAACCAAAAAAAGATCACTTTGTAGTGGAATCGAATGGCAAGCTGTACAAAGTAGACTTTGCTAAAATGTTGCTATGGATATCATAATAATAAATAAGAAAATCAAGTTCAGTTTCCCTCATATCATACCATATACTCCTGCTAAATCCTAAACAATATCAGCTTTTGAAATATGACATCCTAGAAGTTGAGTAAGAACCATACCTACAACGAAAGCTGCAGAGGGTATAATAATAGCAAGAAATCCTGCACGATTTTCACCAGCTGATGTTAAGGGACAGCAAAAGGTGATGCCTATACTAACTCAAGGAATTGCAGAAATATACTCTTGATGTGATCATTGGCTTCCAAATGGATCAACTGTTGATAAAAAGGAAGAACAGGATAAGGATCAATATTTGTCAGGACTTAGGCAAAAATGTTAAGGTAACTTATCTCGTTAGGCTTGAGATCGGTGCCCAGAGATGGCACAGGATGCTGTTGATTATAACAAAAATTTGATGTAGGATATTAAACGAAGATTTTGCATAAATTGAAGTTCATCACAAGGGATCATCACCCAATGATAAGCTGGAAAGCCGAGAGCTCTTGTTTGTATTATTCTGATATTAGTATTCCTGGGCAGTGTTTGGTTTCTTTTGCAAGCTTCAAAGGCAAAATAACCAAAGATGTAAAGGTTGAGAAGGGAGCATTAACGCAAACTATCCATGTCTATTTATCTTTCAAATTGTAGATATGACTCAAGGGGATATTTCAGAAACAAACCTTATGCTCTTTGTGTCAGGATAAACTCCTCGCTTCAGTTGTGTGGTAAACTAGATGGCTGGAAGATTTTGTGTTGGACTATAAGGTCACGTTTGATTATTGTTTCAGAATAAAAGAAACTGAAAATAGCTTGGCTCTTTCTCTCTCTCCATTTTAGAGAAACTGAAAATTGGCTAAAAATTATCCTAATTTTATCTTCGTCTCCACAATAATATCCTTCGTATATCTTTCTTTTTTGTCCCAAAACAGCAACAAAATATTATCTAATAGTTGAAATTAGCTAGTTGTTCAGGTGGGAGACTGCCTTTATGAAAAAAAACTTTCGATAAACTAATAATGATAGCTAGTCTTTTTTATATTAAACTATTATGGTGGTGGGCCTTGTATCACATTGTCTGTTATCCGATGAACTACCCATGAATCTTCTTCTTCATCAACTCCATTCAATCTAATATTTTTATTTTTATTATATCAGGTATAAGCTATATTCTAATATTAGAAATTAGAATAGAAAGCTTGGGATCCATCAACCTATCCTCTCTTTTTTTTATTTTTTACTCAGTGGTTAGCCCTTGAATTTACATATGCATAAGTAGTATTCTATTCTTGTAATATTATTTTTCTCATTCTTGATAATATATATATATATATATATATATATATATATATATATATATATATATATTTCATATTCTTTCTCCAAACCCTGCTGCTACTAAGAAGGATATTCACTTTTTAAAATATCTCGTATAAATAAGCAGGAACACAGGATGGGGTTCGATTTATCTCGACGAGAGCGAGAATAACCATATAGTAGCAGGTATTTGATTGTGTTCGTG
>Ga0307515_10022798_pt1 | contig 11016 bp, 16 predicted proteins | sample 17_EM_MG_FD_194513 | JGI IMG/M metagenome (GOLD analysis project Ga0307515, IMG submission 194513) | Populus trichocarpa ectomycorrhiza microbial communities from riparian zone in the Pacific Northwest, United States - 17_EM | ecosystem: Host-associated > Plants > Roots > Unclassified | place...
TTACACCTCTACTCAAGTTGGTACTTACGAAGCAAGAAGGCAAATACACTCATTTCTTCTCCGCCCATTCGTCTGCTGCCAAATCCCTCCTTCCCCGCGTAGCTGCAACACTCGACTTTCCTGCTGTCTCGGATATCATCTCCATATCCCACGACGAGCCTTCAGATACCACCACATTCACCCGGCCCATTTACGCAGGGAATGCGATTGCGACTGTTCGCGCAAACGCCGACATCAAGCTTAAAGTCATAACCGTCCGTAGCACTGCGTTTACGCCTCTTTCTGGTCAAGCCGAACATGAGGTTGCCGTCGAGGAAGTTGCGCCTGTCGAGCTCTCTGATGCGGAAAAGGTTACAGAGCATCTCAAGACCGAAGTCTCCAAATCGGACCGACCAGATTTGGGAGCGGCAAAGCGCGTTGTTTCTGGTGGACGAGCGTTGAAGAACAAAGAGACATTCAACGCGACTCTCGAGCCTCTTGCCGAGGTTCTTGGCGCTGCAGTTGGCGCAAGTCGTGCGGCTGTTGATGCGGGGTATGCGGACAACTCGCTGCAAGTTGGTCAGACAGGCAAGATCGTTGCCCCTGAACTGTATATCGCCATTGGGATTTCCGGTGCGATCCAGCACTTGGCGGGTATGAAGGATTCAAAGATGATTGTTGCTATCAACAAGGTGCGCGATGTCACTTATTTGGGAATAAGATACTGATGAGGTGTCTAGGACCCTGACGCGCCGATATTCCAGGTCGCGGACGTCGGGATCGTGGGAGACCTTTACGATATCGTTCCGCAGCTTGTAGAGAAGCTTAAGCACTAGCAACGCAATAGTAAAGAAGAATATACACCGTAAGGACACTCCTTTGGACCACGCAGCACGCAGCGTCACAGTTGAATGTGGTACGATGGTTTGAGGCCAAAACTATCAACGAGCACATTGGTCAGAAATGACGATGCGCTTGTGAGTCATGAGTCGTGAGTTCCTCGTCCAAAGAACGAGTGTACTACTCAGCGAACACCCAAGGGGCCCCGTACGCTCAGCGTGTCCGCATCGTGTTCTTTGGAACCTTTCGCTGCAGGGTTGAACACTTATACCATGCCCTGGTTCCAGCGATAGCCTATGGTGGACCAAAAGTCGACCTCACCGATCCTTTTCCTACATCTTTCAAGTTTTCAGAATCCTTAATCCTTCTTGAATTTATTGCCAACCTCTTCCCGGTCGCAAACTTGTACACAAATGACCAAGTTCAGCGGACTCTGCTCCGCTTCTTCATTGATACATTGATATATGCTCGACCAAGTTCGTACGCCCGTGGTTCGCATTCCTCCGGAGGAGCGCCAAAGACGGTGACAAGGAGATCGGTCGGCCCATGATTTAGAAAGACCAGGACTGAGTTTGAAGCATATAGGTGTCTCCCCGCTCCAGGAACTCCTCGTCAAAACAAGTACGGGACCATAATTCTTGACGAGCAGTTCTGTGCAGCGGACGCTGCTGTCGCTCCAATCTTACAACGCTTCACGGCCATGCTCAAGGACGGTGTAGACAGCCACAAAGCAGAGGAGAGGGGAACCCTTCTCAAAGGCGTGCTTTAACATACAAACTTGTCCAGGTTCGCTGTTTATCTTGAAGCTCTCCTAAGCCGAGAAAGCGTGGAGGAGACCTTTCCTGTAGTGTGTACCTCATTCGCTTGTGCCCATTCAAAATCATTCATCAACATTTAAGGATCATGTTGCTTCGTATTATCGGAAGCAGTTGGGCGAAGCTAAAGAGTCGCGTCGTATCTCCAGTAGTGGCAACCATTTTACTTGAGGAATAAACGCCGCCACAACAGAGAGTAATGACGGTGATCACTTTGCGCTCACTTGTGTATTGAAGACATGTGGGGATTATTTACTGAGTCGCCCGTTAGTCAAATACATCACGAACCCAAACTGTGAGTCACTAATGACGCTACTTTGCCCTTGAAACACCATGTCCGTCGTGGCGTCCTACTTCGAACAAATCGAACAATTACAACTCCGTATAAAGCTGGAAGCGTTGCAAAGAGCGGATCAGATGCTCAACAACCATGATACTACACCAATCACTGCGCAAAGAAGTGTCTGAGATCCTGTGTGCATTAGGGGGAAAATCGGCCGAATACAAAGGACAAATCCTTAAGAACTCCCCAGGTTTTGTCGAAATGTACCGCTCGTCGTCTAAGGTGGCTTTCCGGGCTGTAAATACCCTCCATAACCGTAACATGCCGTCTCGAGTAGTTACAGCGCGCCTTGCGCGTTGTGCTTCGACCTCAACACCCAGCCCGGCGGCGGAAGTGCTTTCCAAACCCCCTCGCATTATCGAGGATTCCACTTCAGCCCTCGACTACAAATCTTCGCATCGAAGAGCTCGCCCTCCACCACTTCCGACAGCCGATGCCCTCCGACCACTGTCCGCTGAGGAAGCAGTCACGAATATCCTGTATAATACCCCACCACCGAGCTCTGAACCGTACAAAAAGTAAATTCGATGACAATTCATAAACCCGACACGCTCACATTTTCCCTTAGACGCATCTTGAACTGCCTCGTTCAAAACGAGCCCGGAGTTTTATCGAGAGTGTCGGGTATCCTTGCTGGAAGAGGTTTTAACATCGACTCTTTGGTCGTATGTCGAACGGAGATCCGTGATCTCAGCCGAATGTGTATCGTCATAAGTGGTCAAGAAGGAGTCGTCGAACAGGCAAGGCGGCAGCTTGAAGATATTGTGAGCGATGAGACAGTCCACCATTCAACTAACTTCAACTTGTAAAGGTTCCAGTATGGGCTGTCTTGGACTATACAGAGACCCGGACAATCTCCCGCGAGTTACTCCTCGTCAAGGTGTCCATCCTCGGCCCAGAGTACTTACATGACCAACTCCTGGGAGGACCCTCGCATGACTTACAACCAGTCCAGCAAACGCCCATTGAAAATGAGGAGCACCATCACGACAGCAAACTGCTCGATCGAGAAGTCCTCTTGGCGCAGTCCTTCGAGCGTAGTGGTCAATCTGACAAGCCCACGGGTACCGCTCCTCCTGCACCGTCGCCACCTCCCCAACTTACTTCGACCCCTCCGGCCAACCACACGCCCGCAAATGAACTAGCACCGCTAACAGCGTCTCAACTCCTACAGCTGAAGCACGGAAACCTCGCTGCTATTAGCACCCTTTCCGCCCAGTTCGGTGGGAAGATCGTCGACGTGAGCGAGAATAGCATCATCGTAGAGTTGTCAGCGAAGAGCCATCGTGTGGAGGCATTCCTCAGCTTGCTTCGGCCATTTGGTATCCTAGAGTCTGCTCGAACAGGTGCGCGCCGATGTTATTATCAAAGGCTGCCCTTTTTCTCATGTATCACTCCTCTAGGCGTCATGGTTATGGCCAGGACTCCAATTTCGGCATTCGGTGAGGAGGAAACGACCGACGAGGAAGGTTCAGTGGATGCTAGCCTCCTCCCTCCTGGTTAAACTCATCGTCACTCGCCTAAAAATGACCCTCAGGCCATTGTCTGTCAATGTTTTGTGCATTGTCTCTCATTCTAGTGAGATATCTGGGGGTCTTTCTGACAATGTAACCAGAAATCATGAGTAACTGAACACCAAGTCGACGCGACGTTATAAGGGTCCATTTGTCAGTTCCGTACGATATTGATACACCCCAATGAAGCAAGATAAATTAAGCCACGCCCGAGCATCCCTTCCCCAATCCAGGTGAACGAACACTCTCGGCCCACCCATTTAATGACTTCAAGAACCTTCGGCACCTGCACTACCATTCATGACCCCCTGAGTCCACTCTGACAAAGTCCACCCGAATCCTTGAGGCTTGATGAGGGTATAAATACTAATCCTCTCTCCAGCATGAACGATCATAGTTAGATCTCCCTGTCGTTCGACCTTCGTCACAGCAGAGAGTCTGAGCTCATCCTGTATGCTAGTTTTCTTCTTCCCACCACTTGGACTTTCCTTGATGCACAGCAGTCGTGCGAGACCCTTATCGTTTGACGTCGAGCAGGTCAGAATGAGCAGCCGACGCTTTGTACTAGCCGGCAGGAGAGGGGAACGTTTGACCCGGGTTGTCACTTGCGCGGTTTGGACGACCTGTTCGTTGTGGTGCAGCAACGGTGATCTAAAAAGGATCGCAGGATGAGCACCTTGGTCCATCTCACCCACTATGGAGTTTAGGAGGAGCGAGCACGGACTCACCCATTGGCGAGGTGCCATTCCGCCGAGGATGACGAGGAATTGGCGTCCATGTTCAGCCCCTTCATCCCGCGCACAAGCTCAAACGTCTTCAAAACCGACGTGTTCCCACTCCCACTTGCAGCACTTATCCATGGTCCGTGCTGTCCCTCTGAGCTCGAATAGCTCCCCACCGAGTTGCTCTCCCCCGCTGTCGATGCATGCGCCTGCGAAGTGATCATGTGCAGAGGAAGCGCCCCATCCCGCCTTAAACCATCCAAACTCGACTTTGGTACCGACTCCGGTGCCCCCGCGTTTCCAGCGGCTGGGACGGCGTCTTCGTCTCTTGTAACCCGCACGCCTACCACCTCGGGAACTATCTGCTGCACGAGATGGTCTGGGGGTGGCTCGTCCATCTCGTCTTCTTCCCCGTCCGCATCTCCTCCGGCCCAGTTTGCCCAGCCCACGCCTTGTTGCCGCGCGTTCGGATCGGGCGGGGGGCGCTTGTACAGGCCCGCCTCAAGCGTAGGGGGTGGCGCGGTCCATAACGCCTTCCAGTCAGTGATAGACGCGAAGAACAGGTGGTTTTTGGTGTCTGGTGCGGTCGGTCGCTTCGTCGGGTCGTTTACCTGATGGAGAAACGTGTATGAGATGGACTGCTAGGTCGACATTGGGGAGAGGGGATTTACGAGTAGTTTTTCGATCAGATCCTGTCCTATGGAATCGAACCCTTCGGGGAAGGTGTATTCCCCTTTTTGGATTTTCTGAAAGATGAGGTAGTCGGTAGGTTCTTTGAAGGGTAGTCGACCAGCGAGTAAGTAAAAGGATATGCACGCGAAGGCCCACACGTCAGATCTAGATATTCAGTACATCAGTTCAAGGCATCAGAAGTCGCTCAAGTACCCACGGTTTCCCAGTTTCGGTGCGAGCAAGAAGTTCAGGTGCAGTGTAATGGGCAGTTCCAACAAACGATCCAGCACGTTTCTGTCCATTCTCTGTTGAGAACTCGATTAGAGGGCGAATGCAGGACTCGCACAGATTACCGACCATTCGCAGGGTTAGGCGCATTTAGATCCTTTGCACTCCCAAAGTCGCTGATCTTTATTCGCATAGAGTCGTCGAGAAGAATGTTCTCAGGTTTGAGGTCTCTATCCACCAATGTCAAGTTGACGAAACAGCCAGAGTGAGAGGCCGTACCGATGGACGACGTCCATTGAGTGCATGAAGCACACCGCATCCAGAATGGTACTAGCGTAGTATCTCGTGCATTCGAGGTTGAAAGAACCCAGTCGCAGGAGACATTCAAGCAGGTCTCCATTGCGAGCGAATTGCAGGACAAAATCTAAAGTCATATGAGCTCAGTATTCACCTCCAAATTAAGTTAGGTACTTACACAGAGATGAGGCATCTTGAAAGGCGGAATGGAGACGGATTACCCCAGGGTGGCTTCCAGCGCCCAGCTTAGTGAGGCAGGCCCGTTCCGAGTTTGCGTATTGGACCTTCTTCTCCCTCTGTAGGTGCCTTTTGTCTAGCATTTTGATGGCATACACTTGTTGATTTGTAATAGAGGTTGCTTCGAACACCTGGATCAGGAGAAGACAAAAATTGAGCAGTTGAATGGACATTCTAGAATGTATAATGCATACAGTAGAGTAAGCACCCTCGCCTATCACTCTCCCAAAGACGTAGTTCTGTGGCGTGTTCAGCCCACTGGGTTGCCGGCTGTGTGTTGGCTTTCCATTGGGACTGGTAGACCGAGCTGAGGCTGGCTGGGAAGATGATGCTACTTTTGAAGGACTAGAATGGCGTGTCCCGAGCATTGGCGCGCTCGTAGTAGCGGTCGCGATAGATGTGCCGGGAAGCCCGCCACCCGGAGCACCCACAATTGCACCGTTACTGGCGACGTTGAGGTACTCTAGGTTCATTACACTCTGTCTTGGTGTTGTGGGGGAGCTGGTTGGAAGTTCTGGTACGTTTCGCGCTTGTGGACCAGTGTACGTTCTTATCGGGCGCGGACGGGTGGGCGGTTGGATTAGAGACGCAGAGGAAGAGGAGGAAGCAGATGATGCTGAAGTTGTAGAGATAACCGACGCATTTCGCGAGAGCTCAGAGCTCGACGGAGCGTTGACGATGATTTTGGTTAAGGGTTTGGACATCCACAAAGTCCAGCTTCTTACGGATTTCTGCGGATTTCTGCGAATTTCCCGTGGTCACAACGAGGGGCGAGTCGCGGTCCAAGTCATTCATCAAGTTGGCCCCCAACCACCTCAAAGGTTAATCGGACAATCTCGAAAACTTCACCAGAAAGGAACTCTGACTCAATATATTAACTATCACCGAGAAGAGGGTTTCATCGAATTCGAACCGTTGGAAATAGCGTCCAGCAGGATGCCACAGCCATGAGCGTACGAGAACCGCCCAACCACCCTGTAGTGTATCTGGAGGAGATACGCTGGTGATGCGACTCACGACATATCCTGCTATGCGGCTGAGTTCTAGCGTTCGCCCCGAGTGCACCATGGCCGGAGCGTACGTCAAAGGGTGGCGACGATTCGTCTCACCTATTTCAGTGTTGGTGAAGGAGGGCAATACAACCGAGGCAAATACCCTCACACCTACTGCCAGACGTGATCAGGACTGGGCCCATGAGGGTCGATTCAGTTTCTCTTCAATTTCCCTTGACCGCTCCAACGCACATTGGCTCTACTCCTTAAAGTCGTTCAAATATACGAAGCAGCCTTTGAAGAACCTTAACAAGAGGTTTCTTGAGCAGGTATCCCTTCGCCTATGGATATAATCCTTACACTCGTCCGTCAAACGGACGTACGAGAGTGTGCGGGAACCGGTTGAGAAGGGAAGTAATATGTAGATGCCTTGGAGATTGGGGGGAACCTTCCCAGTTATTCAGCGGTGCGCTTGTAGAAGTGCATCGCTGAGGTTCGCGAAGGAGAAGCATTGAGTGGGCCGCTTTTCCGGCTAGCGGGTTATGTATTGTTGAAGAGTGCTATCTGCTTCTCTGTACGTTCGGATGGTCTTGCTAAAAAAAGACTTCTATTGGCGAGAGGTGTGGGTTGGCTTTCAACCGGTGAATCCGCGACAATATAATGGAGGTTATGTAGCTGCATAATGCGCCGCTTTATAGATGCACGACATTCAGACTCGAATATACATCGCAGCCACACCCAAACCCTCTCTGTTTGCTCGATCGACCAGTTTATTCATCGGGAACCTCGATGTCGCCAGAGTTGATTTGGTCAATAACGTCGTGTGGTGGCTGGCCGTCGATTGTGCACCCGACCGATTGTGCAGTCCCCAGAATCTCCTTCACAGTGCCCGCAAAGGTCTTGGCAAGTGAGCGAGGGCGCATGATACGGGCAATGTTGAGAATTTCGTCAAGTGGAACATTTCCAGTGTGCTTAATGTTCTTCTCCTTCTTCCGGTCACGCGGAGGCTCTGAAAGAAACGGATTAGCAGCGTTGACGGGGGAAGTCATGTAAATGTAATTGCGACGTACCCTTGAGAGCACGAATGACTAAGGAGGATGCAGAGGGAACGACGGCAACGGTTGCTTGTCGGTTTTGGATGGTGAGTTGGACAGTTATCCGTAGTCCCTTCCAGTCGCCAGTTGCCTTGGCAATATCTTCACCGACCTTCTTAGGTGCCTGTGAGGGGCGGTGGAGACACTGTAAGCAGCGATCGAGGAGTCCCGGATAGACGCACCAAACCCAAGGGACCGACTTTGGGAGCAAGAGAAGCACCCGCTGCGACTTCACCACCAGTGGCTCTCAGGTAGATTATCTTGACTTCATTGGGGTCCTGTAGGTTGTGGTAGAGGCCAGTATGATTTAGATCGAGTCCAGCCAAACGCATAATTGGAAATTTTCGAGGGAGATGCGGTCAGAACTGATGGGAAGGTGGATTCCAGCACTTCAACGTACGAATTTCGGGGCCATTTTTGGAGGGGGAGAAAGGTGGAGAAAGGGTTGACCTCGGGGATAAAGTTAGTGAGGATAGGCGGCCAAACAGGAACAAATTTTGCCGCAAGTGCGGGATAAACGAATAGAAACCCAAGATTATAATCCTAAGTACGATTGCTAGAGGTATTGCTCCCACTTGAAGAGGGAAGAAGGTTGGTGGCAGACGAGCGGAGTTTCAAAAGCAGCCCAAAGACCCTCTTGGGATATTGGTGCACGTGATGTGTGAGCTCCTTGAATCAGCAAGTAAGTAGGGGGCCTCTTGTCAAACGAGGGGTATATTCTATAAGATAACTCAGCACTCTGGCTTCTCTGGCACTGTTTGTTTGTACAGGCCTTGGAGTCGTTTGCTTCCCGCTCAAACTCGGACCAGTGGGCAAGAGTCCTTCCTTCCGAATCTTCTTGCAAAGACACGCATCGTAGAGTGCCATTTTCAAGAAATGTCAGCCCAACCTGAGGCACCGACATCAGCAGGTCCTCTTACTGCCCCTTCTGCACCTCCAACGCGTTCAGAAGAAGTAAACACTTCTTCACCACCCAATCTTCTTGGGACTTTGGGCGCTTTTACGCGCCTGAGCATCCCCGCGAATGGGAGGTTCATGCACCCCCTCGCCCCAGAGCCATCAGCTCCATCGTCCGTTCCACCAGTTGCCATTGGTCAAATCCCAAATCACAACCAGTCGACGCTCGATCTTGTCAAGCGATTTATCAGTCTCCTCCCGGAAATTTTGTACAGCTTGAATGCCGCGTCCACTTACCCCGTAAACGACGCGCGAGTGCTCTCTCTCTACAAGGAAGGCTCTCAGCAGGAGCACATCACCCTTAAAGTGAGACCAACGACGCCCTCAAACCCTCTAGTTTCTCTAACTCTAATCCAGCTCCTTTATAACAGAGCTCCGCGACCGCCTTGCATGCCTACCACACTCTGATGAAGTACCACGAGCCAGCTCGCGCAAGCAATAGCTTCACATCCTCACTCTTCGGTGCAGATGTCCCTCTAACGCGGCCTGAATTGGCGACATATGTTTTGAACAATCTCGAGCAATGGGCAAAGGTGTGCGGGATGCAGTTCTTCCAGGATGATAATTCAGTCCCGGGAAGGTCAGCCGTATCCTTGACGGGCAAGATTATCCTCGTCGACTTCGAATTTGCTCGGCCCACTGCGATCAAAGTACCCACAGCGTCAACACCGGTCCCTTTTACTCCTCGTACACCCGCTCCAATTGATTGGGAAACCGCTGCAGCCATGTTCTCCGACCCACCTATTTCGTTGGTATCCGCCAAAGTCTCGGTTGGCGAGGAGGAATCGGGACAACCTTCAGACTCAAAGCACTCGGAAGAGGTCCTCCGAGTGCTGGGACAGCTGGGAACCCCCAATTTACTTTTGTTCGAGAAAATGGCGAAGTATGTGGCACTACTCTGCGATGTCCCTCTGGAGGAGATTGATGGGAGGGAAGTAGAAAAGGCAGCAGGGGAGTGTATTACGGCCCTCAGGGGTCTTGTCACGCTTGACGAACTTGCCGCTTCTGAAAATGGAGAGACGGGCGAATCGCATGAAGGCCAGAGGTGGCTTCAGGAGACTCGCCTTGCGGGTGGTGAGGTGCTAAACCTGGCCCAAATGGAGGCAAAAGTCGTTGCGAGGTATTCAATTCCTCGTATTCGAGACATTTAGATGATTCACCACGTTTCGTTTGCAGCGACATCTCGGAGTCAGTGGCCCCTCTCGACATTTTGCTCCTTCGTGGTCACCCTCTCCCCTTCCCATTCCTCGACTCCGTTTCTCTGTCTTTCTTGGTCCACCTCCCAGCGCGTGCATACCTCACTATTATCCGTTCTTCTGCGCATCAGGCGGAGATGCTCACCGATTCAGATTTTGACATAACACCTGCAACGCTCCGCTCACTGCTGCGCCATCGACATGCTCGCCACACGCTAGCAATCGTCTGCGCCTCCCTTCGATATCAGCCGTCTCGGGCTCAAGGAATAATCGATGAGAGTATGAAGCTCCCTCCATTCCTTTCGATGCTCCCTGGGATATCCTCGGACGTCCCTCAGCATTTCTTCCCACGAACGACCTCCCGTAATGGCAAATGGGTCCTGGAATGGGACACAGGGGAGGGGGAAGGAAGAAGTATGATTATGAGTCACTCAAGGATGGCAAGGATCGCTCTTGCGCTCGGGCATAGCAGCCTTGTGGGACCTGATAGTGCGATGCAGGATGTTCTCGCCGGGGATGAAGCTGCGCCTGGACCCGGATTAGGCTCCGTCATTGGACCAAGTTGGGTTGATTTACTCGTATGTCGAATCTCCTTCGATCTAAATGTTTAGTACTGAGTTATACTGGTCGTCTAGTTCGATCCAAATGGGATGCAACGTCATCGGACGTTCTCGTCAACTCACGACGGAGGAAAGGAAGGCCAGCCAATTCTCCTCAATACACTGCAGAATATGAACGAGCCTGGACTCGCTCTCGGCCCAGTAGAAGTGGAGAATATACATGAAGTCTGGGCAGTTCTAGAGGTTCGACCACGGAATCCTTGCAACTCGACAGTGCTCTAATCACCACACAGGTCATCAAAGAGCAGGCATGGTTTAACGATATTATCCTCCGACTTGGCAACTTCAAACCAGCAGCAATGGAGCACAACCTGCTCGACCCAGACCTCTCCTATGATGTGCTACAGAATACGAGCTATGCACCTTCCCAGTTACGCGTATCATACTCCCTTGTCACTGACCCTGAAGGTCGGCCAGGGTTACGGTTACAGTTTGGACGGCCTCCGGCCCCTGCGCCGTCAATGGAGGTCGAGGAAGAGACGCTCCCTGGTCTTGGGGATATTCTCCCTG
>Ga0307515_10022799_pt1 | contig 11016 bp, 5 predicted proteins | sample 17_EM_MG_FD_194513 | JGI IMG/M metagenome (GOLD analysis project Ga0307515, IMG submission 194513) | Populus trichocarpa ectomycorrhiza microbial communities from riparian zone in the Pacific Northwest, United States - 17_EM | ecosystem: Host-associated > Plants > Roots > Unclassified | place...
GACATGATGATAATAATTCGAAGTAATTATGCTGACTTCAATTCATTGATAACTATCCTTTTACCATAACAGTGATTTGTCCAAGAATCAACTTCATGGTAGCATCCCTCTCACCTTGGGGAACTTGCGTTCACTCACCCGTCTGTAAGTGATCCAGTACCATGATCATTTACTACTACTACAGCAGTTCGGGCAATAAAAAGTGCCTACTCGATCAATTATATTATTGAAGAATATACTTTCTGCCACTATATTTATTTATTTAAAAGTTTCTATTCAATCAACAAAAATTATTAAAAAAAAAATGCATAGTAGTTCAATGAAACGCTGTTTAGGCTAAACCCTACAAATTAGAGTTTTTAATTTATAATTTGAAAAACTTCAATTTAATCTTTATTCTTCCACAAACAACCCGTGATATGATCAAATTAATTTTTTAAATATTGCAATTTGACTTTTAGAATTTAAATTCTTCTAATTAGAGCCTAAATATACGTGTTAAGTGTATCTTAAACTAGTTTTATTGCAGGAACACATATTTAAGTTTAGAAGTACATGACATATGAGGAAGCTATTGTCTAGCTAGAAGTCTGGCCCTGGCGAGATGTTTTAAAAAAGGTTTTTAGCTCGTGAATAAAAGAATCGATTTAAAAGTTCGGGTAAATAATTTAATGGTTAGAGAATTCTATAATGAAAGGAGTATCAGAGAGTAAATAATTTCACTAATTAAGCTAGTGTTAATTAGTCTTGAGTACTGATAATAAGGATTGCTCATTTGATTAGTCTTTGAAAGATTCTAGATAAAGATATGATTATATAATAGAAAAAAGTAAAAATTATTTTCTATTTATTATATTTTAATATAAACATATCATGCACATAGCTACTAGAAAATCTTAACTAGAAAAACACATAACAATTATTCTATGCATCATATTTTAATGTTAACAGCAATAGTGTTATTTATTTTAAAAATTAATGTATGTTTATAGAAATTAAATAGGCATACTGTGCATTAATCAATACTCGCCTATTGTTAATGCAACATCCTTGGGTTAAAGTCGTCCAATCCTTGGGTTGATTTTGTATAAACGACAAAAAAATTCAAGACATGATTAAAAATAAATCCTATTCTTGGAGAAATGATGCCATCAAATTAAATTAAACTGTAGAAACATGAAAAATCAAGTCTTTTATTAATTGATTTTATTACGTGATAGACAAAAGAATAAGACCCGACAAAAAATCTTTTTATCCTGAATTGATCCAGTACCATGATCATATACTACTACTGCAGTTTATTTTGTTGCCAATGTTCGTTAAATACGTTCTTACCATTATTTAATTACAATTGTGAATGATCAGAGACCTTTGGGATAATATTGTTATCTAAGAAAAAAAAATTGTAGTCACCCCCACTTTTAGCTTTACTTTATGCCATTAAAGGATTTATTTAAAATAAAGATTTTTAATTAATTTATGCCAATAAACCTCTATTATTGAATTCATCCGACCCCGATATATATATATATATATATATATGATGGCTGAATTATGGATAGTATTTTTTAACATAAAATATGACAAACTTATTCTATAAAGAATTTTAAAATTTATATTCTGTAAATTGACAAGTATTCACGAATATAGGAAAATCAATGTTAATTTTAAGAATACAATTATCTCAAATAATTTAATAGTCTTTTAATATTTAACATTTAATATTGATATATGTAGATATGTTGAATTAAATAAGAGTATAAGTTTTTTCTACTGTTTCATTAAAGAGGAAAGATATATTACAAATATAATTTAGATGTCTGTTTGAAATAGTAAAAAATAAAATAAAATAGTAAAGAAATCTGTATTGATTTTCAACATTTCATGTTTGTAATCTTTTGTTATATTTCCATTAATTTACTGTGAATGGCTTTCCACTTCTCATATGCATAGCGATCTCTCCGAAAACTTCCTCAATGGCTCCATACCTTTATCTTTGGGGAATTTGTTATCCCTCAAATATCTGTAAGTATCATGAATCACAGTCTTTTCAGTATCATATAATGTGAATTAAATTCCTTTTCCATTGCTGATACAAGTTTTGTGCTATTATTCTTGTGGGTGTTTTATTAATTTTGACTGTTTTTTCAGAAACATCCCATGTCCAATTTTTAAAGATTATTATGTTTTTTCTAATCAAGTATTTACATTTCATGCTGTAATTAAGACTAAATCTATTATTTCTAATATAATTAAAAGCAAACTATCTATAATCAAGATTTTCTTAAAAAAAAATTGGCACTAACCAAAAAGTTCGACTTGGGTATCGAAGAACATCCATTTTTATATTAATTATAGGAGAATATCTTGGATATTTGGGGTTGATTTTATACCATTGTTGTTTTTTTTAAAATAATATATAATGGTAAGAAAAAAAAAGCATACAATTATATAATAACAACTATAGTCTCAGCATGCATTGTCAGAATATATATATATATATATAATCTTTCGAGTAATAATTAACTTATATGGTAATACATATGCATAGTGATCTCTCCCATAACTTCCTCAATGGCTCCATACCTTCATCTTTGAAGAATTTGTTGTCTCTCCACTACTTGTAAGTATTATCCAATCACAATCTTTTCAATATCATATAATGTGAATTAATTTTTTTTTCCATTGCTAATACAAGTTTTGTGCTTTTATTCTTGTGGGTATTTATATATTTTTTATTAATATTTAATTTTTTTCAGAAACATCCCATGGCCAATTTTTTAGATTATTATGTTTTTCCTAATCAAGTATTTGCATTTCATGCTTTAATTAAGACTAAATCTATTATTTCTAATATAGTTAAAAGCAAACTATCCATAATCAAGATTTTCCTAAAAAAAAATTGGCACTAACCAAAAAGTTCTACTTGGGTATCGAAGAACATTCATTTTTATATGAATTATAGGAGAACATGGATATTTGGGGTTGATTTTATACCATTGCTGTTCTTTTAAAAAATAATATATAATGGTAAGAAAAAAAGCATACAATTAATAACTTCAGTGAAAATATAGTCTCAGCATGCATTGTCGGAATATATATATATATTTTTTACAAATCTAACATTTTTCCCCTAAAATCACTTCTTTTAAATTATATTCCATTAAATACTTAGATTCCATCGATAAGTTCCAAAAAGCCAGTGGTTAACATTTCATTTTCATTTGGAGAATAAAGTGGTTAGGACTGCATAATTATATTATAATGGTTAAAATTTGAGTTAAGAACTCAAACTTGCTTCATTATAACAAGAAGTTGCAGAATAAACAATTGATAGATTAAACTTTTAGTTGTAATAATTAAGATTTTTTAATAGTATTTTTGGTGAAACATTTTCAAGTAAAATTAGCTTTGTTGGAAATGAAAATAAAGGCAAGCTGTTTGGGGTGTTCATACTTATAAATGTTCATGACAAGGTGTTAATGGTCATAAAAATTAACTTCTGAGTTCTGTTTGGTTCTTTTCACTTATTTAATTAGGATAAAAGCTTTGTTTGGCTAATTACTTAACTGTGTTGATGCTTGTTGGGCTGTCTACATGGTTACGAGCTAAGAGCTGCTTAGCTTTTGGATCATATTTAATAACTAATTTCAGTTCTTAGTGTCTTTTTAAAATTTTAATTATTGGTTCTAAAAACCCAATAGTTAAAATTTTAGAATGAGAATTTTTTTCTTTCGAGTAATAATGAACTAATATGGTAATACATATGCATAGCGCTCTCTCCGGTAACTTCCTCAATGGCTCCATACCTCCATCTTTGGGGAATTTGTTGTCCCTCCTTGTTATGTAAGTATCATGCAATCACAAGCTTTTTAGTATCATATAATGTTAATTAATTTTTTTTCCATCGCTGATGCAAGTTCTGTGCTCTTATCCCTAAAGAATTGGGCAATCTCTCTAATCTCCTACAGATGCATAGAAACTCACTCACTCACTCTTTCATTCTCCTTGAATTTCCTTTTAACTTATTGAGTTTGGTTTGGTTCTTATCTGTTATTTAATTAGGGACTTGGGCTTCAATGAACTCATTGGTCAGCTTCCACCAGAACTTGGAAGATTGAGTTCTCTTCGTTATTTGTAAGTTTCAAAAAGAAGAATAATAATATCATACCACCTTGTAAAACAAAGGAAGATTGTAATAGGAGAAATAAAACAGAAAAATGATGGATTACAATCCTTTTGATTTGTTGTTGTAGAGGGTTGAGCTCCAACAATTTGAGTGGAGAACTGCCCGGAAATTATGCCAACTTTACTTCGAAATTGCAGTGGTTGTAAGTGCAACTCATCATATTCTTTCAACCAACAATCTGTTTAATTATTGTTCCAAGGAAAAGCAACTAACTATGGCTGCAGTAGCGTAGCTGGGAACCGTTTGACTGGTCAAATACCAAGGTTCATTGCGAATTGGACTGAACTCTATTACCTGTAAGAAATTACTTGTACTTTCTGTAATTATACACATTTGAATGTAAGCAATATTAGTTGATTGATGTGATTTCTCAATGCTGAATGTCTACCATTTGAGCAGAGAAACTGTCGAGGATTGATGAATATCATTCAATAATTTGTGTTTTTGTGTACTGATCACAGGTCCCTCTCCGGAAATGATTTTGAAGGAGAGCTTCCCCTTGAACTTCTTTTTAACATGTCAAATCTCCAATACTTGTAAGTGTTCTATAATTTTCACCGGGTTGAAAGAAATGCATTTTATTCTGGATGGTCTTTCTTCCAGGTTTGTTAGTGATGTAAGAAGCTCCGGTTTCCCTTTCCCAAAAAATGCAAACATGACGGAAATAGAATACCTGTGAGTTTTTCCTTCCTTTGCTTTTCTCTAAAGCTCATACTCCAAAATCACATAATAACTAACTTGAAATTTGTAATTAAGAAAAAGAAAGAAAAAGAATGCTTGAAACTTCCTTAGTCCGGCAAACTATTTTAGTCGAGGTAAGCAAAGGGATATGTGCAATGATGCTATGTAGTTTGCGCAATTTGTATACTCAAATGCATTAACTTCGTTATAATTTCAAATTGGCAAAGCCAAAATGTTTTGAGATATGCATGAATTCAAATTGAATAATAAAAACCATGCACGTAGAATTATATTTGTCTAGGAGCGTTATTGTTGTAGAATTAATTTGGATTATGACCGATCTTTTACATAAATATTTTTTTCGAGCTATTTTTCTTTATATGATCTTGAGTTTTTTTTTATGAGCTATTACATGCTGTGAAGACTAGTTGTATCTGGGATTCGGGTTTGACAATATACACACACACACGACTATAGTAAATTTATCCTGGATGTAGGCATAACAGAATCATGATATTCTCAATATTTATGTACGTGACTCTTAAAGATATGTATGCATTGGATAAATCCAAACACCAACTTCTTCAATGGTTTGTGTAGGGTGATAAGGAATTGCTCAATAAGTGGTGAAATCCCCCCGTACATTGGTAATTGGTCATGGTTAACATACCTGTAAGTTTCATTTCCTCTTTTGTAAAGGATTTGTACTTCTGTCATGGCTATTTAATTTGTTTAGGGCCTTTAGGCCATGCATTATTCATTAGAAGTTTTGATGATTTTGATTATATGTTTACAGAATCAATCTTTTTAATGATTAGAAAATTAGGGTCTATATTATTAATCTTTAAAAATCTAATTTTTAATATTTTCCCCTAGCTAGAACACAAAAGGAATATCTTGAAACCTTAAAGAGCCAATTTTTAGAGTAAACAAATTGTATGCTGTTGAAAATAGTTCGTCTAAGACTTGATTTGATTAATAGTACCACTTCATTATCATTGAAGATTAAAAAGCTTTTAAAAGGATGATCCGATGGCCCTTTTGATTATCAACTTAATTAATTAGAGTTAATTGAATAATCCTGTTGTAAAAAACTTGTATATATAAAACTACTCTCATATGTGGTGTGATCCAGTAAAAGAAGAACCTTTCCCATACACTTCGTTCTCATTTTAGAATTTTCCACTTTAAGTGAAAATATCAAGTTGTCAAAAAAAAAAAATGTCAATAGCGAGCTTGAATATTTTAACCTCAAAACTAAAAACAAATCAAATCAAACTAAACTTTCCATTATTTTGTTTATGAAATTATTAAAGATAACGATTAATTGCTTTCATTTTTTTGATCCTGCAGAGACTTGAGCTTTAACAGCTTAACTGGTGGAATACCAGATTCCATGAAAAAGCTGAATTTAACTAAGATGTATGCAAAAGAACTCGATCAATCCATCTTATAATAAGTTCGTTTTGCCACTCTATTAAAAAACAAGTGATGGTTTTCATATTGGTTTGTTTTGTTCAGGTTTCTCACAGGAAATATGCTTAGTGGCACAGTACCTCTCTGGCTTCCTCATAAAATTGAGGACACGGCGTATGTTATGGCTTTGTGCTCTTTATTCAGATGGGTTGTTTTCCCTTTTGTAGATTTCCTCAATAAAATCTTGATATGTAAACAATAATGTTGCAGGGACCTGTCATATAATAATTTTGATGATGGTACGAAGAAAGGAGAAGAAAAGCTGAACATGTAATAACGGCTACTTCCTTTTTTTTCACTTGCAAGAATATTATTGTCTATGAAATCCCAACTTCTAATCATTTTGTATCATGTGCACCAACTGCTTGCATGTTGTTCCTGCTCAAGCAGTCAACCAAACAGGTATGATAATATCCTCCATATGGTGTCATTAATTTAGAACAAATAATCCTGAGCTATTTCTTACAAATGTTGTACGTTTGCTATTTCTAGGACTTCTATACCAAAGTTGATAAAAAAATGTCGGCGAAAACCAAAGTGTAAGTTCTATTGAGAAGCTCTATAATTTTGCGCAGGACAGATTTCCTGTACTGATTATCATTTTTTGCAGACGATTCCTTATATATAAATTGTGGAGGAGGAGAGACAGTTGTTGAGAGGAAAGTGTTTGAAGCAGACAGTACAACATCAAATTACCATTTAGCTCCAAGAGAAAATTGGGCTTATTCTTGTTCTGGAGACTTCGAATCGAAAACTTACGATTCCAGTGATTACATAAAAAACGTGGAATGTGGAGTTTGTGATCCTGCTGCGACACAGTTATACAATTCAAGTCGCCTCTGCCCTCTTTCTCTGACATATTACGGCTTCTGTTTATTTAAAGGAAATTACACTGTGAAACTTTACTTCGCTGAAACTGTTTACCAAACTGATGAAGATTATTCGAATTTAGGGAAACGTGTTTTTGATGTATATATACAGGTAACCGCTATATTTTTCTGCAGCTTCTTTCAATAATTTCCATCGTTCAACATCCACTGTTTGATATAGGGGAAGAGAGTACTAAAAGACTTCAACATAAAAGAAATGGCCAGCGGCACCAATAAGACATGGACTGGAAATTTCACAGCATATGTAGGAGATGATTATCTATTGACTATCGATTTTTTCTGGGCTGGCAAAGGAACTTTCCAGGAGCCAAGTTTTTCCTATGCACCTGCTGCACTGTCTTTAAAGGGACCCCTTGTGTCAGGCATTTCCGTAACTGCAAGTAAAGAGTTGCATTCTCTTAATTTTGTTGAGCAAAGATTTCTGTTACTCTTTATCTGGATAAATAATTATTCTTTCTGTCTTCCACTATTTGTATCCAGACTTCAAAGTTGGCAAGGGACTATCTCCTTCACAAATTGCAGGGATTACTGTAGGTTCAGTATTTGCTTCTGTACTTCTGTCGGCTTACATGTGGAAAATGGGCTGGCAGCAGCAAAGCGATTTGGATGGTACCTCTCTATGCTAATCTAAAATCATTATGCACCATATAAACTTAAGAATTCTTACTTTGATGTTTTCTTCAAATATATATAACTATAGAGGTCCAAGGAGATGAAAAATCTTTCACCCTCAAACAAATAATCGATGCTACTCGAAAATTTAGCCCAAAAATGGAGATTGGCAGGGGACGCTTTGGAATAGTATACGAGGTCAGATTTTCTTTTGTGAAACATTTGTTCCTCAACATGCACTTTTTTCTTTCAGAGTTCTGGTAAATTGATTTCACGTGTATGCAGGCTGAATTGCCGAACAAGAGAAAATTAGCAGTGATGAAGATTTCTCCTCGTAATTCAAAGCAACAAGGAAAAAATGAATTACAAGGGGAAATCTCCAAACTGAAATCTTTGGATCATGAGAATCTTGTTCCATTATTGGGTGGCTATCCTAATAAAGACCTGTATCTGCTAGTAAATCAATATATGCAGAAAGGCTCCCTTCAACGTGCGTTGTTCGGTAATACTGCCATCAACCAATTTTCATCCTGCTCTTTCGATTCTCAAGTTTTATCTTAATTTTCACCTAATGCATTGCCTTGTGAAATTCATATAATTGTTGAGAACTATAACACAGGAGTAAATAGAATTCCGTCACTTAATGTTTGTGAGAGCTTCTAATTGTATATTTAAATCTTCTGTTAGTACAAGGATTGTGTACTTGCAAATATCAATAACTTAATATCAATAATCTTGATTTGTAGAACCAAATTCCACGACAAAACTTGATTGGAAAGCTAGATTTGATATCTGTCTGGGAATAGCAAGAGGTTTGACGTATTTGCATGAAGAGAAAAGGATTGTTCATGGAAACATAAATCCTAGTAATATTATGCTTGATGATAACTCTCTTACGGCCAAGTTGTCTGCCTTTGGATTGGCAACGCTTTGTGATGAGGAAGATCCATTTATGACCATCGAAGCAAAAGAGTCGCGGTAAGTATTATGATCATTGATTGACAACTACTTTCATTCTTTTAATTAAGAGCTAATTAACCAATAATTAATCTCCTATTGCAGAGTTTACATGGCACCTGAGTATTCAATGGGAAAAGCAATAGATACTGTTAAAGCTGATGTTTACAGTTTCGGAGTTGTCCTCCTCGAAATAGTTAGCGGGACAGTTAGTGCAGAATATACACCCAATCAAGAAGAAGCTAAGTTTCTTCTGGATAAAGTAAGTGTATCTGACAGGATAAACCCTCTTAGTTTTTTTTTTTTTTTTTGTAGTTATTATCAAACCAAACATGTTCTGCCAACATTAGATGACTTGTGAATTCTACAGAAAAAATTTATAATAGAAAAGTATGTTATTATTTAATAATTTGAAATATATGTTATACTCAACTCAAGCAAGATTTATATAATCATATAACAAGAAACATAAAAAAAATAAAATAAAATAAACTATAGAAAAATATTTTTGATTAGATGATTAAATTTATTTCTTGATTACCTTGAGCTGTTCAATTCCTTGATCTTTTTTTTTATTGATTATTTTCTTAACGCCCCCCTCAAACTCATGATAATTTTATTTTTCTTGAGTTTGACATACACAACTTCTATTGTCATTGTATGCTTATCTTTAATAATTGTATTTTTTTAAACATAACTATTATTAGTTTTTTTTATTCTCTTATGATTGTTGCTATACTTCTCTAGCCAAACATTTCTTTTCAAAATTTGGTTTTTCAAGTGCTTATTTTATTTTGACTCGCTCTTTGTTAAACTAATATATTCTTATCATGGTTCCTTAGCCATTTTCTATCTCTTTTGTTAGGAAGAACTATCTTTTTTTTTTTTTTATAGGTGGTCTCTTTTATACTATCTCTTGTGCAAAAACATATCAGCTTTGCACTAAGTCTCTCTTCTGTTTTTTTTTTTTTTTTTGCATGTCTTTCTCTTGATGTAAAATCTCAATTCTCTTGTTGGACTTTGGTGCACCTCCATTTTTTTTTTAATTTTTTAGATGTTATTTGATCATCCACATGATCTTGAAACAATTTCTCCTTATCATGAGTTGATTTATCATTGAAAATGAATAGTAAATTAAATATTTGGTAGATAATGAAGAGTTTGAAAACAAGGTGTTTTAAAATGATCGGATGGATGGCGTAAAATTGTCCATCGAAAAAGAAAAAGCTAATATTTAGAGTAGTATATGATCGACCTGCTCTGATACAAAAAAAAATTTAGAATAGAAGAGGAAATTATTCGATAATTTAATATATGTGTTACATTCAACTCATGTGGAGTTTATATAGTTATATAACAAGACCCATAAGTAAATAGAATAAAATAAATTATAAAAAATATGCTTGATCATCTCCTTTAATTGGATGATAGAAATAATTTCTTGATTGCTTAGAGTTATTTAATTCCTTGAATTTTTTTAATTGATTAGAAAATAATAAGTAATAATTACTTGATTATTTCATTAATACTAGGAGCTAAGCTAATCTTGCTTTTCAATTGCAGGCTGGTGTTTTGCACCATAAGGGAAGAATCCTTGACTTGGTGGACAAGAAATTAGCATCCAGTTACGACAGGAAGCAAGCTCTCACTGTTTTGCTCTTGGCAATGAAGTGCGTTAATCTGTCTCCTACTCTCAGGCCTAAAATGTCCGAAGTCGTCAGTGTACTTGAAGATGAGAAAAGAATCGATGAGATTTCCGAAGGCGATGATACTCCATCAACAAATATTGGAGGACTGTGCGATGCGTTTTCCAGTGTGTTGGAAATAGATCCAATTTCTTAGTCAATTGGTAATGTTAAGTTTGATGATGAAAACCTTCTGTCTCTTTTTTATTTTGTAATTACTTGGGTCTAATAATGTGGTGGTGACAAGAGACCATTGATGTGTGCGTGAGAGACTCCATATATGAGAAAATATGTGTGTTTGCTTTGTGTGCTATGATTTATTTGTGCTGTTATTATGGCTGCCGGTAATTTCGTGAATTGAATAAGATTATCATTAGATTTTACAAAAATGTATAGATTTTATTGATCAAAAGAGTTAAAATTAAAGGATGCTACAAACTCATTAGATTTATCTAAGCTTTTTTTTTATATATATATATAAATTCTCCAACCCTAACAATTTAAGCCCAACTCAAAAAGGGATTCT
>Ga0307515_10022800_pt1 | contig 11016 bp, 11 predicted proteins | sample 17_EM_MG_FD_194513 | JGI IMG/M metagenome (GOLD analysis project Ga0307515, IMG submission 194513) | Populus trichocarpa ectomycorrhiza microbial communities from riparian zone in the Pacific Northwest, United States - 17_EM | ecosystem: Host-associated > Plants > Roots > Unclassified | place...
TGCGTACGCACGCATTCACACTTGTACTCGTATATATATGGCCTTGTGGCACTCTTAGATCATATACAATCAAGCTTCTCTAGCATCACTATTTCAACAGGTTATGAGCCCGGCGCCCGCTACCATCTTTACTATGAATGCTCTATTTATATCTCACGATCAAGAGCCTCAAAAACCCTAAACCACCCACTACCATCCCTGTTTGTTACTGTAGCAACAGCCGCACATAAACACACTAAAACTCAACACCACCATCACCGTCACCACCTCCATTACACAGCTACCACGTCCACATTCACGATGTTTACTGAAACCTTCAAGAACGATTACCGAGTCTTCGCAAAACCTACCTCATTTTCATCCATACCATTCCCAGCGACGAGCATCTACCAGTCAGATACCACCTCACCATCGCAGACAGCATACATGAGTCAATACCGCACACATCAACACACTCACCTCCGTATCAGCAAGTGCACTCACCATTACACTACAATGTGCCATCATCATGGTATTCACAGCGATAACTACAAATGCACCTACCACAATTCGTTCACCTACAATTACCAAGTTCCCTTTGAACAGGAGACAGAGAGAAAGCATACGAAACGCCACTTATCACGCACTGACAACTGCACTCACTTCCTCACCAAACACACCTATGATTAAGACACTTCGTCAGCCAATAAGTCATTGAGCTTGGAGATGACAACAAAGTTACAGTAAGCCACCATGGACTCGCTAACGTTTCACAGGAGTATGAAGTCAATGCTCTCTACACTCCTACGTTCCGGCTCTCTCTTCTCTCCATCCGTCAATTGGACAGCCGGATACACATCCACATTTGGACGCGATAAGTGCTCCATATCATCTCCATCAATCACCATCACAGGCAATCAGTACCAAGAGTGTCTACGAAGTCCACTTCAAGAAGGAGAAAGAGGAAGAGCGAAAGAGCATCATCGAGCACACATACCACTGTACCATCAATCGCGCACTCCACCGAGACTACCACAAGCTCACTCCACGCCACCTCTCCAAGAGCAGCCAGCACCATACATCAATGTCCACCTGCCACCGAGTTTCTAAAGCCCGCTCGGAAGCCTCTCACAGTCTCAGAATCACGACTGGCATTACCATCTACCTCACATTCATCCTACTGCCCTACGATCTCTCATTGATGGAGCATCAAAGTCAATACCAGGCGAGCTACAAAGCAATTTGAACTCATACATTCGGATGTGTGTGGACCATTCTCCACGCCCGCCTCAGCCGCCCATCGCTCCTATATTCTATTTATCAACGATTACACACGCTACACCTTTGTTTGGGTCCTCGCCGATAAGAAGTCGAAAACATGCACCTCAGCCTACCATACATATATTAAAGAGAATGCGAGAAAGAGAATGCGAGATAGAGAATGCGAGATAGAGAAAGCAAGAAAGAGTGATATGATATAGAAAGAACCACTCACCGCCAGACCTCGAATTCCACCTACAACTACACCGATAAACAGTCTACTTCAACATACACTCACCGCCAATCCTCCATTACGCACTCTCACCACTGATCCTCGTGCGGAATGAAAGAAAGGGTTGACATAAGGTGCGGCTCTGCGGAGTGCACGGGCCAGAAAGGGAATCGTGCGTATCCACACAATTGAGTGGATCGGCGGGAAGATAGACATCGCTCGCTTAGACAAGGAATGGACTATCATCACTTCATACTACTACACCTCCAAGCATATTCACTACCACACTCCACTTCAAAACGCACCTATCACCGAGCCTACAGTTGTACCTGCTACCTGCCACAATTCCTGCATGTCTACCTCCAAGCGAACCCACAGTTACAGGCACACTCACATACCACTACAACAATGTCAAAGCCACCCGGAATCCAGACACTATTCCTGAGTTAAGATTACAGCACTAGCACCTACGCATATGCATCCTATCGACATACGGCCCCTGATCACCAAATACAAGCAACATGGCAATCAAGCAGACTACAGGGCCCTTTGAACTCGTGCATTCAAAGCTCATCCGGATATAGATGTTGCAAACGATTCTCAAGAAATATCAAAGTGGAGGCCGACCAAGAGAGATCACGATCAAGGCACCGACACCTGGCACACTCATGCACCCAACGGCCATACGATCACTGATTCACAGGCACACTACAAAGCCATTTGAACTTGTACATTAAGGCAGCGGCACCCCATACGAATTCTGGCCTCCACATGCTCACTTTAAGAATGGCATCACCAAGCGAATGATACGGACAAAAAGCCTGTGCAAAGATGATATATTCACAAACACCCAACGAGTTCGGGGAAGAAGCAGTCAAACACTACAAAGAATGCGATAGCTACCAACTTGCACCGATCACCAGACTTCTGTTTACCACCTACAGCAATTCAGACAAAGCTAGTTATCAACGATAAGGATCAACAGACAAGACAATGAGTAGAGATGGATTTCTCAATAACTGTACAGATATCGGAGATGGATTTCTCAAAAACTGCACAGATACCGGAGATGGACTTCTCTGAGTACAAGACAAAGAAACGGGTGGAGATGGACTTCTCCATGACCACGCAGGAACCAGTCGAACGGGTGTAGGCTACGGACGTAGTACTCATGGCCGTACTGATGATGTTACAGATGGCCACTATCCTCTGCCCGACGCTGACAAGCCGTCGAAGTCTCCCTGCATGTACAGGTGTGAGATCACATCCTTCTGACGAGGAGGTTGCACCACCGGTGTCTAGAGAAACTGTCATTTACACTCGACATCTCCACCGTATAAATGATACAGCCTGCCAAGTAGCGGCCATGACCAAGAAGTCAATACTACTATTGATAATACAGCCTGCCAAGCAGCGGCCATGACCAAGAAGTCAAAACTACTATTGAACACAGATCATGCCTACTACCACCACAAGCTACAACTCGCACCACCCGAAGCCTCTGTGGAAGTAATCATATGATTATTACTTGCATCTAAATTGATCAAAGCTGGCAAGCTACAAGCACATAAACTTCGGTATGACTTGTACTCCTATTGACAAGCTGAATATATAGACACCGCATCTCCCAATCACGAAGTTGATGACAATCGCTACATGACACTGCCGGAAGGCACTGATGCATCTGCGATCTTTGCCAGACTCAATAAAGCAATCAACGGCCTCAATCAACCAAGCTACGAATATCTACTATGAAGGCAACAGAATGGAAGCCGTATGAGTCCCATGTGGTTTTACAAAGGTTAAGGGGATTCCTACCACTACCCGATATCACTGCCGAAGGACTTCACATGGAGATCGAACGAGAGGATTACTGGGAGCCCAACTGGACAACGCCACTACTGGAGATGTTTACCGAATGGCATACCGAAGGATCAAGAAACTATGGCCGAATGGCATACCGAACGGAATCCCGAATCACCTTACCGGAGGCCTACCAAATGACTACCGAGAAGCCAACGAATATTCTACCGAAGCTGCCTACCGAGATGGCCGCAGACAAGTCGACCAAGATTCACTGAAACACCGGCGCTACTGGAATCAGCCTCCGCCAGAAGACTTTCATTGCGGGAGAAGGATCAGGGGGAGAAGATGACAGCAAAAGATCCTAGAAAAACATCATGGGAGAAACGAGAAGTCAACCAAGATATCCACCGAGTTGCCCACCGAGTTGCCCACCAAAATGCAGTCTACCGAGTTGCCCACCGAGAAGCAGTCTACCAAGTTGCCCACCGAGAAGCAGTCCACAGAGTTGCCCACCGAGAAGCAGTCTACCGAGATGTCAACCAAGAATTCAACTGGAAGGTCACCGATGCTATATTCCAAACTACATCACTGAGAAGCATCTACAAGTCAATGCCAATTGCCGATGACTACTGATATGTCTGATACCACAAGAAGATTACCGATATTGTATGAAGCATGCGGAAGCACTGTACGAGGGCTCGGAAGAGCACAAGCGCACTGAAATACATAGTGAGTATAGCCACCTTCTGAGATGCTGACATGATAGATATGCCGTGTACGATTGACGATCACCGACGGCTATGAAATATGCCGGTAGCCAACGCTCCCACCAATGATATGTCAAGAACGGAAGCTCTGATCAATGCCAAATCAAGAGCAGAAGCTCCCATCGATACCGAGTCACGAGCGGAAGCCCTACCATCACGGGAGGTTGATTTAAGGTTGGATTTAAGGTTGTTTCACTTTGCTTTTGGATAGACGGATTTCTTTGTTTTATGGATGGCCATCCTCAGGCTACGGTAGTACTCTTTCCCTGCTCACTTTCGCAGGGTTTTAAGGAGGCTACTATGGGAATCACTTTGTTTCATCTTTTTATTTGTTTCTTGCTTTACGGTGTATAGCAAGAGGGAGAGTATTGCATGATAGGTCTCCGCCATCTTATGGCCGGAGATGACTCTCGTATGACCGGAGATTGCTGTCTGCCTGAAGGGTCTATACATAGATGCGTACGCACGCATTCACACTTGTACTCTCATATATATATGGCCTTGTGGCTCTCTTAGATAATATACAATCAAGCTTCTCTAGCATCACTATTTCAACATGCACTCTTCTGCTTCCGAATTGTCCGTCGCTCAGTAGTCCTCTCCTTTCGGCCTGATCTTACAGCAGCTCAGCGACAACTTTTTCGACCACTTTTCCCATGCAGCTCAACAGCGATATGGAGCGATAGGCCTTCAGCTGCGTGTAGTCAGCTTTGCCAGGCTTGCGAATCACCACTCCTCTAGCCCGGTTCCATACTGATGGGTGTCTTCGCCTGGGAATGGCCGCCTTTGTCAGCCTCACGATCCTCTCTTTGTCCCACTTCCAGAGCAGCCGTATGGCGCCGAAAGATAGCTTGTCAGGCCACGGTGCTTTTTTCACCGATTGAGAAAATAGGGCTCGTTCAACTGCTTGCTCTGTGACACGTGTGTGTGCGCTCCATGCGGGGAGTAGTTCATAGTACTGGTCGTCGTCATTCGGAGGAAAGGACTCGTGCCTCAGCATCTCCTCCTTCTCCAGTGATGTGTCTGCTTGTTTCCCTTCCCCGTCTGTTAAGGCCTCCATGGTCATGCCTGCCCGAGGGTTCGCGTATCGTGCTGCTCTCCATACCTCGGCCCCCCTCAGCTTTTGCAAGTGCTCTCTCCACATTTTCCTCTTGGACTGTCCAATCTACTTCTGGAATTCTGCCTTCGCCTTGGCGGCTTCTTCCGAGTTCCGTCTCCTTCCTTTTTCTCTGCCGACCGCCTTCCTTCTTTCCCTGATGTCGGTGTTCCACCACCTCTTCAATTTGGCGCAGATCCTGATCTTCTTTGCTGTGGCGTCGACGACGTTGCCCATTGCTTCCTAACACCGTGCGGCCTCTTGCTCCACCTCGTCTGCTTTGCATTCTGCTTCCAGGTGAGCTCCCCCTTTCGCTAGCTCCATCCATAGCTTCTCCGCTGCCTTCGCGTCCTCCTCAGTCATTGCAGCTAAGTTCCACCCTACTACCCTCTCATGGCCTGCCTCCTCCTGCCTGTCTACTTCCACCTCCCACTCTATAACCTCGTGGTCGGATCCTGTGGGGTGGTTGTCGTCTGCTAGTATGGACCATTTGGTTATTGATCGATTTGCTAGCGTCAGGTCGATGACCGACTCGCCTTCATGACCTTCTCTTGTCCAGTGGTGAGTGGCTTCACCATCATTTCCAATCTCCAGACCGTTCTCGTCAATCACGTCTTCCCAGAACACAGCATCCCGTTGCACCTGGCACCTTGGGTCCCATCGTATGCTATGGGCGTTAAAGGCTCCAGCGAGGACAGTGCTACCCTGCCGAATGACTCTCTGCCAGTTCAACTTGCTCGCCGGTCTCTCTCCCGAATGTGTGTTCTTTTGGTTGTAAACGTTGACTATCCTCGTTATCCTTTCCCCTCTCCTCCTGACGTTGGTGGCAATGACATATTCGTTCGCACCTCTGCTTAAATCAGTCTGCTCATCAACCACCAAGCCGCTCCCTCTCCGTATCGCCGTCCACACTCTTCTTTGTTTTCTTATTTCTTATGCCGAGAGGCTGAACCCAATTCCTCCTCTTTCTCTCGGTGGCTCTTACCAGCACACTACGTCCGCCCTGCGTTCGACACCCTTCTCCAGCGCCGCAATGGTCCACTCGTATGACCTTGTGCAGTTGTGCTGGATCACTCTAATGATTGGTTGCCAGGGCTCCCGCTTCAGTTTCAGTTTCAGTTTCAGTTGCGGCCGTAATCGCAGTCTCGGTCTCGGTTATCACGAAGTCTCTTGCTTCCCCCGCTGCCTCATCTTCTTCCATATCAGCCATCTCATCAGCCATCTCATCAGCCATCTCCTCTTCTTCACTTCCCCCCCCAGCTGCCGCTCCTCCCCTGGGTCAACGACCAAGCACCACTCTGTTCATCCACGTTGGCGTGTGCCTAGCTTTGCCTGCGGGGGACCGTCCTGCTGTTCCCGTCTTTCTGCTCTGCCGCGCCGCTTTGGCGGCTTCGCTCCTCTTCGCGCACCTGCTGCTGAACGCAATATGATGTCCTTTGCAGTTGGGGCACTTCTCCTGCGTGTGGCCGCAGAGTGATCCCTGCTTCGCCATACACCCCACGACATTGCATTTATGGTCGCTTGTCCGGTGCTTGCCTGAGCAGTAGCCACACTTGGGCATGTTGCCGCACTTGTTTTCAATGTGGCCCCATCCGCAGCAGAGCTCACACCTGCTGTCAGGACCCGCATTCGTGAACGCCTCGACACGGTACCATACTCCCGCGGCCTTGATGCCTTTCTTGATCAAGCTCTGTGCCAGCCTGCTTCCCTTGACGACAAAGACTACCGATGACGCGGGGATTTGTCCGTTCTGCCTCCTCTCCCTGCTGGTGCGGGGGTTCGCTAGCCATCGTACCTGGGTGGGGATCCCTATGCCCTTGTTCTCCGCTTCCAATTCCTCTCGCATCTTCTGCGGGCCTTCTGTGCCTTTTCCCATGTACTGCATGAGGGGGACTGCGTGTATCTTTATCCATTCCCAGGTTGCGTTTTCTTCGACATCCACGACTCCTCTTTCGACAGTCTTCGCTGCCTTGATGAAGATGTCGCGGTACCGGATAGCCATCGCCGCTGTCGCATTCCGGTGCGTGATCGCAGTAATCGCGCCCTTGGCATTCCATTTGGCGTTCATGATCCTAACGTGGGCCGGTGCTTTCTGGTGGAAGAGCACTCTGTTGATCGCTGACACGATTTCCGGGTCCATTTTATTGGCGATCGGTACGCTCTCGTCTCTTCTGGGTATCAGGCGTCTCTCTGCCATGCTTGATCCAGCCGTCGGGGCAGGGCCAGGGCCTGGGCCTGGGCCGACGGGTGCCCTCTGACTCTTGGCTTGGGGCGGGACGGTCTCCCACCGTCTACCGGGTGTGGGTGCTGACTTTGGTTTGGGCGCGCGCTACGGTGTAGGCTGCAGTTTGAGCTGCAGTTTGGGCTTGGGCTTCGGTTGCTGCTGCGGCTGCTGGCCCTCCTCTGGTCCCTCTTCTGGTGTCGTGTCTGCATGTTGGGAGGCCTCCAGCCCCCCACTGTCCGTCCTCGCTGTCGCTTCTCTTTCTTTCTCTCTCTCCTCCTAGCCTTGTGTTACCCCTTTCATGGTCTTTACGATCATGTTCGTGATGCCCGCCCCCCACACCTTGTTGTCCTCATAGCGGGCGTCCCACTTCTGCTCTCTCTCCTGCATCCACGTCATCATTGCCAGCCGCTGTGCCTCCTCGCGGGCTGCCCGGGCTTCCACCAGGTTTGCGAGATGTCCAACCGTTCAGTGCAGCTGCGTCAGTTCCTGTGCCTGGTGTCGTGCGGTCCTCTCCATGCGGCTCCTCCATTCGCTGGGGGCCGCCGGGACCTCGCTCATCCATCTCCGTGTTCCGTTCCCGTTTCTCTCCGTCAGCCCAAATCTTGTTGCGCCCACAGTCTCCACGGCGATGGCTGTCGCCGCCGTCGCCATCTCCAACGCCACATCCATAGGCGGGTCGCTCCTCCCATTTCCAGCTTCTCCCGCATCCAGGTCACTCCTCCCACTCACTCTGAATTCGATCATCACCTCTGTGAGGCAAGCCTCTTAGTCCTCTTAGTCCTCGTCGTCGCTCGCTCGTTGGCCGACGCATCGCCTCAGTCCCGTTCTCTGCCAAGCCCCTACGCGAACCCTCTCCGCTGCGTGGATTCATGTGTGCGCACTGCTCCTGCGATCTCGCTGGTGTTGAGTCGCTCGCTCCAGGGTCAATTCGACCTCTAGAATCTATTGCCGCCGTGCCTTTTTCAATTGCTATCGTTGTTGTCGACTTATCGCGCTGTTTCTGTTTCGCGTTGGGTGTTGCAATTACCACTTCGTTTTTGAGACTGGCGGTTCAGTTCAGTTCGGTTTCAAACCCGGACGGAAACCCGACCCACTTTGTCTTGGCGGGTTTGTTACCCAGACCGGGCATAAACCCGTGAGTTTTTGGCCAGGTTCAACCCCAACCGCGGTTCCATTTTACGGTTTCTACCACTTCCGCTCCAATTAAGTACATGAATTCTGATCATACAAAGTTGTGATCACTATTTAGATTATGCAGTTTTAAGCGCTCTTTCCCACCCGCCGTCAGATTTGCGATCGGACTGATATTCATTGAGTGGCTGTGAAATAAAGACGAATTATAAGTGAAATCAGCGAAATTTCGATAGCAACTCAACGAATATTGGTCTGATTGCAAATCCGAATGCGGGAGGCGAAAGAGCAGCTAACACTGCACAATCTACATACTAATCTTGTCATGATACAATCAGAACTCAAATACTTAACTGGAGCCAAAATTGTGCACTTGATATGCCCGGTTTTTGGTGTTAAAACCGGCCCATTTCCAACAGTCCGGGTTTTTCGTATGGTAAGGCCCGTTGTAAAGGTCCGGTTTCGGGTTGAACCGGACGCGGAACCGACCCGTCAATTTTGACCCGTTGCTAACACTAACGGCAGGTGTGCAGAGACAGAGCGGTAACGGAGAAGGACGGAGCGACTGGGAGTGTATATTCCGGAGACCCCCCTGCAGATAGACTCTCATCCGATCTTGTACCTCGTCTCATATCATTTCATATCTTTTCACGATACAACAAATTATACACTCCACCTTTGGCCCCCTTTTGATCTCACTGGCTACTTCTGAGACTCAGTGTGGATCCACATACTTGCGTGTATCGTCACAGCCAGATAGTATTAAACTTTCTCACTCTCTTCCTACGCACTTCGACCCAGAACTGTTCTATCTCACAAATGCATTTTGGATGCCGCGAGAGGTGCAGCGCAGTATTGACGATAGGCTCTCTGCCTTCTAGCTCTGCTGTTTCACCACGAATGGAGCCCAAACGTGAATTTGATTCGGAAAGCTGAATACAGAATAGTGGGAAAGACACCCACAAGCTAACATTGGAGAATATGAAGAAAAGAAACTAATGAATATTACCTAACCTGCTAGCGGAGCAAACGCTGAAGGAAGTAACGACATCCCTAGGGACAATGTCCGATTGGAATACAAGATACAGTAACCAGGGCACATCGACGGCACTAACGAAAAAGGTACCCACCTAATACCGGGACGAACAATGAGGAAATAGCGCCAAACTAACACTGGACAAAAGGCACCAACCTTATACTGAGACAAACACCAATGAAATCGTGCTGAACTAACACGGGACAAAAAGCACTGACCTTATACTGAGACAAATACGAATGACATCGTACTGAACTAACACCGGACGAAATGCACCGACCTCAGACCGGAACCACAGGCCAAGGAAATGGCACCGAAATATCACCGGACGAAAGGCACCCACCTCATACCGGGATGACAGGCCAACTGAATGGCACCGAATTAACGCCGGACGACAGGCACTGACCTCATACCGAGATGACAGGCCACCAAAATGATGCTGAACTGACACCAGATGAGAGGCACCGACCTGATACTGGGATGGACACCGACGAAATTGCGTCAAACTACCAGCGAACAAATGGTGCCAACATCATACTGGGACGACAGGCACCGATCTCATACCGGTACGACAGGCACCGACCTAACACTGGGACGAAATGCACCGACCTCATACCGGGACGACAGGGACCAACCTCATACCGGGACGAAAGGTACCGACCTCGCAGACAGGACGACAGGCACCGACCTCATCCCGGGACGACAGGCACCGACATCACACCGGGAAGACAGGCACTCACCAAACACCGGCAAGATAGGTACCGACAATATACCAATATGACAGGCACCGACCTTGCAGGCGGGACAACAGGCACCGACCTCATACCGGGACGAAAGGCACAGACCTCGCAGACGGGTCAACAGGCATTGACGTCATACCGCGACCTCAAGCGCCAACCTAACACTGCCGGGACCACACGCACCGACCTTATACCAGGACAAGAAAACCCAAGCGAAATCAGGATGCCAACCAAGTACTGTGGAAGACACCGATCCGACAGAATACTATAGAATGAAACCAACACTGCTTGTAAGAATGTGGGAAGTGCTAATTAGGATACTACTAGACTTTGGGGGAAGTTGCAGGGAATAGACCATGATTGACGACTTGGCAGGAAGCTATGAGAGAAGACCGTCAGAAGTGGTGAAGCAGGACTAAGAATAAAGAACGAAACAAAGAGCTCACCTCAAAAAGAGCGCCAATTAACCTAACCCCCCTTCCAAAAACTCACAAACTAGCAATTGACCTTAGATCACCAATTACTGCCATTTCACTATGTAATCCAACATTCCATCTCCAAACTACTACAAACAGCACCAAGATGTCAACTGAACACTCTCAGTCTACTTCCGCTGCCGGTTCCAGTGTGGGTACATCAGCAAAATGTAATTCGGTCCGGAAGCCACACGCAATCCTCCCAGACACTCCGGGCGACCTCACCAGTGCTTCTAAGTACTTCCAGACGCTCCCAGACCCACCTGGAG
>Ga0307515_10022801_pt1 | contig 11016 bp, 9 predicted proteins | sample 17_EM_MG_FD_194513 | JGI IMG/M metagenome (GOLD analysis project Ga0307515, IMG submission 194513) | Populus trichocarpa ectomycorrhiza microbial communities from riparian zone in the Pacific Northwest, United States - 17_EM | ecosystem: Host-associated > Plants > Roots > Unclassified | place...
CTAAATAAAAAGGCTTAAATAATAAGATTAATAATATACCCCTAATAGCGAATTCTTTAATACGTTGCAATCCAGTTAATTTTATACTTAAGGCTAAGCTATTAGCTAATTATATAATAGAGAATATTGTTTAATCTAGTATTATCGCTAATAAGAGCTCTAATCTTTGTTTTAATACTATACTTAATAAGAACCGGATAAAGCGCCTTCTATTAATCTATACTACTCTAACTAGATACTATATAAAGGGCAATTAAGGGGTTCCGGTATTTATCCTAGATATTAATAAAGCTAGCATAGATTTTAAGAAAAAGGGAATAACTTAGAGAGGTCTAGATATCCACAGTAAGGTAAATATTTGTTTTTGTAGATTAAAGTACTTTTTGTATAATATCTTAACTCTTAGTAAAGTATTTAAGAATTTAGGCTATAATTATTGAGTAGTATATAGGGATAATTAAGGGTGCTTCTTAATTAATACTTTTATAAAAGTATAAAATTCTAGCCATTCCACATATAAAAAGGGAAGCCGTTATATAATAATTAGATCTAGAAGTGCTTACTTTATAGTATTTTAATATACTATACGCTTTAGAACCTTACCCTTAAGACCTTAAACTTCTCCTTTTACTAAAAGCTTTTAATATAGTTTTAAAAGAGATCTTTCCCCCTAATCTTTTACTATTATATACTCCTAGTTCTCTACTAGATTTTATTTAATATTATATTTTTTAAGATAGCCTTATAATCTAACGGTTAAGGAATAGTATCCTTTTAGGTTTTAAGGAGGATAGTATTTATAAAAGTAGCGTTTCTTTATATAAGCCTTTTCTTCCTTTATTACCGTATAAGATATTTATAAATTAAGGAGACTTGTCTTAAAATCTATGTTATATAAGTAGTGGGGATTAAACTAGTATTAACTTTAGTCTTAACGCCGCTTAAAAGGGCGGAAAGTGTATTAACTTTAAAGGAATTATTATTATTAAAGTTTTTGGGGTAAATTTTACTAGTACTAGCTATATTTATAGCGTTGTACAATAGGGGGTAAAGGTTTAGTTTTGTAGTTAAAATTTTGCGGATATCTAGATGTTATCCGGATATTATCCGATATCTAGGCTATTCTCGGATAGGATTATTATCCGCCCGACCGGATAGGATAATCTATCCTCCGCAGGTCTGAGTGGAAAATTCGTTCGTAGTGCACGTACTAACGATCCACTGGGGGTCGGAAAAGTGCGCCGCATCCACCTAAGCTCTCAGCCTTGTCAGCACGGACTTCCTCTAACCCCCGAAACAGCCAAAGCCCTTCCACTCAGCCTCAGTACAAGCCTCACAACAGTTCCATAGTAAGTATTTAACGAAGCATCCTTCCCATACCAGGTGAAATCTGGACTCCCTCCAACTTCCATTTCTTGACTGAAAACCTTCAACGCGGCGGAAATTAGTCTCTCCCACCATCGCTAAAATGCAAGACACCAAATCTCCAACCACGACAAAGAACTATAAAAAGGACCATTCAAAGTCCTTCGAAAAGTCCCTCGAACCCACATCCTGCGTTGAAAAGGACTCCCCGCCCCCCTACGAAGAAATCTCCAAACCCACTCGCGCTCCCCCCTCACCAACGCACCCCCGCCACCGATCCCCTAGCCTCTCTTTCCTCCCAGCACGCCACCACAGCAGCCCACCCACCCATCCACGCACTCAGGCCCTCAGCGCCTTGGCCATCATGCCAGCCGTGCTCATCCTCAGCACGGAGCTCTTCACGCCGGCGCAGTGAGAGCTTGGCTGTGAGAGCGATCGTACCTTTATCGCTGAAGAAGCAATTACGCCCTGTGCGTTAGTTGAAGCTAGCGTCATGCTTCCCGTGTTATGCTCACGGCAGGGAGTGGGACGCGCGAGAGCACTCTGGAGGCGAGGCCTTTCTTTTGGGAGGGTATCCAGTTTGCGTGTCATTGAGCTGCCGCGAGCCGCGAACCGCGGGCGGGAGGAGTGGCGGGAGGGATGGCGGGAATGATGGTGGTCGTGGTGGGCCGAGGAACGAGATTAGAGTCGAGGCTAGCGCAGATGCTGAAGTGTAGAGAGCACGGAAGCCCCTCAGCATACTGTCTGCACAAGCGCAACGAAGATTGAAGGATAATGAATAGGAAGATGATTGGAGGATACCATATTCTAAAAGTTAAATTCAAATAAATCAAAGGCAGCAAGCACAATCTATGGAATATCATTCTTTCATTGCCGGCCTTATACTGTTCTTTGGACCAAGCAAAATCAAAAAAACCTAACATGCTGCGTATACTCATGCCCTAATCCAATGTAAAGGTAATCATGCGAGAGGGTATGACGGTGCCAATGCCGATGCCTATGCCAAAAATAAAAAAACCTAATAAAAGACCTAATAGAACGTCCATAGTCATGATCGTAACTCTCCGGAGTGTCTGGTTCCAGGCTAGCGCGTGCGGATCCAGAATCGCCCAACCAAAAAACGAAATCGAATCTAAAATATCTCAATGGCATTAAGGTCATCAGAACTGTCCCTTTCGACCAGTCAAACGTTCATCTCAACCTCTAGACACAGTAAATCTGCGAGTCGTTAATATCTTCTCAGAAACGGCAGTCCGGAATAGAACACTTACGGCAGAGTCCTGCTCACAGCCTCGTTCTCATCGTACTGCGCCGCGAAGCCTCCCTTGAGCACCCGCCTAAGTGCATTGAGGCGCTGTAGCTTCCACCACTTATCAATACGGACTTCCACGTTCCGGTTGATGCGCACCTTCATCCTCCCACCGCCATAAAGCCTCCCGGTTTCGTCGTTCAACGCCGTGCTGTATTTCGGTCCCCGGGTTGGCTTTTCAACCGAGTTGAGAATATCCGTGAAGCTGGAGTGTAACGTCTTCCTGTCCTTCTTGGAGATCTTGCGAGTGGAAATGTTAGCGAGTTCCTCGAGGGTGTGTACAAGTTGATCCTGGCGGCGATAGACGGTGTAACGCTTCACCATCCTACCGCCATCTTTAATATACTCTTCATCTTCGGAGTCCTCTTCCTCTGACAACTCCTCATCTTCCTCGAGCGGAGTATATGACTTTTCGTAGAGCAGGGCGATATTTTCACCTGCTGCAATCTGCACACTCGAATCCGAGCTCTGGAGTTGGTCGACGAAGGCTTCCATGGCCGCTTCGCTTGCTTCTTCCATATCTTCGGCCTCCGTGGCTAGAAGCCCCCACTCCTCAAGTGCTGCTACCACAATACCGCCCTGGTCGTACGCATCAACAGAGAGACCATCCGACTCGACAACCTCTAGTAGGAAAGCCATAATATCTTCCGCCTCTTCCTCAGAGGCTCCACCAAAGAATGTCGCGGTGCCGAGAGTGTGGATTGCGCTGATCTTGGTCTGGATGAATTCTGAGTCTGATACCGTGCGCTTGAGGAGGTCGCAGACCGAATCGTAAATGTCGTCTGAGTCGAGAGTTACAATAGTAACCGCTAGGGCTACGACCCAAGATTAGCCGCGCGCACATGGCTAGAAAACCCCACTACACAAACATACCTCTTAGAGCTGTCACAGTCTCCCTCTCGCTCGTTTCCGCCTTGATGCTCCGGAGTATCGCAGGTAAGATTTCAGTCGTGCGATTTTCAATCTCATCCCTGGCGTATTTCGCCATAAGAATATGCACGTAGATGTTCAGACTGTCGGCCCGGCCTTCAGTGCTGCTGCGCTTGCGATCGACGATTTGCTCGATGATGGCATGGAGCTCGGCTTTCCATGCGTCCGGCGGAAGGTCGACGTCTTCGTTGTTGAGGATGTCGTCGATGGAGTTGGTACTGTGCGGCATGGTAGTTAGTAACTAGTAGTAGAGTGAACGCGTGAGACGCGAGGTGATGTCACGAAATCCCGAAACTCTAAAAAAAATTGCCACAGTGGAATTTTGCATCTCACCTCCACGCTGTGCCGTCGCTAAGGAAGCCCTCCTCATCGTCAGACCCATGTCTGCTAGGGTTCCGGGAGTTCGCTCGAGAGTTGGCGCGGCTGTTCACTGCTGAGTTCGCCTTCGAAGATGGAGCCGAGGCGTTTCGTGAACGGGCTTTGCGCGACACGGTTTTACCGCTCTCGAGGGCTTGCCGTCGGAGATCGTGCATTTTGGTAGTGATTGTGGGATTCTGTGGCTTGTGCAGTATCCACAAGAAGGAAAAAAGTAGTGCGCCGGGTGAAGGCTGCAAGCGATGAGCTGGCTGTTGCTCTTCACCGACTTTACTAAATGCGGGGTTCGACACGGATAAGTGTGTGAGGCTGGGTTATTGTAAAGGTAATGAAGTTTGGTAGGATTCAGAAGATATAAGTAGGTGTCGCAGTTCCATGAGTTGGGATTTGGGACTAAATATTAGAGCACTGTGCGAGGTTTCAGTAGCCTAATAGTGATGTGGTTGGTGGTGATGATACAAAAAGGCGAGAGTCACGGACTTGGCTGTGTGCTTGGTGTGCCAAGCACAAAGCGAGTCCGCACGCGCGTTTATAGTTACACTGTTCGATACAATACAATACAATACAATACAGTGTAATCTAATGCAAAACAATGCAAAACAATCTTGATTCTATATTCGTTGTGGTCATAATGCACTAGTAATACTTATTTATTCCCTACCGCATATTTCCACTTTTACGTCGTACAGGACGGCTTACCTTATGAGTCACTCTATTTGTGGCGGCAAGATTGTGATTGATCAAGGCACCTGCCAACGAGTTTCTGATGCTGGGGTCTCGTTTGATATATGCCTAGTGAAATGCTCTCTACACATTAAAACCGAAGTTGAGACCGAAACACCAAGATTGGGAAAAAGAAGGCCGGTCCTGCAGGGGAACAAGCGCGGCCTTCTTAATCAATGTATCCAAATTCCAAATTCGCTGATGAAGCCGCCACCCTTGGGTATCTTCGTAACATAGTCTTGATTCCTCTCCGTACGCCAATTGATACCAAATCCAAAATATGGCAAAAAGGAGTGCAATAAGAAAATACAGAGAAACAAATACGCACATGGAAATAGTGGGAAGTACAAGAAATGAACTAGAAATGAACCAGAAATAAGCGAAAAAAGGAGCATCCGGCCTCATCGACTATCGTTGGAGTTGAAAAACAAAATTGCTATCCAGGAAGAAATATCCGTCCAGGAGTTCCAGGAAAGGTTACCGATAGATCCAGTGGAGGAAACTTTCGTCGGCTTGCGTAGCGTATGTCCACACCAAATGGAGATGCTATGGCCTAGCAGTGACCAACATCTTTGGAATTGATTGTTGCTGAGTGAGGTCGGTGCTATCCATTCAACCAATCATTCCACTATTTGGGGCCGCTCTCTGTCCTGGTTTCCTTTTTGGTATGGGCATTGCGTGATAAGATCTTAGGTGCTCCGTCAAATGGTCTCGTCGGCTGAATCCTCGATCCTTGACCCTAGAGCAATTGTTAACAGAGCAAGGGAATAGCTTCTCCTTAGTATGCACAGTCGATTGATGCCTCTGGAGATCAGCTAATCTAGTGAATGAAGCGGTACAGTCCTCGTTATCGCAGGCGAAACTATTTTTCCTACGGGATGTCAACAATGAAATGTGCAGTGAACCAATCTAACTTACTGCTTGCTTCGACTACTAGACCTACTCATTGACGCCGACTTTTCGTCTCCCGGTGAGGCCGCTGAAGATGGCGTTTCGAGGCCAACTAGGCTTTCTGACTGGTCCCAGTCTTGACTCTCGTTGTTGTAAGGAGTTGGATATAGTGAAAATCTAGGTTGGTGCCCGTATAAAGAGCCCTCTGCACGTAAATTGGCTGGTTGAAAAATATCTGTTTGTTGAGGAGCATGGCCATGGGTTAGTTGGTTCATATCCGCTGGCGATGAAGGCGTCTGGCTATCAATGTCCCTTGATTGACCAGGAAGGACGGTCGATGGGCCACCGTAGTCCGCTGATTGATCATCAAGGTTCAACGACTGATTATGGGAATCTATTGAACTACCATCGAGGTCTCGTGGATTAGATGGGTTTATAAAGTTAGGAGTGGGAAGCGTGTTTCGGCTTCCACTATTTCGTCCCAGGTAATCGTATGCATTTTCACGGTGGGGACTTTCGTTATAAGTATGACGATTTGGCCATATTCCTGTTGCTGGTGGAGATACTTGAGGCACCTGAGGTTCCAACTGGTGACTCGAATATTCTTGCGTAATATGACTTTGCCCATGTGGTAAATGGCTGGGTGTCGTCTGTGCTAGGACCTGATTGTGGGGAGCTGGAGTGGGAACGGAATTCTCGTAAGAATTGGTGTTTTCATGTGCATAACTGTGGAGAATCTGATTCTGGGGAGCCTCGTAAGAATTGGTGTTCTCATGTGAATAACGGTGGTCGTTAAGGCCCTGGGAATGGCCGGGTGTCGTCTGTGCTAGAATTCGATTGTGGGCAGCTCGAGTGGGAACGTAAGGGTTGGTGTTCTCATGTGCATAATGGTGGTCATTAAGGGCCTGAGTTTCCCACTAATCAAAAGTTAACTAAATTTAAATCAAATGGGAAAGGTCAAGCCAATTACATTTCTCCGTGGGTGATTCGACATCGTGATGCGAGGTGTGGACTGTTGAGGTGTGGAGTGATGAGCTTGATTCAATCTACGTCTGCGTTAACAGATTATAGAAAGATAATGCACTGATGCCCAACTTGCCCAGGTCTAAATAATTCGCCCGCAATTCTGCAACCCGCGAGTGGTGTTGTTGTTTCAAAAGGAATAAGCGCTCGAGGCGTTTATAAACAAGCCTCTACGCAGGTATATGTGGATAACAGCGCCTTCTTCCTGAATACGCCTTAATCATCCTTTTCTCTTGTATACGGTGTCACGGTGTCATATAGGCATTATCCCTATGCATCCAAGTGTACTGCCCTCCCCACCGGTTCATGAATGGTGAAATTTAGTATCCAATGAATGTTTGTAGTATGAAAAATTCTGATGGCAGGTGTACGTGGATCAAGTGAAATTGAACCGGTCAACAATGGCTTAGATGTATTTAGGACTGCGCCGAGATGGAATTGATGCTAGGAGAAGGATTTTGCAGAGTGAAGCGTCTCGTGAAGAGCCGACACGTCGCCAGCCCCGGGAAGTCAGTAGCCACTCCAGATATATCGAGAAAATGAGGCGTTGACCCGCTGCTAAGTATTGGTAGGAGATCGGAGACTTAGAAATAGAACAATGGCTTAATTCCTTGCACTTGCATCTGTTAACGAGGCGGACATTACAAGATCTCAAGCTTGGGAGGTTAGTCTGGTAAAGTACTTCGCCTCACATTCAGCCTTGCCTGCATGCTCCGAGCACGTTGATGAGGTGTCCAATTGTCCACAGCCTTGTCAACTGATTTGGCAAGGGCAGGCCACGATTCAGGGACTCCCCAGACCTCGTCCTCTCCCTCTCCAATTCATCCAAACGGCGAAATCAGCGAAGCGGCTCGCATCGAGCGGTGAAGCGAGTGGCGTGAGAAGCATGACCTGTCGCATAGCCGAAGGGACGAGGCATTGTCCCTCTTGTGAGGAAGCAAGTGGATTGCTCACCGATCTGAGTGGGCGCGCGCACCGGTCAAGAAGTTGCCTGAAAAAATTAGAAGGCAGTTGCGGGAGGTTGTTCATATACCGTCCAAAGCGCTCGAAGTAGATATGTGTCCTGCCTTGATTGATGGGTTGTTTAATGCACGCGCTGACAGCGTGTGCAGTTGCCTCGTTGCCTTAATTTGACGTATGACGCGAACAGGGTTAATCGGGACGCCGAAGCAGAGGAATTGGCCATTCAGACACTTGACATAAATATAACTGGATTAGTGCCACTGGAGGTGCAGAGTGATGTAGCATTGCCATAGTTTGGAGGCAGTGTGAACGGAGGTCAATGCCAAGAAATATAGGTTGAAAAGGGGAGGGGTAGATGAGGTACTTCGTTAAATCACAGGGATCCACAAGCCAAATCATCACTACCAGCCTCACTATTGCGCAATCTGTGTACTGCGGTCGACAAGCAAACGCTTTGTCAAAGTGCCCTGAGGACTTAGTCTCACGCACAATGAATCTCTCATTCCAATTGACCTGGTCAGTTGGTCAAAGGGCAAAGAAAAGTCACGTCATGGAACATATTTCCGTGCTAAATACCGCCTTTAGCAAGGCTTATTCGATAGCTACCTTATGTTCATACAATAGGGGTCCACACAGCAATGGGGCAGATTCCGCAGCAAGGCTGTTTGTAGTCCCTCATAGCTCGTCTTCCAAAAACCTGTACGCAAACCGGAAGTCAGCTTTTCGTCGGTTCATCCTACAAACTTCGTCAGTCAATTACTTTGCGGTAAAATACGTCAAAAGTCCGTATGAGCGCTGGATGCCAACATCACAATTGACCCGCATTGAAGGGAATAGAAAGTGCCAAGTGGTGAGTAAAGCGTACCATGTGCTCTCGTAATCAAAAAACCTATAAGTTCCTTGCTCGTAGTCTTCCGTTATGGACTTTGGTTCCTCATGCCGTTGAAACCATGTCTGATACTGTTTGTGGAAACGCCAGCTTTGAGATTTTAGTGCTTTTGCGGCAAGATATTGCTGGTAGGTCCCTTGACGGTAGTAGAAAGCGTAGAACAGCGCGTCGGTCTCGATTCGCGAGTACAACCTCAGATCATCAAAGATCGCCAATGGTTCCTGGGGATAGTGAGGTGGTGTGTATGGATATGGATTCTGTGGCCTGTAGTGTTTTGGTGCTTCTGCATCAACCGATTCTGGCATAGTGGCCATTGAGGCTGCAAGCATGCGCTCATCGGGGGGCTTGGAGGAGGAGGCTGTGATGTCGTTTTTGGTTGCTTCGAATGATTCGAGGAGATCCTGGAGGCTGGACGGAAGGTGATATATCGACTCATCTTCCTCTTCATCGGCACGGGACTCTCCATTCGTTAATGGTGGCGTGGTTGACTGCGACTCATCTTCTTCGCTCTTTTCTGGTCCCAATGGCTTCCTTGTGGAAGCTCGCCCTGCATCATCTGAGGAAGTTGCCCTAGACAGCCCCTCCAACTTTTCCATTGCTGGCGTTGGTGGAATACTGCCTGCCCCGGTGCTTGGTGCCGCAACACTTGTGTGGCTGGGTGCAGGCGATTTATTTGATGTCTGGACACTAGGAGCATTGTCCGGTATTGAAACGGCTGGTCGCTGAGCAGGCTGCGGGTGTACTGATGATGGCGATGTCGTCGCGCTAATGCGGGGACCGGAAGGCGCCAATCCACTGGCAGCTTGCGTCGCAGCTGCCCCAGGTGGCGGAGGCAAAGGTGCTATGCCAACACCATTCTTATCACTTGCCGCGGCTGCGGCTGCCGCTGAAGCATACTTTAATGGTTCTCCTGGAGCTCTGGTCGGAAGTGGGGCGGGTTTCATATTACTTGCAGGCACCCCATTTGTAACGTTGGGCAACGGTGTGTGAAGTGTAGCAAGAGCCGGTAGTGGTGACTTAAGCTGTGTTGATGGCCGTCGGGCACCTGATATTGGGGGTTCTGAACTTTTCGGCCTCCCGCCGCCTACGCTTGCGGCTCGCGGCTCTCCGTCAGGAATGTCATCCTGTATCGATTGTGTATCCTGTGACGAAACGCGGTCTGCTTCGTTGTTCATACCATAAAGGCCTTCTTCTTCCTGCAGATTTAGGTCATCGTAGATACCGTCATCCTCCATGAAATCAACTTCTTGGTTGTTTTCCACATAGTACCTGATGCTATCTTCCAAGTCCTTTACCTGCTCCGTTTCCACGCCGCCGTTCTCAAGTGATCGTAGTAATAACTCCAGCTTGGCCTGATGCCATTTGTGTCGCTCTGTTATCCTCTCCAGCTCCGCTATCCGGTCGGCCTTCCCGCCATCCTTCTTGCCTTTTTTTATTGTGACTTGTAAGGACTCCGTTTCAGCTTCGACCGTTTCAATCTGCCGTTCTAGCTCTTCGACCATATTTGACAGGAAATCTACCGCCTCGAGCTTTTCTTTCTCCTTGGGGTCCAGTTTCGATGCAGCAGATAGGCCTTCTTTCGAATATGCTTTCGTTTTCATCTCCTTTTCCACCGCCTTAAACTTCTCCATTTGCTATGTCCATTGTCAGCCAAAGTCCAAGTGATCTACCTACGAAGATCGACCGGAGGTAACAGACTGTTTCAATTAGTTTCCGCTGCTCTAGCAGCGGTTTCTTGTCCTTGATGTCATTCATTGTTGCCCATGTCTTGATCTGGTCTCGGGATCGCTGAAGCTTCTTGATCTCCTTTTTCAAGGCGTCTTCTAGCTTCTCCTTCTGTGACGGGTTTGTGGTTTGTTGTATCTTATCGTAAATAGCCTCGAAGGCCGCTACTCCTTCAGCGACTTTCTTAAAGCATTTCTCCACCTCGTTCGCTAGCTTTCTTGCAGCCATTGTAATGATGTAGCCTTGTATGAGAAGTGTACGGGGGGGACCGGTTGGGAGATTCGGTTTAGTTTAGATGAAGATACGCATTCAGCGGTCAGCGAGCACGCGTATATTCCTGGTGGCTTGGAGGTGGATGATGTTGAAAGTCGTATATTCACTCTGGAGGTTGAGGTTGCTGCGCATGGAGGCACGCTGGTGCTATCTTAGCGCGAGATCGCCAAGAAACGCTGTTCCATCTTTCACTCGCCCTTGCAGCCAACACCTTGCAGCCAACACCTTACAGCCTACACCACCACTCACACGCCCTCTATACTCGCCCGCATTCTATTGGAGCCCCCGTCGTTATGGTGTTTTGTGTGTCTCAACTAGGTGGCCGACTCAAATACAACTAGCGCGCAGAAGTTACAGCAGAAGAGGCTCGGTGCCAACGAAACCGCTATTCAGATCCCTCCAGCGCAAACATCGACCTACCCCACCAACCCATCCTATTACAATGCGAAGCAAGTCTTTCATACCGCCATAATGCGTCGGTATTCTAACTAAGCGCAGCCGTGCTGCAACGGGTCAAATCAGCCTCCGTCACTGTAGATGGAGAGCTCAT
>Ga0307515_10022802_pt1 | contig 11016 bp, 2 predicted proteins | sample 17_EM_MG_FD_194513 | JGI IMG/M metagenome (GOLD analysis project Ga0307515, IMG submission 194513) | Populus trichocarpa ectomycorrhiza microbial communities from riparian zone in the Pacific Northwest, United States - 17_EM | ecosystem: Host-associated > Plants > Roots > Unclassified | place...
TAGTTATTTTAATATAACGTAATATAAGGGCGCGAAGAGACTTTAGGGTAGATTTAAAGAAATAGTATAAATTCTATCTGGATCTAAGGGTATATAGCTCTTGCTAAGAATAAGACATTATATAAAAAAGAGAAAGGAATAACAAGAGAATTATATAATTAAATAGTTAGGGGCTTAGTGGTTAATGCGTGCGTATATACGCACGCGGTCTTTAACGGACTTTAGTAGAATTTAATTAATCTAGCAGAATTTGGCAGAAGTTAATTAAGCTAGTAGAATTTGACAGAATTTGGTTAAAGTGTCGGAATTTATCTATTAAGTGTTTCACCGAGACATTCCTACTATAACTGGGCTAGTCCCGTTATAGCACTTAAAGTAAAGACCTAGCTTAATGCGTCTATCTTATTTAAGGAACCCTAGTAAGGCGTACTTTAGGGTTCTAGTGTTAATATCTATGGCGTTAGGGTGCTTAGGTTAAGATAATAACTTAGTAAATATTTATAAGGTTGCTGTATTATATTTAAGAGTAGGCTTTAGTATTAAGCGTAGTATATTATTATACCATTTATTAATAACGTTTATATAGTCATTAAGGGCTTTTAGTAGGTCTATGCCTATTCGGGAGGTTTTTAGTTTAGGGCTTAGGGATTTAGTAAGGCTATTAACTAGTATAAAGTTATTCTAGCTAGTCTTCCTTATATAATAGTTAAATTTAGAGAAGTATACTAGGAAACTTTTTATTCCTTAAGCTATATAGCTTATCTTTCTCTAAGTAGTAGCTTAGTTGTTTAAATTACTATATATAGCTTTAAGAAGTATAACTAGGCTTTATACTAAGTTTGGTTAGAGGGGTTTAATAAGGTTAGCTACCTTTTCTTTTAGTTAACTTAGGGCGTAATAGAGTTAGTTAGCTTATTCTTAAGCTAGCTTAGGAATAATTAGAGCTCTTATTATTTACTAATAAATACTAAGGGTTTAGTAGTTGTTTAGATTATTATAGTGTAGTAGTTAGTTTAGGGTAAGTAACTATTATGGGTTTAGGGCTTACATTATATATGTTTATCTCTAGAAATAGTGTTCGGTCTTAAGGCCCTAGCGTAGGCATCTTAAGGGTACGAACTTCTTCTTAGAGGTCTTTAATTAGTTGCCGGTATCGTGCTTCTTATTTAGCTTATTATTAATTTAGGGTAGCTTAGTTCTGTATAAGGGCGTCTATAAAGGACTTCTATATCTTTACTAATTATTTTTATAGTATAGATATAATGCCGGCGGCTATTATAGGGGCTTTAGGGTTGTTCTGTATATTAAAGGGTAGTATATAAGGTTAACGCAACGTAATATTACGGAGTAAGTATAAGCAACAATAACATATAGCGAAGTAGATATTATTAAGCTATATATATAAACTGTATAATAAGGTTAAGATATTACGTAGGGAAAGAATGTAGGAAAACAGGAAGAAAGGGTATATATTATTAGCTTAGTTACTTAGTTAATACGTATATAGAGCAGAATAGGATTTGGGTAGTCCTAATAGAACTTATATTAGGAAAAAATAATTTTGCACGTTATTGCAATTTGCGACAATTTGCTGCGAACTATACGATCGCGGCAGTAGCCTATAGTGGTTATTAATCCGCATAAACCGCACATTTTGCAATAAATCCGCAGCAGTTATACGCAAAACGTAGTAAAATGCCTAAACACTAAACTAGCAGCAGCTCTTTAAAATTAAATTATACGAATTATATAGATTATACAGATTATATAAATTGTACAAATTGTATAGATTGTATAGATTGCACAAATTATACAAATTATATAGATTATAACTATAGATTATATTATAGATTACTATAAGGTACTTTTAATATATTTATATTAAAACTATATAAAATCTGCTAACTATATACTAATTTCTAAACTAAGCCTAATGCCTACCTGCCTGCCTACTTACCTACCTACCTATCTACCTATTTGCCTATCTACCTATACTTATCTATTTATACCTACCTATCTATGCCTACCTATCTATACCTACCTATCTATACCTACGTGTTTATATCTACGTATCTATACCTACGTATTTATATCTACGTGTCTATATCTACCTGTTTATAGTACCTTAATTTAATTAATCGATTAAATTATTTAGTATTCGCTAGCTGGTTGTCTAAACAGTTATTGTATGGCTCTAGCAGCGATTATCTGGCTCTAGCGACGGTCGTCTAGCTCTAAACCGTTGTCTAGCTCTAGCGACGGTTGTCTAGCTCTATCGACGGTCGTCTAGCTCTGGCGACGGTCGTCTGGCTCTAACGACGATCGTCTAGTTCTGGTAGCAGTCGTCTGGTTCTAGCGACGGTTATTTAGTGGCTGCCGTTCTAGTGCCTTCCTAGGTAGGGAGGATATAAGGAAAGAAGGGTAAAAAATAAGGTGGCTACCTAGGTGTATATAGGGGTATTTTTAGTAGAGGTATATATAGAGGCTATTAGGAATATAGCGGGGACCTAGTGTAGAGCCTCGCGCAGAGCCTTATATAGAGCTTCTATACGTAAAGCTTCGTGTAGAGCTTCGTGTAGAGCTTTGTGTAGAGCTTTATATAGAGCTTTATAGTAGATTATAGTAACTAAAGTTATTAGTATAATATAGTTATAGCATTAGAATTAATTTACTTTTAGTATATTATTATAGCTAAAAATTAGGGTCTGCTTAACTTGCTTAAGTCGCGATTTTAGTAATTTACGGTAATTTACTATAATTTGCTACGATTTGCTATAAATATGCAGATAGGGTAGGCGGGTTGCATAAGTAGCTTATATATTTATAGCAAATTGCCACAAATTGCCGCAAATCGCAGGTTTTGTAGGTTTCATAGGTTTTGTAAACCCCAATTTTCAGCTGCCCAAAATTTTTTCCTAATGTAGTAGGATTTAGTAGAACTTAGCGGAATATAGTAAAATATAGCAGATTGCCGTCAGATTACCGCAAATTGCCATTAGATTGCTGTCTTGTAGTTAGTCTTTAGTTACTAAGTTAGTAGAAATAGGTAGATATATATAAGGTGTTACGGGGGTGTCCTATAACACTAAAGATTAATTAGGTTATAGGATAGGTTAATATTAAGAATACTTAATAACGCAAGAGGTGTATAGCTATTAAGTTAGTATAGTATTAAGTTAGAGTAACCTATAAAGAAACTAAGAAAGGGTTAAGCTATATATTAAAGAAATACTATAAATATAGCAAGAAACTATAGAGCTTAGAAAGTAAAAGCTGTTAAAGTATATAGTATAAAACTATAAAATAGAATTAGAACTAGGAATAAGTTTAAAGTTTTTTCTAATTTATAAGCTAACTAAAGAAAAGTTAAGAGCACTTAAAGAGTTTATTTAGAAAAACCTATAAACTGGATATATTAGACTATTGTAGTTATTAGCGGGATATCTAGTACTATTAATACTAAAGAAAAATAGAAAGCCCAGATTGTATATTAACTATAAATAGTTAAACAGTATTACTAGAAAGCATAGGTATCCTTTAAAGGAAGGACTATATAAACTATTAGTTATACAATTCGGACTTATAAACGTATTAGCAACGTTTTAAAAGCGAATTAATAATATATTAGGAGAATACTTAGATAAATTTGTTATAGCATACCTTAATAATATTATTGTTTACTTAATAAATAAAAAAGAACACGGAGAATATATTTAATGGGTTTTAAGGAGACTATAAGAAAAATAAATACTAGTAGCAATTAAGAAATATAAGTTCTTTATAAGGAAGACCGATTTTATTAGATTTATTATTAAACTAGGTTATATTAGTACAGACCTAAAGAAAATAGGAACTATAGTAAGTTAGTAGGAACTAGAGAATATAATATAGTTAAAATCGGGTTTAGGGTTTTATAACTACTATTAGAGGTTTATAGTATAGTAGCTAAAGAATATTAAACTATTTATAAGGCTTATAAAGAAGGAGAAACTATAGGTATAGGGAAATAAGTAAAGAAAGCTGTTTTAAAAGCTTAAGGACTTATTTACCTAAGAACTAATTCTTAAGATTTACTAACTAGAACTAGAAATAGTTATAGAAATAAATATATTACACTTTATACCAAAAGTATAGGAATGCATAGTATTTAGTAGCATACTATAGTTAGAAGATAACACTACTAGAACTAAACTATAACATTTATACTAAGGAGTTATTAAATATAGTTATAGTATTTAAGGAATAGAGAGCATTCTTATAAGGCATAAAGAAACTATTTATAATTAAGATAGATTTTAAAAACCTAGTAGGGTTCATATTAATAAAAGAACTTAACTAAAGATAAGTTAGATAGGTAGAGATACTTATAGAATACTAAAGGAATAGAGAATGTCAGAGCTAACACGCTAAGTAGGAAAGCTAAACCATAAAATAATAAGAAGCTATTAAAGGCAATACTATACAAAGATAAGGATGGATTAATTAGATATAATTACCTAAATCTAGCAGTAATATATAAATTACTAAAAAGTAATTAAACTAAGAGAATCTAGAAAGCATAGAATAAAAATATAGACTTAGAGCAGTATAAAAACTAAGAAGTAATATATATACCTAAGTTAGTTATAAAAGAGTTTATTAAAGAATTCTATAAGGGAATAATATAGGGATATAATAAAGCTTAGGGGCTAGTATTAAGACTCTAGTGGGAGTATATTATTAATAGAATTTAGGGCTTAGTAAGAAAAGTTATAAGAGAATATTTAGATTACTAAAGAAATAAACTAATGAGGTATAAGCCGTATAGAAAGCTACAGCCTATTAAGATACTAAAAAGACTATAGGAGGTTATATTATAGGACTTTATTATAAAATTACTAAAGTTAAAAGATTCTATTACCGTATAAAAGTATAATATAATCTTTATAATAGTGGATAAATTAACTAAATAGGGCTACTTTATAGTATATACAGAAGAAATCTTAGTAAAGGATATTGCTAAAATTTATATTAAAAAGTATTTATAAAATATAGAGCACTAAGTAAGATTATATTAGATAGGGATTTAAGATTTATAGTAGCATTTTACAAGGTATTTTTGGCGGAATAAGGGGTTCGCGTAGTAATATTAATAGTATATTACTTATAGATAGATAGATAAACAGAAAGGTTAAATTAGATATTAAAACAGTATTTAAGGTATTATATTAATTATATATAAAATAATTAAGTATTGCTCTTATTAGTTATATAGTTTATATATAACGTAATATTATAATAAGGTATAAGGATATTACTATTTTAGGCGAATTATAGGTATAAGCTTAGGATATTATTATTACTAAAGTAAGCGAAGAAAATAAATAGTGTTAGTAAGAGGGCTGGGGCATCTATAGGAGCTTCCTTAAATTACGTAATTATCGCTTAGCTAGTATATAGAGTCCACACTTTTATATACCTGCATTCCTATATAATAAATAGTATAGTTAAGGAAAGAATAGAGATATTAATAAATCTTTATAAAGACTTTACGGAATTAGTAAAGTTAGTATAAGAAAGAATAAAAAAGTACTATTGTGGTGGTGTGATTTGGCCCCTAGATTTAACATTTAGATTAGGCATAGCTTCGGGAGAGCCTAGGCCTTCTATAAGTTATATAGATCGGTTTAAAGCCCTTAGAGTCTTTAACAACTTAGGCGACACCGATAGATATACAATTTTCCTTTAATACACTCTTTTCTTTCTCTTCTTACTGCTTAATTCTAACTGATAGTAACTAACCGACAGACTGACCGACCGACTGACAGACAGCATTAAGACTTTCCTATCTTAGAGAGGTCGTACCCTTCTATATATTTTATGGCATTCTATATAGGGACAACGGCAAGCTCTTTAGATTAGAAGTCTAGTGCTTTATATATAGGAGATGTATAGGAACGATCTGGAACTGTAATAAAACGACTAAAATAAAGAAGTACGGGTATATAAGCGACCTATATACAGCTACCGCTATAAAAAATAAACAGATAATACTTACTAAGCTCTCTATGCGGGAATAGCGGTTAGTAAGCAGCGATAAGAAGGCAAGTACGTAGTATAGTAAAATAAAGGATAAAAGGAAGGACTATGGTACACTAGGAACGGTAGAGAAAGGTTTTTCATATTTTATTTACTATATTTATAACGGTTTATACTATTATTCTCGTATTTATTAGAGCTACCTTTAAATTTATAATAATGGCAACAGTACTAGCAAAGGGATTATTAGGAATGTTAGGCCCATTCTATAATAATAGTAAGGGTGCTAAAAAGGGAGAGGAAAGTAAGCAGTTTGTTAAACCGCGAAGCTCTCCTAAACTAGGGCATGCGATACCAACCCTAACTCCTATAATATTAGGGACTAACAACCCTTAATAGATAGAGGATAAGGGTTATAAGGTCCACCTACCTATCCCTAGAGAAACTATAGGTCTACTACCTTCTACTAGACTACTAATGGAACGAGATAAGGTATATATTATGGCCTAGCCTATACCGGCTCTAGGAACCCCTAGGACCCCTTACTTTATAGAATAAAATATATTGCAATTTATTAAATAGCATAAGCGGCTATATATCCGGCACCGTATTACGGATAATAAGAAGTATTAAGGACTTCTAAAGTATTACGACTATTAGATAGGGATATAGATCTAAAGTCTGCCTAAGTTTACTATTAGTAACTGGATAGAACTTATAGGAAAGCTTAGGACAGACTACTAAGGAAGTAACTACTTTTAATAAGTTAAAACGGTAGAATTCTTAGAAGCTTATATACTATAGTATAGAAATAATCTACCTAGTAGTATATGCGAATACTATAGGCAGTTTACGTTAATCTCCTAAAAGGTTACTATGGCTAGTAATTTGGAAAACTATAAACAAGGGTACTAGTTTATAAGAGGACTCCTATTTAAATACTAAAGATATATAATAACTAAAATAGAAGCCGACCCCAATAGGCGAAAGTCTTTTAACTTCTACCTATTAAGGAGAGCTGTAAAAGACAGACTTAATTCGTATAAAGGCGCCGATTAGTTATTAATAATGAATCCTAAGGAATAAGGCCTTTATTAGCTAGTTAGATAATTCTATAATTAGCAACTAGCTATAACAAACTAAAGAAATACTGCCCTTTAACTACCTATAGTTTCTTAGCTAAGTAAGTTAGTAAATACCCGTTAAACAACTTAGGAAACATACCCTAAACTAGAGAAACTTACTAATTAACTCCGGAAGCTTAATCTTAGGACGGTTAAATTAATAGGCGTTATATCTTTAATGCTATTCCTAGATAGGATTTGCTAAGATCTAATATAGTATATACAGCTCCTAAATAGGGCGTTAATGCGTTAAGAATAAATGGACCTATAACTGGCACTAGGTAATAATAGACCGTAGCCACCCTATAAGGGAGCGCTATAAGAATAATATAAGCCGGGCCTAGGAAGTTATAGAGGGCTAGGGAACTTTAGCGTATACTAGATATAAAATTAGACATATTATAGATATAGGGGTACCTACTATTTTATTAATTAGTGTCTAGAGCTCTAAGAGTTAGTTTGTTATAGTTTCCTATATATAGATAGAAATAACCGAATATATGCTAGAATATATAAGCGCCTAGGAAATATAATTCCGTATTTACTAAGTAATAATTAAATCTAGTTCTTTAAAGACTAGCTAAGGTAGAACACAAATATTAATTCTAATGCGCTAGCAATAGGTGTCTAACTAAAGGCAGCTTCCGTAAAGCTTATAGAGGGTAGTAACACTAAAAATAAAGAGGAACTTAGTAAGCCCTAGGAAGATATATACTAAGTAGAGTTAATATACGTTAATTTAGTAGTGGCCGTAACCTAGTTATAGCCTACGCTATAGGTATATAATCTTAGGAGACCGTAAAGGGAAGTAAGGGTAATAAAATAGCCTTTAAAACCATCTGGTCCGTAACTAGCAACGGTTTAAAATATACAACTAGGAGGATATATCTAAATTACACTACGGCCCCAGTAGCAGGCTCCTCTATCACTATTAAGTAGTAATAGGGGTAATAAAATTAATTATACCAAATAGCTAAGACAGACGGAGTAAATAGCGGATATAATAATAATAGTTAAAGCATTACGACTAAAGCTAGTTAGGATAATAGATATACTAAAAGAAAATATCCTAAGCCTAACCGTAATAGCGGACAAAATCTTATTAAAAACCATTAAAGTTACTGTTAGTAACTGCCTTATGTATATACCTAAAGTCATAAGGCTATTCTTTAAGCCTCTCCCGCTACCCCTTATAGAGCCTTACCAATAGAAGTAAGAGGATATTAAGGCATCCGTGTTATTAGCACACCTAACGTTTTATGCTAATTAAGCCGGCCTAATAACTACCGAAGTAGACTAGATTAAATAAGAAGTAGGATTTATCCGGTTTTAAAGGTGGTGCCTAAAGGTAAAAGCGCAGATAGGAGACGGAAGGGCTAAATACTTAATTAACTCTAGAGCTAAGCTTAACCTTATTAAGGAAAGCGTAGCCCTATAATACGGCCTACTAATATTAAGTCTACCTTTATAGTTATAAGGCGTACGTCTAATGTCTATAAATAAAACTTAGTCTAAGTTCATTGAGCTAGTATATATGGTCCCTATAGTAATAAGTAACGTCTTAATATCTACGACGTTTATTACTGTAGGGGAAATATTATATAAGGTAATACTTAGTAAGCTATAGTTGGTAAAGGCTAGACTGGTAACAAAATAAACCGCAATAGGTTAAGTATCTTATATTATTTAATTAGAAGATAGTAGAGTTAAAATAAGGTTCTTAACGTCCTATAAGGATATAATATTCTTTAAACTAGATAAAGGTATTAGTATAGAAAATAGTTTAGGAAATATATAGCTAGTATAACCACTAGGATCGTATCCGGGGTTACTTATAACCTAGTATATTAGAATAAAGAGGAGGGAAATAAGGTGCGGCTCTAATATAAATATATACCGTTTTAGATATCCGCTAGATAGAGCTATTAGTAGGAAGAGGAGTATAATATTAGATAGAGAGAGCTTAATAGTAAACCGTTAAAGGAAGTCCTAAAGAAATACTTAAGAAAGAATTAAAAGCTAGTATTTAAAGTAAAAGCTAAGTCCCTTATATATTAAATGTTAAAGATAATAGATCTATTTATAATATAAATAGAAAGCTACTAGAGTAAGGCCTGACTAAACGCTATAAATATAGTAACTGCGTATAAACGGAAGGCAGATAAAGTTTACTTAGTTAATTTATTAGCACTAGATGGAACAGTTATAGGAGGCATAGTAAAATAGCGAGAGGTGGCCTTATATTAACAGAAGGCGTCTATCTAAGGATTGCCTTTTAGACCGTATAATTATTTTCTTAAGCCGCAATATACTAAGCTAGCCTATAGTGCACAACTAAAGCTAGAATAATTAGAGCGTATAATTATGGGAGATATTTAGCTAAGAGAATAAGAGATCCTTAAGGCCATATTATTTAACCAAGAAGAGGCTTTAGTATAGAAGTTCTCTAAAATGGGTCTCATTAGCAGAGACGTAACTCCACTACTAAAGATTAAAACCGTGCTGTATAAAGTATAGTAAGTACCGAACTTTTTAGTACCTAGGGCCCTATAAAAAGAAGTAATAAATATATTATAAGAACGACTAGCTTAAGAGACTTTAAAATATTATAAAAGCCTATATAAGAATTTATGGTTTTTTATAAGTAAGAAGAAACGTAATAAGTACCAACTAATTAATGCGGCGATAAATATTAACCGAGTAACTGTTAGGGACGCAAATCTGCCACTATATGCTAATGAATTTTCTAAGGAGTTTGTGGAGTATAAGGTTATATCTTTAATGGACTTCTTCTCTAGCTTTAACTAATTAGAGCTAGATATAGAAAGCTAAAACCTAATAGCTTTTATAATACCTCTAGAACTTCTATAACAAATAACGGTACCTATAAGAGGCACAAATTTTATAGCCTAGTTTGTGTAGATAATTACTAAGATCTTAGAATAATACATCTTATACTATACCCTGCCATTTCTGGATAACATTATAGTAAAAGGCTATAGATAGTATATAATGGGGAGGAAAGCCTTCTAGGTATATGTAGATATATTCTAGAATATATTATATAATTAGACGGAGTGCTTATAGATTTAAAACAAGCTAGGTATATGATCTTAGGCGTAAAGTCTTATTTCTACAAAGATAAAATTATAGTAGTTAGCTACCGCTATAATGGAAAAGGACAATATCTAGAAGAGTTAAAGGTTATAAAGATTATTTACTATAAAGACTATAAAGACATTACGTTGGCCCGAGCGTTCTTAGGAGTTGTTATATATTACCAAATATAGGTAAAAAACTTCGCAATTAAGGCAGAGCCAATCTTTTAACTACTATAAGTAAACGTTCCGTTCGTATAGGGTATAAAGTAAATAGCCGCTATAAAGACTCTAAAGCATATAGTCACTACTACACCCGTATTAGTTTAGCTAGATTATAATAAAGGGGCTAGGCTAATTATTCTCGCTGTTAACGGATATAAGAATAGATAGGGGTGCGGCCTTATACAACTAGACGTATAAGGTTATTATTACCTATATTAATATAAAAGCGGTATTTAGTCTTAAGCGGAGCAGAAATATAACTTAAGAAAGCTTAAATATTAGGCATTATTGCATACGTTAAAGAAGTGTCGCGTATACCTATACAGCGTTCGCTTTATAGTAGAGACGGATATAAATACCCTAGTTATATAACTAAATTATACCGCTACTAATTTACCCAGAGCCTTAATAATAAGATAGCTAGCATAGATCTAGCTATAGGACTTTAATATTAAATATGTGCTAGGGAAGAAGAATAGCCTAGCTAACGGACTTTTATAATAACTACCTAATAGTAAACGACCTAATGAGCCGACTAAGGATCTTAAAGA
>Ga0307515_10022803_pt1 | contig 11016 bp, 14 predicted proteins | sample 17_EM_MG_FD_194513 | JGI IMG/M metagenome (GOLD analysis project Ga0307515, IMG submission 194513) | Populus trichocarpa ectomycorrhiza microbial communities from riparian zone in the Pacific Northwest, United States - 17_EM | ecosystem: Host-associated > Plants > Roots > Unclassified | place...
TGCACCTGCACCTGCAGCTCCCGCTCCTCAGCTTCAAAACCTCTTCCAGGTTCGCCTCCAGGATTTACCTCTTCTCAAAACCCATTTAACACTGTTCACAGATCGCTCAACAACAAGCTCAACAACAGCAACAACAGCGAGGAGGCGCCGGTGTCCCTGCCGGTGCTGCAGGGGGCGGCTTACCTGGTGGTGTCAATCTCTCCTCATTGCGAGACGCGCAAGGGATGGCTACACTCCGTCAACGTGTACTGGAAAATCCCGCTCTTCTCCAACCCGCAATTCAGCACCTCGTTGAGAACAACCCGCAGCTTGCCACCCTTTTGACTCAAAACCCTGAGCTTTTATTGCAGCTCCTAGGCGCAGCCGGTGGTGGTGGTGATATGGAATACGAGGATGAAGACGAGGCTGCCCTTGCAGCGGGTGGTGTGCAGACCCTTTCACTTACTCCGGAGGAGCATCAGGCTGTTGAACGGGTAGGCCGACATCTCTCTCTCCAGTTGTGAGGAATACTGAAGCGTCTCGTACAGCTACAAGCACTTGGTTTTTCTCAGCAGCAAGCTGTGCAGGCGTACTTTGCCTGTGGCAAGAATGAGGAACTGGCCGCCAACTTTTTGTTTGAAGGAGGCTTTGACGACGAGTAAGGACTCATGATTGTGATAAACGACGATGTTCCTTCAAGAAAAGCAGATTTGGATGGCATAGTTTGTGATTATGATGAATTTGGGTTGTCAGCCTTTGCCTGGATTATTTGCGCCGGCCCCCTCCACCCGACTGTAGCCCAACCAATGAACGATATACTTGCTTGCATATAATCGAACTGAATGGATTCACAACGAAGCCTTGTGTGTCCATCAAAACGCGCCTTTCTCCACACCTTCCCAACCCCGCTGCTCATACGCTACATCTGTAATCGTAAACCCGCATTTCCGATATACCCTCTCCGCTGGACTCCCTGGTTCTACGAATAATACTACTTCTGTCTTTCTGCGCCCTTCGACACCCTTCAACCAATACGTTGTGGCGGCATTTACCAGAGCCCCCGCCAGTCCCCTTCTCCTATGGGGTTCCCTGGTGTAGACATTTCGAATGGCGATGGTAGAAGGAGTGGCCCGGCCGGTGAAGACATAGGCCGCCACAAAACTCGGCGAAAGTTCATCCGAGTCAACGACAGTGAGAGCCTCTAGTGAAGGAACGTGGAGGCAGACGAAGTAGCTTCCCGTGAGTTCCTTGGAGAGCACGTCGTTCACAGCCTTCAACCCAATCGAGGTATCTTCATTCACAGCCCCAAAGAACTCCATAATTGCCCGTGCTTGATCTTTCACCACTGAGTCCAGTATGAAAGTGTTTACGTTCTCTTTGGCCCAGATAACAAGATCGACGATATGGTAGTCTTCGGGCATCGATCTGGACTGGGTCGTGGTCGCAGGTGGGAGCTCAGCAGCCGTTATGAAGGCAAGGTGAGTCCGCATAAAGGGATCCTTTCGGATCTGAAGGGGAGGTTCAACCATAGTCGACCAAACCTCCATGAGCCCTTCGACGAGTAAATGGGGTCCGTATACAGAGCGTATTTTAGGAAGATCTCGTGCTTTTATTGCTCCAGCAAGTATTTTGAAGGCGAGTGAGGGTGGTTTGAAAGACGACGTATTGCTGGGTGCGCCGAGGAAATACGTTTCAAAGTTGGCAGTGACGATGGTGACACTGAGGCACCGTTAGTCAACACGGCAATGAGATGAAGACACAGATTTACGAGAAGCCTTCTCCCTCGAATAACAGCCAGACTCCATCAGCTGCTTCACCATACAACACTGTTGAATCGTAAGCACAACCGAGAACAATGTTATAGGATCCTGTATCGAGTGGACGAGAATAAGAATGTCGATTCTCTACATAATTGATGAAATCGGACGCTTTGAGAAATTCCTTCAAGGCCATCGCTCAGACTGGAAATAGTGGGAAGGTCGAACAATGACTCGGACACCGGGTCGGAAGGCCACGTGCTGAATCAAATCAGTTTTGAGAGATCTGTTCCCATTGTCAGATGGATAAATCGGTAAGGAGATTCGGAGTTTTAAGACTGACCCTATGGTAGTTGATAAAAATGAACCTCTCGTGAATAAAATGAACATGAACCACTATCAGAATTTTCCGCGCTACCTTGTACGACGAGAACAGTCGTGTTTGTTGGGGTCTACATCAGTGAGATGTGAGGTCGACTCCTTCATTGCATTGTAGAGCATCTTGTAGACAATCAATTCGGCCAAGTGTGAGGGTGCACACCCCCGCCAGGCATTCTTCAGAATGAAGGCCTTTCCTCTGTTTGTGCCAGACTGCTCGGCATCCACTTCAAGCACAACAACCCAGACGAACGTCCCATAGCTAACAAGGCTAATCGACTGCCGGAGTGCCTGACCCCGTACCCTGGCTCCCTATTCGGAGCACATTGGGAGATGATGAGCCCGCCCTCAGAGAGCCTGACGACGAGCTCAGCGACAACCTCTTTCGGTCTGTCTCCCCTCCTTGTCATCTGGGATTGGCGTTGCGTTGATGGTTCTCCAAAATGAGGAGTATTCACTGGTCATCAGTCGATTTGGAGGCGTCATAAGTAACTCAACCCGCGTGGTCAGGAGATAACCCCGATCGAGATGATAACCACCCAGTGATGGAGTATCAAATGGACGACTTCAAATACAAAGCCTGAGATACGGTGAAGGGGTGCCCACATTGGTAACGTCAAATGCATAGGTTGAAGGCGATACAAAGATCGTACATGAGAAGGTAGACAATCAGAGCCAAGAAATAGAAGCTCAGTGCATCAAATGATGCTTGAGATGGAGGTCAAGCCTCAGTGAAGGCGCATTGGCGTCATTTCACAATGATCTAGGGGGATGGTTAATGAAAATACTAATCAGGGACGTCGCAAACGTACCCCACATACCCCAAGGTGCATCGCTTGAAGAATAAGGATCCCAATTGAAGGCTGTAATCGAGATATCTCGACCAATACTGTCAAATGCAGCCTTTATGGTCGCAAGATGTTCCATGGAGAACTGCTCGCTCGTCATTCTATGGCAGGCGATCTCTATTTGGGTGATGGAGTCGCCAAATGCAAGGGGGTTTTGCGTCACCACTTCGCAGCATTCGATTATACCTGACAGGAGACGCCATTCTCCATAAATCCGGAGCGTCGTGCTTCGCTTCAAGAAAATTTGGAGAGATTGCAGCATGAGACTGAGAGGGTCCCACCCACGACCCACGACCAAACCAAATACAGGTAGAACCGAAGGCAGCGACTCGAGGGTGGTCAAAGAATCGTCCCAAATTTCGTCAAAGATCCCAGCTTCGAAAAATTCAAGCCCCGTAAACCGCATCAGCTGTAGGAGTCTCGCTTGGGGAGTTCCCAAGGTACGGAGATTACGCAGGCGTGGGAAGTCTAGAGGGGACAATGTGTATGCAAAGACCGACGATGACCACCGACATTTGTGGAGAGTGAGATTTTCTAGAGTATCCGAAGAACCACTGATATCTTCAAGGAAGTACTCCAGTATAGGTAGGGTACACTCGACTAAATGGAGGGATTTTAATCTGGCAAAAACTCGAGGGCTTCCTGTGAATACGTTACTAAGAAAAACTTCATGTGGCTTGGTAGCGGATATGCGACAGTTTTTGCGAGGTATTAAAGCATTAAGTATTGACTGATAATCCTCGCAGGGTTCGCCAATGATATCGCCGCACAATGCGATGCGTTGGAGGTTAGGAAGTGATCGAATGTTGGAGTGCGGAGGCCATGAATCCCCTTCAATAGTTATATGGAGACCCGTGATTTGTTTGCGTCGATACTGAAGGATAGACGAGAAAATGTCTGGATGAAGAGAGGGGCCTATAGTTACTGAAAGGCTAACATGGGATCCACGTGCATAGTTACGAGCGGTAATGACGAGAGGTAATTGATTTCGGCATGCCGGAACTACAATACGCGCCCCCCAGACTATTGGGTTCGCTAGGAGTGCATTGCGCCAAGCTTGACAGGTCCAAGAGAAGTTCCAGATATCTTTCCAACGATACCTGTCACTTCTCATATTCATGACCAATATCATGCCAATTTCCGCTAGGATCTCCGCGGGAAGTTTGCGCACTGACGCAACGTAGTGTCTGTGGAGTGCGATTTCACGTTCGATGCGATCGACCGCCGCATAGCGCTCCCGGAGGAGCTCCTCAGCGTCATGAACGAGCTGCTTGGCGAGGAAAAGCTGGGAAGACAGGGTTTGGAGAGCGCAATCGTTGAGTCTCTTCTCTTCTGGTGTAGGTAGAGCAGTATAATCGTGAGGTTTCCACATAGTTACAGATTTGAATGGTCTTGAAAATGGAGTGGAAGGTCACTAATATCCGCCTTTGTGACCACCTGGTTAGTGTAGCAAAAGCAATCGCGAGAGAGGATAGATTTATTGTGCAAACACTATGAGGATATGTAGTCGAGACGTTTTGGCATGACCCAACAGAGGATACAAGGGTAATACGCCGTGAATCTACAACGGACGAAACACATGCATAGATGAGGCAGTGGGTTGCAGATACAATTAAGTTCAAAGAAAAGGGTGAGGTAAAAGCGGGTATCCCTACGCTGCTAATACTGGAATTCCGTGTAATAATAATCGAAAACCGCCGCACAGTCTTGCGGGGGGAAGCCATCTGCAGTATTTTCTTTCGAGGTACCGTGCACCCCCGGTCGGCTTCGAGTGCGATCGGCTGTGGCACCGAGAAAATTATCAGTCTCCGGGCGAATCGCGATCAATTTGACTCCACGCACCAAGGGATTGCTCGACGCGCCATAACCCAGTCTCATTGGAGTGGACGAAGTGACAGTAGGACCTCAGTACCCGCCATACTTGTGACTGAGGGCGCGGGGGAGGACAGTTAGGAGTCACGCGAATTTGGTTTCCAGGCAAGCAAGTCGAGGAAGAAGGAACGTACCTGCCATCCATAGGGGTCGTCCTTGCTGGTACTGAGGTCATATCGGGTAGGAAAATGCTTCGAGATCTCCAAACGGACCTGGTCTGTGCTGAGAGAACCGCGGTTGTTAAGTATTTCAGAGATGAAGAAAGCCCATAGTGGACCAACTATGCAGTTGGACAGCCCTGCAGGTGGTTCCAGTATGGGCTCTATGGTCGTACTACCGACACCCGCCGTGTTCGCCACGATTTCGAAGCTGGAAGGGGCTATGACGCGGCCCTCTTTGTCAACCACCCGGCTTGGGGAGGGCGAAGGAGTCGGCATGCCCAGAGGATATCGAGACACAGGTCCAGAACCAGGGTGTCTCGTTGTCGCCGCCCTTCCCTGTGGTGGCTCGGTCCGAGCGCTCTGGTGCTCGGCAAAAAATTCTGACTCAGAGGTTTCCGGAAAGTGCATTTGAAGTGGGGCAAAAGAACTGGAAAGGAAAGTCCCGGTAATATGTTCTACTTTCCATGGTGTTCCGCTATGCCCATTCTCCGCCATGGTCGACGTGGCAGAGCTGTGGCGGTTGGAGCAGAGACGCGGGACTAGGAAGAGCTGCCCGATTTCAAGCGGTAAAGCGCTTGTTCATCTCTTTTTATGGGATAATGTGTTAAATGTCCGCTGGCTGAGAGAGGATAACGATTTTGACGTCTCTATTTGTCTATTCGAAAGGACTCTTTGGTACAACAGATGATTGCGCTTGTGAATCCACAGCTTGTCTAGAAATGACTACAGCCATGACGACGCATTACTCTTTCAGATGTCAATACAGAGAGCAGGTCGATACCTCTAGACAGTAGCATCTACCGAAGGAGAATACGTTACAGAGGATGTATAGGTCGCGGTTGCAACTTGGCGCTTCTTCTTTTCCGGTAGCATGCGGCGAGCGGGCCACCCAGCGTATACTTCTCCTGCCTCCGCGATCTCACCGGAAGCCAATAGAGTGTGTTCGAGAAGCATGCTGCGTTCTTCCATAGATGCACCAGAGAGCAGCCGAGAACCGGAGCGTAGAGCACATCTGCATAGATTGGAACGTCACATATACCATTCCGACAGTGAAAGAGGATGTCACATACCCATTTCCAATCTGAAGACGGTTGAGGGCAAATATTCCGCGTGAGTTAATATGAGCAACGATGGAGCAGTCATCCAAGGACACATTGTTGCCCAACTCGACGAGATCGGGTTCAGTCATAAGGACCGTACGCCCACTAGCACCTAGAGAGCAATTTTTTCCAATTTTTGCCCCTAACGCTCGGTAGTACCAAGCAATAAAGACGGTTCCAGTGATTGAACCAAGGACGCCTGAATTCCCGAATCCCTTATTGAGCGGTCTTGACAGAGCCATGTGCAATTGCCACCGTTGGCCTATGGGAGCATTGGGAGCATCTAATAAGCCTGTGAATCAAGAGGACCAAAAGAGACTCACAGTAGCTGGACTTGTCCCAGGGGTAAGGTCCTTCTTTTCGCCGCCCTATGACCAACCACTTCGTGAGAACCGTCCCAGCCATGGCAATGATCGCTTGAATATTCAACACGCAAATAAAGCAGGTAGTTATAAGGCCATAAAGTAAGGCAAAGCGATACCATCTTTCCTGAAAAAGACCAAGATGGTGTAGGTGTATCTGTTGTTCGCGGAGGACTTGAGCAACAGCAACTGCGCTGATTGACCAATAAGCCGCGGACATAGTAGCGGTGAAGACACCGATGAACAGGATGCCGATGTAAGGAATAACGAAGAAGTCGGCTTTGCGCTTGTAATAGGCTCTCCCGAAAGGAGTGATCGTGTCAGCTTGGAGTTCCTTCTCTTTGGACCCTCTGGAAAGACACGCAGCTTGACCATCTTGAACACCCATCTATTGAGGCGATCACGTCAGCTTGAGTACGACAGGTCAGGGAGGAAGTATGGGCATACCCAAGTAGATCCACCTGGATAGTATCCGTTGCGCGCTGAGAGCGAGCCCGAGCCCATAATGGTGAGGCGTCCGACGTGAGTTCCGGGTAGTAAGACAACACGGTCGGCAACCATTGCACCCGCCTCAATTTTGATCGTACTGGAGCCAATCCCGTCAGTAGTAAACAGCTCACTGCGTGAGCCGAATACGACATCATCGCCAATCTCGAGGAGCTCAGGGTCAGGACAGTAAAGGCCTGAACCAGGCCAGTACACCCGTTTTCCGACCCTCGCGCCCATTGCCCTCCAGACCCAAGTAGTCACTTCGTAATGTGCACCGAGGATGTCAAAAGCGCGATGGAGGGCCTGTTGTGATAAAGTTTGCGAGTTTATGTATCGCCGAATGATCGACCATCGAGAGGCGTTTGCATTGAGAACTTCACGATGAAGACCCATAAGACGCTTGAAGATGATGCCAAGGACGAGTTGTATCAGGGGAGATACAACGACACGCATAACGCGAGCAACGCCGTGCCAAAGAACTCGCTGTGGGTCGGCAAACCACCAGATGACGGATTCGAGGTTGTTGAGGCCTTTAACTCGAACAACCGTTTCGCTAATCATAATGTAGATGGCCGCGAACCATGGGATGTAGGTGACGAACTTGAAAAGACCGAGGAAGACCCAGATCGCGACCCAAGTGAAAAACCCCTGAGGGCGAGGGGCGGCGGTCCGATTGTACGTAGCATAACTAGCATCTGAGGGGGTATCATACGACGAAGCATGGGGCCCAAGGACCTGGCCGTCCGCGACAACGGTGCCAGGTGCCAGTTGAGTGTAGGTATTGATGACGGCGTTGTGGCCAATAGAGATTCGACCGAGACGGAAGTAGCCATCGCGTTCGACGCAGAAACCGCGAACAAGTGCCTTGTCGATCTGGCAGTTGTCCCCAATATGAAGCAGGTCATATTCGCCTAATCTCGCGAGGTCGCTCACTTCCACGTTCTTGCCAACGTTGGCGCCAAGAAGTCGCATGTAAAGTCGTACCAATGCCGGGTGCATAGCGAAGACACCCCGGCCAGCGGTGCGGAGGGCCTGGTTGACGATCCACCAACGCAAGTGATACGCCGACCACATAGGATATACGCCTGGTTCGTAGCGACCAATAACGATCCATTTGAAGGCAATGGCCGTCAGTGGTGAGAGAATACGGGAACTGCCTCGTGCAACGACGATGGCAAAAGCCAAAGTGCTTGCGCGTGTCCAGAACGATGCATTGATGAAGACATGAATGTAGGAGAGGATGACGAGGATAACGGTCCCTGCAATATCTGTAAGTTTCTGACCCGCTTCATGGATTGAGGGTTCAGCACGTACAGTTCCATGCCGCCTTGAAAGGATAGAAGAAAATAAATGGAATGATTTGGACGATGAGGGTTAGAGGATGAGTCCATCCCCTCGTGTGCTGCTTCGCCCCTGCCCACTCTTCCATAGATGTAGGATCCAAAGTTGCTATACCGTGGAGGTTCTTCTCAGTGAGGGTACCCCTGCTTGAGCCTGACCCCTCTCCTTCTTTGAGCATGGAGGCAACCCCACGGACTGTGCTGTTGGTAAAAAGAGCGGTGATTGGAACATCGGTGCCTGTTTCCTTGCGAATGGCGTGGGCTAATCGACCAACTAACAGCGAATTCCCGCCAAGGAGAAAGAAGTCGCTATTAGAGGAGATAACCTTCGAGTCTAGGGTGAGCAATCGGGCCATGATATCGCGGACCACGACCTCCTCGTGTGTCATAATTGACATTTGGCGCTTCTGAATCTCTTTCTCCATACCATCGAAGTCGATCTCTCCGCTGGGAAGCAGAAAAAGTGGTTGGTGCCATACATGGATAACCGCAGGGATCGCGTAGCCGGGTAAGATTTCGAGGAGTGCGCGAGTAATGCGTTGAGAATCCAAGGTATCATTGGAAACGTATGCGAATGCCTCAACATTCCTGGGATTGATTCGCAGAGCGACATCTTGGATTCCGGAGATGGTCTTCATGCTCGTCACCACTTCCATCTCATTGACAATTAACAGCGAGCACTCGATTGGTTGGACGAGAGGGGTACCGACGGGTGGGCATTGTGCCTCAAAGTGACGGGAGAGAATAGGGATGTTATCTGTGAAAGAGCCGAGCTTGAGACGAGGACCAAGGTTGATTCTCAGAGGCTTCCCAGCGTCGTTCTTTGGGAGATCGCTCATGTAGACGATAAGGAATGGCCATTTAGAAGGATGAAGGTGCTCTCGAAGTCGGTCGTGGAGCTCCGTAAGGCCGATGAGCGTTTGATTGGGAGCGGGTACGACAACTAGACCGATGTGCTCTTGTAGTACGTCATGCTCTATGCTGAACGCGAGAGTAGCCTTGACTCTGTCCCTGGCGACAGATAAGACGGCTTCCTCGACCTCAAATGGCGAAATGACTTCGCCACCCTTGTTGATAATCTCCTTCGAACGGCCGGTGATGTAGAGATAGCCATCTTCGTCCATCCTTCCACAGTCCCCAGAGTCGAACCACCCAGCTTTTGAAAATGCCGAGGTATCGAGTGGACAGTTGGCCGACACTTCATAGCCTTCGAATGTTGGGAGGCCTCGAACGCAAACTGCACCCGTCCTGCCAACGGGAAGTTCTTCGTCGATGTTTCCTGGGTCACGGATAGAAAGGTGAGGACCGCAAGCAATGCCAGAGCAGCCGGGTCGCTCGAGTTGATAGGAGGGAAGAGGAGAGGTAATGGGCATGCATTCGGTCATACCATAGCTTGGAAGAACGGTACATCCACCGAAGACGTCTCGCAACTCTTGGGCGAGAGTAGGTAGCAGGCCACCCGCGGCGTTGCAAATCAAACGGATGCGGGTATCGCGGCTTGCGTCAACAGCTTCCGGACGCGATGCCAAGATGACGTGATGCATTGTGGGTGCAGCGTAGTACCTAGAATGGATTCATCAGGTGATGAGCGTGCTAGGAAGGTGTGACTCGAGAAAACGAACCAAGTGGCCCCCAACTTTTGCGCGACGGTCCAGAAGGACGAAGGATCAAAACCTGGGCACACGATAGTGCTTCCTCCAGAGAAAATCGGAGCCAGGAGATTACGGACAATACCACCGACATGGAACAGCGGCATCATGTTCACTACAGCACCAGTCAGTTCGATCGATACGATCGCAGGTTTAGACACACTCACTATCGACATCGTCTTCCCTCAACTGCCATGACGTTATCACCGCAAGGGTGCCGATAATGAGGCTCCGGAGGGTGTACGGCACGACCTTCTTCTTGCCGCTCGTTCCGGAAGTGTGAAGGATAAGAGAGTAGTCGTTAAGCCCATGTAATTTCGCTGGGGGAACCTCCTGGTGAGACACGAGTTCCCATTCCTGCTGATAGGCGGCCGAAAGTTCAAACAAACCCGCCGGCCCGCTTTCCCTGGGTGTCAAATAGATGATTTCGCATCCCAGTTCTTGACGTAAGTGGTCGAGTTCGAGTTGGTGCGCGATATCGGCGGTGGTCACAACGGCCTTGATTTGCAGGCGGCGTCCGTCATCGAGAAGCTCCTGGGCGGTGCAACTGGCATTCATCGGCGCACACGTGTGATAAGCGGAGATAGCCAGGAGAGCAAGGGCGTTCTGGACACACAATTAGAAGTTAGAATAGTACACATTTCGCCTCAAGCAGAAGCATGGCATACCTCCGGTCCGGTCGGCAGCACGACCGCAACACGATCATTAAGGCCTAGGCGGGTCTCCGGGTGGGATGAAGGAAGGCGAAAATTTGCAACGGTGTCGCGAAGTTGTGTGTGTGAGAGTGGAGGGCGGAATAGGTTGGCCGAGAAGATTGCGGGTTGGGGAGTAGAGGGCAAGCATGCAAGGAGTGAATCAACCTGAGGTCGTTCCGCAATCGCCTGGTCTAGCTGTTCGCCAAGGGAGAGACCGTTAGCGGGGGGTGGGAGGGCGGCCAGAAAGTTAAAGGGGGTATCCATAGGGTGAGATGTCGCGCAGGTGAATGGAAGAGAATGTTTGCCGGTGCAGCCCCTTTGCAAAGAGGTGCGCGGGGATGATTTGAGAGAACTTGCACGTCCGCGGCGCTATGGCGCTATATAGG
>Ga0307515_10022804_pt1 | contig 11015 bp, 9 predicted proteins | sample 17_EM_MG_FD_194513 | JGI IMG/M metagenome (GOLD analysis project Ga0307515, IMG submission 194513) | Populus trichocarpa ectomycorrhiza microbial communities from riparian zone in the Pacific Northwest, United States - 17_EM | ecosystem: Host-associated > Plants > Roots > Unclassified | place...
CCGTATATTTGACAAATTCTAGCACCCTAAACTTCATGGGCACCACTACATCTGGCACCAACAAATCCCTCAACAACCCTCAATCTTTCCTCCCAGGTAGCCTATTTATCTTGTTAAAGATGTTCAAAGGATTCAACCCCGTGGGGACCCTCCATTGTTAGATATATTATGGTCGGTACTTGAGCAAGTGTAATCAGGCAAGTTATTAGAATGCTCGTTGTTCCTTGTGGTCTAGTAGCGCGATTTTCTCCTAAGTTTTGTGAGTCAATGATAACAGGAGTTATTGGTGGCGGTAACATGGTTGGCTGCTAACTAGATGTCCCTCCCCCAGACTATGTTTGCAAGAGTTGCTCAAGTAAGCTAGCCATCTGAACCATATTGTTCTTAACATCTTTCATTTCCTTCTATTAGTGGGCCTTAAGGTGAGCCCCTTCTTCATTTTCCATCCTTTTGCGAAGCCTAATATTGTAGATTCTGGCAAGGGGACCTATATTTCGAATACCTGCTATGCACATTCCATAATTCATAAATGTAAATGCATATGGATGTATGATTATGTATGATGATGTATATTGGATATGGATTAGCTATACCTCAGGTTGATATATAGCCACCATTCCTTTATAAACGGGTAGGGTTTTGACCTTTTTGTAGCTGTTGAGAAAATTTAATATGAGCCAATGCTTAATAAAAAATACACTAATCACAAAGAGATATTGCTCAAAAGGTTGGGTTTAAGCTCTTTTCATTAATACTTGATGAAAAGTTTTACATTTGAAAGCTAGTCTACTCATCATTATCGTTTACAGGAAGAAAGGCAAAGCCTTTATTATCCATATTCCTAAGAAAAACATTAGTCTCAACCATGCTTTATTGATATCGGTGGACATCCTTTCCAACTTGCTGGACATTATGGCGAATTATTTGGGCATAAATAAAGGCTTAATTAATATGTTTATCTATGTTTCTCATCTTCTCCAAGAGGAACATGTTGTTCCGATTCAGTTGATTATTGTTGGTGTCAATCATTTGGTTGTGACACTCAAGTAGTCCATTCTTTTCTTCCAAATATTTTTCCTTGGCCTTTACTTTGTCAATCTTCTTCTCTAGTAGGTTTATCTTATCTCTCATATTATCCAAATTAGTTTTGAAGACCCCGACAACTTTTCCTTTGGCTTTTGCTTCAACCAGCTCACTTTTCAGCATTACATGCTTCTTGTGTAGCCTTTCATATTGCTCAATCTAGCTTTCTAACTCAGCTTGGGTCCTTGAAGACATGTAAGCCCTTTATTGGTAATCATTGAAATTGGTTTTCAAAGCCTCTAGCTTAATACTGGTTTGTATCCAATGTATTCCTAATTTTTATCGCTTTTTCTTAGCTCGATTTTTAGTCGCTTTTTCTTCTTTCAATTGCTTCTCCAAAAACATGATCTTCTTATCCTTTTCCTTTAGCTATTACTCCCTTTCATATTGCTCAATCTAGCTTTCTAACTCAGCTTGGGTCCTTGAAGACATGTAAGCCCTTTATTGGTAATCATTGAAATTGGTTTTCAAAGCCTCTAGCTCAATACTGGTTTGTATCCAATGTATTCCTAATTGTTATCGCTTTTCCTTAGCTCGGTTTTTAGTCGCCTTTTCTTCTTTCAATTGCTTCTCCAAAAACATGATCTTCTTGTCCTTTTCCTTTAGCTATTACTCTACAAACTTTCTCAATTTCTCTTCAATGAGATGCTGCTCCTCGAGGGATATTTTGAGGGCTTTACTAGTGCCTACCTTCATAAAAAGCTTTTCCAATTGTTCTCTCAACTCTTCCTCATTGATAATCCTCTTCCTTTTAGTTGGTTTAACAACTTATGAAGTCTCAACTTCAAATCCAAGAGTCATGGGGATGGTGACTAGTGATAGATTTCTCCACCTTGAATACTTTTCACTAGTATTTAGATCTCTCAAACCATCTAATTCAATCTTGACAAATACCAGAAGCTTTCAATGTTGCTTGATGTTTTACACAACTTCCAAAATAGATTGGTCATTGAATAATTTGGAGAATTAGGATTATCCAACTGTCCTTGGCATATGTTGTATGCCTTCAATTTGCCTTACAACCAAAGCGGATGCGTAGATGACATATTCAGTCACTCAAATCAGAGGCACCCATCGTCTTTGACCATAACTCATCAAGCAATTTATTGCTCTCATCCACGGGGCTTCCCATTTCATTTCTCCTTGCATGATTCCTTACAATTTTACTTTCTAGTTTTCCTCACTCAAGTCCTTCCACTCTTCTTCTTTAACTATCTTTAATGGTCTTTGACTAAACCACCAGATGTTATTAAATATTGGCTTATTGGTTCTTAGATGGCTAATCAACTATATGCACAACAACTGTTTACAACATCTCATTGATCCTTAGCCAACCCTTTTATAATGGTGAGGTTTGGAAATAACACCAATCCGGAGATCCTTAAAGCAAATATCATGCCCTTTTCTTTAGCAAATCTAGAGTCATTCTTTCTCTTTTTGAATACCTCTTTGATCATCTTCCACTTTAGGTCAGTAGCACTTTTCTCCAATATCTTATGGAGATCTCAAACTTTGATCAATTCAGTCAATTCAGTTAGCACTTTGTCGCACCTTTCATGAAAGTAGATTTTATATAGATTTCGAGAGAATTTGGTTAGTAAACTCTTCTAAAGTATGACACATGTCTATGTTCTTAAAAGTGAAGCACCAGTACTTGGGGTTCTAAAAATACATCAAGGCTAATTTCTAAATTCTACATCATCGCGGATGCTTTTCATGTGTGAGATGAGCTTCTTCAAATTGTTTCTAGTGCAACTCACTTTTTTGATGAGTGACAATTTACCATCATCCAGTTTCAGGCAATCCCCTTCTAAGAGCTATAGGGATTCAAAATCCAACCCGTATTCAATAGAGGTCATCTCTTTAATGATGACCATGTTATTAGCCCTAAATCCTGCAATTCAAGATGCTTTTTAGAGTTAAGCATGTCTTAATGCAACAATGTTTATTTGTGGAACATACATCCTATAGGCAGGTTCTATGTCCTTTTACGAGAGACATTGAGGTAACATTATCTAGTCTTAAAGGGGTCTCTATACCAATTACTACCAGTCCAAGCACTCAACAAAGAGTCAGATAGTTTCATGAACTTAATCCCTAACTAAAAAGTCATAAGGTCAGTCGTTACTCCTCCACCTAAATTGAAGTTTTCATGTGTGTGTATTCTGAAGCAATATATCACAAATAAACTTGTGATGCATGAAGTCATTCATCCATATCCAACATACATGCGTGAGTAGGATAAAACATGCTAAAGAGTGAATAAGTAAAAAAGAAATAAACCGAATGCAAAACTTTAAACACATAAACCACATAAAACACATAGAGCCTAGTCCAAAACAGAAAATCTCCAATGGAGTTGCCATTCTGTCGCATGTGGGTGCGTGGTGTTGCGGTGTCGGGATCAAGGAGTCACCACCTAGTTATTCGGTTCAGGTTCATTGGGTTCCTGAAATTTATACACGCAGCAAAAATGATAAATTTTAAAAAATATTCAAGAGTCTCTAGGATCTCGTTAGATAGATCTTGAGTTATTCAGGGATTTATTACCTGAAGATTTAATCTTCTCCAGCTTTGAATAATTCTTTAAAGGCTGGGTTGTCCCAAACCACAAGTTTTTCAATTGTCCAGCCTCCAATGGTAATACACACGACAACTAGTGAGAAATCTCCTAAATTCCTATTTAGAAGAGAGAGATTACTATGCCTAGAGTGCTAGCTCTCTATTAGGTGACTTGTGTAGTTTTTTCTGTCTAATGGACAACCTCTAAAAAATAAGAGGCATAACTTTATATTTATAGAAAATCCTGAAACCCTATAAATAAAAAAAATATCTATTTGCCCCTTAAATAATATCCATATATTATTTAAGAATAATTTTTGAAATTTAATCAATCAAGTCCCTACTTGATTATTCCAGGACTAGAATTATAATTCTTGAATTAAATACATTCTAGTGTTTAATTTCTAAAATTATTTTCAATCAAGTCAAACTTGATTAATGATTTCAGTTTAATTTTTGACTAATGGTACCTAATGTATGTGACCCATTAGATTCTTAATATATTAGTCCAAATATAAATTATAATTCTAAATAAATAAAAATAAATAAATCAAACAATTTAATTTATTATCAATTCAATAATTGATTAATTTATATTTGAAGATTAAGTGTACCGTTAGCAACGTGTCATGATCCTCCAAATATTATGAAAGTCATAAGTGGTTTGACTTAACCTTTCAATGACTGATTTTTTAGTGTAATAATTATTCCTTCTCAATAATATTTTGATTTAGATATTTTAGCATGGAGTGTGTCTGCCATGTCAAATCATATTTATTCGCAACATTATAGTCATTGATCATTTGAATAAGATTTGAAACTCTTTTCAAATCTCATTCCATCTTGTACAAGGATTTAACAATCAATATTATTTGAGAAAACTTGTGGAACATTTTCTCTAATTCACCTAGGATGATGAATCCTCTCTTGGTCACTCAAATACCTTCATATAGTTTATGTTATATCCAATGTCTGCCCATTTGTTACCTTTACCAAGATAACATGTAACATGATCAAAACAACTGTCACGTGAGCCTTTCCATAGACACAAGTGATATCTCCATATAGAATTCTCATGTAAATCAGTTTAATGTACATGTTTTTGACAAGTACCAACATATTAGTTATATGTATCTCTTATACCTCAGCTTATAAGAACAAATGATTCTTTCCAAGAAAAGAATATAATATGTATCAGTCTTTACGGCTCTAATAAATGTCTAATATTTAAGAGAGCATCGACCAAGAACATTTTAGAAACAATGCTTTGATGCAATATCAATCCTATAATTATAACAATTTTATAATTTCTCTTGCAAAATATTTTTGTCTCATGAACTTTATTTTTACTTTAGATTCATAATCAAATATCAGATTTGTCACACTTGGACATCGTGGCGACCTGTTAAAAATTTTCAATGAAAAAAACAGATATCTAGCATCTTGTTCTTGAAGGGAAAGGTCTAGGAAGGTGGTGATGACAATTGTGAAGATCACATTGCACGTGTGGGTGGTCTGATAGATGCTTTTTCCTTCTTTTTTTTTGTAGGGAGTTTCCTTTATTTTCAGAGGAAGAAGACAATGAACAAAAATGAAAAACGGCACTATTTCTGGACTGGGGCGGCTGTTTTTCAATATGGTCCTCCAAGTTTTAACATTTTTTTAATCGGGACCCTGGGTAGAATTGTATTTAAACCCCTACATTGCAGCACCTTTTACAAAACAATCCTTGGACTTTAATCTCTTGTAATTTTGACCTAAAGTAACTTAGAAATTTAATATGTCTTCAATTATGCCCTTGATCTCATTAATTAAACTATTTCTAAGGTCAATTAAGCCCTCAAACTTATCAATTCTTCAATTAAATTCCCGATATCATTAATTAAACCGAATCAAAGTTTAATTAAAACCCTAGACTTGTCAATTCTTTCAATTAAGCTCATAATTTCATTAATTAAACTAATTCAAAGTTTAATTAAGTCTCAAATCTTCAATTAAGCTCATGATTTTATTAATTAAACTAATTCAAAGTTTAATTAAGTCCAAAATCTTATCAAATCTTCCCTTTTCTACCAAAATTAGCTCCCAAACTTATAATTCCACCTTGATTAAATCCTCAAGATTTTCAATTTGTGTTGTCTTGACCTATACCTCAATTTTTCTTCATTCGTTTTGTTTTTTTGGGTGAATTTATGTTGCTAAAAATTCATTGGTTTCTAAAACTTTGAAAACAATCCCAACATTGACTTTCACTCATCACGAAAACAACTTCAAATTTATTGGTTTCTAAAACTTCAAAAACAATCCCAACATTGACTTTTACTCATTGCGAAAGCAACTCAATTTCATTAGTTTTCGAATATTTCAGAAACAATCCCAAAATTGGCTTTCACTCATTGCGAAAACAACTTAATTTCCTTGATATGTGAATACTTTTGAAACTATCCCAACATTTGATTTCGCTCATTACGAAAGTAACTCAAATTCATTTATTTTCAAAACTTCAGAACAATCCTAACATTGGCTTTCGCTTATTGCAAAAGCAACTCAATTTCATAGGTTTTCGATTACTTCAGAACCAATCCCAACATTGTCTTTTGCTCATTATGAAAACAACTCAAATTCATTGATTTCTGAAACTTTGGGACAATCCTAACATTCGCTTTCGCTCTTTGTGAAAGTAACTCAATTTCATTAGTTTCCGAATACTTCAGAAACAATCCTAACATTGGCTTTCGCTCATTGCGAAAGCAACTCAAATTCATTGGTTTTCAATACTTTGAAAACAATCCCAATATTGGCTTTCACTCATTGCGAAAGTAACTCAACTACATTAACCTCACATCATATTCATAATTCATCCACATTTCTTTCATGTTAAGTTGTCATCATTAATCTGAAAATTCAAATTTATAGGCAATTCAAATTCATTAATTTCCAATAATATAAAAAACGATCCCCACATTGGTTTTTGCTCATTACGAAAGCATTTCAGTTACATTAATCTCACATCATGTTCATAATTCATTCACATTACTTTTATGTTTCAGTATTCATTATAAATTCAAAAATTTAGATTTAACCTCATGCGTTGTAGACTCTTTCACTTACCTTCTTCTCTGGTCGAGTGAGCTCCTCCGATAGAAGATCCTCTACCCGGTGTTCCCCTCTAACCATACGAATATTTTTTGTTAGTACATTCCTTAAAAAACTTACATACTCATTCTTTATACAAGCAATACTTCTTTTAACTTCATATCAAAACTCATTATGTTCAACAATACATGACAAAACACTTGGATATTGCTTAGTGTTTCTCTCCCCTCTAGAGTTGTAAAACTCATTTTATTTGGAGTTTATTTTTTTAGTGAGCTAAGACATAATTACACAATTTATATGAAGAAGGTTAAACCCAGTTCTGCCATTTATATGTTTAAATTCATTGAAATATTATGGCATGCGGGTCTGTCTTGTAACATACAACCCGACCCTTCTCTAGTGTTTTATCCATATCTGAAGTTATATAGCTCCAAATAGAGTAAGATTTGTTCTCTGTAAAATTTAACATCATTGAACACATTTTTCATAAAGACATTTACCCCATATTTTCTTAGTTGTAAACCTAAATGTTCACTTTAAGGTCTAGTGCACATTATGTCCAGAATTTCTCAATCTAACTTGTCTTCAGGTTTTTACCTATATCTAGAGTTCTACAGCTTCGATTTAGATAATTCCAGTCCCATTTAAAATTTAACATCCAATTATACAACTTTCATGAAGGGAAACATCATAAATTCTTCCTTTAACTAAATTAATGTCTGGTCTCAAGTTAACTAACAACACTGTCTAGAATTTCAGTTTTGTATATCTCACACAAACAATTATTTTCATACATTTCTTCCCCTCTTTCTAACATCCTTTGTATAGAACACAAGTTATTTCCTAGCAATGATCATTCTTGAGATTTTACATATTCAAATTTAGCTTCATAAGAGCATGCACCACATAAAATTATTTACATGTTTAAACTTCAGCACACTATAGTTTCTTGTAGGATCCTACACTTGTTATTTTAGCATGCATGCATAACCTAGCATAAAAAAGGTTTCCCCCCATCATTTGTTCATGTCTGGGCGAAAGCTTTCAAGCCTTTTCTTAGTCATCATGTTCTTTAATTTTGGTAAAACATTATCAAGCCTTCTTCATCTCCCCTTCACACTCTATCCTCACCTTCAATCTACTCAGAAAAATCCCTTAAGAACTATAATATAAGAGCTAGTATTTTTGTATAAAACTTACCCAACGTATTTGAAATTGCTCCTAGCTGCATTTTCTACTCTCGAAACTCCTTCTCCCTCAAATCTTTTGGCCTCTCTTTATCTTCCCTCTTCAGCCGCCAACCTCCTCTCTTCTTCTCCCTCAATTTGTTTTGTTTTTGGTGTTTAAATCTTCACTCAAACCTCTTATTTCATCTCATGTAATTGTTTGCATGTGTTTTTCTTTACTTGTTCTTGAGAGAAAGTGTTGAAGAGAAGAATGCCTCTTTCTTTTCGTCTCCTTCTCTATTCCACCGCCAACCCTCTTCTTCTTCTTCTTAATGTTGACAGGTTTTTTCCTTTTTTGTTTTGTCTCTCATTTGTTTATACATTTTCAATTTAGTCCCCTCATTCTTTTGTCTTTCCATACTAGGCCTTAAATTTCTCCTTACCCATTTATGTGTGTTTCAATACTTTATGCTAAAGCTTTGAAATTTTACTAATGGGAATTCTTTATTCACTTAATATCATGCATTCATTTTCTAGGGTTTTACCATCAATCCTTGTCTACAGGCTTGGCTTCTTTTACTTGGAAGTCTACTATGAAAACCTTCTCTTATCTTCATGATGGATTTGTTTATAGATTGGGTTCTGGAGATGTTTCTTTACGGTATGATAGGTGGCTTGAGGAAGGTTTGTTAGCTGAATTAATCCTAGTAGTACATATATCGGACATTGATTTGAGGGTAAATTAAGGATGCTTGGTTCAATGGCTCCTGGAATTTTGACAAAGTAGTTATTATTCTTCCTATGCAGATAAGGGACCGATTGTTATCTATTCCAATTCCATCTAACACAAACTTAAAAGATTGTGTAGCTTGGAGTTCTTCTGCAGGTGTATATAAACCCAAGGCTGCTTATACTTGGTTGTTACATCGCTATAGAGAGACAAGGTCTGATGTTAAACGGGGATGGCTGATTCATCTTAATTGTCTAGAGAAGATTAGGACGCTGATCTGGCTTGTTTTTCATGGAAGCCTACCTACTAATCACCTTCATTCTTGTTAGTTATCTACTTCAGCTAGTTGCATGCGCTGCCAAGCGGCTGATGAGACAGTGCTCCATTGCTTGCGGGATTGTGGTGCAACAATGAGTATTTGGAGCAAAGTAAGTTTGAATAACATGTCTGGGTTTTGGTGCAATAATCCAACAGATTGGGTTATGGTTTTTTCTTCTTTCCCGGATGTTCATTTGTTCCTGTGTACTTTTTGGTGGATCGCATCAGAGAAACATTATCTCATTTGGGAAAGTTTATGATGGCGATGAATGGCTCCTTAGGAACATCTACAGCTTAATAGATAACTATAGTTCGAACTTGATGGGGTGTATTTTTTCTAGGGCTTCTTAGTTTGTTTGTTATTTTCACTATACCAAAAAAAAAACTGCACAAAAGGCATAGTTTTGAAACCCAACCCGGTGGTCGACCCGGTCTAATGATCGGGTCACGGGTCAGATGGGTTGACCCGGGTCAACCCAAAAAAAATAAAATAAAAATAAAAAAATCACGTTCAGAGACTCATGTTTTTGACAAATCAAATAAAGACTTCTATAGTACAATTCCCCTCTCTTATTCTTCTCTCGTCAATTCGTTTTCCAACCACAAATAAGTGCTTCTGCATATAACAAGAAAACAACAGCAATGTAAAGAGAAAAAGAAAATCATAAAGAGAGAGAGAAAACACATGGACATCGAAACAGAAAACAATAGCAATTGTGTCTTGATGCAGGATCTGATCTAAATCGGGGATGTTGTCTTCAATGGAATCTACAGAACCATTGACAACTACCTGCTTGTCTGTGGGCACTACAAGGTCCAATTCCTTCTCAACCTTCCAGACGCTACCAAGTCTCACCTGGTCACCAGCGAGTTATACGCTGTGTCGAGGCAGGGGTTGTCCAGGCTCGATGAATTGGAGGGAACAAGTGGGATCACTACAAGAGGCTGCCGATAAGGGTAGAGCCCATTGACAGAGGGGACGTCGTGTTTGAGGTGAAGACGTATTACGGGCACAGGAGCTATGGATTGAAATTGCTTTTCTTTAGTTAGGTTATCTCTGTATGGCGTCTACAATTCTGCAGCGTTGGTCTTTGTCGTTTTGGCCTTTTAAAAGGCCAAAACGATGTCGTTTCATGGCTATGTATATATATAAAAAAAAGACTGGGTCTCAGCCGGGTTTGCCTAGGTCGCCCGGGTTCCGGGTCGACCAGGTTTCACCAGGTCAACTCCCAGGCGGGCTTTTACTTAGACCTGGACCGGTCCCAGGCCCGATTTGGCCGGGTCCCGGGTCGACCCGCCAGGCTGGTCCGGGTTTCAAAACTATGGCAAAAGGTATTATTTTCGGTAGAAGAAAATGAACAAACATACAATTAATATGAAGTTTTTTCCCTACTTAAGGGTTTAGATTGGCAATCACAGTATGCTATATCTCTTTCATTTAAAAGCCTCCACCTCCATCAAGAAAAGAACAAATTCATCACCACCATGGCCTGTGGTTCTGCACTTCAGAATTGCTTCTTCGTGAAATTGAAGGATATCGACCCAAATGGATAAGGAATTTCATGAATAGTTCGAGTTTAAGTAAATCTTGAAAGCACAAAGTTGGGTTCCAGGGTGGCTATGATAATGCTCTCCCCAACCTCGAAAATTAATAATGTCCTTAAAGTTTGGAAAAATTACATTTATGGCAATTAGATAAATTGAAAGTTTGGAGTTTCTCCGCCATCCTTCTCACTTCTTTAGCCGTCGTTCTTCTCTGCCGGAAATTGAGTCCACACTCACTTGAGAACTAACATGTATTTAATCTATTCGCTCTCTTCTCTGCCACAAATCAAAGCAATTGTCTCTTAGGCCCGTTTGTTTGCTGGAAAATAGTTTTATTTTGAAAAGTAAATTCCGGGGAAAGTGAATTCCGGGGAAGTGAATTCCAGGAAAGTATTTTCCGATGTTTGGTAGTATAATGGAAAATAAGTTGGAAAACACTTTCCAGTGTTTGGTTATGTCATGAAAAATGAGCTGGAAAATAACTTATTAATGTTTTATTTTTCTCAAGTTTA
>Ga0307515_10022805_pt1 | contig 11015 bp, 4 predicted proteins | sample 17_EM_MG_FD_194513 | JGI IMG/M metagenome (GOLD analysis project Ga0307515, IMG submission 194513) | Populus trichocarpa ectomycorrhiza microbial communities from riparian zone in the Pacific Northwest, United States - 17_EM | ecosystem: Host-associated > Plants > Roots > Unclassified | place...
AGGTCAGCTAGGTCGACTATCTCGACCCATGACCTAAACCTTTCCTCGAGTAAACTCTCAAGTCGGGTTTTAAAACTATGATAATAATCACTTTTATCCATATGTTCACTCGGGTCAACTTGTGTTGACCCTTTCGACCTGTGACCTGGACCTTGCCCTGGTCGACTCCCAAGTCGGGTTTTAAAATTATGATAATAACACCTTTTATTCTTACACTAACCCAGGTCAACCCGGATTGACCTTTCTAATCCGTGACACAAGTCTTGCCCTCGGCTGACACCTGAATCAAATTTTAAAACTATGATAATAACCAATTTTATTTTATATTGACCTAGGAAAACTCGGGTTAACTCTTTTGACACGTGATTCGGGCTTTATCCCTGGTCAATACCGTATTCGGGTTTTAAAATTATGATAATAATCATTTTTGTCTCTACATTGACCCGGAATCAACGATCAACCTCACTTGTAACCCGAGCCTTACCTTGAGTCGACTCTTAAATCGAGTTTTAAAATTATAATAATAATCATTTTTATTTTTACATTGACTTTGGTTAACCCGATTGATGACCCAGGCCTCAACGAGTGACTCGAGCTTTGCCTTAGATCAATCCCCAAGTTGGGTTTTAAAATTATGATAATAATCATTTTTAATGTTACATGTTTTAATTGAACAATTTAGAATTGAGAATTTTTTATAAGAATATTTTAGAAATAATAAATATTATCTCCAGAAAATATCCCCTGTATAGTTTTTATTTTAAAAGTATAGAAATTTATTTTAAAAATAAATTTATTTTTTATATTTTTTTCTTTATCTTTTCAAATAAATATATTTTTATATTTATTGTATCCGACAGTAACCAAACTTTGTCGTCTGTCAAAGGTATTTATGCCACAGGTTACTTTTCCAGAGGTTTGTGTAACGAAGTTGAAACCTACTTTTAGGAAATGTTGATTATCTGCTTTGCATTTGAATTTTTATTTCCGAGTATAGAAAATGAAATATAGTTAAAATGGATTCTTTTTTTCTCATATATATCATAAACAGAAGGAAATTGTTTGATGCGCCGGATACAAAAGTGATGTACACCAACAGTATTCCTTTCAAGTAATTCCATGCAATGTTACGGATTGAAAATTTAATTTTATAATTTATTTTAATTTATTTTTTTAAATTATTATAGTTTTATGATCTCGATTTTCAATTTGATAGGATAACTTGAGTTTATTAAAAATTTATCTTTATAATTTATTTTAATTTGTTTTTTATAAGATTATTACAGTTTCATGATCTCGATTAATGATTTGACAGAATAACTCGTGTTGGAGGGAAAGCTTTCTCTTTATAGTATGGTTAGTAATGAAATAAGGGCATGCTTTTGTTAGTTAAATATGGAAATAACCTATTTTTTCTTGTGGCTCTTTTCTTTTTGATTCCTGTGTGTGTTAGTGCTACTCACTATATCACTCAACAAGTAAACATGTTCTTAATCTTTCTCATGAAAAGATAGGTGTGTCTCATCTTCTTTTTTTTTTTCTTTTTTTTTATCTTTATATACACGAAGGTTTATACATATGGGCAAAAGGTTAGTGCTTGGGAGAGTGTCCTGGGGATTTCCTTTGTTTTGAGAGCATAGTGTTTTTCTTGTTTTATATGTTTGATATTGTGGTAGCTGGTTATAGTTTTAAAAAAATTATTTTATAAAATGTATTTTTAGTTGAGGTTGATTTGGAAAAATATATGTTTTTTTAAAACTGTGGATGAAATTGAGGTTGAATAAAAAGTAGTTTAATATGTTTGGTTAAAAAAATATTTTTCAAATTAAGGTTATAAAATAATTAATATATATATATATATATATATATATATATTGATGGTTTTTAATTTAAATATTGTAGATTTAACTACTGTTATTACATCATGAAATAAATAATATTGATATCAAATATTTTTTATTGTTCCATTAAACTATGTGCAATTTCATCACATACGAAATCTATCCAACAAGAACTATATTTTTCATGGTTTCTTAAGCGCGTAACAACATCAGGTAAAATATCATCAAGAACAAAATTCAGATTGCGATCAAATTCTGCTAATACTACGTCATCAAGCGATCTTCTTCTAATTTTTTTGAATAAAACACAATTAAAAATAAAATAAAAAATTGAATTTTTTTTAACTGGGTCGGACCCAGCAAGAACAAAATTAGGATTGCGATCAAATTCTGCAAATGTTACGTCATCAAGCAATCTCCTTCCAATTTTTCGAATAAAACACAATTAAAAAAATAAAAATTAAAATTTTTTGAACCGGGTCCGACCCGGTTCAATACATTTAGTTTTGGATCGAACTCAGTCCGACTGGAACAGTGAAGAGTGATTCCACTGTTCACATGAATAGTGAAGTTTCACTCTCCACTGCACAAAAACGCAGCAGGAGCAGGATGAGAAGCATGAAAAAATTGCTTCACTGGAACCTGCGGTTAAATTTCAATTTTAATGGGTCCCATGAGCCAAACCACAACTGTTACTTATAACCAAACACTATATTATTGAGTTTGACAGAAAAACATAACAGCTACCGCAGAGCCAAACGCTTTTAGGTTTGTAAGGCGTTCTCGTTTCTTTTGATGCCTATCATGATGTACTTTTTAAAATTTAAAATTTTTTGTAAGTGTTTTTAAAAAATAAAAATAAACACCAAAACTTAAGGATAATTTTTAGTTATAAGCTGGTGTGTGGGAAGATTTGAATCGCTAAGAATGACAATGGAATGTTAAGTTTTTTTTTTTTTTTTTTTAATCCAGAAATGGAGAGTCTAGGCACGTTTTTATAATTCCATTTTACTGTCATGCACTTATCCATGTGTAGACTATAACGCATGCTTAGACATAGCTTTGAATCTCTTGCAAGAGTTTGGTCCTTCAATTTGCTTTTGTGTTCATGATTAAAGTCATGTGGGTCATTTTCTTAACAGTTATTTCTTTCCCTTTTTGATTTCATGGTCATGTAAGGAAAAAAAAAACAATTAAATAAAATTCTTTCTTTTTAAATCGCATGGCCAAGATTACTAAAAAAAAATAAAAATTCTTGAATGTTTTTAACATTGCACAAAAAAAATATATATTTGGTTTTAGTATTTTTTTCATACCAAATATATTCTAACTTTTTTTTAGCATTCCTACAAAAAAAAAATACAAAAATATTTGAAAACATTTTTTGAATTTATAACATGTTTATAAAGTTAATTGGAACTAAATTAAAAGGCTGGTTGGGAAGATAACCAAATTTTTTAAAAAGCAAAACCATCAGCATTGTCTTTCTAAATAAAAAAAATTGTTTGTTATCTATGTCTGAGGTAAATTGATTTATAACAACTCTGAACATTAAAAAATAATAACACAGTTCCTAAATTTTCAAGAAAAATAAAAAAATTCAATTCAAATATTTTTTTATTCATTGACGTCAGAATCAAGAATACCATCTTGGATTGATATCCACCAATATCAAAATTGGATAATCATCTCAATATTCAATTATGCTAGAGTCAAGAATATTCATATTCATCAATGTTAGAATTGGAAATACTCTTTATATTCACTAACGCTAAAGTTAAGAATATTAGAACTGGAATTAGAAATTATTTTAAACACAATATTCACTAATGTCAAAGTTAGAAATATCATACATTTTCTTCATGTAATACTTACCAATGCTAGAGTTATAAGAATTTTTAATTAAATATTCACTGACACTAAAATCAAGAATATTTTAGGCAGACCATCGATAATATAACTAAATAGACCCTTAGCAATTTAAGACAAAACCAGCAATTTAGCCTACCTTAGGTAAAATGTTTTAGGGGTGATAGTATTTTTCATTTAACACAATCAGTCTCGTACCATAGAATATTTGTTGACCAGTTAAGGTTTCTAGTGACCATAATACTAGGTGACGACCTTTTAAACAAGACATTTCCTCTTAAAGAACAAGATGTCAAATATTTATTTTTGTTCTTTTTTCTAAGGACATCGCGACATCAGGTATAAAAATGGCATTGGACTAATTAACCCAAAAGAAAGTAATGAGCATCGATTTATTCAGATGGCAATTGATTACTTTATCAAATGGATTTAAGCATGCTTTTATGCACATGTAACCTAAAAGGTTGTCAAGTTGTTTGTTGAAAGGTATTCGATTTGTCAATACAATTCACTAGAAAATAAATGACAATGCCCAAAACTTCAATGGAAATATGATTATAGAGAGAGTTATATGAGAAGTGGAAGTTTAAACATTCAAACTCTCTATGATCTTTATAGAATCAAAATTAGAAGAGTCAAAATGGGCTAAAATATAGTATAAATAACTAAACATGATTAGTGAAAAGATATTAGTTGTAATGTCTCATTATCAATTTTACTAGAAAAGAATGGCCAATACATATAATAGAAAGGTCTACTTTAGAGTGTTTGAAGAGGGAGATTTGGTATTAAAGAATATTATATTACTATTGAGAGAAGATTAGAGCAAATGGGCATCAAATTATAAGGGTTTATTTATGGTAAAGAAAGCTTTCTTAGGAGTAACACAAATGCTGACTAGAATGGATGGAGCATATTTTCCTAGGTTTATAAATTTTGATTCTATCAAGAAATACTATGTATAAATGTACAAGTTTTCTTCAGATCAATAAAATGAAGTTTGGCTAAATATTATCTTTGCATGTTTTTCCCCTCTTTTCTCATATATCTGCAAATACTTGTAAATAAACCTTCATAACCTTATATGATCTTGTTAATATTGGCTCTGGTTAAAAAATTATGATGGATTTGATTTTTGTGAAAAACTTTTTGTTAAAAAAATCTGAAAAAAATGAACTTTTGTTCATTGGAATGGGATGAGAAATGAGTTAAAGAATTAAATAAAAATGATAATTCATTGAATTCCCTTTCTATAGTAATTGTTTAAGCCAAAGACAAACAAACATTTGAAAACCCTATGATTTTCACCCACACCACATCTCTCAAGTTATGTTGTGAATAATATAATGTGTAATGGATTCAGAAGCTTTGGAGTCGCAAAAAGATGTTCTATACAAATCTAAACAAATTATGTTAGACAAGATTAGAATTGATGGGTCTCTAACGCTTGTGCTTGAAATAAGGAAAGGCATTTTTTGTTTACCACTTTCATGTTAAAAGAAAACATCCCTTGCTTTTCCTTTGAGCCTAAATATTTTTTTTCACAAAAACCTAGACAAGGATCATACCCCATACTAGGACAAGTGAAAGTATAAAAGCTAATGAAATGCCAGAAAAAATAAAAAGAAAAGAGCCTAAAAGATACATATTGGGGGGCAAACCCATATTTAAAATAAAAAATGACAAAGTAAAAAATAAAAAGTATGCCCACCAAAGAATTCAAGATGGACAAGACAAAAAATATATGTCAAAGAAAGATGAAGAAATATAGAAAATCAGGAACAATCGATAAGTGATCTTATTCCATAAAACCCCCAAACACCTTTTGAGTCAATGAATTCCCTTCTTTTTTAGCCAAAGACCATAGCCTGGATTACATACTTTTATAAAGTTCTTTCTAATAAAAAAGCAAGCAACCAGAACCTATAAGTAGTGCTCTCAATACAAAGAACTTTCCTTAGGAGTTATGACCTCATGAACATTACATTATTATTCATGGTATGCTTAGATAAGGATGAGTATTCTTAACAAACCTCGAACATTTCCTCGAGCCTCTCTTAAACTCAAATCACCTAATAATAATAAAAAACACATTGCCATGTTCTTTCATCAATTACAACCTTATATAAAAAGTCAAATCATTATTCCCTTAAAACTATCATGGGAATTGCAAGAATTTAAAATAACATTATTTTAAGCTTACATCGGAATCATTTATATTTTTAAAATGCAAGATAGTCAAAATTTTAAGAAAATCATCATGAGAAAAAAAAAATCCCTAGTGGAATCCAAGACAAAGATGATGAGAAAAAAATGTCATGGGAAGTGCTTATTTAAGCCATAAAAAAGAATACTTAGGGGGCATAGTCAATCTAGGAGCAATGTCAGGATTAAAAAACAGTTGACCACTCTTTAAAGAAGTATTTAGTAGAGTAAAAGTTGCTATAAAAATCTAGGCTACTGCACTAGTAAGTAACCAAACATAGTATTTATATGATTAAACTCTAGTAGGTCAGCAAGTCAAGCAACCAGAATAGGTCGGATGGGAAATAGCAAGCCTTATCATCAACAAGGAAGATAGATTAAAAAAAAAGGCTATATTTTGGAAAAGGTAAAGACTCATACATGTCATCTAACCCTAAAATACTAGCATTTATGCAGTGTTTTGTAGAAATATTAAAGGTAAAATTCCTGGTGGAATTCAACAAGGCTCTGACAGATCCAAGTCAATAAAGATCTTACAAGGTGTTTTTCAACTTAATTTTTCATTAAAAGATCCAATCATATGATCAGGGAGCACCACATGTATACTTCTTTTAGAATTTATCATTGAGTCACTTGATTTCAAACTAGTACCAAGAAGTTGATCTTACATTATTAGATTTCAAACCAATGTTGATTCTGCATCAGTAGAGTACAAACTATCACTAGAAGTTATTCTTAAGTCATTAGATTTCAAACTAGTATCAAAAAGTTCATCCTATAGCAGAATTTAACTTGTACCACAGAATGCATTCTTGCATCGGACTTCTAACTGTACAAAGAATCTTACTCTTCAAGAAGTTAAGCCTTATATCACTAGAATTCAAACCAGTACCAAGAAAATCATCATACGGTATAATTTAACTTGTACTAGAAAAAAATTCATCTTATTATTAGAAGATTTTAGTTAAACCACTATGATGGCCAGGTAAGTTATTACTAAACAACGAGGTAGGTCACCTCTCTAAATGACCGAATTTAAAAAAAACAATCATGAGGATTGGTCGCCTCTCAATTTGACCAAAATTTCATAAACATTCCTTAACAAAGTCTATTTCTAACTTTTGCATCTTTACAAATTTTTTCACAAATACTATCTTTTATTTACAAGCTTACTATACAAAGTTTATGAAAAACCTTTTTCATAAGACCTTATTCCATAAACATTGTAAAGAGATGGTGATTGTCATAACCCAATTTTACCCTCACTTAAAATTTCCTAAATTTTCCATGAAAAAGAGTATCTTTTTAAAATAAATTATTTTTCAAAGAAACATATAAAAAAAAGACTCCAGACTGCAAACATGCAAGAATTTAAGTTATAGATGGTCAGAAAATATTATGGGCATGCAATTTGGGCTGTAATTAAAGAGAAACCGGAAAACAAAACGTTAAAACTGGTCATAATTAAAGTAATTGATCAAGCAAGGATTAAAATGGGAAAAGTGGAAAATTTTGGAAGTCCGATTAATTCAATTGAGGGTCTAATTGAGGAGAGAAAAAAAAGAATTTAGGATAAAATTGGCAAGATTTGCATGAATTAAAATGAAAATGACCAAAATGAAAGTGCTAGAAATTTTGAAAGTTCTATTACTTCAACTAAGGGCTTAAATAAAGAAAAAGTATTTTTTTTCCCATATTCCACCCATCACCCAGGATTAAAAAAAAAAAACCGCGCTCCTCCTCACTCCTGATCTCGTACCTCACTTCCATCATCTTTTTCAGTATGTCTTCAACCCTTAAATGATCTGCCCACCCTAGCCAAAAACCTTGTAAAGCCTAAAAAAAAACCTTATGTATTATGCTAAAATATGGATATAGGACTTTCTCTCTTCTTGTATAAAAAGAATAAGTTTATGATTTTGAGTTCTAGGTGGAGTCTGTCTACACTTTGAAAAACTATGTCGTGAGTTTTTTTTAAGAGCCTAACCTTTCTTTCTATTTCATTGCATCTACTACGTATTTGGGAATCCTACTATTCTTTTTTTCTCCTTTGTATGTTTATGTAGTTGGTCTTTTAGTGTTGATAAGGATCTTGCTCATTGTAAACTCAATTTTTAACAAGTTTAGAATGAAATTCTTATAAAAAGTTAGTCATTGTTTTTTAAACAATTGAGAGAGGAAAGGAAAAAGAGAACCAATATATGTATTTTGTCCTCAAAGTATGGAAAAAGTTGATAGTTTACATCTCCTTGCTCTATATGTTTAATGTGTTCTTCATAAAATAAACCAGCCTTTATGATCTTGTGCTTAATTAGAAAATGGCAGTACCTGTGAGCTTAAACCTAGTAACCTTTATTAAATGAGAGTCATGTGTAGGTTTTTCTTTTCTATGTGTGTCTGAAGTAGGTTCCTTTTCAGTTGGTAAGCACGTGAGGTATATAGAGAAAATATACAAATAATTATGGGTTAGTTATTAATGACATTCTAAAGGGTGTTTATGTTTCCTTTTTGAGTTTAGGTCAAGTGTTAATCCCTTTTTTAGGTTAGGATGTGCTTAGAACTGGGCGGGCGGAGGAAAGGGTGCAAAGTTTCTATTTTTGCACGGCTTGCCTTTCTTGATTTCTATTCTAGACAAGAGGTTGTTTTCAAAGGAAAAAAAGTTATAATGAATTTAGGAATACTTAATAATCATAGCTTGTGTATAGAGTTAAGGTGTTGCTTTTTTAGGGCTCATGAAAGTTTAGTGGGCAAGTAGTCTAGGGATTTTTTTTTATTGTTTTTTCTTTACTCAATGATACTTGCATGTTAGTAAACATAGATCTATTGTTGCTTTGTAATGTCAAAAATTTGATTAAGATTCTTATTTTGACTATTTATTTTTGTCAAGCTTCTCACATGTCTAAATGTTTTTTTTATGCATCTAGCTAGTTTTCATGCAGTCAAATTTTTTTACTCATTGTTCACATTTTGTTATATTCATGGACATAAGCATTTTACATCCATGTGTCTTTATTAAAAAACAATAAAAAATATTTATTATATTGCATATATTATACTTTTATGGTGTACATTGTAACCTTAATTATAGGTATAACATAGGTGAGGTTTTTGCTCTGTGTGTGTGTGCGCGCACGCGTGTATAGAATTTTGAAAAAAAATGATTTTTTCAACTTCTAAAGGGAAGAATCCATTGAGTGATCATACTACCCTTGGATTGAACCTATATCACAAAATATATTTTTATTATTTTATTATAAGAAAATTATAAAATTTTGGCATCCAATTGATAGGAGTCATTAAGTGATCACACTAATAGTGAGTCGATCATTTGATAAAAAAAAAAATATGAATGCTTATACACACACACAAAAATATTCTTATCGTATTTCTTTAGAAAAAAAATCTCATCCATGTATAAATTTTTCTGCACACGAGATCAATGAGAAAAGAATTACAAAGCACCCACACATGGATCACACAAATCACATCATGCTAACTAAAAAAAAAGCATATCAAACATGAAAATCACTCAAATAAGCATTTAAACAATACAAATGAGAAAAAATGATTTTTTCTCACTTGGAGAAATGTGGGAAAACATAAGAAATAGAGATGGGTGGTGTGTGGTGTGCACTTGCTGAAACATAATAGTAAAAAAATAATCAATGGACGCACGTGTCTTGCAAGCACCGAAGGAGTGGCGAAGCTACTAGCGATTAAATTCACTCTCCGATGGCCTGAAGGGCACATGGATTGTTGTATCAGGTGCTTTTTGCCTTCACCGACTCCTCTAAGCTAGTGGTGTAGATCATTGTTGCTCGTGGCTGGAGATCAAGCCCTTGAAAGTACCAGCTGAAATTCCTCTTCTCTCTATTGTCTTGATCGGTTAAGGGTTATTTCAAGCGTGATTCATCGATGGGGGAGGAGGAGACTAATGGGCAATTGGTCTATGATGGGTCTGCTAGTGGTGGGTGCGTCAGGGCTACTGCTTTTCCTTTTGTTTTGGTTGAAACATTTTTTCTTTGGTTTTTGGTTTTTTTTTCTCTAAGGTCTTTTTCTAGTTTTTTGCTAGGGATTTTTTTTGTGATCTCTTTTCCTAGATATTTTTCTATGTAAGTGTATCCCCTATGTTTCTCTCTACAATTTTCTTTTTAAGTTCTCTCTGGCTTTTTCTCTTAAAATTAACTCTAAATTTTCTCTCTATGTGTTTCTCAATGTATGTTTACATGAATTGTCCCCCTACCTTTTGATCCCTCATGTATTTATAACAAACTATCTGGTAGTTTGTTTACCCATTCCTATCCTTTTTTATCTCCTTGTCCCTTTGTGTTTTAATCTCATAATTTATTGATCCCTTGATCTCTTTTATCCCATAGTTGTGACTGAAAATGACTGAAACTCTCACATTTATTTCAGTCCTTTTCTTACTTGATTACCCTTTCTTTTCTTCATTTTTTGTTCTTTTAATTGTTTTATATTTTTGTATTTTTCTTAAATTTTTTGACCTTTTATGAATATAGGGTCAAAAATCGATTATGATAGTGGTAATGCTAGCAAGGGTTGTTGAAGTAGTTAAGTTATGATATTGATGAATATTATGAGTTGATAATACCATGAAAAATATGTTTCCCTCGTTCTTGAGTTTTAAAATATTTTCCTTCAAATTAGCTTTTATTTAGGAGTTGACAGGAAAATATTTTTGTTTGACTTATTTTATAATATTTGTTTCACACAAAAATATAGAAGAAAACATTTTTCTAAAAAAGTATTTTCCACAAGAGGCCCTTAGTTTTTTTTTTTTTTGTAAAGTTTGTTTTTCTTAGTTAAGTGAATTGATCACATTAAAAATTTTATTTTTTTAGATTTTTAGATCCTTTATCTATTTTTATTTTTTCTGAGGATTTTCAAATATTAAAGAAAGTTAACAACCAAGTAAAACTATCATTGATGACGGGACTAATGTTATGAAGGGACCAATAGTGCAAGGATTTGATTAAAAAAAAAATTAAAAAGGAGGGACTTTGTTTAAAGTAAAATCGATAGTGTAAAGAATCCTCAACTCATCTCCCATAATATTAAATTATTCACCTACTATGAGTT
>Ga0307515_10022806_pt1 | contig 11015 bp, 13 predicted proteins | sample 17_EM_MG_FD_194513 | JGI IMG/M metagenome (GOLD analysis project Ga0307515, IMG submission 194513) | Populus trichocarpa ectomycorrhiza microbial communities from riparian zone in the Pacific Northwest, United States - 17_EM | ecosystem: Host-associated > Plants > Roots > Unclassified | place...
GCATAAGCAGAGGGTGAGAGAATTTGATAGAACACCCAGCCTTGAGGAGCCACACATATTGCATGGATCAACAACAGCTCAACATGAGTATGTGTAACCAAGAGCTGCAAAGAATAGAGTGTGTATTACATTGTGTGGTAAAATGGTACATCCGCAAAAGAGCAAATCAACAATAGCCTGCACTATGGATAAATGTGGACATGCGCTGCTCATAGCAAGCTTCCCATCAACCTCTGTGTGACATGCAGTCTATAGTCATCTATATTCAATTTATAGAGGTGTGCACATGTGCCTATGGAATTATATTTGGCTGGTGGCCAGAGATGGATGTATAGCAGTGTTTACTACCTGTCCGTGATAGCAGTATGGTGTCTACTGGGGAGTCTGCTGGCACTTGAAACCCATATCGGAGGCTACTCTAAAGCCTGCTTGATATTCTGCTTGGAAGTCTGCTTCATTGCCTTGTTCAGTGTCTGCTTCAATGTCTGCTTGAGAGAGCCACATTTCAAAGATGGGATTGAGAGATGTGCGCTTCGGAAGGTGTGGAGTTTTTGATCAAGTGCTTTTGGCTGATGACAATCTCTGAGTTTGTGGAAGCTTTGACACTAACATTGACAAAGCCAACCTACTTGTCTAAGAGTTTCTGGTACATGATCACCATCACCAATACTATCATCATCACCATCATCACTATGGCCATCATACCATTGGCATTATCACAATCAGCCCCAGACTGACTGCACGCACATACACCCACAATTAGGAGCTGTGGGCAGCCGATTTCGCCAGAAAATCTGAGTTGGAGATCTACTCTCCCAAGATCCAATTTTCTACCTTTCCTGCAGATTTGAAAATTGCAATTGTCAACTGGTTGTCCAGGACACAATGTGAGATCTCATTGCGGTGGGTGCAATAAAAATTAGGCTCAGTCTAAAATATCAACTTGCATTATAATTTCGGCCACTATATGCCACCCACCACCCACAACCACCACCTGCCTCCTGGTGCCTGGTGGGTGCAACTCTGCTGGTCTCTGGATGAAGCACCCAGAAGCATACATGGGAGCATATAGTCAGGTGAGATTGGGAGTATCTCGCCTCTTGAGAGTGAACTAGGGAGCACAGAGTCAAGTAGGCTGGGAGTGTGTCATGTAATACAATTGGAGACATACTTGAGAGCATGCTTGGGAGTGTGCTTGTGAGCATCTTCAGAGCTTACTTGAGAGTATATAGTATAGCTGAGAGTGTGCCATGGAGTGCAATTAGGAGCGTCCTTGAGAGCATGCTTGTAAGTATACTTGAGAATTTACTTGGTGGTATACATGAGAGCATACTTGGAGTGCACTTGGAAGCATCTTGGGAGCTTACTTCAGAGTGTATAGTCAAGCAGGCTGGGAGTGTATCATTGAGTGAAATTGGGAGTGTACTTCAGATAATGCTTGGTAGTGCACTTGAGAGAATCTTGAGACCTTACTTGGGAGTGTACAATGAAGTGTATTTTGCAGTATTGTTGAATGCAGCATGATCATCAGCAACAACCGCAGTTTCCGTCTGAAACACCTGGGTGTTCCGGACGGCTCTGACGGCTCTGACGGAACCTCGTACCCTCTGACGGAGAATTATACACTACCCGTCGCGTTGCATACTCACCTCCATTAGTATGCGCCTGGTATACGCACCATCAGAACGACACGTGTGCTACACTCTTCGCCGGGGCTGCAGTTATGCTGTAGCCGTTCACACAACGCCTGGCAATGTTTACGCCTTTCTTCGGCCGATAGCCACATTTTACCTCACCGCTATTGCTATAAATTATCGGATGCCGCACTCGCCCCATATATGTTTAGCTTTGAGATTTTGTCACATATTGCAATACAGTCTTCGCTTCGGATACCTCGCTTGCTGTTGCATTTGCTTCGCCATTATCGTATTTTACAGGTCTGAAATATACAGTCCAATCTTCACACTGTCTAGTACTATGCCCTCCGTCCTCCACATTCTGCGTTCATCAATCATCGACTTGCGATGCTTCTTCATCCTCATCCGCATCCGCATCCGCATCCGCATCGTCGCCATCCTCGCCTTCATACCCGTCGACATCACTGGGCCCCAGGTCAATCCTCCACATTCTGTGTTGATCCATGATCGCTTTGCGAAGCTTCTTCCTCCTCATCCGCATCCGCATCTGCATCCGGATCCGCATCTGCATCTGCATCTGCATCTGCATCTGCATCCGCATCTGCATCCGGATCCGCATCGGCATCGGCATCCGCATCGTCGCCATCCTCACCTTCATACCTGTCGACATCACTGGTTCGCAGGTCAAACCTCTCGAGTTCCGTCGAGAGCCTTCGTCGCCGGCTGGCGGTGGGGATGGCATCGCGATCGTCGCTTTCATCACCTTCATCTCCGTAATCCCCGCTGCCCCCTGGCATCCCGAAATGAAGTTCGTCATCCATGCAATTGTTGTCTCTCGGGATGTTTGGGTCAGTGCTTCCGATCTCAGGCTCCTCAAGCGCCACTTTGGAGGCCAAATAATCAAGATAAATAGCATTGTCAACACGCGCTGCTTCCACGCTGATCACCACGGCAGGCGTTGGGTTCTCCGCCTGTTGGATCTGACGCTTCACTGTAGCAAGAGTGTTGTTATACACCCTCTGTTGATAGCTCTCCGGTAGTGTGTTCCATGTATTCATCAAGAACTTATATGTGTCTGCAACGCAGGTGAGGTTAACAACTTGCGACCCGTTACAGCGCAGCAGGATGCGATCGTACCACTGTGATTCTTGTGGTTGAAGTAGTTCGAGCGATCAGGTCTGTTCACTTTCAGCTTTGACTTGGAAGCTTTCGGATGAACACCGTTGTTCTTTTGCCACTCCAGGAGAGCATGGCGCAACGCGGTGCATGTAAACATGATCAGTGGCGAGGGTATATGACCGTCCTTGTCGTTAATCATGGAATTATAAAATCTATCAGCATACTTATCGCGGTTATTCGCCCGAGGATAAAATTTGATGTAGATATACTGCGGGACTGCCTCCGCCAGGAAGTAAAGTGGACTCTAGCCATTCGTTATCCGCTTTCGACTCTCTCTGCGTTGGATTTGCACCGTGTACACCACCTTCCACACGCTCTGCTACAGGAAAAAGATACTTATTGTCTGCCAGAAGGGAATCAATGAATTCCAAACGCTCTGCGGCTGATTCAAAGCGGTGGAGATCACAAAGCTCTGCAACGTTGTCCCTTACGGATTGAATAAAATGGAATTTAACCTTATCGACTTGTGCGCGAACCTGGTACCTGTTTGAGCGTGTAATATCCACCGTGGGCCATTGATTCAGCAGACCTCTTTCAAGATCTCCTTTGTGTGTGCCTCGAATGCTATGGACCAAATGTTGTTTTGCTGCATAGTGGTGTTCCAGTACGTCTCTATTATCTGCCAGTGTGGGGCTTCAGCTAATGCTTTCGCAACGCATCGCGTTGCATAACTTACCATCTCCAAGTCGCTTGCACTCATAAACGGCCGTCTGTTCCACATGTAGAGCTCCAGGAGTCTGCCTGTTGCAAATACAAGACGCGTCATGTCTGAGTGACCAAATCGATTGATGCTGCGACTGCTGGAGACCATTGATCGAGGTGTAGACACAGCCTGCGGTTGCAATTGCCACTGCCTCTGTCTCTGATTCTTTTCGGTAGCTCGTGTTCGCAGTGGATTTGTAATGATCGCGCGGGCATCTGGATTCGGGATGGGGGTAGGCAGGTTTTCAAGATCGCTGAGAGGAGTGGGAGTGCTAGCAATGCCGGATGTTGGGCTGGATACAACGCGACACGTTGAGTCTGGCTGTATGGTGCCGCTGGGAGCTGGTGTGTTACGAGTGCTTGTACCCGGCGTAGCGGTTGGAGTAATTATTGACCGTCGCAGTGTAGTGGACGGGGTGGAAGCCATGCGTTGAGTGATATCTGCAACGCAAGAATTGTTCAGTGAAGATGAGGAGGTGGAGTTCTGACCTTGGATTGTAGAGGGTACGAAACTCCCTCCTTGAGAGGAATCCCTCTCGCCAGCTGGTACGGAAACGCGTCTCTTAGCAGGTGGAAGTTGAGAATTCCACGAAGGCCCACGCTTTCGTTGATTCTGACGATTAGTAAGACTTCGAACATTTCGTACGACCGGAGTCGTGTCAGGGTGACGGCATTGGGAAGGCATATTCCGATATAGATGTTCGACTTTAGGAAGGTAGGAATAATATCCTCTGCATGCATATGCAACAGCAGGCGAGGTAGACTCCTAGTTGAGCGACCATGGACGGATTCGACAAAAAAGGGAGGCGCAGTGCAGACCGCGCTAGACTCTAAACCCTGACAATACTCTGGGACGAGATCCCTTCAAAAGCATTCAATTATGGGGTTAACTGCCATCAGATTAAACTCAGATTAAACTGAGCTTTGATATTCACTGTTACAGCAACATCTGAAGGTCTATTTGCACTGCTTGAAGGGTGTTTATGCCATCTTGGCACGATTATCATTGTATTGCACTCGTTCTTGGCACAATACTTTGAACCATCAATTGTGTATATCTTCAGCTTCCCGGTGGAAATCACCCTTTGGCAGAGCTAAACGCATCGCAAAGCGAACAATGACGTATTCTCTATCTATGACATCAGTTGCGTGTGCTTTTCCCACTGCTAGGCGTTGGTAGCCCTGTTGGATGGTTGCAGAGTTGGGACAAACTGAGAACTAGTCAGTTTCCTCTGAGATGCACGAGGTCTGAGCAGTAAAGATGATGTGGGATGCAAACGCAACACCCGGCGTCGTAAACAGTCCTCTCCGCAAGTACTAAATCTCATCTCGAGGCTTGTTGTTCATTACCTGCCTGGTGGTTCTGCAAGATGAATGCTGGGCCGTTTTGTGTTCGTTAACCAACAAAACTCACAAGTTGAACTAAGAAATCGCCGGAACTCGAGTATATATATCCCTGCTTCCCGCCTACACCTTCATTCTCTTTTCCTCTCGTATTATACACACCAACAGCATCCTGATCTCGACCTCATGTGACTTGCACAAAACAACGCCTCTCGTTCCAAAACACACCCAATAACCTACACAACTTTGTACTTTCCTTCTGGGCTTCCTTCCGCTACATCCAACTGTATCATAATGCTAACGTTTCGGATGTAGATTCATTGTCAACTCACAGAGATGGCACCAAAGGGCAGCAGCAAAGAAAAGGGGAAGGCTAGGGCAAAGATGCCGACATCGGTTATAAATCGACGCTTGTCGTTGGATCGGGACCATATAACGGGATTCGTCTTGGAACACATCCGTGGAGTCATACGGATATACACTGTTTGCGGCGTTAAGGACGAGAGGGCATGGGACCTCTTTTAGGATATAATCTTTCTTGATGCAGTCACGACTCGCCACTTTTCACAATTCCAGCTGATGTGACCGCACTGCAGGAGCAGGAGTTCGCCTTTTCGGGAGTGGTGGGCTGCCTTCCGCTCATATATGGGGCAAATGTTTGACAAAACACGCGACCAAATGAACAATTGGAGGTGGGACAACCCCCATGCCGTCGGGGATCAAGTCGATCGCTCCAATCCGCTGACAACCAGCTCGGGGAAGGTTCAACGCACCAGCGACCGATTCTCTTGGTATGGTAGCGATGATCTCAGGGCAAAGATTGAGCCACCAAGCTGCCGGCAGTACAAGCCAGGGGACTTCCTGGCTGTTAGACCACTGAATTGGGTTGAGATAATCGACGAGGATGATGATGATGAGAACTGGGCAGATCCCGGAGCGCCGAGCGGTGGAAGCAGCCGTCCTGGCGATGGCAGTGACAATGACGATGGAGAGGGTGAGGAGGACACGCAGGGCGGTGAGAAAGGGACCGAGAAATGGAATGGAACAAAGGACGGGAAGGGGAAAGGGAAAGGGAAGGGGAAGGGGAAGGGGAATGGTAAAGGGAAAGGTATTGTTAAACAAAGCCCAGGGGGCGATGATATCTCTCGTGCCGTTGCTTTGCAGTTGCAGAAGGAAAGGTATGAGGTAGACTCGGACACGGAGGGCTAACTAGAGCGGGTATATTTAGAGCCGGAAGCATCGCCCGCCGTGGCAATTTCCTCAAATGATGATACCGACTCTACCGAGGAGTAGGACAGCGAATATGATCCAGAACCTGACCCTGATGTGGAATTGCGCATGGAGGATGATGTGGACGCACCGGATGGCGTTGATTTAGACAGCGATGTGGATATGGAAATGGATGGCGACGATGATGAGGAGGAAGATGAAGAGGAGGAAGATGAAGAGAAGGAAGATGAGGTGGAGGTGGAGGAGGAGGATGAGGATGAGGAGGAGAATAAGGATGAGGATGATGGCAAAGAACCTCGGACGATTGGCCAGGGAGAGATGGTAAATACATCGGCTGACGATGCTGATACCGAGGTAGACGATGAGCCAAACGTGCTACCTGAGCAAGGCCAGGAGATGTGCGAGCATTCCCCACAGCCACAACCTCCGGCGCCTGCCCAACGGCCACAAACCCCGGAGCCTTCCCCACAACCACGAACTCTGGAGACTCATACCCTCAGTGGGCTGGAGTTTTTGGGGCTTGTGACGCCGCAAAAACCTCGCCCAGCGGCGCCAACTCTGCGAGAAGCTGAGGCAACCGGAAACACCTCAGATGACGATGTGGAGCAGCAGCTACTTGGCGAATCGGCTTGCGGCGACAGTCTCCCCGATGTTCCTCGCCCGGGTGTCCCTCTCCCGGATGTCCCTCTCCCGGATGTCCCTCTCCCCAATGTCCCTCTCCCCAATGTCCCTCTCCCTGACATCCCTCTCCCTGAGGCGCGCCCGGAGGGCTCGGTAGGCGAGCAGTGAACCAGTCCTCGCGTTGCGTTTGGGTTAGAGTCGGGTTCTTGTCTTGTGAGTTTCCTTTGCTGTAATCTATCCATCTCAGGCACTGATTAAGGCACGCGTGGAGGTGTTTTGTTCGTTTGGGTTAGGGTTGTGGGCTTGTTCGTTTCCTTTGTTCTAATCTATTTATCTCAGGCATTGATTATTACACGCTTCGCGAGGTTTTTGGATTGTTCAGGGTTTATTTTTCATTTATTCATAGTATTATCGGACATCGCGCATGCAGTGTTTTTGCAACTCCTGGTGTGATGGTGTTGAGGCTCAATACATCTCTCAATTATCATGAGCTTATACCCACACCAGACTGCTCAGGCCCAGCTACAACTGTCATTCCGTTCTACAGTGAATACTCCACTCCTCCCGTGTCGTCGACAATGCCAGAGAAGACACCATTCCGTTGCCCCGAATTTTCATGCCGAAAGATGTTCACCTCAAACAGCTGGCGACTTGAACATATCAAATTACACCATCCTGAACACCTTCAAGTTGCAAAGAATCTGACTGTTCGCAGTGCGGCCTGACGCGTTGAACCCGGTCAGCGTCGTGAATTCAACGCTAACAAAGCTTCAGTCGAAGACTTGGACGCATTTCCCTACCTCGAACCCGTTGAAAACATCGCAGACTCGGAGTCTCAACCACCCCCACCTCCTCTGCTGCGGACAGAAACATACCCCGGCGCCGGCGCTCCGCTGAGCGATTACATTGCTGAGCCATGGGAACGCGACGCTCAGGGTTGCCTTGAGACGAACCAACGGAATATTCCCTACTACCCACTTTCGACGCGTGAAGAGGACAAATATATCCAGTGTGGGATCAAGAAGACTGGTATGCAGACGTACTATGACAACATGCTGAAGGAAGAAAACACCGCTCTGCGTTTCCCAAGCTTCAAAAACGGGGATGGTGTCCAGAAGCTCGTGGCTAGCATGCCAGATGATCAGGCTCTCGGGGAGTGGGAACTACACACTCTCGAGGATATGAGATGGAATGACAATCACCAACGGCCCATCAAATACTGGAGTCGAGACATCATCAAAAGCATCAGATGGTTGATGCGGCAGCCAGCCTACGCCGAGCATGTAACGGGCGGGGTCGGGCGTAGGTGATATTGGTAACAATAATGTTATTTCAAAGTCCGGACAAGACGAGACAAGACAAGACAAGAGTCGAAGCTGTTTCAAAGTCGCAACTTGCTTTGCTATACAAGAGAACGAGTAAAGAGAGAAGAAAAGGAAATCCTCCAACACCATCAACACTCTCTTTATATACAATTCGTCTGCCACCCTCGAATCATTCCCCATGCTCCGATGTACCATCCGAATCTCATCCCATGATCTTACACACCACTTCGTTATTCCTTATCGTGACAACCACGCCACCTCTCCTCACGTCGCAACACCTCAGACCACTTCCTTATCTTACTAAATTATACCACCACCATTTCTCCACTTTCTCCGCGTCTTTCAACGTCTCCGCCTTGCCGTAACAAAATTCCTTCCACACCCTCCGTATCTATCTTCTATTATTCCCAAGTATCTTCGTTCCTTCTTGCGCCGTGACAGTATCCCCCCCTTAGGCTCGAGGTCCTCCGAGATCATTTTCCAATGGTCCAGGTTTCTCTGGATACCGTTTATGGAACTCATCCACAGCCTGTAACCCATTAACGAACTTCGCTGGTTCCCAAGTAAGGGAATCATAACCCGTCCATCGAATAAGGTACTGTAACTGACTCCGATACACTCGGCTATCCTTAACACTCGATACTTGATACTCTTCTTCGCCATCAACCTCAACAGGAGGTGGAGGGGGTACTACCTGTCCCTCCAACGGGTCTTCAACAACAGGGTCCAAAAGTGAAACAGGTTGTACTCGGTGAATCCGAATTGACGCCGGCAAATCCAACTCGTAAGCGTACGGGGATACTTGTTTTCGTACCCGGAAAGGTCCTAGGCGTTTCCAATCCAGCTTACGGTTGGGACGAGTGGTTCGTACATGTCGTGCATCTAACCATACTTTGGATCCGACCTGGACATTAGGTCCCGGAATACGTCCTCTATTTGCACCCTCTTCTTGTACCGCTTGGCTTCGTTTCATCTCCACTCTCAAATGCTCATGGATCTGTTCCATCGTAGCCTGAACCTGGTCTGCCTCCCATCGTCGTTGATCCCTTTCCTGAGTCGGCTCTCCAACGAATGACATTCGTGGGTCCACACCCTGAACTGCAAAAAAGGGGGTACATTTAGTAGACTCGGATACCCCATTATTCGCAGCAAACTCAGCAAGGGGTAACCACTGCACCCAGTCGTCCTGTTGATGGTTAATGAATACACGAAGGTATTGTTCCATTCCTGCATTCATTCATTCGGTCTGACCATCTGTCTGTGGATGGAACGCTGTAGCCATCCGTCGATCAATCCCTAACCGATTGCATATCTGCCCCCAAAAGGTCGAAGCAAACTGAGGTCCTCGATCCGAAACAATAGACTTTGGCAATCCATGAAGTCGTACGACCTCCCGAAGAAACAACTTGGCCAACCCTACAGCATCTAACACCTCCGACAACACACCACACCACCTTCTAGTTTTGCCAAGACCCTTATCGTCCAATCAATTCTATTATCGTCAGAAAACTTTTGCTTCGGTTTTCAGCTGTTTTCTTCGAATTCAGTTACCTAGGAGCCAAAATGAGTCTCTTCGGAGCAGCAAAGAAGACCTCCACCTTCCAGAAGGCTAAGGAAAGGATGGACAAATTAATGGCCGAGTCCAGCGGGACAGAGCAGTCGGTTTCTGAGAAAACCGACGAAAGCAGCCACATCGGTGAGCTGATTAAGGATCGTGCGGGACCGCTACCTACGGACCCGGATGGAACAGCTACGACCTCGGAAATAGCCAGGGAGGAGCTAGGCGATTATCTGGGAGTACAGCCACAGGCGGAGGCTGTTACTCTAACCAGAGAACAATTTAACCAGGGAATTAGGATTCATAATGCCGAAGTGAGGGCAGAAGGACATCCGAGCCAAGTTATCGAACCGATTTGGAGAGAAAATTCGGTGATTGATGAATACGGGAACAGGCGCAAACATGCAGTTGTTACGATTTCGAGCGACGATTCTTCTGAACTGTCGCCACCACCGTCGGTTACGACAAATTACGGGGGAAGTGAGATTTCCTTCCCATCGCAAACGCCCAGGGAGAGGGTTCAGTCCCCCCTACCATCTACGAATTACGAGGGAAGCCTTATGGGGCTACCTCTCAGTGCTTTGAACGCCCTTACGGAGGATCCTATTGCGACCCCTAGGGCGAGTGCTGGAATTATTGCGCGGAGGTATATTCAGTCGGAGGAAAATGCCAGTCAAAACGCCGAAGAAGAGGGGGGAATGGAAGAGACCCGGAAAGTCTTCACACCCATTCCGAGAAAATTCGAGTTGAGCGATAGCAGCGACAACGAGGATGATGCGATGACCGAGGTGGAGTGGAGGGACGAGTCGCCCTACATGACGCCAACAAAGAAGGGAAAAAAGCGCAATAAGGGGAAGGGAGTTAGGAGGCCGGAAACGCCCGAACGACCAATCCCGAATATGCCGCAAACGCCAAGCAGGAGAAAGTTGGAGGCTGATTGGGCCAAGCCTGCAGAGGCGTTGACGAATGAGAATGGGCCAGTTAATCTGGAAGCCTTTATTGGTGAGTATCTTCGGAACACTAATGGGCTGAGAGATTATATGGCCACAAGTCAGCTGCATGATGAGCGATATGATGAGTGGTGCCTAAAGCAGGCAGAGTTTATGGCGGCGCGACAAAATCATACGGATGCGGGGGTCACCTCCAAACGTAAGACGTCGGAGAAAATTTTGACCGAGGTTGAGTTGAGCAGGGAGTATGAGGAAAAGAGGGCGGAAAGACTTGATCAGAGGTTGGAGAAGATTGAAAGAAAGGTGGCCAAGTTAGCCCCGGTTAACATGGCTAAAACAATCGAAAATGCAATGAGCGCTTGCATGGATAAGTTGGTGGACCAATTGACCGATAGGGTGGTTAAGAGGTTTGAGGATGCGGCGGAAGAAAGCCGGAAGAAGGATGAAATCCGAAGGGGGAAACAGGTAG
>Ga0307515_10022807_pt1 | contig 11015 bp, 5 predicted proteins | sample 17_EM_MG_FD_194513 | JGI IMG/M metagenome (GOLD analysis project Ga0307515, IMG submission 194513) | Populus trichocarpa ectomycorrhiza microbial communities from riparian zone in the Pacific Northwest, United States - 17_EM | ecosystem: Host-associated > Plants > Roots > Unclassified | place...
ATAAAATTTTATAATTATATATATATATATATATATATATATATATATATATATTGCAATTTATTATGTCTAGTCCTACTCAATCAAACAGAATAGTCTTTGTTTTGTATCACTATCCAACATAACTCTATTTTTGCCTTTAGTTGTATCATATATTTTGTTTTTTAACTGTATTTGTTTTTTTATCTCGAAATAGTAATGAAATTAGTTTTTTGGCCTACACTATACTGCAAAAAATTAATGCATAATAACTAAAACACTTTTAAAATACTTAAATTGTGGCATATTGAATCGAAGCGGGACAATAATAGTTAACTTGTAAAACCTGAGATATAGAGTGTGAAATCATTATAAAATCATGGAACCCACATCAAAACAGATTAAAAAGTCTAATTATAATGAACCAAATATCGAAGACTAAATGCGACCAATCGAATTCTAATTTTTGGACATATTTGTAAAACAATATTAATTAAGGATCAATGTAGTTTTCAAAATTGTGCGGAAAAAAAAAAGAAAATTTGAGGCAAATGATTTCTTATTGACCTATGAACTAGATTTGTTTGAGAAAGGACCATAAGGGTTTGGGGTTTTTTTTTTTACATCTAAGTTGTCGATGTGGTTGTTATGGATGCTATTACTGTGGGTTATGGATGCTTGAGTGACTTTTTGTTCCATATTTCAAATGTTTCTTCTTTTCATTTGGAATGATGACTAATCTTAAATTTAAAAAAATTTCTAGATGTCAAATTTTTATTGTAATAATAAAAAGTTAACGGCACTAGATCAAAATTAAATTAAAGAAATAAATAACTAAATTTTAAAAATATCATGATTAGGAAAAATAATAATTACAACAAAATATAAAATAAAGTCTCATCATTGGACCGAAATTGATCTCAAATATTTTATCTAAATAAGAAAGAAAAAGAAAACACCAAAAAAAAGATAGTAGTGTTACAAGTCATGAGCAAATATAATAGGCAAAATAATAGAATATATAGACAAAATAAACATTTTCATATGTGTTTTTGAGATGTTCAACGAGGAGTTCAAAGATATGACCACAAGATTCATGTCCATCAGAACAATTTACAAAATCTGAAGAACAACCAAGAAATTTGAGATGGTGGGCAAGATTTTAAAGTCTTTACTGAGATCCCAAAGTGACAATGATTAAATAGTCAAAATGGATAAACAAGAAATTGATAGCAAAAGAAAGGAACTGCATTTAAAACTTCATAAATGTTGCTCTTTTTATAAAAATTCAAAACTATTCTAAAACAAATCCTAGAATGTTCAACTATAAAGATTGTCATCGAAGATATTTAGGCGAAAAAGTTATAAAATAGAGATAATCTAGTCATCACTTAAAAACTTTTAAAGTGAACAAGTGTTGGATTTTTCAAAATATACACACGCAACAAAAATAATAAATTTAATATATTTTAGAGTTTCAGATATCTCGATAAACAGATCTTGAGTTGTTTAGGGTTTATAAAAAAGTTACTTGAAGATCAGATATTTTTTTCGCCTTTAAATAATTGCTTCAAGGTTGAGTTATCGCAAACCACAAGTTATCCAAATATTCAAACTCTAACGGTCATCCACACGAACCATCAGTTAGAAATCTCTTAAATCCTTTAAAGCACGTTTGGAACTCTCTGAATTGAATTCAATTCAAAGTTTTTAATAAAATCTCATGCTTAAAACCCTTTTGAGTATTAAGAATTGAATTACAAATGGAATTAAATCCCTAAATATAATACAAAAGTAAATCAAATGTCAAGCCCTCTAATTTATATTTTCAAATAGAAGAAATTTAATGTTAAAATTAACTTTTTCAAAATACTCATTTACACGTCTTTTTAAAAACCTTTGAAGAAATAAGATGAAGGTAATGAGGGTAATATAAGAAACAAAATTAATTGAATTTTATCTCATCCAAACATGTGAATTCAACTTATTTATCAATTGAATTCAAATCAAACACTATAGTTGAATACAATTACAGTAGAGAATTGGTTCCAAACAACCTGTTTAGGAAAAGAAGATTATTATGTCGTTGAGTGCTAGTTCTTTCTTTAGTGTTGTTTAAAATTATAATCACCTGTATTAATTACATTCTAGTCCTTAATTTCTAAAACTTATTTACAATAAAGTTACACTTGATTAAACATCCAAGTTTAATTTCTGATCAATGGTTCTTATATGTGTGACCCGTTAGTTTTCCTAATAAATTGATCCAAATATAAATCACAATTCTAAATAAAATATGATTAAATAAATTAAACAAAATAATTTATTATCAATTAAACAATTGATTAATTTATATTTAAATATCAAGTAGAATGTCTAGCAACGTTTCATGATCTCTTAAATATTATAAAAGTCATAAGTGGTTTGACTTAATCTTTTAGTGGTCAATTTCTCACTGTAATTACTATCATTTCATCAATAATGTTCTGATTTAGATACTATAACATGAAGCGTATTTACTCTGTCAAATTATGTTTATTTTTAATATCATAGTCATTGATTTTTTCAATGTCACATGTAACCAGCTGATTGGGTACATGGCATTTACATTAACAACTAGAATACCTAAACCCACTTTACATAGACTGTATGGTTAGAGGTTGGATACATCAAAAGGAAGATAAAATCACCCTAAGACATCCTATGTAAGTTGTTACGTCCTTTTATATAGTAAGAAAATCATTTTTCAAATCATCATTTATGTTGAATTGTCTAACATATTAAGCTCGTATGATTATTAAGATAAAATCTAGCCAAACATAACTACAAAGTAATTTTGAACTTGGGTATAAGAAAGGCCTAATCCTCACTTTTAGAAATGATATGTGTTATACCTAAAAGATGATGAAGAAAAAAATTGGACTTCAACTTCTTCCAATTTATTAAAGCAAAATGAGTTATAAAGTTGCACTCGAACCGGTCAAGTTATTATAGTTCTAGTTCTCTTGTTATAGCAAAAAAAAAGGAATTTTCATTATTACTAGGTTTGGCCTTAAAAAAATATAAGAATGGTGAATACCGTGCATATTAATTAAAGTGATGTTTTCATCATCCATATCTACCTTGGATGGTATATTGACCTTATCTTGAAGATAGTCATTGGTAACACTCATCAATCATTTCACAATAATAGAAAAATCATTTTATTTTTCCTCCTCTTGAGTTACTACATTTATTTTTTTACTCAAACCTCTTCAGGGACTATATATATATATATATATATCAATGCAAGTGGATCTTTAATTTATTTTTTCAACCAATTCAGTCTTAAGTGTTGGTTTAGATTTTAGAACCCATTTTGAACAAGAGTTTTTTTAAACTCGGAAGGGATAATATTTCTCCTTTCATCCAATTCTAATTTTATTTTTGGCCTTTTAGGTGTAATTCTTCGCACTGCTTTTAGGTTAAGTTCTTCTATATGATTGATAAAAGTCACGACCATAGCCACTTATGAAAATATATCTTCATCAACTCGTATATTTTTCTTAGCAAACTTAACACGGTTTGCTTTTAGTGTTTTATTTTATTCTTGAAAATAACCTCTTATTTATAGTATACTTCCAATAATCATGATTCTCAATCATTCTGATTCCCCCTTACATATAAGTTGGTCAAATATTTTATTAAAAAAATACCCTTCATGGGTTTAGACTTCCCATTCTTATCAATTAATATGTTTTCTGAATTGATTTTTTATAAAGCTACCAATGGAGAGGGTTTTATATTTTGTGATTTTGCCATATAAATTAAGTCATCTTCCTAATCTTCCTTCAAATCCTCAATCCTTAAAATTGGCTTCAGTTCCTCATATGATGGAGACAATTCATAATGACTCTCTTATCTCATCCTATAAATGAGTGGAATTAACATTTAATATAGAGTGCTAATAAAATATTTTCAGATATCCAAAAATATAAATCTCAAAAAGGTTCTTAACCAATATATCCACTATGACTTTATCATTTTATTTTTCATAGCTTTGTTTAGGACTTTATTCATATTAATTTGAATGCCTTACAAATATTGAATCAAATTAGTAAGATAAATTTTATTGATATGTTAATGATCATTGTTGATTAAGATATAGCCAGGATAATTGTAGTTTCTAATATGAGCTTGCGAATAATGTTATTGTTGATTGTACTTATTATTAAATAAAAACATGTAAAAGAGGTATATTATGGTGATATTATGATTATATGATAAGATAATAAGGTTGTATGTATGGTTGATAATTTTTTTAAACAACATGTCATGCCCCATCTTTCCATTAACTTTATTCAATTTCTAAGCTAAATTGCATGACAAACTATAATTTTGAGAAAAACTATAAGATTGTGTAGGAAATTAATTATGGTGCTAAAAGCTTAGATATAATACTATAATTTATTTCATTAACATACGCATTTAGAGGATATTTCACCCTTTGTTCGAGAGTAGTTATAGCCTATAGGTTAAGCAATCACTTAAGAAGGTAATATGGGTTATGGGTAGATAAGAAGGTGTTGTGAGAGTTGGGTCTTGTCTCCCAACAATTTGTTATTGTTATACCCTCAATAGAGTTGTTTAGACTTTCTTTATAAGATTGACATATATTATATCATTTGATTGAATGTATTAACATTGAGAAAAAATAATTATTTATCATGCTCTTCAAGTCCAATTGAACAAGATTTATAATGACCCCAATCATATTGAGTTTTCTTAACAAAACATTATCACCAATTATCATAAAACTACACTTCTAATTCTAAGCTTTCCTATGTATAAAACAATTTTGGTTAAGATCAACATAAAAAATGAAGGTGAGAATTTCACATGTGGTCATATTTCATCCTAGTAAGGATGAGGATAAGGAAATTGATTAAAAACTACCCCTTGAGTAAAGGTCCCAATATGTTACTTAGTAGTTTGAGAAAAAAATAGAAAAATAAAGAGGTGTCTCATTAAAAAAAAAAAAGCATCATAATAGTACTACTACCAAAGAAGACATTATTTTTTAGAAGAAGTTATTGGAATCTTTCAAAAACCAATGGATATGGATATGGATGTTGATGGCGAGGAAGCAATTGGTGAATTTGGGTTTTTTGTCTTTTTATCAAGATTGGTGCTTTGATGTATACCCAAATGCATATTTATCCTCAAAGTTGGATTATGATTAGTTCTTCCACAATGCTATTTTGTATAATGTGTTTGCCAACATGCATGCTTGTTTTTATAGTGATTTTATTCATCTCCTTCATTCTGTTCACTCCTAAAGTAAAAATGATTAAATAGTCAAAGGATTTAAGGACACTTAAATATGATGAGCTTATTAGATCTTTCATTGCCCATGAGTTCAAAGTGTAATACGAAATTGACATTAAAAAGAAAGGCATTACACTTAAAAACTCATATTAATGATAATAATGAAGATAATAATGAAGATGTTCTCATTATAAAAATTCAAAATAATTCTATTAAAGAACAAATTTCCTAGAATGTGCAACTATAAAGACTGTTAAAGGGGATATTTAGTTTTAAAAAATTATAAAATATGGACAATAAAGTTATCATCTAATTTTTAAAGGGAACTAGAACATCTAAACCCACTTTATATAGATTGTATGGTTAGGGGCTAGTTACATCAAAGGGAAGGTAAAACTAGTTTGCATATCATTCTTTATATTGAATTGTCTAACTTATTGAGTTTGTATGATTATCAAGATCAAAACTAACCAAACCTAACAACAAAGTAATTTTGAACTTAATTCTGATAAATGTCTAATCCCTACTTTAGGAATGACGTGTGTTGGATTTGAAAGATGATGAAGAAAAAAATTATACTTAAGCTTATTCCAATTTATTAAAGCAAAATGAGTTATAAAGTTTCACTTGTACTCAATAGGATTAATAGGGTCAAGTTATTATAGTTCTAGTTCTCTCGTTGTAGCAACAAAAAAAAAAGAAATTTTCATTCTAACTAAGTTTGTCCTTGAAAAAAATATAACAATGGTGAATGTCATGCATATTAATTAAAGTGATATCTTCCTTGTCCATGTCTATAACTTGGATGGTATATCAACCTTATATTTAGGATGGTTAATGGTAACACTTATCAATCATTTTATAACAATAAAAAAATTAATTTCTATTTCTTTCTCTCAAGTTACTTTATTCATTGATTTACTCAAACATCCTCGAGGACCATGAATATATATATTGATGCAAGATATATATAATTATTAGAATTGGAATCTTTTATTTGTTTTTTCAACCAATTCAATCTTTAGTGTTGGTATAGATTTTAGGACCTATTATTGAACAATAGGTTTCTTTTAACTTGGAAGGGATAATATTTCTTATTTCAGCCAATTCTAATTTTATTTTTGGCCTTTTAGGTGTAGTTCTTTGAATTGTTTTTAGATTAGGTACTTTTATATCATTGACAGAAGTCACGGCTATAACCACTTTTGAAAAGATATCTTTATTAACTTGCATCTTTTTCTCAACAAACTTAGCACGGTTTGCTTCTAGATTTTTTATTATTTTATTCTTGAAAATCATCTCTTATTTGTAGAGTATACTTTCAATAATCATGATCCTTAATCATTTTGATTTTTACCCTATATATAAGTTAGTCCAATATTTTATCCAAATAGAGCATCCTTAATGGTTTTGGACTTATCATTCTTATCAATTAATATCTCTTCTGAATTGAATTTTTTATAAGGCTACCAATAGAGAAGATTTTATATTTTATAATTCTGCCACACAAATTAAGTCATCTTCCAGATCTTTCTTCAAATCTTCAATCTTTAAAATTGGCCTTAGTTACCTTATATGATGGAGATAATTCATAATGGTATTAGTTGTATATGTACCCCTCAAGGATTTCGTAGCAGGACAAGTACTCAGCATTAACTCATATCAGGTAGCTTAGCTAGTTAAAACATGAATTTCAAAAAAATTTCTAGTAAACTTCTTTTAAATAGGTTATTGCATTCCCTTCAATGTCATCTTCATATAACTGACCTTTAGAGGATGGTGAGGACACTTTATCTTGTTATTTCTAAATCATTGAATATAAGTATTGATCAATTCCCTGTATTCTTGAATATATTTTCCAATTCAACCATTGTGACTTTGAGTTTTGATCAATAAAAGTTCTTAATGAATTTTCTCTCCATTAATGAATGGAATTAACATTTAATATGGAGTACTAATAACATGTATTTTTTTATGAGAGATCCAGTAATATAAATCTCAAAAAGAATTCTTAACCAATATGCTTATTATGACTTTATCGTTTTATTAATTTGTCATAACTTTGTTTAGAAATTTATTCATATTAATTTGAATACCTTACAGATGTCGATTCAATAAGTTAATTATATAGGGTAATGATCATTGTTGATTAAGACATGGCCAAGATGATTATAGTTTCTAATATGAGCTTGCTTATAATGTCGTTGTTGATTATACTTATTGTTATAATAAAAACATATACATGAGGTGCATTATGGTGCTATTATGATTATATGATAAACTAATAAGGTTGTATGTATGGTTAATAAATTTTGAGCAAATATATAATATTGTGCGGAAATAAACTATGGTGCTAGAAGCTTGGACATAATAGTATAGTTTAGAACTACCCTTGTTAACAAAAAAAATAATGGTCGGTAAGACTTGTTATGCTTTGAAATCAAAGTAGATGTCACTTTAAAATGATTTTGCTTTGGTTTTGAAACAAAACAGGGCTCCTCCTGCTTTTAACAAAAGCATCATAATGGGTCCCTTTTTTTTCAATAAAGCATATCACTTTCTTTTCAGAATTTTATTCTCTATCAACTAGCCCTTGATGTTTCGCTCATTTATGAATAAGCCTTCTATGTCTATATCCAATAGCAAAACTAACAAATGTTTCATGGGATATTTGGAAATGTAATAACGATTATTTTTAAGGTATATTTTGCTTAGAAATATATTAAAATAATAATTTTTTTACTTTTTAAAATTTATTTTTGACATCAGTATATTAAAATAATCTAAAAACACTAAAAAAAATTAATTTAAAACAAAAAAATCAAATTTTGATGAAAGCATGTTGAAACTCAATGCCAAACATCTCCAGACTGGTTCTTCAATTAACTCTAAAAAAATTCACATTATTCATTTTAAAGATTACATATAAAATCTTATTTGTAAGAAAATTCACTTGAAAACGGAGCACCAATAATATAATAAATGAATTTTGATCAAAAGAACAAAAATATAAGCTAAAGTTCAATAAAATAGTTTTACAATATTTGAAAATCATAAAATAATAGAAAAAACAAAGCCAAATTTACTTTTAATTGACCCAGTAAAAACATTATAGTTCATTTTTTATTCTAGAAAAAAAAACTTGAACATGCTAAATTGTTAATTTTATAATTTAGGAAAATAAAAATTAATTTAATATTAAAATCAAATTTACATGAATTTTACGTGATCTATCCTTCAGTCTGTCTGCTCCGCGCTCAATTTTCACTTTTTCAATGTGAAATTGAATAGGTATATTGTAATTGATTTTTAAAATATTTTTTATTTAAAAATATATTAAAATAATATTTTTTATTTTTTAAAAATTATTTTTTATATCAATACATCAAAACAATCTGAAAATATTTTAAAAATTAATTTAAAACAAAAAAAATAAAAAAAAATTAATTGTTTTAAAAAATTCTTTTAAAATAAAAAACCAAACTGCCTCCTCTTACTGTCGTGGATCAAAAACCAAAAGAGACAATCTTCACATTCTACGACAAGTCTTTTATGCCTCTCCTTGCATAAACTCTCTTCTTAACTCTTTTTTTCCCCCGATTTAGTGAAACCAAACCAAATAAATTTAAAATACTTAGAAGTTGATTGTTGAATTTTTTTTCTTTTCTTTTTTGAAATGAACTGTATATAAAATATGTATTCATTATAATTTAGTGAAGTTGGGGTATTTAATTATTAATGATTTTAAAGGTCGAAGTTTAAAGAACCTCATTGAACTTTGTTTTGCAATTGTTTTAGTTGAATAAAATTCATAATAATTTTATTTTTCTTGATTTTTCTTCTCTTTTTAGTAAGGTTTTTTTAAAAATAAAATTTTCTAAATATATGTTTAAAGATAAAAGTTTTAGGGAGTTAACTGATAAACTAACTATATGAAGAGTAAAATTAAATTAACTATATGATATAAATAAAATATTTTTAATATGTTACCATTGTTATTGGTCATTTTATATTCAATACAACCATTTTAAGTATAACATATTAACCATAATATCAAATAATAGACTCAAAAGATTTATAGTATGAACCATTTCATTTCAAATCATAGAAGGTAGATCCTATCATAGTGATATTGAGTGATTAACAAAGTACCACATATAAGAGGCCACAACATTGAGTAAAGAAAGGTACCGATTTTTGTCAAGTTGACTACACCTTGACCGAGATTTACCTTATTTTCATTAGCTTAAAAAATAATATAAAATTATATCTAAGTAGCTTACCACTCATTGTAATTTTTTCCAGCTCTTCGAAAATGTTTGGCAGTATGGTAGCGGTTGTTTTTCAAATAACTTTTCGTGCCGAAATGCATGCCAATAATATTTTTTTTTATTTTTTAAAAATTATTTTTGACATCAGCACATCAAAACGATCCAAAACATACAAACCATATTAAATTTAGCAAAAAAAAAAAATCAAATTCAAAATGGTTTAAAGTTCGAATCTTACACCTAATTCTTTCTAATTAAAATAAGGTTCCAATATAATTAAAATTAAATTTCAATATAAGATAATGTTAAAGAAATAGGTGTGTTAGAGCATGCTTCCTAAGTAAGGTGTTCGATGGACCTTTGGATAGCATAGGGGACGAGGCAAATCAATCAAATCTCTTTCCACTCTTTTAATCATGTCCTAAGTTTTATGTCCAAGCCGTCCTGTTTGCTTTTTCTCTCTTTTTTTTCTCTTCAAAACATGTTGAGAGCTCTCCTCCTTTGTCCCGACTTGAAGGAGATGTCCCTGAAACGCTCCTACAAAAAGGAAAACACGCCCTGTCAAGTTTCAATACAGCCCTTCGTAGACATTTTGTTTAATAAATGATCATTTCTCCTATATTTTAGTAATATCTAGCTAGTATGATAATTATCTTTTAAAATGTAATTTTCACTTGTTACACATCTCCCATCCACGAGATTCCAGAAAGGGGTTTTACGATGAGTTGAATCTTTGATTTGTCAGCATCACATTTTTACAAGAGAACAATGACCAATCGAGAAGGTTTTCAGCCACTACCTTTACTGTGTCGTCACGCTCTTCGCCAGATTGCGTGGCTGGTCAACATTGTAACCCCTTAGAACAGTCAGATGATATGCCAGTAACTGCACCAAGAAAGGTAAGTCAGGTTGCTGACGCATCTGGTAATGCTTAATGCAAATAGACAAGGTCTGGCAGATTTGTAAAGGAGAGCATATGGATTGTTATGAATGAAAGGAAAAAAGGAAAATATTAAGTTCTTGCATAATATATACTTTCATGCATCACAAAAACATGCATTCATGACCATCATTTGATGATACTGATTTTCTAAAGGAAGTTCTGAGTTAAGATACACCGCTGAAACAAGGTATCTGGCAATTGGCACATAAATCAACCTAAGCAAGCCATGGCCCGAATGGCGAGGACAGAAGCAAAGGTGATACGGCCCGCCCTTGGAGCCACAGATTGAATGGCTAGGATATAAATACTACTTGACATGAGATGCCCTTGCACAGTTTACTAAATGACAAGTCAGTGAATTTAGCTACTGATTATTCCGAATTAAAGTGGACTGATTATTCCTAATCAAACACACGAACATGCATGCACATGTATACTTTCATTAATGAACAAATGCCAACGGTAGTAGGAATACCTGCAAAGGAACTATATTAATTACAGGTTGAAGACAATCC
>Ga0307515_10022808_pt1 | contig 11015 bp, 7 predicted proteins | sample 17_EM_MG_FD_194513 | JGI IMG/M metagenome (GOLD analysis project Ga0307515, IMG submission 194513) | Populus trichocarpa ectomycorrhiza microbial communities from riparian zone in the Pacific Northwest, United States - 17_EM | ecosystem: Host-associated > Plants > Roots > Unclassified | place...
GAAGCTGGGCAGGATCGACGTCACTTGCTGATCCCAGCCGATCCGCTTGGCGTCGACCAGCTTGGCCAGCATCAGCGTGGTCAGCGACTTGGTGTTCGACGCGATCATGTACAGCGTCTTTGCGTCGACCGGCTGCGGCTTGCCCAGCTCGCGCACGCCGATGCCGCCGGCCCAGACGATCTTGCCGTCCTGGATCACGCCGAACGACACGCCGGGCACGCCGGTGGCCTTCTCGGCGTCGGCGACGAACTTCTTGAGCTGATCGATCCGGGCGGCGTCGAGCTTGGCCGCGGTCTTGCCCCCGAACGACTCGCGCGAGAAGCCCTTGGGATACAAGTGGCTGAAGATCTTCGCGAGCTGGCCGCCGCGCTTCTCGGCGGTGGCCTCGGCGAAGTCGAGGATCACGGCGCACCACCGGCCGTTGGCGAACCGGACCGCGGCCTGGACGCCGCGCTTCTCGTTGGGCGAGGTCTGGTATTCGAAGTTCTTGCCGCGGCTCCATCCGTCGCGCGCGGGCGCGTCGGTGGTCGCGAGCAGCGGCCACTTCGCGTCGGGCTTGTAGGTCTTCCACGCGGCGTCGCGCGCGGCCTCGGGCGAGTCGGCCGCCACGTCGATGAACGCGATCCGCGAGTCGCCCTCGGGTGCGGTCACCACGGCCATGGTCGCGAAGGTCTCGGCCTTCCATCCGTCGGGCACGATGAACGTGTTGCCGTCCGGATCCGCCCACGGTGTGTCGCCGCTCGCCACCTTGGTGGTGGCGGCCGGCGGCTGGGCCGAGGGCGCCGGGCCGGGCTGATCCGCGGGCGCCGGCGGGGTCTCCGCGACCGCCGGCGCGGTGGATGGCTTGGGAGACGACGAACACGCGGCGACCAGCACCACGAACACGAGGCTTCGCATCCGCCGACCCTAGATCACTTCGCCGGGCTCGACGACGCGCGACGCGGTGCGACAGGTGTTGGAATCGCAGGCCTTTTCCGGCACGCGAAAACTTTGGCGCCGCTGTCAGGTGATGTAGGATACGAAGGTTCAGAGAGCCGCCATGTCTAAAAACCGAAGGATTCGTGACACCTCCGTAAGCCCACGGGAAGGTGGCTCGACTGGCCGTCGCCGCGAGGTGCTCGGCGTGGTGGGGCTGGGCGCGGCGATCTTCCTCCTGATCGCGCTGGTGTCGCTGCAGGCGGACCGGCTGGTGATGGGGCCGTTCGGGCGGTCGATGGCCAGCCTGTTCTACGGCGTCGCCGGGGTGTGCGGCTACCTTCTGATCGCGCTCGCGGTGATCGCGGCGATCCGCGCGCTGATCGAGCGCGAGCCGATCATGCCGGCGCTGGTGGTGATCGGCGCGATGCTGGGCGTGACGTCGCTGGCGATCCTCGTCCACCTCGCGGCCGCCGGCTATCGGGTCGCGGGCCACGGCCCGGGCGGCGCGCTCGGCGAGCACCTCGGTGAGATCCTGCGCGCGGTGGTCGGCACCGTCGGCACGGCGCTGCTCGGGCTGGTCGGCGTGGTCGTCGCGGTCGTGGTCGCGACGCCGCTGCGCATGCGCGACGTGCTGCGCGCGATCGGCGGCGTGGTCCGGACCGGCGCGGTCGCGGTCGCGCACGCGGTCCGCGCGGTGGTCCGGTTCTGCGGCGACGTGCTGGGCGCGATGTTCCCGGCGCGCGATCCCGACGATGACACCGAGGACCTCGACGACGACGACGACGCGGTCGCGGTCGACGATCGCGACGTGCTCGAGGTCGGCGACGACGAGGGCGCCGCCGAGCCGGCGATCATCGGCCGGCCGGTCAAGCGCCGGCGCGCGGCGGTTGCCGCCACCGAGCCGGCGTTCGGCGAGGCTGGCGCGGATCTGACGGGGCGCACGGGGACGGCGATCGAGGTCGTCGCGGCGACCCCCGCGGCGGCCGAGCCGGCCGCGGGCAAGGCCAGGCGCACCCGGTTCGCGAGCGGCACGCAGGCGCCGCCGGTGCCCGACGAGGCGCCGGCGACGCTCGAGGCCGCGCCGCCGCTCGATCCGCACGGCCCACCCGACGCCGCCGGCCCCGGTCCGGTGATCGTCGAGCCGCGGTTCAAGAACGCCGACCGCGCGACCATGGCGGCCAAGGAGAAGGCGGCCGAGGCCGAGCGCCGGAGCTTCATCAAGCTCGGCGAGGGCGACTACCAGCTGCCCTCGATCCAGCTGCTCAACTACGACGCGTCGACCGCGAACCAGATCGACAAGTCGGCGATGCTCGAGCTGTCGGCCAAGCTGACCCAGACGCTCGAGAACTACGGGGTCAGGGGCGACGTCGTCGCGATCCGCCCCGGCCCGGTGGTCACGATGTACGAGTTCGCGCCGGCGCCGGGCACGCGGGTCAACAAGATCGTCAACCTGACCGACGACCTGGCGCTCGCGCTCGAGGCGCTGCGCGTGCGCATCGTCGCGCCGATCCCGGGCAAGGCCGCGGTCGGCATCGAGGTCCCCAACAAGACCCGCGAGAAAGTCTTCCTCAAGGAGATCCTCGCCGACGATACGTTCCTCAAGGGCCGCGCCAAGCTGCCGCTCGCGCTGGGCAAGGACATCGAGGGTGGGCCGTCGGTCGTCGACCTCGCGCGCATGCCGCACCTCCTGGTCGCCGGCACCACCGGCTCGGGCAAGTCGGTGGCGGTCAACGCGATGATCTCGAGCCTGCTCTACCACTGCAGCCCCGAGGACGTCCGGATGATCATGGTCGATCCGAAGATGCTCGAGCTCTCGATCTACGAGGGCGTGCCGCACCTGCTCCTGCCGGTGGTCACCGATCCGAAGAAGGCCAACCTGGCGCTGCGCTGGGCGGTCGAGGAGATGGACCGGCGCTACGACCTGCTCGCCCACATGGGCGTGCGCGACATCGCGACCTACAACGACAAGGTCGGCAAGCAACTCGCCAAGCTCGAGGCCGACAAGCTGCGCGCCGCGGCCGAGGCCGCGTCCCGGGCGATCGAGGACGACGTGGGCAAGGCGCTCGCGGCCGATTCGCCGGAGCAGGCCGACGCGCGCGAGCATCTGGTGACGGCGCCGCCGCACCGGCTGCCCTACATCGTGGTGGTGATCGACGAGTTCGCCGACCTCATGATGTGCGCGCCCAAGGAGGTCGAGACCAGCGTGGCCCGGATCGCGCAGAAGGCGCGGGCCTCGGGCATCCACCTGATCCTCGCGACCCAGCGGCCGTCGGTCGACGTGATCACGGGCCTGATCAAGGCGAACTTCCCGTCGCGGATCGCGTTCTCGGTCGCCTCGAAGATCGACTCGCGCACGATCCTCGACCAGTGCGGCGCCGAGGCGCTGCTCGGCGCGGGCGACATGCTGTTCTCCGACCGCGGCGCGGCGCCGCAGCGCCTGCACGGCTGCTACGTCGACGAGGACGAGATCCAGCGCGTGGTCTCCTTCCTCAAGACCCAGGGCCGGCCGGTCTACAACCTCGACATCCTCAAGCCGCGCGATGAGGACGCCGACGGGCAGGGCGAGATGTCGCTGCCGGGCGGCAAGTCCGACGACGATATGTACGACAAGGCGGTCTACATCGTCACCACGACGCGCAATGCGTCGATCTCCTGGGTCCAGCGCCAGCTGCGCATCGGCTACAACCGCGCGGCGCGGCTGGTCGAAGAGATGGAGAAGCAGGGCGTTGTCAGTCCGCCCGACCACACCAACAAGCGCGAGGTCCTTGTCGCCCACGCATAGCCGGCGGGCCTCTCGCGCCTCTCCGCCTCTCCGCCTCTCCGCCTCTCCGCCTCTCCGCCTCTCCGCCTCTCCGCCTCTCTGCCTCGCGCCTCGCGCCTCGCGCCTCGCCTCCGGCGCCTTCCGCTTCGCAGATCCTTGCGCGCCGCTCGCGCAAGAGCACCGGCACGCGCGCTGGCGATCGCGGGTCTGTGCCCCTCGCTCGTCTGTTAACGGCCGTATTGCGATCCGCCGTCGGTGCCATCCCCACGACTGGTCGACGAATGACCACCCGGCCTGGGAATCTATCTCGCTACGGGACACAGCCCGCGTCGCTGCGCTGCGCGTTGTCGCTCGCAGGAGCAGTCGGAAGTACCAATCGAACGGTGGTTTCTTCAAATAGACGATCTCGCGGCGATGCCAGTCGACGGATTGGCGATGGGTCGGCTGGTGGAAAGTCTGGAACCGGCCGATCCGCCGACAACGGCACACCGGGCGTCGGTGGCGCGCATGATAGTGTTGCTCTCGTGCGCACGATCCTGATCGGAGTCGTGGGTGTTTGCGCGGGCGTCGGAGTGAGCTGGGGACAGCCTGGCGCCACTCTGGCCGATCAGACACCATCTGCGCCGTCGCCGTCCGCGCCGTCACCGTTCGCGGCACCTGCGCCGATGTCACCCGGTCAGCCCACGATGCCATCAGATGCGACGCCGCCGGCTGCGGCAGATCCGGCAGCGGTGGGCGCCGCGGACCCGGCGTGGAGCGCTTGTGACGACGCCTTTGCGCGGGCCGCCATCGGCGACCAGGGTGCCGCGGACAGCCGGCTCGGTGAGCTCGCAAAGCGCTGGCCCCAGCATCCGGCGGCGGCGCGTGCAACGGAGCTGGTCCGCGCGTCGGAGCTGCGGCCCGCGAGATCCCGACGCGCCGGACCGGATCGCGCGCGGCGAGCTGGTGTTCTGGTCGACGGTCGGCGGCGCGTTCGCCGCCTCCAACGTCTGCGTGCTCTCGCGCTGCGGCAGCGCGCGGGAGACCGCCGCGATCTACACGCGCGGCGTCGGCGGCTCGCTCGCGCTGGCGCTCGTGGCGTCGCGCAACGGCGTCGCGCCGGGCGAGGCACAGCTGTACAACTCGGCGCAGACCTGGGGGCAGCTGGAACGGCCTGGCGATCAACGACCGCTTCGCCGAGAGCCGGGGCGAGGCGGCGCTCGCGCTCGGTGCCCAGGGCGCGGGGCTGCTCGCCGGAGTTGGACTGTGGCGAACCTGGCACCCGACACAGGGCGACGTCGCGCTCACCAACTCGTTCCTGTTATGGAGCACGGTGCTCGCCCTGTGGGGGCACCTGACGTTCGATAGCGAACCGACGCTGCGCGGCGTGGTGACTGCCGGCGAGGTCGGGCTCGTGCTGGGCGCACTGATCTCGACACAGGTCAAGATGAGCCGCGGCGGCACGCTGCTGATCGACCTGGGCGGGGTGCTCGGCATCATGGGCGGCGGGCTCGTCGCCGCGGGCGCGAATCGGAACTCGGCCACCGGGCTGTCGCTGTTCATAGGCACGGCCACAGGGCTCGCCATCGCGACGGGGGTGACCCGGAACTGGGCCAGCCATCCTGTCGCCATCCGTCCACTGGCATCGGGTGTGGTTCTCGTATTGTGACGTCGAGCCAAGCGGCGGCCTTAGGGCGCCGCGTTGGTCGCCACAACCTCGCCGGTGTGACGCGCTAGCCTCCGCGCAGCCACGGCGCGCGGTTGGTCAGGATCACGTCGAGCTCGGCCGTGGTGAGCGGCAGCTGTCTTGCCAGATCGTCGCGGTACTTCGCGGGGGTCCACTCGGGCCAGTCGGTGCCGAACACGAAGTGCTCGAGCCCGATGCGCCGCATCTGGTCGGTCAGACGCTGGTAGCGGGCCTGCGGCCACCACGTGGTGGTGACGGCCTTCGAGGAAACGCCGCGGACGACGGCGGAGAGATCGAAGCTCACCCCCGCGGCGCGCGGATGTGCGGCGAGTGCATCGCCGAACGCGGCCAGCGCGCTATCGGTCGCCACGTCATAGCCGCCCCACCCAGCAGCGTGTGCGATCTGGATCGGGACGTCCGGGGCGGCCGGCAACAGGTCGCGGATGGCGACCTCCGCGTCCGCGCGACCGTAATCGTCGCGCGTCGTCCGCATGTGGATCACGATGGCCAGACGCCGCGCATCGAGCTTCGCGAACACCGCGCGGAGCCGGGCGACATGCGCGGGATCGCGCAGATCAACTTTCGAGTTCGCAAGGTGGAGCTTGGCTCCCACGAACACCTGGCGATCGGCGCAGCGATCGATCTCGGCCAGCGCCTCGTCGGCCAGTGGGTTCACCGAAAACAGCGCGACCAGCCGCCCCGGATCGCGCCCCACCTGGGCCGCGGTCCAGTCGTTCTCGTCCTGCATCCGCTTGATCTGCTCCGGTGTATTCTCGCCTGGCACGGCGAATAGATACGCGACCGACAACACCGCGGCGCGGATCACGTGGCCGTCGTCGAGCGCCTTATCGAGCTCCGGAACGCCGAACGGCGGCAGCGCGCTCCCAACGACCTGCTCCATCACCGCATGCGATTCCGGGCTGAACAGGTGCACGTGGTGATCGGCCAGCGATCGCGGGGCCGCCTCGCGGATCGGATGTGGAAGATCGACGCGATGCTCGGCGGTGCTGCACGCGCTGACCACGAGCGCGATGATCCATGCATCGGGCGCGCGTCGCACCGGGTGGCGGATCGAGGTCATCACTACATGGATACCCAGGTCTCCAGCGGCGGTTGACAGCGTCCACGAGATCGCGATCGGCCGCACGCCGTTGAGCATGACCTTCTCAAGCCCGCTCTGCTCCAGTTGTTCGACGATCCGCGCCGCGGCGCCCTCGTCGTGCTTCAAGGTGTGCCGCCAACGTCGGAACTGCCCCGGCTTCGCCTTGCGCTTGACCTCGAACACACGCGCTGCGGCGCCGAGATACTCCGCGGCGTGCCAGAAGTCGACGAGCGATACCGCGTCCGGCCCGAGCGGCAGCTTCAAGTGCTGGTCGTACAGCGTCTCGAACTCGCTCGCGCCGTCGGTCAGGTACGCGACCTTGAGCTCGGGCCGCTGTGCGCGCATCGCGGTGACGTCGCGCGCCAGCGCGCGGCACAGCCCGCGCGCATCGCCCTTGGGCATCCGCCCGTACCGGATCGTGTGCAGCGACTCGCCCTCGCCGTCGTGCAGCGTCACCGTCGCGACGTAGGCCATGCGGAAGTTGCGCGCGACCTTGGGCCCGTCGCCTTGGTTCTGCTCGTCGAGCACCGCCTGCACCTCCGCCGGATGCGGCGGCGCGGCGGACATCACCGCAGCGACCCACGGTGGATCCACCGGCACCAGCGGCGCCTCGATCGGTTCTTCCATCGGCAGCGCAACGCGATCGATCGAGATGCTCACGCTGCGCGCTTCGGCAGGCACCGCGTACTCCTGGATCAGCACCTCCTCGATCCGCGCCTGCGCCCGCCGGCACAGCGTGCCCACCTCGTGGCCGACCCGCTCGAAGCTCGACTGCGAGTACGGCAGCCGCGCCAGCTCGCGCCCGGTCGCCTCCGCTCCCCGCGAGGTTCCCTGCGCGAGCAGATGCGCCATCGCGCGCGCCGTGTGTGGCAGCCAGCCGTCGGCGACGACGCCGGCGCGCACGCTCACCGGGTCGAGCGTGTCACCGTTGCGCCCGGCCTTCCGGTACACCGTCCGCATCACCCGCACCGTTCCCGTGAGGGTGTGGTAGTCGCTCTTGAACCGGCCGATCCGGCGGTACTCGTCGCCCCACACCCGGATCGCCGGCACGTCGATGTCGAGGCGCGCGAGGACCTGCGCATGCAGCCCGCGCTCGCTCTCACCGAGCGCGTCGGCGACGCGCTGCTCGATCGCGCCGTAGTCGATCGCCGCGCCGCTGCCGGCCTGCACAAGATCATCCTCGATGTGCTGGGCTAGTTCCACCGGCTTGGTGCACAGGGCTGCGCAGCTCGTCGGTACAGCGATCGTCGTGGTCGTCGTCATCGTCGGGCTCCCTGCGTCGTCGATGCGACGCCGACCCATTCAGATCCTCGCCTGGATCGGACTTCCTCGACGGGAACGGACTTCTGGCGCTTGCGGTTCGTACGCGATCGACGAGCTGTGCACCAGGTTCGAACACGCCCTGAGCCCTCAAGAGTCGCGCTCGACGATCTGCTCCATGAACAGACAGTGGCTGACCACGTGAGCCGACACGTGCGAGATCCCCAAGACGTCCGCCTTCAGGAGACGATGAACACCGTCGAGAATGATGAGCCGATCCCGCTCGAGCAGATGAATCGGAAAGCAGAGCTCCGCGTCGAGTACACGACGCCACTGCTTGGCGTAGCTCCGAGGCTCGCTTCGCACCTGGTTCGGGCTGACCGCGAAGTGGCGATGGTCCACACCCCACCAGGGCAGATCGAGCTGCCAGCGAAGATCGGCGATGGAAAGTTCGACGACGGGCAACACGAGGCTATGCAGCCGGTCCCGATTCCACATCACGTTCGGCAAGACGGACGCGAGTGAGGGCGGGACGATGTTCCACAGGTCGAACGGGATGCACCCCGGTAACTCATTCTTCTTCATTCGCGCGCGTTCAGCATCGGAGCTTCAGATCCGTACTCGCGTGATCCGAAGTTTCTCGCCGACGAGCTACCGCTTCCGTGCTTGCGCGGCCGGCGTGTCGGCGCTCCGCGCGCGCACCATCGCACGAATCGCGTTGCCAACCCGCGCCCAGGTGCCGACACGGCCGCGAGGTCCTGTGGTGTCGTGCGGTCGGCATGCGCCTCGCGTTCGACCTCGGCCATCAGCGCGCGCAGCGGCTCGGCCACGCTGGCCCAGGACTCGGGAAGCTCGATCTTGGCCATGACCTATCCTGCCCGAACCCCTCTCGGCCCGCCAAAAGCCAGTTTCGGCACCCCGAACTGGGGCATTCACCCTGTAGATCAGCGTGTTACGCCTCCCAGGACGTCACAGTATTGGATCCACACCCCTGGCATCGCCGGGAGATGGTCCATTCGGCGACGAAGACGGTAGGACGAAGACGGTAGGACGGTCGGTAGTTCTGACGCGCGTCTGCGAGCGACAACGCGCAGCGATGCGGGCTGTGTCCCGTAGCGAGATAGATTCCCAGGCCGGGTGGTCATTCGCCGGCCGGTCGTGGGGATGGCACCGACGGTGGATTGCAATACGGCCGTTAACAGACGAGCGAGGGGCACAGACCCGCGATCGCCAGCGCGCGTGCCTGTGCTCTTGCGGGAGCTGCGCGCAAGGATCTGCGAGGCGGAAGGCGCTGGAGGGGAGACGAGACGAGACGAGTGACGACGGAGTGCGCGGCAGCAGGCTCGTGAGTGCGACGACGCGAGGCAGAGGGGCGCGAGGCAGAGGGGCGCGAGGCAGAGGGGCGCGAGGCAGAGGGGCGCGAGGCAGAGGGGCGCGAGGCAGAGGGGCGCGAGGCGAAGGCGAGGGGTGCGCGGCGGAGAGGCGGCGAGGGGTGCGAGACGAGGCGAGACGAAGCGGAGGGGTGCGCGGCGAAGCGAGGGGACAGCGGTGCGCCCCTCGAACACGTTACAGGCGGCGGATGATGTCGTCGGCCCAGCGGACGGCGTCGTACCAGGCGACGAAGACGGTCTGCGCGGTGAAGCCGCTGCCGGCGAGCGAGATCAGGTCGCCGCGGTTCTGGTGGCGCACGGTCTCGACGATCCGGGCGGGGCGGGATGCGCCGCCCTGGAGCGCCTCGCGGACCAGCGCGGAGAGCGGCAGCTGATCGAGGATCTCGGGGAGCGGGCGGTCGAGGATCGCGTCGAGGAGGGAGAGTAGCCCCGCGGTGAACATCTCGTCGGGCGCGAGCGTCGCGCTGCGCGCGAGCACCTCGCACATCCGCGCCCGGATCAGGACCTGGCGCGCGAGCTCGAGCGGCTTGTCGTCGAAGCTCGACGCCAGGATCAGCACGATCAGCGCGGCGACCTGCTGGACGCCGAGCCGCGCCATCGCCTGCTGGAGCGAACCGACCTGGGCGCCGCGGCTCAGCGCGGTCGAGTTGGCGAGCTTGAGCAGGCGGACGCCGAGCCCGACCTCGGCGGCTACCAGGCCCTCGATCGATCGCAGATCGAGCTTCTGGCCGTAGAGCTTGGCGAGCAGGCGCAACAGCTTGGCGCGGTCGTGGGGCAGCCGCGATGTCCGGCTGACCACGGGCATCTCGAGGAAGTAGCCCTGGAAGTAGTAGAACCCGAGGTCGCGCAGGAACACGTGCTCGTCGTGCGTCGAGACCTTCTCGGCGAGCAGGATCGCGCCGCTCGGCTTGAGCGCGGCGTACTGCGCGGCGATCTCGTCGCGCGGCACGTTCAGCACGTTGACCTTGATGATGTGGGCGACCGACAAGAGCGGCCGGGTCTGCTCGGTGAGCAAGAAGTCGTCGAGCGCGATGCGGTAGCCGCGCTCGCGCAGCCCGTGCAGCGAGTCGATCAGCGCGGGCGTCACCGGAATGTCCTCGAGCACCTCGAGCACGGTGCGCTCCGGCGGCAGCGGGATCGGGATCTCGCCGAGCAGGAATTCGGCCGACAGGTTGACGAACGCGGGCACGTTGCCGCACAGGTTGTCGAGGCCGAACTCGACGAACGCGTTCAGCATCGTGGTCGCGGACGCCTTGGTGACGTCGTCGAACCGGGCGCGATTCTCCTCGCTGTCGCGGTACAAGAGCTCGTAGCCGACCACGTTCAGCCGGCGATCGAAGATCGCCTGTCGCCCGACGTAGGCGTGGAGCTCGCTCTTGGGAGGCGAGGCTCTCACGGCCGGGCGCGCGGCCGAGATACGCCGTCGACTGTGGGTCATCGATCCCTGAATCGCCCGCCGTGGGATTCTAGTTACTCCCAGGAAGATCTCGGAGGCCGGGTCGCGGGTCCGGGATTTTCGGTCGCTAGCGGCGAGCGCCGCGCCGCGCGAGCTCGGTGAGCAGCGCGTCGTGCGTCAGGTCGTAGGTTGGCCGCCAGTAGCGCACCGTGCCGTCCTCGGACGCGGTGAACACGGTGCCGTCGTCGGCGAACGTCGCCGCGAGCACCCCGGCGCGGTGGCCGTCGAGCCAGGTGTGGCAGTCGTCCGCATCGATCCGCCACAGGCAGGCGCGTCCGGTGTGGTCGCCGGTGACGAACCACCGGCCGTCGTCGCGGAGTTGCACGGTGCGGACCGCGCTGTCGTGGCCGCGGTAGTGCCGCTCGATCCGCCCGGCCGCCAGATCGACCAGGGTCACGCTGCCATCGGCCGCGCCGGTGACCGCGTAGCCGGCGCGGACGTCGAGGTCGTAGACCGCGGCT
>Ga0307515_10022809_pt1 | contig 11015 bp, 11 predicted proteins | sample 17_EM_MG_FD_194513 | JGI IMG/M metagenome (GOLD analysis project Ga0307515, IMG submission 194513) | Populus trichocarpa ectomycorrhiza microbial communities from riparian zone in the Pacific Northwest, United States - 17_EM | ecosystem: Host-associated > Plants > Roots > Unclassified | place...
AATTCCAACTGAGTGAAGAGCATTTGCCAAACTTGAAATCGGGCCATTGCCAAAACCCTTAAGCTCATGCTCGTAGCCATCAATGGAAATGACACCTTCAAAACGTCTTTTCATATGTGTTGTATCTTGTCTCTTGCCTGGTGCAGGAGGAGCTGGCGAAGCAGAACGATCGGTGCTGATTGTGTAGTCGACCAACTTGAATCTCGGATTCTCCTTGAGGAAATAAGTTTGCTCAAAGAGATCCTGGATCTCATTTGAGAGGAGCTCTCGTCCGACTTGATCCGCGCGCCTCTGAACAATCTTACTGAATGCAACCTGTAAGCCACGAGGAAGATCAAGCTCAAGGTTGCGGAGAATAATCCAGGCAGCTCCACCCTTGCCACTTTGAGAGTTAACACGGATGATGGCTTCGTAGGTACGACCGATGTCTTGAGGGTCGAGGGGAAGGTATGGCATTTGCCACGGCGATTCGTCAGAAGCACCATTCTTCTTACGCATCTGGAAACCTTTCTTGATAGCATCTTGGTGAGATCCGCTGAAAGCACAGACAACTAGAGATCCTCCATATGGTGCTCGAGGGTGGACTGGGATCTTGTTGCTGACTTCAACCACATCAATGACCCGATTGAGGTCCGAGAAATCGATATTGGGATGAATGCCTTGTGTGTAAAGATTCAAAGCCAGGGTAACAAGATCAACATTTCCAGTTCTCTCGCCATTGCCAAAGAGACAGCCCTCGACTCGATCCGCGCCAGCGATTTGTGCCAATTCTGCTGCAGCAATCGCGCAGCCACGGTCGTTGTGGGGATGAAGAGAAACACAAATTTTTTCCCTCTCAGTAATATTTCGGCAGAAGTACTCAATTTGGTCGGCATAAACGTTCGGCGTGGACATCTCGACCGTAGCAGGAAGATTGAAGATAATTGGGTTCTCGACAGTCGGGCCCCAGGCTTCCTTCACAGCCTCGCAAATCTTGATCACAAACTCAGGCCTAGAGTCCGAGAAAGTCTCGGGGCTGAATTCGAAGGCCCATTCCGTACCTGCTTGCGCAGGATCATCCTTTGTAATCGACCGAGCATATTTCGTGCACTTAATTGCTACTTCCAACTGCTCCTCTTCTGTGGCGTTGAACACTATTCGTTGGAAGCATTCGCTCGTCGCAAGGTAGATGTGCAAGAGAGCCTTCTTCGCACCCTTGAGGGATGCGACCGTACGTGTGATGAGTTCTTCTCTGCATGGAGAAAGAACTTGAAGCCAGACATCGTCTGGGACTGCACCGGGGGTCTCTACAAGGCGTCGCGTGAAGTCGAAGTCCGTCTGCGAGGCTGAGGGGAATGAAATTTCGATTTCCTTGTAGCCAAGCTCAACTAACATCTTGAAGTACGTCCATTTCTGCTCGCCGTCCTGTAATCCCTTCATTAACACTCTGCCGACCAGAGTTAGGCCAAAGTGAAGTGCAACATACCATAGGGTCAACTAAACTCTGATTGCCATCGCGCAAATCGGTCGAGAGCCATCGCGGCGGCTTGTCAAGTGTTTTGTCAGGCCATTGTCTGTCTTTGAGTTGAAGAGCAGGAAACTTCTTGTATTTCTTCGAGGGGTCCTTGAGCCTTTCGCTCGAAACATTAGCTTTTCTGGCCTCGGGTGGACAAGGCGCAAAGGCATTCTTACATGGGCATCTTCAATGGTGGGGTTGAAAAGGATTTTATCCACAGGAACAAAACTCGCTTTTGGGGGTTCAAGGCCAGGTACCAGGTCGACCGCAACAAATGATGGGAGAGTCAAACAATTGTGAGCCAAAGATTGGTTGGCGGGGTCTTGGGTAAATTTGTTGTTGTTTTCTGAGTCACGATTGCTCTCTGAAAGATTAATCACGCCCTCCACTGCCATCTCAATGGCGGGGCCGATGGAAGGCGTTTTAGCGGGGCTATCAACCGCAGGAACCGTCATTGGGGACACCTCTCCTCGTCACGAAAGGGGCGTCATTCATGAATGCCTTTGCGGTAATCCGGCTATACAGCATATACTCTCTATGACAGAAATGGCTATGGATCCCTCGCAAGATTGGCAGCATCTTTTCCATAGTAGAGCCCGGAAACCTTGAACTGGAATCACACAGCGGCCGCCCAGCCTCGGCATCCAAATCTGGGCATCCGACCCCTATCTTGGGCGTGGACATATTTGGTGTCAACACCTCATTGGCAGCAGACACGGAACGATCCACTGCACGACATCTCATAATGCAGCTTCACCACGGGAAGGGGGGATTGTCACATTCAATACAATGGTAAAAGTCTGCGAAAAGTCTTCTATTCTAACACACTCTTCTATGCGACTCCAACCCAATGCAGTGATTCGTTAATGCAGATTTACAAATCCCCCGGACGCCTCAAAGTATGTGCATGGAAAAACCCATCCGCAACAGGCCGCGGATCCATCCTCGTCATCACCAAGTGAAGCTCTCCTCGATGAAATCAACCACCCCATCTTCCTGAACGTCTCTTACTGCGTCTCGGACGTTGTCTGCCAGGCCGCCTGGTCCACAGACTGTCACACACATCGCGCCGACCTGCTCCTTGACCTCATTCTGCATAACGAGCTTGATATTGGGTCTGCCCGGAAACATCTGTACAGTATTTGAGGGTGAGATGATTTCCCTCGGATTCTTGGGTCTAGTCACGAAAAGCTTGATGAGAAGGCATTCTCGTCGGCCTTGCATTTCCAGAATCTGGTTCATCCACGGCCTCACCCATTCCAGGTGCTCGCTGTCTCTGACTATCCACACGAGGACAATCTTTCTTGTGGCGACAGATTTCTCGTTGCATCCCTTGACGAGATGTTGAATGTAAGGAATTTGATGGGTGATACCACTGGAACCGGCAAAAAGTACAACATGACCATATGAATCGAGGGAATGGTCGCCACCATAGGGGCCTTCGAATGCGGCAGTGAGGGTCAGTGCCCCAGGTCGGTAAGCATTTGCTTTGTCGAAGAGACGTTTCGTAAGGCCAGTTTGTGCGTGAATCACAAAGGATACATCGGTGACAGTATCCTTCGCTTTGGATTGTACCTGCTTCTCTGATCCCATGGAGGAAATTGAATCCATCTTGTTGAATGGTAGGGATGGGTTGCTGGATCTGTGTTGTATCCACGCAATCGAAAAGGGGTGTGATTCCCAAATGTTTAGGGTCGAGAATCGAAGGTACGCGTGACTTCCAGGTTTGATGTTGACTTTCCTCGGAAGATGGAGAGTGACTCTGCAGGCATCTCCTGGAAGAGCCTCGATAGTCGCCTTGGTCCATCGCTTGCCATGCAACGAATAGTTATACCAAGCAAGTCTGGCCATTCGAGCAATGCGTTCTACCATCCAGAGGGTCAAAATGACCTTGAGGTACGGCAACTGTGGGAGTTTGGCGGTTCTGCAGTGGATCCAGGTCCCCAGTATTGTGAGAAAAGCCAAGATGATGTGGACACTGAGAAACGTCTCGTAGAAAGCATGTCTGACTGGTGACAGAGACAACACAGCTATTAATACAAGTGCTGTAGTGCCGATAGTGCCCCAACTGATGAAGGGGTCAGTTGCGATCATTTCCCAAATTCCTGACCAACTAGTCGCAGCATGCTTGACATATGCCCAACACCCGGTATGTACGATCGCCTCGAGAACGACCATCCTTCCTATCCATCGATGGAGGAGATTATAGGTGTCGAAACTGATCTGCAGGAGGGGAATCAAGGGGTTGTTGCGCCCAGCGAATATCACCAATGCAATCATGTTAATTACGGCTAGGACACCAGATCTTCCTCGTAACGCCGCAACAACTGAGTAGTGGTCCTCGCGGGAGTAGGGAAGAGCGACCATGTAACCAATGTTACTGAATATAAAGCCACCCAAAATAATCGAGTGGAAGCGGGAGGGAACGGTACCCATGTTGAGCGCCGATGAAAGTCGTATCTCCCGGTTGTGACGCTTCTTGCCTAACGGGGCGTAGAGGACGTATTTCTTGAATTTCCACCACCATTTTGTGCGATTTATGGCAAAATACCGTTGCTGCTGCCCCGAGAGGTTCATCGCTGTCATATGTCTGACATGTGCCCTCCATCTTTGGAATATCCTTATGACCAAAATAAGCATGCCCAGCACGCCTATCGACCACCACAGAATGACCTTGAATAGATTGTTCATCGGTTGATCCACCCCATTCAGGGCCGTCGCGAAGGGTGCCACCGTCGATGTAGAGTTGGAAGAGAGTGCTGATGTTGCAGCTCTCGCCAGGAGCTGGGCGAGTTCAAGTCGCGAGGCATCATTCGGTCTTTCAAGGGCCATATCTTCTGTATGTTCGAGTCTTCGGTATTCGTTTTGAGGTCCCCGCGATATGCAGGACAAGATGTCGATCTGAAGATATGCGTTAGAACTCGATGCTCCAGAATAATCGAGAGGCAGAAAATTTATTGATAGGTTCGAGTCTGGGGATCCAAACCTTCAGGCACACGCTGCTTTAACAATGTGATTCCTCCTCTTTCATGAACTATTGTTCTTTATAGAACAGAGTGTGTTTCGGTAACAAAGGGCATTGTCGTGATTGTATTGTTCAACGTCAAACGAATGTGAGGTGGCTCAAAGCCCGATATAATGAGACAAAGTATTGTGTTCCTTGTCACAAAGAAGATCTCAGCGACCTCTAGCCAGAGGTGAATCAGGGGTGGTGATTGAGTAGGCGCGGGGTGAGGTGAATCCGGGGCTTAACATCCAAAGGTGATTCGAATGAATGTACTGATAACAGCAATCGGATTCGCAGACTCGTGCCCGCACAAATGAATGTTACTGCCCCGCAGAATGTATGAAATGAAGTGAAGACGGTTTCGACTTCGAGTCGACGACAAACAAAAGACTTGATCAACAGCACAGCTTGGCACCGAGGGAAAAGAAATAGCAGAGACAAGATATAAGAGGAGAAGAGAGGCATATCTGACTTCTCCCCACCTGAAGCCACCCCCTAGGGTTTGATGCATAGCAGCCAGGGTGGATCACGGCCGCCTCAGGTCCTTCACTTGTGAGAGATGGCCAGAGCCTATCGGTGATGCAATAAAGGGAGGGAGGGGGTTGGGTATACATCAGGGGTTGAGAGGATGGTTGGCTGTGAGAAACAGCCGCCCCTGTGGCGTTTATTCGTTTGTCCCTGGCGTGGACCAGAACGCCATTTTTGAGTGGTCAATTGTTTGAAACGCCAAGTGTGCAGTTGTTAAGGGGAAACAAAATGGTTCTTCCATTGGCCGCGATAATCCCATCAAGAAACACCTCTACGATCACGAGATTCTGAATCGGATGAGATTCGGCTGACGAATGTCTGTTGCATGTAGAGGGTTCAGCTTTCGAAGTCCAACGACTTCTGTTTGCTTGCAAATTGTGCCCCAGTCTAGGTACGTGGTGGTGATAGGATGAAAGAAGACTCGCAGGGACCGGAGACCGCCTTCCTGCAATATGTTCACATGTTTCGAAACAAGAAATGGGCTTTTTCAGGATGGGATGAACTGATCCCAGAGTTAGCCCCTTGCAGGCTGAGATCAAAATTGAGGCCTCAACATAAGCTCGCTTCAGAAAGACGCTAGTCCTTTTCTAGACACCCAGACGCTCCGTAACGCCCGCCCGAGGCATCGCTTCAGAATCACGTGAAATAACATAATCCAAAAATGCGAAGCTTTCGACAAGAACATGTCGGACGCCCGGCAAGAACTGCCATTGAAGCTGTAACAGATTCTCAAGATGGGATCCGGATCCTCCAAACCGGCGTCGACGCCTACATCTCAGGTTTGGACAGCGTGAGTTTCCACCCAGTCGAGCTCCTACGCTTCCCCACCAATACTGATCTGGCGCTCAGCGAAACACCCGTCCGATTTTCACAAGGACTTGTAGATTCTCTCCAGTCAAGTCCGGAGGTAGGAAGCCAATTCCACTCGAGAATTATAAGATTTAATTCCATACGCAGACCGATTCTACTCGTACCAAAACCCTCGAACTACACATCCAAGCCCGCGTTGCCGAAGAGCTCAAACGTCTACAGGACCGCGCATCAAGAGACTTCGAGGAACTACAAGCCAAGATCTCCGCAGCCGAGGATTTGACTAAGAAGGAGGGCAAATCTGCCGGTGATACACTCCGAGATCTGGGGAGAGAAGCAGTGCAGAATGATGTTAAGGAGTTGAGGAAGAAGCTAGAACAGAGGAAGAAGTTGACAGCTGTTGATGAGGGTGTTGAGAAGGCGAAGAGTGAGGTGGTGAAGTGCTTGAGGGAGAATGATAGGCGGCCACTTGACTGCTGGAAGGAGGTGGAAAACTTTAAGAATGAGGTTAGGAGGTTAGAAGGTGTGTGGGTTGAGAAGATTGTGAGATAGGCATATGGGTGTGACAACGAAGAAATGAGTACTGGGAATTGTAGAATACGTGTATCCGTAATAGAAGGCTATGCATGAAAATAATGGCATTGACATCTTATACGGGTCTCGGAGTGATCGACTGCAGAGTGTTGCGGAAGTTCTTATGTATTTTGTTCCAAGAAACCAACATCAGGGACCTCTTCGGGAGTCTTGGTCTCTTGGTGAGCAGACTGCTTTATCCTTTGAGCCTTCTTCAAACCTTCAGCTTTTTTTCTTTCTCTCCGAACTTGAGTATCTTCCCATCCTTCTCCTTGCTTGCTTCTTTTCTCATGTGCTTCGCTGCCTATCTCCGGCAGCAAGGATCGGAATCTCTCGATTCTCTTGGTGTTCTCCTTGAATCGGTCATTCGAAATTTCTACAAGATTCCGTAGCTGATACTCTGGTACCATGCAAAACTCCTTGCCTCCACTTTCAAATCCGATCACAGATTCAAGAGCCAAGCCCATAGAACGAATTCCAATCATTGGCGTTGCCGATCCTGGAGATGATGAAGTGAGATTCAGTGCCCCGCTCTCTCGAAAGCCTGCTTGCAAGGCAGCGGAGATGACATTCTGTGCCCGCTGTAGAGATGCTGTGAGGACGTGAAGGATCTAGACAAATTAGTGAGTGCAGGTCAATATGGAAGTTTGCGACTTACCATAGGTTCGAACTTGAAATGTATAAACCTGATATCCCGTGTAGCACCTAATGACAACAGTTCCTGTCCTTCGATATCTTCATTTTGCATTCCAAACAAGCCTTTCCAAGGCCCATAATGGTTTGAAATATCCACAGGATCGTGAGCAACGAACAACCATCTCCCACCGCCACCTTTGCCTCCAACACCAGCTCCCTTCGAGGTAACCCCTATCATTTCTCCCTCCTCGATCCCATTCTCGACTTCAAACGATGCAGATTTCTTTTTGCCTTCAAGAAAGACACTTATCCTTCCAGCACAACTGCTCGTAGTCACACAGCCGTCAAGAGCATTGATCTCGTGTATCAAATCCAGTATTCCTTCATCGATTGAGCCTTTGGGGGACAGGTCATCGTACTCCTCTGCTGGGATAGCCAACTGCTCTAAGATCTTTTGCTTCTTAGCAACGAATGACGGCGGGAGACGTTGTGCCATGTTTTGTGGAGGAGAGGTGATTGCCGTTTTGGGAGTAGTTGATGGATAATTGGCCCGTGCAGCTTCGCCTCTCCAACCTCATCATCACCGAGAGATCAATCCTTGGCCGATTTATACGAATTTATTCCTGCGAGGCTCAATTGCGGTCTCCAGAAAAATATGAGATTGGAATTTTTGCCGCTTCTCATCATGTGTCGCTCCTTTGTTTTCCTGCAGAGTTCACGGGACTGTATCACTTCCCAGCCACTTGTTTGATTTATGCATTTTCCGCCGGAACGGCAAGCTTCACAATCACCACTGGTCAAATCATAGGTCATTTTCTAAGGAAATTTATTTCTGTGCGGTGTCCTGAGGGACCTGAGTAGCAGACCTCTTCATGAAGTCAGTTACTACTCATCAAGTCAATCATCATTCTGCTGGCGACCATCCCCGTCACGTCGCATCCCAGCTCATAGCTCCATTTCATGCATTTTGTTCATTCAAGGAAAGAAAAGACGAAAAGAAACGCCCGTCTGGCCATGAGTCCGTGGTATCTCGAAGACAGCCAACTCCATAACACCATAAAATATGCTTCATCAATTTCGTTTGGAAAGAAAAACATCATCAAGGAAATGGGAAAGGAAAAGAAAATAACAGCTCTGATCTCATAGAAAAGACAGTCTGTTTTGCCAGAAGTCTCCCTTATATGAGAGCAAGGTCCGGCGCAATGTCATCCGACAGACTTGAATAATTTTCGATCGCGACCAAGCTGCAATGCAGTCGTTATATCGAGATGCACAAGCCGGTTGTCAGAATTCCTGAAGCAGGTACATCTGTTAAAACCGCTGTCGAACTTTGTCGGGTATAGAGTTGATGTGCATGGAAGCAAGTAGAGCCTGGAATTGTCGTTGTTCATTGTCGCCCCTCCAAGGCAGGAGTCAAGATCTCACGCAAGACCTGCTCGATTGCAGTCCATTCGAATCTAGCCACCTGTCCCAAGGTCATGTTCCACCAGCCCTCTGGTCGCTCAATAAGCTTGTCCAGGTCACCGAAGAGCTTTGGCAACTCGTTTCCCTCGTTTCGGGCAGCACGCTCGGCGAGGCTAACGTATGCCTTCTTGCGGTCAAGATGCTCACGAATGATGGCGATGTACCACTAGATTTCTAGTCAGGATATAATACGGCAAGTCCAGAGTATGATATAAACTTACCATCAACGTATCAGCGGGAATATCTGGCTTGTGGCCGATAGTGAACAACGGCTTCCACCAAACCGCATAAGGAGCGACACCAAGCTCAAGTGCAGTGCGATCATCAATGCCACAGACATAGACGACGTCATCTTTCATGCACGGGGTGAAGCCGGGGCACTTCAATGCTGCACGCCAAACTCTCTTGAAGAGCTGGTTGTTGAGATTGACCGGATCAGTGTCACTGTCAATTCTCTCCTTCAGGAGTTTGATAAGTTCAATGGTTGCCTTGTGAAGCAAATATCGGTCGTTGATGGTGATGTGATCAACCATGTACCAAGGATACTGCTAATTGTTAGTCAAGTCCACCGGAATATCTAGAGTCTGGTTTTCAGCCAGACTTAAAGAATGGGAATATACCTTCAACAACGTGCTGATAAGACACTCGAATGGACGCTGAGGGCATTCCTTGGAGAACGGAGACTGTGTTTATCAGCTACAACCATCATACAGAACTGAAAGATAGATCAACTCACGCGTTGAGGAGCTTCGACATGCTTGACCAACATAACTAACTCCTCCTTGCTGATGAAGCCTTGAAATCCTGAGTTGTAGCGGTCATTCGGATCATTGGGGATGATAATAGGAGTGGAACCCTGCCACGCAACATTCTTTGCCTTGGGGAAGAGATCCTTCATCAACTGCTCCTGGCTAGAGAGCTCGCATTCAACATGGCGTGATCCCAATCTGCCGCCCCTATTGCCAGCACGATTGGTCTCGAAACGGTTGACAGCATTAACAGCCTCGTTCAAGTTGATGAACTCGACATAGCAATCAAGGGTCTTGCTGGTAACACGCTCCATGACGATATGAACTGGCTCGTACTCTTGTTCATTGATGATACGCGCATTGCGACCAAGGAATGCAAGAATCTCTGGGCGAGTGACACCATAAGGGATCTGCAATCGTTGTTAATAAGGATTCGTTAGACTTTGGGGGGAAAGTAACTTACATTCTTGATCTTGATGACGCCAAAGGAATCCTCTCTACCCAATCTACACATCTCAATGAATGGAAAGTTGTTCGGGTCAAGGGCCTCCTCAAGACTCGGCAAGCGAGAACCACCACTGGTCAAAGCACGAAGATGTGGGCTGGGACCCGAAGGAGGGCCGATGAGACGGCTACCAGGAGCATATGGACTCGCCTGAGGCTTCGGTGCAAATGGGTTATTGTGGACGGTTGCTGCACGGGAGCGGGAAGGACCAACAAAGGGATCATTCTCGCTGATGGTAGCCAATGCCTTGCTATCACCGGCACCAGAACCAAGGAGACTCAACATCTTGGGTGGAGATTGAGCTTGAGTTGCGTTACTTTGAGACTCAATGTTTGCGAGATTGGGGATGTTGTCAAGCCAGTTGGTCGTGGGTTGCTTGCGGGGAGACGTGACTGCGTTGGTGATCGTCTGTCCACGGCGAGATCTCAAGGATGGAGTGACAGTATTGCGTGGCTCGGAGCTGAACTCGAGATCGAGGGGTTGGTTCTTCGGGCCCGGAGTTGGAGCAGCCTCTGCCACCTCAGATCGACGCTCAGGGGATGCTGTACGAGTGCGAATGGCGCTCTTTGCTGGACTGGTGTCAAGTCTGGCAGCTTGGGATGGTGGAATGACCGGAGCACCAAACTTCCCCTTGTGAGTCGAGGTCATCTTCACATTCTCCTTTCCAGCAGCACTCATGAGAGAAGCGCTAGCAAAGCTGGAAGTTAGTTGACCGTGGCCGAAACCGGATTGAGCGCTCAGGACAGGAGCAGTGGCCAAGTTCGAAGTTGGATGACCATGGCCGAGTCCAGAGTTGCCAATTGATTTGCGGCCGGTGGCATAAGGAGGCTTTCCACGGTGGACATTTGCTGGATTGACATAGATCTGAACCGGCGGTTGAGCTTGGTACTGGGCTTGAGGAGTGTACATGCTTCCCCAGCTCTGGTTTGAACCCTGGTAGCCAGATTGAGCAGGAGCATACTCCGCAGGAGGGGTGATGCCAGCGCCAGTACCAGGACCATATGGGAGGCTCTGATATGTCGGCTGTGCCATAGAGGAGTGGCTCATTGCAGGAGAGGCACCATCGCTCGCAGCGTACGAGTTGTCAAGACCAGCATTATATGGATTGTAGCCATTCATTCCAGCGGCAGAGCCAAAATGAGAGTACGGGTTCATGGGTGGTGCACCGCCGTAGGTGCCTTGAAGCTGAGCTCCTGCCGACACCTGACCTTGGGCGAAAGCATTGTTGGGATAAATGGACACGCCCCC
>Ga0307515_10022810_pt1 | contig 11014 bp, 11 predicted proteins | sample 17_EM_MG_FD_194513 | JGI IMG/M metagenome (GOLD analysis project Ga0307515, IMG submission 194513) | Populus trichocarpa ectomycorrhiza microbial communities from riparian zone in the Pacific Northwest, United States - 17_EM | ecosystem: Host-associated > Plants > Roots > Unclassified | place...
GTTGCGCCAAGCTGGCGACTTTACGAGTTAATGCGAGTAAGTGGTTTCGTTGCGCCGAGCTGGCGACTTTACAAGTAGATGCGAGTAAGTGGAATTCAGAGCCTGCGACCGGCAGGGCTCATAACCTCTTCGATTGTGAGGGAATGGTTCCTAAGCATGTATCACATTGGTAGCTACGATCTGTAGTTATAGATACATCGTGTGACATCGGAATCATAATACTGCGGATCGCGTAAAAAGGATTGTCCGTGATAGAGCAGTGTGCGTAGCACACGGAGGTTATATCACTTTGCCTCCAATAATCAGGCATAACTGTTCGAATAGGGCATGGCAGACGCATAGGGATTTTACCGAAAATTCCCGATATCCAACAAAAGAAATTAGCTTGGCCAATGAAACTGGTTCCAAATCGAATGGAGAACCTCAAAGAGCATTACGAGGACAAGCTCCTTGCCAGCCTGAGCGTTAAGAAAATCTTCTAATCACTTTTCATGTCTGACCAAGCAGTTGCCATAGTCTGGCACCTCTTCGAGTGGATATACAAAACAAAGATACGTACTCATTCTAGGTCGGATGAAATGGTCCCTACCATGTTGTCAATGCTTTGCCTATTACCCACCTAACGGTCCAGACGGACCATTGAGGAAGAATTCTGCTAAGAAAGGCAGTGACTACCCGTGATTCTTCATTATAGGCGTTAAGAAAGAAGGGATATGCTTGAGGAGAGTCAGCGCTTCGTCTGGCTTGGTATGGTGTTCCTCTTGAGATGCGAAAACACTCGAACTAGTGACGCGTTCGTGGACATTCCGGACGTGTTTTCAGGTTGCATATACCCTTGAGTGGAAGACTATATCACGGAGCAATCGTGACGTCTACTTAGTGAAATGGCCAGATGAAGAGATCAGAAAGTGAGTTCCGACCCAATCTCTTCCTCCTTCCATCTCACGCAAATGTCCAAACGTCTGGATATTTTCTTTGTCTCTGCAGTGGGTCAGTATCCGATCCATTTAGCTGCACAACTCGGGACCTCTCATTGTATTTTGGCCGTGTAACGTGCTACCTCCATCCCTAGGCGTAATAACGGCAGTCTACGCATTCCGACCTCTATTAGTAGCTCAAGGCGAACAGCACTACAAAGAGTGAACTTGTTTTGCGTCTTTTCCCAAGCGAGGTAGATCTCGATCTGACCTCGTGATCGTGAACATTTTAGAATCCACCAGATTCAAGCAGACGCTGAGCAGAAGCGCAGGAATGCGTACGAAGATACTCAAGGAGGTGTAAACGGAGGGAATATGGCCGTTCCATGGGCCTCTTCAAGGAGGGTTGCGCACCGGCGATGAACGGAAACCTCATTCGTGATCATTTGAATTTCACTTTCAACCCTCAATCACTTTCGCTACTTCATGTGTATATTACTACTTCAATCCAAGCACTACCATTGAATTTCCCGTCATGGACCGAACATCGTTGCCACACCGTTCCTCACCGCAGCATTACATGCGTGAGCGAGAGGTATTTCTTAAAGCCACCTGTGTGTTGTTTCTCGTATTCCTCTCCAAGCTCAATCGGAATTCAGACTCGGGACTGAGCTTATGAACTATTGAATGACTAGATCGGGATGCCCCACACGACACAACGACAGAGTCCTCCGCGATCTAGAATACGTAGTAGTGACCTTGGTTTGACTGGGGCCCATCCCTTCTGGGCACGTTCTCGCAAGGAAGAGTGTCCGGGCGGTTGGTTGGTACGCAGACAACCGAGTAAATGAGGGCTTCTTTTCTGCATATTCCAGCTGAAGTTCGGGTGACCGAGGTACAATAGCCCAGACGAGACTGAGTGCACAGTTGCCGACATGGGTACATTCTGTGCTCAGGTTGAGCTCATCGAGGACGACGGCTGGGCCACGAAGACGATGGGCCACCACCATTATTGGTGCGCCTCGTGAATCGACCACCTGCTGGAGCAATGTCCGAGTTTCTTTTGCAGAAATTTCTTTATCTTGTCTACGCGCTTCCGGCAGACTATATTCTTGCCACCTTCAGTAGCAAATTCGATAGTAGGAGAGTTGGATCGAGTAAGGACCTTGTACTCTTCTGGTCGGGGCCTGAAGAAAGGGAACCGTCCGTCGATAAAGTAAGGGTCGAGTTCATGGTATCTGCGACTACCTATCAGCTTTACATTACTGGGGTACACCTGCACGGATATTCCTTCAATACGTACCCTTGTTGATACCCTTGTTGAACCCCACCTGCGAATGAATCGAAAGATCACTTGCACGCCTTCGAGTGTTCTTCTGTTGGATGACCCTGATGATCTCTGTTGCTCCCAAACGGATCGTTTTCGACCCAGTAGGTAGATTATCTGCTTGCGTTCGATCCTGATGGTTCAGTCGATCCAGGAGCTGCACGGTTCTATCATGAAGATGTGTTAGTGTATGGACGCCCACGCGTCCCTATTCCGACGGTCAGTCTATGTCGTCTTCCTCAGTGATTTGTTTCTACCTGCCAGCGGTTATGGATACGCTTGATGGCCTAGTTCAATTTCTCCAACTTTGGAACGACATCTTCTGCGCTCTACACGTCCTTGACAGTTGGTAGCTTCCCATTGCGCATGTCTATCTTCAAGTCGAGGGGCCTTTGTACATCTGTCGTCTTCCTACACACGATTTACGGTGAGTACAACCTTGAACATAGAAGAACCAGCTGACTTATGCAATTGCCCCAGGTTGAGTAATTTTTTATATGCTCGTCGTACAAATCGTGGAATGAACGGGTTTCCTCCTCACTCTTGTCGAAGGGATCCATAACCTCCTGCTTCTCCGACAAGACCTAATATGAAGGAATATTATAAAAGCAGCGAACTGGACTAGTGGAAGAGACGCACAAAGTTTGGTGTTGTGCCGAAAGGCTTTCGCCAGCTGGGACATGAGAACAGCAAGGCCGACAGCATCACTGATAGCACCTAAACCGTCCATAATTTTTGAAGGGAATAGAATGCACCAAGCTGGCTACGTTGTCGATTCTACGGTTAGTCGGTTGTCAAGATACAGGGAGGCGCAGACGCCCGAACATGACAAACTGTGCCCTGTAGTTGGTCCAGGTTATTATGGCTATCATCATCGGGCCATACAATTAGTCAGTGTCGCTGCCGGGTTGATGGAGCGACATGGGAGTGCATGTATTATTGTCGTTGTCCATGGCACCAGTTCGACATTCGGCTTCCCATGTGCGGCGTGCATTTGGGCTGACATTGGTAAGCTGTACCTACCAGACTTGTCAACGACGTCCTCCCGTGCTGAAGTAGGCTTTCAAGCACAGCTGAACGTAGCCACGGACCTTGCGGGCCTTGATTCAAGCAAGGTACCACTCGTAAAATGCATAGAGTAAGCGTGCACTTGCGGTTGCGTCTATGGGTGGTGAATCCGTATCGATCGCCTCGCAAAACCGACCTAGGTGATATCGAACAGGCTTCCAGGTGTGGAGACCTCTTGAAAGCGTAGGTTCTATACATAGGCCCGAATTACGGTGTGCATGACAAGGTGTGCAAGATAATGCGAGAAATAAACGTCGAAGAGTACCAGTGTTCTGTAACCCATCTACCTATGGGTCAAAGCGAGATCAGAAACACGAATAGGGCGTTTAATAAAATGCAACTCCTTACCTCTTCACTCCTTCGCCATGTACTTTCGCGGTGGTGGCCAATCATACTGGCCAATCATACTGCCATCCATCCCTGGGCGGAGTATCCACAGGAACTCTCAACTCACGAGGAAAGAACCCCTCAATGCCCCTAGCCTCAACGGCCGTCCTAGCAGTACAGCGATACAGCCTAAACTCCGCCTGCTAACCCCCCGCGGGTCGGGCTTCACCTTGGCGGAGCGATACCACAACGGATGATGCCACTCGAGCTCCGTCATCGCAGCCTTCATACACTCGAATTTGCTGTGCAGCTCCTCGCGCAGGATACGCTTTCGGCGGGCGAAGAGCTTGAATGCGCGTGTGATTGTCCCGTGCAATTCTGTACTAGTGCTAGTGCTAGCACTACTACTACTACTGCTCGGTAGTGTACGCTCGAGTGCTGTGACTACGTCTGGTCTGTGTACGCCCGTTGGTGCCTCGCCGCGCTCGGCGCGTGTGCGTGGGTAGAGCGCGACACGGAGGTTTTCCAGTCGTGGATCGACCATACCCTTTTTCTTCTTCTTCCGCCGGTGGCAGTGGCTGCGGCTGCGGCTGCAGCAGCAGCGGCGGCGTATGTTCGTTTTTGGGGTGCCACGCGTGATGGTGCTAGCGTCGAAGACGCGGTCGTTACAACAGAGAGTAATGCCCTCCGCGAGTAGGAGGAAAATGGAAGGACGGACATGGTGGCGAGAGGTCCAAAGGTCCAAAGTTGGGCGTGCTTTGTCTTGTTATTTTTGTCGACCTGGACTTTTTTTTCAAGCTACCCATGACTTCAACATTCTTCTCACCGCGCTCAATACCATCACGCAGGGTTCTTGTATGCTCTTCAACGCGCTACATTGCTACATCAGTGCGAGTTATGGCCCGCGGGGCGGGAACGGCAACGAAGAAATACGCCGAGCTGAAGAAGAAGAAGAAATTGAATCCCGAGGCGGAGATGAGGTTACAGGTGCAAAAAGCTGAGAAGCAGTACAAGAAAAACGCGTACAAGCTGACGCTCGAAGACGTTATCCATGTTGTGAATCCGATCAGTCCTCCCCGCAACAGGCAGCAGGAAATCGATGACGTTGCTTGCTTTTATTTGTACGCCGTCCTCCGATCACATCGGAAGTCACCGGTAAGTCACCGGTAAGCCACCGTTTTCAAATTACATGACAGCTGTCAAATTACAATGTGACAAATGGTTCTGGACCGCGAACATCCACCGCTACCGCCCTTCTTGCCACCACCTTCGACGATAATAAGCAACGCCCTCAGAAACCCGGTCCAAAGGCTTTGTACCACGACAGGGAAAAGCGCTAGAATGGCGAGTCACTCGTTTATTCAGAGCTAGCTACTACTGCTCAATTCGTCCTTCTCTCCAATCTCGGACTCTCCTCAAGCACTGTCAGCAACTCGATACCCTATCAACAATCTAGTAGCCATCAGAGCTCGATCCCCCTTCCAGACGACTAGCACGTTCCCTGGAAGAAGGAAGCCCGGGGATGGAGGATGAATTCTGTATATGGATATGCGCACAACGATCCGGTAGCGACGCAATCTCTTGGACCCATTCAACAAACTCGCTTCGGTATTCCAATCCGGGGCAAGTCATGGAACCCGATCCGCAAATGGTCAAGCCAGAAAGCATCGAGGATCCCCTCGTTCTTGTATCGTCGCAAGTACTGGAAGCGTTCCCTGTCCTCGAGATACGATCGACCTTCAGTTCCTTACCCTACGGACGGCAGTGCCTAATACCCTCGATCGACCCTTACTACCCTTTGTATCTACCAGATAGCTGTTGATAGTAGGCAGACACCTCTACGAGGAAGTAATGATCAATGCTAGGGTTTCGTTTATGTAATCCATCCCGATCCTGGTATAATTCTCACGGCGTGTCATTGTTTGGCAATAATTACTTTTACCCTCGTCCACCACCTCAGTATCTCTCACAACTTGTACAACCTGTCTCTATCTTTATAAAAGGGATTCGATAGAATCTGCGTTACTAACGTAGGACAACGAGGCTACAAGTATAAGAAATTTAAACTCAATGCCGCGTCCTTCTACTCGCCGTCCGCTCTCTATCTCAAAAAAATACCCAAAACTAAGAAAGTTTCTACGCTGCCCGATTCTGGACCTACAGGCTGTTTCATCGACTCTCGCCTCGCTATCGACAATCAACTTCATACCGAAAACCTCTTCGACTCACCCTGGTCAATGGTTCGGTCGCCTCTCGGGGCTTAATTTTCCAGTCCACAACTCTCCACATCTAGTTTCCGTGCTGTACTCAACACTGCTTCCAGTTCCTCTTGATTCTGTTGGATCGATCCATCACTGTAACCCTAGATGACCACACCAGACATGAGAACCGTCGTACGTACCAAAAAAAACAAGCGAAGAGGACTGAAAACTAGAGCTTCTTAGTCAAAATGTCATGGGATATGAAAGGAGAATGAACCCTTATACTGTACATCAGAATTTTGAATTTGAATTTGAATTTTTTCTAACCACGACTACAACGCCCCTAAGAATCAACTCTAGAGGTCAGAATTATCTAACGGATGGCTCGTTATCTGACATATAATCTGACAGCTGGTGTCTTGGAGCCGCCATCTATTCTGACAGCAGTGACTTACCGGTGACCTCAAATCTGATAGACGTACGTCAGGCCGCCCACCGAAACGGTGGGACATTTGCCTCAAGTATGCGATACCCACGAACAATTGCTACAATGGTGGGGACAAGTGAATACCGAATTGACCAGATTCTACACCACGTAGTTAGGTTATCATAGGGTGACTTCCTAGCTGACTCGTCAAGGTTAGTGGACCATACTTGTAAAATTAAATGAGTAGGAGCATTAATTGCTGTATATATGGACAAGACATCCGCTGGCGGTGCTCCGTCGAGACTGAAATAACGACGATGCAATGGTGATGTAGGAAATACGCATTTCAGGTAGGCTGTGCGTGCGCATGCGCGTGTCGGATTCGGACTTTCCTTCTCTCTCTGCTCTTCGCGTCTTCGGGCCTGCCCACATTCCATGTTCCTCTCTCATGATGAGCAGCAGAGGATGCAACCGAGTGAGCAAGACGAGCCTGAGTACCTCAGGTAACGTCTTCAGGACCGGCTCGAGCAGATCAAATACAATACCTTCGCACGACGCCAGCTCCGACGACGCAAGACCCACGCATAAGCTTCGTGCGTTTACCCTGGTTGTTGTCCATGCGCGACTGTGTGTTCATGCGGCCAGCGAGCCAAGGACGGCGGAGGGGAGTGGGCGTATGGGACCGCCAGCAAGCGCTCGTAATGCTTCTCTCGTGATAGGGCGAAATCCGGTGTAGTTGGTTGATCACGTCGCAGTGGGGAAGTTCAGGTGTATTTCTGGCTGTGAAGTGTCCTTGCGGCCATGGGCCGGAGATCGGAAATACAGGACGAAAGCCAGATCCTGTAGTCCTCCCTGATTGCTTCGGGTCTCACGACGAGCTCCAAGGCATTCCAAAGGCCGCCACCATCTCCACCCAGTTCCGACACCACAAGCTTTTGGCTCTCGACAAGATCCGCGGTGATTTTACCGACCGTGTCCGTCTCAATCTCTATATATGCATTTGTTAATAAATGGTACCTGTGTTGATAACCGACTCACATCTGCAGCGCAGCCATGGCGATCCGGCTGGTCGCCTTGGACCCGTTGTCCTGCTCGTAATTGCAATACATACGAAGGTACTGCTCCAAGGTGGTGTTGACCCGTTCCACTGACCGTTTGCTGGAGGGTGGTGACCTGACGTGAAGTGTAGGCACATTCGAAGGAGCGAGCCGAGTGAGCGGAAGAAGTGAGAGGCGAGTGGTCGGAGGATACATGGAGAGGGATGCCACGCTTTAAAAATACATGGGAAACGAATGCATCTTCAACGTCTGGGGCAGTAATAGTGTCCGTAGTTGGAATGAAAGCGCCTTCTTTGTACAGCCGGTCAATAACCACCAGGAAAGCGGTAAGCCGTAAGACATGGGTAACTGCTCGATAACTGATAGAGTGCTATGGGCGCCCCGGGACCGGTAAAGGCTGCAGCAAGCTGTAAGGACGAGGGCGAGAGGGTTTCTTGCGAGCGCATAGGACGCAGCGTAAGACGAACTTCTTGCAATCCGTCCACATTCTGGGCCAAACGTAGTCGCGACGTAGTCACTCCAGTGTTTGATTGTAACCGAAGTGACCCGCCGTTGGGTGTTCATGCTTCGCCTGGAGGCAGCGAGTGCGGAGGTTTCCTTGCTCGGGTCGATACTCTGGGGCGTATGCACGGCGGTCCTTAAGCAGTAAACCAAAGGGAGACAAGGAAAAGCGCGGGGAGGGACTTCCCTTGAGACAGAGGTCGAGCTCCCTACTAGGGAGGGATCGACGGATTACTCAGCCGAGATAGTGAGGATCGGGACGGAACAGTCGACCAGGGCAGCAACGCCCATCGCGACGTCGCGCAGCTGAGTAGCGCGGAGCGATGTAGCGAATTGTTCTTGCGTGAAGATGGGGCGCAGGTTTTGCGGGTTCGCTAGTATATAGTCCCTATCCCCCCTTGTCAGGTAGAAATCCGTTCGCTACACCGAGTGTTCCAGGTCTAAAGCGAATAACTGTGGTAAAAGCGGAGAAGAACCCCAGCTCGCTTGGCGACTCATAAGTGGGACGGTGATATCAAAGTACGAGGCGATAAACCGCCTGTAGAAGTTTGCGAAACCCAAGAACGATTGGACGTCCTTGGTGTTGGCCAGTCGCGGATGACTTGGATCTTCGAGGTGTCCATTCGAAGGCCGTCAGGGCCAATAACGAAACCGAGGGAGTGCGTAGTGTCCACGCTGAAAGCGCACGTCTCGAGTTTAGTGCATAGATTGCTTGCACGAAGGCGTCGCAAGACTTCACGTACATGTTTGAAGTGCTCGTCTGTGTAGTCAGAGTAGATCACGATGTCATCTGGGTATACAACCACGCACACGTCCAAAATATCCTTGAAAACTTCGTTCATAAGACGTTGGAAGGGTGCAGGAGTGTTTGTAAGACCGTAGTGCATCACCTGAAACTCGTACAATCCATATCGAGTTCGGAACGCAGTCTGCCATTCATCGCCGTCTGCTATGCGCATGAGATTGTATGTACCGCGAAGACAGAGCTTGGAGAGGACGCGGGCGGAGCGAAGACGGTCGAATAAATCAGGAAGAAGCGGGAAAGGATACCTATCCTTCCTGGTGATTTTGTTGGGACCACGGTCATCTACAGCGAGGCGAAGAGAACCGTCCTTCTTCATAAAAAGACGGGTAGGCTAGTGGAAGACTGAGAAGGACTCGTCCAAGGATTCCCGAAGAGCCAATTGTTCGACTTCGGACAAGGAGTATCGGACCCTATGGAGGAGTAGTGTGGTCCATAAGGTCGATATGGTGGTCGTGGGGCGGAAGGGCGGAAGGGTAGTAGGCTTTCATAACGCTGAGCAAGTCTTGGTAGTCTTGCGGGATCTGAGGCTGAACTTCTGCGCATTCGGCGGCGAGCGCGTCGAAGCACGATCGAAAACCGTGCCGCGGCAGCGCGTAGTTTCTGGAATCAGCGAAGCATTGGGTGAGCGTGCTGGCGTGCTGTAGCTGGGTTCAAAGGTGACGCACTCAGCTCAGAAGGGCGCGCGGAGACACCGAACAAGGTGTGTCCACGAGCGAGCGAGCGGAGAAGTCGTTGCATTCGTGGGCTAGATCCACAGTGTCAGGCTCCACAGGGCATCTGGATAAGTTGGCGAGTAAGCTGAATTATGAGCAGAGCCGTCGAACAAATTCTAAATTTTCAGATTTTCGAGCTTGAAAAAAAAACCCCCCGTCGAAGTAAAGTGGAGCTATGTTTCGAGCTCTATCTACAATCACTTATTTTGGGAGGCGACAGACTCTTCAAAGAGACGAGCTGAGCCGCGAACTGTCGCAACTCAAGTCTAGAGTCCGATCGAACCGTAACTAGCTTCTCGTCAGTACAACAGCGGCGCCCGTGGCTCTACATCGTACTCGAGGAGGAGGAAGAGAACATACACTCAGTCCTCTGAGACCAGTTGGAGGAGAGGAGACGCGGAGGGAGCGAAATTCGTTTGGCAGCTGTCATCTGTCACCGGCCATTCGAGCTAGGACCACGTTGCTGCATCCAGGTCTCCACAACTGATCGATCAACATGGCGACTTCACGATCCAAGAAAGAGAATCTGTGAGCACCCTCGACACATCGCGCACCAGATCGCTGATCGTACTCCAAGCCTCTATCTTGACCGTAGGCGGCGGCGCTTCACTTCAGTTCCCGCGCATACCGCTGATCTCCCATCATACAGACATTACACTCCAAGTCGTTCCAAAACTGAAGTATACGCTCAGTTTGTTAGTCGACGATGAGGAGAGAGAATTACAGAGGATAGACGACCGGACCTGGGAACCAGCGAAACCCCTGTATGCACCTTGTTTCTTTGATACGTGCACTCGCTCAAGTCCGTGCATATATAGAAATATATCTCCGACATCCCAGATGCATGTCGAGATCCAAGTGAAGAAGGCCCACCTCTCATTGGGGAGGAAAGAACAGGGCACCACAAAGATCGACTGTCAAGCACTTTTCAATGATTATTGGAGCACCACAGACCACGAGTTCCTAGTACAAGGTCAGTTGGAATCACCGACAAGTCCTTTCATCGCTGACCGAGAGGGCACAGCGGACATTGTTGCTGGGAAACATAGTTGCTCCCTGGAATTACAATTCTCCGTAGAAGTTACCGTTCGTCCTCTGATAATTGTTCACCGCAAGCTGCTTATCCTGTTCGCATAGACGGGTGATCTACGCTCCTCGCTCCGTGACCTTGAAAAATTGTTGAGGGATTACTCCCCACTGATGACAGAATCGACGGAGAAGGCTTTGGAAAAGGTCATTAAAGTCGGGGCTGCATTCTCAGAGGTCAGTCCTCAGCCCTCCCATATCGAAACCATCAAGACATTGATACCTTTAGTTGAACGAGATTGCAAAGGCTGCCTTCAGCGTTGCCACAGTCACGTTTGAGGTTTGTTCCCGCGCTTGCGCCTCAGAAACAGAGGTGACGCCCGGCTGTTTTAGCTTTTGCAGGAACAAAACAAGTACGATCAGATGCCGTCAGACCTTTTGGATCGGTTGCAGCGCATTTTGTTTTTTGCGGACAAGGTCGCAAACGGGATTAGCGATGAAGAGACAGAAGTCTTGAAGAAGACAATCTCGCAAATGTTCAAAGTGATGGAAACAGTCGCAAAGTATTCGTGTGACTATGTCAAACGTGGGCGTTTCGGTGAGCAGTGGGCCTGTTTGAAATTCGCAATGCTGATGATCGCAGA
>Ga0307515_10022811_pt1 | contig 11014 bp, 13 predicted proteins | sample 17_EM_MG_FD_194513 | JGI IMG/M metagenome (GOLD analysis project Ga0307515, IMG submission 194513) | Populus trichocarpa ectomycorrhiza microbial communities from riparian zone in the Pacific Northwest, United States - 17_EM | ecosystem: Host-associated > Plants > Roots > Unclassified | place...
ACTGACTGGGTGTCTTCAGTTGCTTACTCCCCCAATGGGTTGCACATCATCTCAGGATCATCTGACAACACAATTCGAATATGGAATGCTGAGACTGGTTCTCCAGTCGGCAAGCCTCTGGAGGGACACACTGACTGGGTGTGGTCAGTTGCTTACTCTCCTGGTGGGCGGCACATCATCTCTGGATCATCTGACAAGACAATTCGAATCTGGAATGCTGAGACTGGATCTTCAATCGGCAGGCCTCTGAAGGGGCACACTGACTCTGTGTGGTCAGTTGCTTACTCTCCCGATGGACGGCACATCATCTCTGGATCATCTGACAACACCATTAGAATCTGGAATGCTGAGACTGGCCCTGCAGTCGGCGGACCTCTGGAGGGGCACGCTGGCCCGGTGTGGTCAGTTGCTTTCTCTCCCGATGGACGGTACATCATCTCTGGATCACTAGACAACACCATTCGAATCTGGAATGCCGATACTGGCTCTGCAGTTGGCGAGCCTCTAGAGGGGCATACTCTATCTGTATCCGCTGCATACTTTCCCGACGTGCAACATATCACTTCTGGGGCCCGTGATGGGGCTATTCACTTACCGGACTCATCTTCACAAATCCCTCCCCGATTTACCTCGAACATCAAGGCTGCGCAGCCGAACCGAAAGGGTTGGGTCACAGACTCGGGGGGCGGCTTACTTTATTGGGTACCCCGTGGCAATCGCGTAGGCCTCCATTCACCTGCTCTTCTCAAAATCTTTTCCGCATCCCCTGTGAGGTCACTTTCGCTTCAATTGGGTGAAGTTGCACTTGGAACGTCATGGGCCCAAATTCATAATTCTACACAGCCCTAGCCATTTTTTTATGTGTGCTTGTAGTTTGTTATGTTAGTCGCTTCTTGCTCGTGCTAGTTTGCAGTCTCTTCTTCTCACATTGTTAGATTTGCAGGGTCTCCTCCGATAATAATGACATGTGCGCATGATTCCCTACATGCTCTCTTCTCCTTGTTACGTTTCGTAGTATATTGATAATAAAATGCAGCATTTAATAGCCTGGGTCTAAACTTGGGACACTTCCTTAATTCAGTCCCACATATATATGATATCTAGGTTCCATTTTCTCACACCTGTATATATAACTACAGTCCATAGTTACCAATGTGATGTCGATTTGTGGCCCATCCTTTCATAATCAGAAAGGAGCAAATGAGCTGGCAGCGATAGCAAGCCCATGTTTCCACCATCCAAGCGAATTCTGCACTGATGGATAAGGTGTAATGGGTGTAAGTCATTTCAAATAAGCTCTATTGTCATGGGGTTGACAGGTGTCAAATGGAGAATCAGAGGTGGTAGAATAAATCATGAAAATTTGGGGAAACAGATGAAGAATTACAGTGCTATTCAACTGTACAGGCGTTCTTTAGGTTATGATACCTCAGATATGGGTCAGAAAACAGTATATGAGAAGCAATACGGTTTGCAGAGTGAAGGTGGAGCAGTGCACAAGTGACAGTGATATTTTCAATACCAGCTCTTTATTCTGTGCCTATTTGTTATGGAACAGGCGGGCCATTGGCCGCCTGGTCCTCTGCTAGGGCGAAGGAGTTGCTTACCCATTTATTTGCATGAATATTTTGGCATTGTTTGGTTGTATTTCTGGTCGTAGGAGATAGAAAAATGTGTAAATGTTCGTAGTACTTAGCTTGTAATTACAAGCTAAGTACGTAACCTTGCCAGTCTCAGTCAATCACCCGAGTTCTATCCAATCCCTTTATATAAGAGGGTACAGAGGATACAGGTACTGAAGATGTTAGTCGAAGGTTGAAGTAATGAATGGCCAAACAGCCACCGCCATGACAAACTAAGTAGGATCGGAGCGGATAAGCTAATTCCTTACACAAATGGTGATGATATGCTAAGCGGCTATGTTGACATTCACGTCCGATTGTTGGAGGCAAACAGTGCTATGTACACTGCATGCTATACCGCCGACTATTACTATCGCTGTATCAGTCGCCGATGTATTTAAGCACAACCCGTAGTCAAGAGTACAGAAATAGTTTGTAGGTGAATATCACTTTCTTCCCACATTTTAAGAGTACGACGCAGAGAACGAGAGTGGTTATATAGCGAATAGACATGAACGCCTTGATTCGCAATATATAGTCACCTTTGAGCAGCGAAACTCGAAATGAATCTTGAACAATTAAGGCGGTTTGGTATAATTGGTCAAACAAGACTCGGGTCTTGGATACAAAGAATACGAAGCCACAAGAATCTGTGTGCGGGGATAGTGAGCACAATTCAATCCCAATCAGGAAATAGGAGCGCATGAAAAACCCCAAATATGGAGTTTGACTAATGAAGAAAGAATATTCGCGAAACGAAGACAGGGTGCAAATTTAATTTAGGAATTAATGATGGCGCGAAGGGTGATAGTGTACCGCTAACAGCATATATAAAGCTATTTTTCAAGTGTAATAACCGCATTAACCTGGAGGATTAACTGATCCTCGAGAGTCGTCCACAACCCGGAGAACGGGAAAGGCAGCAAACCGCTGCATGGGAATGGATGGCCTGCGCTGCAACGCGCGAGGTGGCATGACAGGTTCCTATGGTCATCTCCGACTGAAGCGCGCCCAGTGAAGGAGTGCTTTTGTGGGCAAGGGTGGCGGGTAATTGAATCGGGCGTCAAGAATTCCTTTTTCGTCAATCTCGCGTGGCTTTCGCTTACCATTTCCCTGACCGGAGACGCCCCGGCTGGCCAAATCGAAGCGGCGTCGCTTGCAAGCCTCAGCCTCATGTTGCGCTCTCTCCTTGAACCATTGTGCCAGAGGGCGGAACACGCGGCAAGCTGCGAGTCTGTTGCGCCAAGAAGCACCAGCCGTGTAGCGGCGTTGGGGACTACCCGCCATGGAAACTCTATACGGAAATATAAATACGGAGTTGGATGCAGTGCATATTTTCATGCGATTTTCTGTGCTGCTTGGAGGCTGAGGAGCCCGATCCTTCGCCATTGGTCAATGGAGCACCTCCGAGAGACCGCGTAGAGGGTAGGATTACTAAAAGCATATCCACGCACACTATGGTGATTCTTCAAGACGATTGACAACCTTTATCGACTCAACGTTCCGTTTTGGCATGCGCGATGCAAAGCAATCTCCGTGAACTGCTCTTAGTGGACTCAAAACCTCTATATTCAGAAACTAGAAGGTCATATGAGTGACATGAGCACTTCCTCTGGGTTGGTTTCGCAGGCATCGACAAGCAGGAGTGAAGCGGACGCAAATCTGTTTCGGAACGTCACCATTCCTCCACTGCAGGCTGTCAGAAATTTCAAATTCGATATCAGCACACGCAGGAGGACATGCTGGTAGAGGGAATTTGGGTGGCCCGAGCTGCCCTGAAGATGCCGAGGCAGGAGGTATCTCTAGCCCGAGTCCTCAATCGGATAGTCTCCAGCTTCTGCATGGTAGTTGTAACAATGACAAAAAGGCGGTCTGTCTTCGTCGCGGACCTCCCGAACTCGCGGACAAATTTGTGCAATAATCTTCGGTTGCCTCCACGACCCTTGGCCGACCGTTAGGTAAGAACGAATACTGTCTCCTTACCAGCATTTCTTAGGCCGCATGATGCATAAGTATTGCCCCAAAGATATCGTGCAGTGTTTACATAATATATCTCCAGGTCGTCTTCCATCTTATTTTGGTCTTGCTCAATAGGCAAACCCGAATATCATACCGCTCGGAAGACTACTCCTACACTCCTCTTTCTGCACCAATAATACGCTCGCCGGCAGGTACTTCACCAGTCCGTCGCTCAATGGCGCTCAATGGCGCACAAACCCTGGTCGACTCAATAACGGAGAGGACACCCCGGCCTGGCTATGTAAAGAAGGTATTGGAGTCGGTGCGGTCTGAAGTTGGTCTCTTCAACGTCGGGCGCAGACCGAGCCTGAGGAATTACGCGAGTCACGAGGCTCATCGCGCATCTCCTGGCGCTGTACCTTCGAGCACTAGCGGCGACAGTCAAAACAGTGGTTCGAAGGGCTCTGGAGGACGGCCAAAGAGCGAAGGTGCTGATCGGTACTCGAGTAGGAACTGGTTCTGGGGTTCGTCTCTACGCTCGTCGAAGGTTGGCCCACTTTTCCTAGACAACGAAGAGGTAAGAAATGCCTAAAAGTTGTGGGAGTATTCCTAACTTCATCACAAATCCAGCCACCGCGAGTTGGCCACCTTTATATAATACATTACTGGGGACATGCCGATACGCGCACCAACTCCAACCACATTACTGTGCATATGTGTAATTAAACTGACTTGTAATATTTTAATCTGAATTCTAGGTGCCCCGCGTTGGAAATATCGGACATTTTGCCGGGGGGGTGGGCAAGTGTACCTGGTGGGTGGGGTTGGGTGGGTGACACACGACGGCAACGATGGGCGCGCACTCTTAAGCGCCTCTATTACAGTAAACGTTGTGGTTTGTAGGTGTCCCTGACAAGACGGCGTTGCAAATAGCCTTCTCATTTATGGAAACTAGCTAATATATCGTTAGTGTATTTATGTCTAATATGCATAACTGAAATGTGCTTATGAGCCCGTTATGAACCCGTTTCGAGGAGTAAGAGGGAACTGTTGCCAACGGCGCGAGAGGACAACAGAACACCACCAGGAGCATGAGGATCACAGTGGTCGTAGGAAATCATACATTCCCCATACCGCAGTAACCAGGAAGCCCGCGATCGACCAACGGTCCATCGTCCATCGTCCAGGGAGCGGTGGCGGCTGCAAATCACTGGCACTGGATGACTTTGTCACAGAAGGAACATGAAATCCCCGTATGGATTTTCCTCGGACATGACCGGGGTCGCAGAAGGCGAAAAGCACGCAGGAGGAACCAGGTCAAAGAGTGCTTTGTGGGCGGCGAGTGACGCCTAACCAAATCGCATTTCCTCTTTCGTCAATCTCGCGTGGCTGCGTTTGCCGGAGGAACCCTGAACAAAACGAGCATGCCTCGCTTGCACGCGTCACAGTACGCTGCTTTCTAGTGTCACAGCGGAATACGCGGGTATGAATAGCGTGATGGTGGAGAGTTGTCGAGATTGAAGCCTGTGTGGGAGCATTAGAGAGCATCTGCTAACATCGATACTCTGCAAAAGAGATATAAATGTATTTCTAGGTGTAATGTGCATTTCTTGCCTTTTGTACAGTTGCCTTGGAGCTGAAGAGCACGACCATCCACCAGCGGTCGATAGAACGCGTCCGGTAGACCGCGTCAAAGCTAGAACTACTGGAAATATATCCACACATCCCATAATCATCTTTTCAAGACCTTCAAGGCGCCCTATCACTCCACGCTCCATTTTGCCATCTGCGATACAAAGCAATTTCCGCAAACTGCACTCGGCGAGCTCAATACTTGGATGAACAGAAACTAGAGGGTCATAGGAACAGTCTGAGCGCGTCGTCGGAGTCATTTCCGCCGCCGTCGACGCGCAGGAGTGAACCGGAAGCAAATCTCTTTCGGATCGCACCTAGCTATCCCCCGGCCGCAGGGGGCAAGAAAAGTGATTTCCAGGCTCAGCATGCAGAGGAGAGCATATTTGTGGACGAAATCTGGAAGCCCTGGGCCGCTCTGTGATGACGCCGAGGCAGAGCGATGTCTCTAGCGTCCGTCCTCGGTCAGAGAGCCTCCAATTTTGGAATTGTGGTGATGAATATGCTAGCGACGCGTCCTAGCTTGATCCTCGATCTTGTGAGTCCGCCGACGAATTTATGCGATAATTTTCGACTACTCACAATTGAATTCCCACCACACCTGGCTGACCGTTTTGCCTTATGCCAGGTGCTCAGACGGACGGGATTGGACGCGATCTAAAGCATTTGGCCATTCGCCTGGGATGGGTTCTGCTATAAAACGCGCTTGGATGCGTGAGTCGGTTCCCGCATCCTGTTCTGGCTCCCCTCAAGTCCACCCCATAGCTCCGCTCGATCCTAGACGCCATATCAATCTCTCGATCCCACACCAAGGCTCATAATATGCCATTAGTTCGTAAAGTTTGAATACGCTTGTCCGGCTGGATGTTAACCCTGACGGCCGCATTCTCTTTAGGACATTACGCGTCTTCGTGCATGGGCCCTGTCAACTAGCAGTGAAGGAGCTAGATCTCCTGTTAACTGCCAATATCTTGGCGGGCTCCTCCGTCGCGGCTGCCTAGCCGCCACGCCTGGGGTCACCATCTCGCCTGACCAAACAGAGCAACAGGGCGTACCTTGCGTACGCTTACGCTTCCACCTCCCCCATGGGAGCCAGTCGAACGGGGTGACCTCCATTCCTGTTCTCATACCGACAGCATTTGTTGGGACCGACAGTAACCAAACAACACAACTTATCTTCTACGCACTCGTAGAAGAGATAATAGGATGGCTGGCACGTGTCGGCCCCAGGCATAGCCTGATTCGACTCTATCTCAACAACAACGGACAACAACTCCCCCGTTCATATTCGACCAGTTGGCAGCAGCTGCACAGCGGCTTTACGGTATTCATTAACAGCCTAAGGCATTCCGAAACCCTCTTCCCTAGCCTCGGACAATTTAGTGGCACCTTTGGTGTCATTGTGGTCGCGCAGGAGACGACCCCTTCTGGTGAAAGTTCATCAGATTTCGCAGTGAGCCTCACTCTCAGCAATAGGCAGAGAATGTTGCTCTTCCTCCCTCGCAGAGTCGCAAACCTGGGAAGAGACTTCTCGCTCGACTGGCTGGAAGTCCAAAATGAGCTCTCAAATTGACTCCTATAGCACTCCTTTGCACTCTGGCCATTGCTTTACGGCCATTGACGAACCTTGTATTAGCATTCCGCTTGCTTTCTGGGCAATTGCTTCCACGCTCTTCGTTGCTTACGTTCGGATTTCCATACTCATTGTATGCTGCCGTATGTGGCATTCTATTATGTTTTGTAGCCGTAGATTGTGAATCGAGGTCCCGCGCTGCGGGATGTTTGACGAGGTGACTTCCAAGTGAGCGCCTTCCCCTTTGGCGGGCTCAGACACGGTAGCGGGCGTTTCACTGTATGTACATAAGTGGATACTGGACCACCTGTGGGACTGGCAGAGAGATAGTAAAGGCGAGGGGAGTGACGTACGGTGCCTTTGCTCCCTGATTTCGGTGATCGCTCGAGGGCGATGATCATCGAGTACTCTAAGATGGAACATTACACTGTGTAAGAACGATCGGAATCGCGAAAGCCTTAGGGAGCTCAAGACTCTGCCCAGCGTCTCCACTGCTTGCAGCGACAGCTAGCGATAATGCCCACTTCGACTGTATATCTGCCTCATATATGTCCATACGCCTCGGTCTTACACCGTCTTCCGTACGGATCGACAGCAAGAGGAGTAAATAGTGTACGTTTAGGGGGGTTTGCAATTTATGAGTATATCAGAGTCATTGGAAGGAGCTGTATTCATGTTATATTGGTGTGGGACAAACAAGCTACTTTAAATTGAAGCGTACATACACCGAAGCGCGCATCGTCGGTACAGCCAATTAAGCTTTCAATTACATGTCCCTCCGCACGTTCGCCCTCGAGGACAAAGGCCACAACCTAGAATCGGAAGGAGTAAGTACTATTTTCAGGTCGCCCTGACTATCCATATGCACGTCTGGCTGCGTACCGGGTGCCAACGCTGCTAATCTCATAGCCATCTAACATATCCGTAACTATACCGTATTGGTAGTATATGTAACCCACTCGTTTGGCTTGCCACTCAGCGTTTGGCGCCGCTACTTTGTGGGTAAACTCATTTCTACGCGATTTTTCCTGGAGAAACAGGGGGCCGGTGTAGAACTGGGGTATACTTGGCGGAGGGATCAATCGCTCCCGCTGCTCAAGCCGGGCTTTGAGTTAGGCGAGGATAACTTGAGAAAGCAGGTCGAGCAGTTCATGAGCTTTCAATAGTTTGGCAAGAAGGTCTGATGCAAAATAAGTAACTGCGCGCTGTATTTGCACCTGACGGACCCGTAAGGCAGAGCAGTGAGGTTGGTTACGTCACCTCCTCTGGCTCATCGCCGCCGGCAAATCCTCGGTTAACTGCTATCGAGCTTGAGCAGCCCAGAAGCATTCCACAAAGGACTAGTAATTGCTCGAACTCCTTCTTGGCGACGCTCCGCCCAAGCACCCTGTAATCATCCAAGATGACACCTCCCATCTCATTCAGACACCTTACAACCTCATCCATCGGTAAGCCATGATAACGGAGTAGCATTCCAAATGCCATAGCCGCCCGGATGGGTGCTTTACGCGAGTCGAGATCGGCATTCCTGAAATCAACGAAGCGCTTTGCGTTGTTGATGATTGATTTTGCCCGCTGAACACTATGGTCGACGTGAAGCACCGTAAAGCTCATGGTGAAGCGATTGAAGACCCTCGAAGGTTCTTTACGGATCGGTGGTTTCTCTCTGGTGAAAATAGTCGCGTTCGCGTTGGTCGAGGAGAGCGAGGACAATCCTTTCACAGCGCTTTTGATGCCCTGAAGCGACGCTTTCGCATGTCTTACAATGAGCTTGATAGCGACGGTTTGGATGGAGTCGAAAGAGTTGTATGAATTAAGGAGAGCGAGATCCTTGGCGACCATGAATTGTGAAAACTCGTTCGGTTCGTGCCCGAGGTTCTCAAAGTTGCGATGCCACAGGGCCTCGCGAAGAACGGCAAAGGGGCTATCCGAATCTGCGAGCGAGGAGGTATTGTTGTCTTCCACTGCAGTCCCCGCACCGCGAACTGAAACGGATCGTGATGCACGGGAATAGGATGGCGCAAGTGATAGGTTTTCATCGAGGTCGTCAGTGACGGCATCATCCAGCAGCTCAACGTCTGAGCTGTCAGCAACGGGGTTACAACTCCCTCCAACTCCACCTCCGCTTTCTGTCATCGATAATAAATCTCCTTGGCTTGTTTGGGAGGTTGTGCTGTGGATTGGGGCGTCTAATAGGCTCTTGCACTGGATTGGTCGGGTTTCGCGGCGGGGAAGGTGGTACCCAAGCACGAGGACGGTACAAGGGTGAGTCTGGCAGGCGAGGGTGGTATCGATGACTCTTTGACCTGCCCTTGTCGGTCTTCTCGGGTCGGTGTTGAGGTTCCGTCGATTTAGCTCGCCACTCGCGACTATGAGGTCGTTGAGTTTGACTCTCCTCCTGCGTCTCCTGATGGTATTCCTCCTCACTATCACTAACCCCTCCATCAACCCTCACCTGATTTCTTGCGTTCTATCTTTTTTTGTGGGAAAGGGAGGGAATGCGTCATGCACCATCGCGCCTGAGCGTGGATGTGGAGGACTCCAACAGGGCTCGCCAAGTTGGCCTGAAGCCTTTGGACGGGAGTGCCCTGTGTCCTACCCCCTAAAACCCCCTCTTGCGTTCTATCTTGTCGAGTTTGTCCAACAACTTCTTGCCGTCCCGACCCCACATCCGCAAATAATCCGTATAAGGGTGGAACTCGCCATCTCACTTTCGTAGGGAGTACCGTCGGCCACTATCAGCGTCCTCGGTGTCCTGCATCGTCCTCCTCAAAAGACTTCGACCAGTCTGTTGGTTCAGCTCGAGCATACTGCGGCCTAGATTCGAGGCGGAATTTAGAGGGGATGGTGATGGTGATGGACACTTCCATTTGCCCCAAATCGAAGTAATCGGAGGAGTGGTCGGTGAGAGCGGGGAATTGAGATGTAAAGGATCAGGCCTTGTCAAGTCAATGGATTGTAGTGATGGAATTCCTGTATGATTTTGGGAGAACTGGTGACGCGTCGTCTGCAATACGTTGACGCTCCCGTCGAAGGGAACCTTGGGAATGCTTCCTCGTCTGCGGAGGATCTATCAACTCCCATGGCATCCTGTGGGCAGGGTTAGTATTGGGACATTATACCAATGGAGAGTAACATACAGAGGAGGTATTGCCGGCCAGGGTAAGAGACGAGGTTTGAGACGACAGAATCATGATTGAAAGTTTCAAGGATGGCAAAGAAGGGAACTGAAGTGGTTCATCCTCTGTGTTATCCAATGCTTGGATGTGCATGGAGTCCAGAGCATCGTTATCCTATGTTCTTTCAAACACATACTCATGCAAGATAGGTTCCAATACGAGTACTCCTGGCAGTTGGCCATACCTCCGGAAGTCTAAATCTTCACCCCGGGTGTTAGAGGAGGTTTCAGGTGCTGGGGAATTCGCCGAAGAGGAAGTCCGAGATGGCGACATTTTAGAGGGAACAGACGTCGACGGGAGAGGACTCGAATGAGGTTGCTATGAGATCACAATGTGGTTAGCCAACTACTTGGTTGGGGCGTATACTGGATGAAATGGGATGTTTAAGATGGAACGTACTGGTGAAGGTTGCGCCGATGAAGGTCCTACAGCTTGCGGTAGGAGACAGAGACGCTCTGGATCAGTTGTTTGGAGAAATGGTGGATATAATGATGGCGCTAGCCAATAGGTTGGCCGTTGCAGAGCGGGGTCAACTGCGAGCTCCTCGTTGTCACTCGTTTCCACGACTTCATCTTCAATGGCAGACGCCCCTCCGGCAGGATCTTAGAATGTAGTAGCTCGAGGTTGTTCTCTGGATGCGTGGTGATAGTTCACTAAGATATATTTGGGATGATTACATCCCGGGTTCAAAGGACCCGCATCGTCGTCAATGTTCATGTATCGCTAAGAGTATATCGCGTGAAATATTTCTAAGATGGCCCGTGGATATGGACGTCAGGATTTTTGCGCAGTAGCAATGGAGAGGTTCAAGAGTGATTTTAGACTCCGCACGAAAACCAGAGTGTAGGAACTGTAGAAAGAGAAAGAAAAGGCCAGACCGGGGATCGAACCCGGGACTTCCCTAATTCTAGAAGGGTGCTCTATGTCGCAAATATCGGAACGGGGGTTTTAATGGGTTATAAGGTTTTTCACTTCTGTGACCTTACAGACCCCCCGAAGGGTTTATAAGGGGGGTTATAGGGTACCTTATAAAGACCTTCATATGCAGT
>Ga0307515_10022812_pt1 | contig 11013 bp, 7 predicted proteins | sample 17_EM_MG_FD_194513 | JGI IMG/M metagenome (GOLD analysis project Ga0307515, IMG submission 194513) | Populus trichocarpa ectomycorrhiza microbial communities from riparian zone in the Pacific Northwest, United States - 17_EM | ecosystem: Host-associated > Plants > Roots > Unclassified | place...
CGCATCGAGTGCTCGCTCAAGACCGATCTCGCGCGAGGCCTTGAGCGCGTCGCGCCCATCGAATTCCACGTAAGCCAGGCGGGCACACAGGCGCTCGGGGGCCATGCCAAAGGCATCGCCCGGCAACAGCGCTACACCCGTGTCGGCCAGCAGGCGCTCGCACAAGATTTGCGATGTGTGGATGCCGGCACGGCGCATCTTTTCGGCCTGTGGCGAGAAATCAGGAAAGAGGTAGAAGCCACCTGTCGGGCGATGAACCGCCACCTTGGCCTCGATCAATTGGTTTGCCAGCCAGTTGCCAACGCTGGAGAGCAGCCGGCGCTGGTGGGCCAGGTAGTCCCGCGTGCCCTCGTTCCACTGGTAGGCCTGGCAGGCCGCGTGCTGCACCGGCAGCGTCGCGCATGAATAGGTTTCCGAGGCAATGCCGAGCAAGGTCTCCTTGAACGCACCTTCAAGGCTTTGCGGCAGCAAAGCCACGCCCAGCCGCCAACCGCCCGCGCCGCACCACTTGGAGAGCCCGCTCGTCACGATGCTGCCCTCGGGATAGTGACGCGCCAGCGAGACGTGTTGCCCTTCGTGGTGCAGCAGGCCGTAGATCTCGTCCGAGATCACGAGAATGTTGTGCAGCCTGAAGGCTTGCGCGAGCTCGCGCAGTTCGTCGTCGGTGTAGCTTTGCCCATCGGGATTGCCGGGAAAGTTGAGGATCAGCACCGACGGCACGCTCGGGTCGGCCTTGGACTTCACCGCGCGATCGATCGCCTCCGGCAGCACGCGCCAGCGCTGCTCACAAGTCGTGTCCACCTTGATGGGCGTGTGCCCCAGCAGCCGAGCCTGCGGCGCATAGGACACCCATGCAGGCGCCGCCATCAGCACGTCGGCCTTCTCGAAGGCGGCCATCACAGCGTAGATCAGGATCTTGGAGCCCGGGGCGATCAACACCCGCTCGGCATTCGTATCGATCTGGTCGACCGAAGCATGGAACTCGGCCACGCGCGCGCGCAGTTCCGGCAGGCCCTGCACGGAGGTGTAGTCCTTGTCGCCGGCATGCACGCGCAGCGCCTCGATGGCGGCTTCCAGCGGCGGGAAGGGGGACTGCCCGAACCCGAACTTGAACACCTCGCGTCCGGTGGTCTCGAGGTTGCGCGACTGCTCGTTCAGCAGCAGGGTCTGGGATTTCTCGACCGACCTTAAACGTTCATTCCACATCGACTCGTCCTGACTTGACCGTTCACAAGGCCGGCAGTCTATGTCAGCGAGTCTTACTTTTTATCAATTTAACTTCAGCATTTCTTATGTGTATTTTTCACCCCCTTCCTCTGCGTCAAGACACAGGCCGGGCTGGCCGGGTGGTGCTGGGCGACATGGTGCGGCTCGACATGGCGCAGCTCTCTTCGGCGGCGACGGCGGCATCGCCAAGCGCAAGAGCAAGCCAGCCTGATCGACGCGGTCGCGCGGCTGCGGCCATGGGTGACCTTCAAGGCTTGGGGGTGCGACAAGAGGTGAGCGGCGGCTCACCACCGCGGCGTTACCCCTTGTTGCCAGACCACGATTGGAACCGGTACCAACCCGAATGCCGAGAAGCGGCTCGGCCAGTATGGTTTGCGTCTTGTGTGTGTTCGACCGCGGGCCGGCTTGATGCCCACCGCAACGCCAGCAGGAGGAGCCATGAAGCTCACGCGACGCCATGCTTTGACCGCCCCGTTGATCACCCTTGCCACGGCCGGGCTGGCCTGGGCAATGCCGGCCGCGGCTGCCGAGACGGCAGCCGCGGGCCACAGCAACTTCCTGAAGACCGACGGCCGGCTGATCCGCAACCAGCACGGCAGCGGCGATGCCATCTACCTGCGCGGCGTCAACCTCGGCGGCTGGCAGGTGCACGAACCGTGGATGTCGCCGCTGGCTGGCGTCAACGACGACTACACGATGCGCAAGACGCTGAGCCAGCGCTTCGGTGACTCAGGCCGCGACGCGTTGATCGCTGCCTACCAGGACACCTACCTGCAAGAGAAAGACTTCATCCGCTTGTCCGATCTGGGCATGAGCGCGGTGCGGCTGCCGATCTACTACCTCAACCATATGAATGAGGACGGGAGCTGGAAGCTCGACGCCAACGGCAAGCCCGACCTGCGCCGCATCGAGTGGGTCGTGAAGATGGCGAAGAAGCATCGCCTGTATGTGATCCTCGACCTGCACGGCGCGCCCGGCTCGCAGAACGGCGCCGACCACAGCGGCAAGGTCGGTGGCTCCGGTCAGTTGTGGAACAACGCCACTTACCAGGCACAGACGATGACGTTCTGGCGCACCGTGGCCGAGCGTTTCAAGAACAACTCGACAGTCGCCGGCTACGACCTGCTGAACGAGCCGTCGACGAACTACCCGTCGCCCGCGACGCGCGAAGTGCTCGACATGTACGACCGCATCTACCGCGAGATCCGCTCGGTCGATGCGAACCACGTCATCTTCATGGAAGGCATCTGGGACTGGTCGGCCATCACGCCGCCCAGCGAGTACGGCTGGACCAACGTCTGCTACTCGTTCCACTACTACAACTGGAACAACGACTCGAACTACGAAGCCCAGAAGGCCTACACCGACGCGAAGGTCGCCGACGAGCAGGCGCACGCCTGGTACAACGTGCCGCACCACGTCGGCGAGTTCAACCTGTTCTCTCTGCAGACGAGCTGGGAGTACGCGCTCAATCGCTACAACGAGGCTGGCTGGCACTGGACCAGCTGGACCTACAAGGGCACCAGCATTGGCAACTGGGCGCTCTACAACCACTCGAACGCCGGGGCCAACACGCCCAACGTGGCGACCGACAGCTATGCGACGATCGAGGCCAAGTGGCGCCACTGGGATGTCGAGCAGGACATGGTCGCGAACACGATGCTCAACACCGTGTTCAAGAACGCACTGACCGGCGCCAACAGCCTGATCCGCAACCTGCCATACGAGGGCACCTGGCCGGCGAAGGACAAGCTGCAGGCGCAGAACTTCTACAACCAGAGCGGTGTCGGCTTCGACTCGAACGGCATCGGCTTCTTCGACGCCGGCGACTGGCTGCGCTACACCTCACTCGACTTCGGCAGCAAGGGGCTCGACCGGATCCGGCTGCGGCTGGCGGTGGATGCCGCCTACGCCGGCAAGACCATCGAGGTTCGGTTGGACAGCGTGAGTGGCCCGTTGGTCGGCTCGATCACGGTACCCGACACCGGCGGCTGGACGACCTACCAGACCTTCACCTTCCCGATCCAGTCGACCACCGGCGTGCACAACGTCTACCTGGTCGGCAAGGGCGGCAGCGGCATCGCCAACCTCGACTGGCTGGCGTTTGGGGCCTCCAAGGTCCGGGCGCTGCCCGGCCCGTCCCCCCGAGGGGGATCAAGAAGCTAGGGGCGGCCCGTCGCTTCTTGAGCGCAACGGCTGCGTTTGCATCAGTCGAGCACGGCCGTCGGCGGCTTGATCTCGCGCACGCTGCCGCGCTTGTACAGCAGCCCGTTGCTGCTGACACCGTCGCTGCGGAAGTAGACGCTGATGTTGGGCTTGCCGGTTTCCGAGTCGGCGCGCTGCTTGGCCTTGGTCAACACGGCAGCCGGGTTCACGCCGCTGGCGCAAAGCTTGCCGCCGACACCGAAGTCGGTCCCTCGGTCGACATGCGAATTCAGCAGTTGCCAATGGCCGCCGCCAACGCCGTCGGTCGTGTCGAGGTACAGCTCCTGCCGCACGCTGCCGTCGGGCTGGTCGTAGACCACGTGCTTGTAGCCGATCCAGACGTTCTTCGGCATACCGCCGGACCATTGCGTCTTGTTCAGGATCGCGGTCGACGCGGGGTGGCTGGTTTCCTTCTCGAAATCGATGTGGCCGTCGTAGCGCATGCGGGCATCGATGCCGCGCGTGTCGCACAGGTTCTTGTCTTCGTCGCCGATGGTGCCGTGGTTGGTGCGCGCCATGCCAACCAGGCCGCCCCAGGGCGTGTTGTTGTCGGCCACGCGCATGAAGTACATCGTCATCTCGACGTTGCGCCACTGCGCTTGGCGCGCCGGGTCGTGCACATACATGCGCGGCACCGAGCCCGAGATCTTCAACACGCCGTCACCGCTGGTCTGGTAGCTGGCGCTGCCGTGGTCGGCGTCGAACCACGGGTCTTGCGGGTCGACGCCGCTGAAGCTGCGGGCCACGCCGTTGTCCCAGGTCGAGAGCCAGTTCTTGCCCCCGGTCACGCTCTTGTAGAGCATCTGGATGCCGAAGCGGTCGTTGGCAGCGGTTGCCGGCAGCGCAGTGCCTGCCGCAATCAACACAGCGAAGAGTCGGATGGGTGTCATGGCGCTACGGGAAAGCGTAGATGGCAGACCCTACAGCCTATCTGCACCTGACGTTGAGCCGTCTCCACTTGTGAGGCCCGTTACCAGCCGCGCTGGCTCTACAGCAGGTGAGTTAGGTTTGGATACATCGGTTCGTCAAGAAAGTTCACAGTCCGGGCACCGGCAGCCCGCCATGGCGCTGCCGAGAACAGGGGCGTCCATGGGTGCACGATCGGGCCGAGTTCAAATACGGCGCTGGGTGGGGTTGGGCTTGGCCAGCGCAGCGTTGCTGGCCGCATGCGGGGGGTCGGAGTCGACCGACGAGGCGGCGACCAACGAGGCCGACGCGGCCGCGCGGCAGCAGGCGCAGTCAGCCAGCCGCGAAAAGCGCGTCGACCCGTTCGCAGGGCTGTCGTTCGTCGCGACGGCGGAACAGTCCGACGCGGTGCGGCTCGCGCAGCAGGCCACTTTCGGCCCGAACAGCGCGCTGATCACCGAGATCGAATCGCTCAGTGCCGGCGGCTGGATCTCCAAGCAGATGAAGACCACCGGTTCGGTCTATACGCGCGGCGCCGACGACGCGATCCACAAGAACACCCGGCCCGAGTTCTATTGCAGCCGGCCGGACCAGGTCAACAACGTCTGGTGCTGGCGCGACTACTACTCGGTCGAGCCGGTGACCTGGGATTTCTACCGCAACGCGATCGAGCAGCCCGATCAGTTGCGCCAGCGCGTGGCCCATGCGCTGCAGCAGATCCTCGTCATCAGCAGCAACACGGTCTACGGCACCTACGGCTGGCGCAATTACGAGAACATGCTGCTGGACAACGCGTTCGGCAACTACCGCGAGCTGCTGCGCCGCACGACCCTGTCGCCGCTGATGGGCGAGTTCCTCGACATGGTCAACAACGACAAGGCGCTGCCGAACGAGAACTACGCGCGCGAGCTGCTGCAGCTGTTCTCGATTGGCACCTGCAAGCTGAATGCGGACGGCACGCTGGCCACCGGCAAATGCAAGCCGACCTTCAACAACGAGACGGTGCGCGAGTACGCCTATGCGCTGACCGGTTGGACTTACCCGCCCGGCGGCCAAACCGCCTGGGGCTGCTGGCCGACGGGCGCGAACTGCGCCTACTTCGGTGGTGACATGGTGCCCGCAACGGCGTTTCGCGATGCAGGCAAACGCCACCTGCTGTCCGACGTGTTCGTGACCGCCGACAGCAATTCGACCCAGGCGTTGAGCAAGGTGCTCGACAGCCTGATGCAGCACCCGAACACGCCGCCGTTCGTCGCGAAGAAGCTGATTCAGCACCTGGTCAAGAGCAACCCGTCGGCCAAGTACGTCGGCCGCGTCGCCAGCGCCTTCAAGACCGGCACGTTCCAGGCCGGCGGTCGGACGTTCGGCGAAGGCAAGGTCGGTGACATGGCAGCCACCGTCGCGGCGATCCTGCTCGACACCGAGGCCCGCGGCGACCACTGGGACCAGGACAAGAGCGGCCACCTGCGTGAGCCGATCCTCCACATCACCGGCGCCGTCCGCGCGCTGAACGGCCACACCGACGGCGCCGCGCTGTACTACTGGTGGGCCGAGCTGCTGCGCCAGCCGGTCTTCCGCCCGCCTTCAGTCTTCAGCTTCTACCCGAGCGACTACCCCGTCTCCGGCACCTCGCTGGTCGGGCCCGAGTTCGGTGTCCACAACTCGAACACCGCGCTCGAGCGGCTGAACTTCCTGACCTACCTGCTCGACTGGAACGGCTCGACGCCAGACCCGAACGTGCCCGGTGCGATCGGCACCGGCGTGGACCTGACGGCCTTCCTGCCCGACGCAAAGAACGCCGAGCGGCTGGTCGACGGCCTGTCGATGATGACGCTGGGCCGGCTGCTGCCAGAGGCGCCGCGCGCCAAGGTGCTGAAGGCGGTCAAGTGGTGGTCACCGACGACGGACCCGAACAACTGGCAGGCGCAGCGTGTGAAAGCCGCCGCCTACCTGGTGCTCGGCTCGCCGGACTACCAAGTGCAGCGTTGAACGCGAGGACATGACAATGAACATCCACTCTCGCGAACACCTCATTCGCCTTTCACGCCGCCAATGGCTGCAGCGCGCCGGTGGCACGCTGGCCGGCGCGTTCGGCGCCGCCACACTCGGCCACCTCGCGCTCGGCACGCAGCCAGCCTACGCGGCCGACTACAAGGCACTGGTCTGCATCTTCCTGTACGGCGGCAACGACGGCATGAACGTGATCGTGCCGACAGACACCAGCCACTACCAGCAGTACGCCTCGGTGCGCGGCACGCTCGCGCTGCCCCAGTCCAGCCTGGTGTCGTTGGGCGGATCGAACTTTGGCCTGCACCCTTCGTTGTCCGCGCTGCAGCCGTTCTGGTCCAGCCACCAGCTGGCGCCGGTGTTCAACGTCGGGCCGCTCTACAAGCCGCTCACGAAAGAGCAATACCGCGCTGCGCCGGACGGCAGCGAGCTGGTCCCCGATGCGCTGTTCTCGCATGCCGACCAGCAGATCGAATGGGAGACGGGCACCAGCGACTCGATGACCCGCACCGGCTGGGGCGGCCGTGCGTCGAAGGTGCTGGGCACCGTGAACCCGGTGATCTCGGTCGGCGGTAACGGGCGCTTCGGCGTCGAGGACATGCGGCCCTCGCCGCTGGTGCTGCCCGGCCCGGGTGCTACCTTCGGCGCCTATGGCCTCGGCCCCGACGACACCGACTGGGAGCCGAACCGCCTGCGCCGCCAGGCGATCGACGCGCTGTATGCCGAGCCGCAGCCGCTGGTGCTGGGCCAGGCCTACACCGCGCAGCAGACCAACGCCTTCGAAATGTCAGAGCGGCTGGCCGACATCGTCAAATCGATGCCCGGCGATGCCGACTCCACGCCCGCCATCGACAGCGCCTTCGCGCCGCTGATCGTCGACGGCAAGATCTCCACTTTGATGGGCCAGCAGCTCTACCAGATCGCCAAGCTGGTCCGCTCGAATGCGCAGGTGCAGGGCAACCGGCAGATCTTCTTCGCGCAGCAGGGCGGCTACGACACGCACAGTGGCCAGATCGGTGACAACTCGCTGCTGGGCCTGCATGCGACGCTGCTGAAGGAGCTGGGCGATGCGATGGCGGCGTTCCAACAGGCGCTCGTCAACCTCGGCCTCGCGCCGGCCGTCACGACCTTCACCCAGAGCGACTTCGGCCGCACCTTTGCACCGAACTCCACCGCCGGCACCGACCACGCCTGGGGCAACCACCAGCTCGTGATGGGCGGCTCGGTCAAGGGCGGCGAGACCTACGGCAAGTACCCGCAGCTGGTGCTGGGCGGGCCGGACGACGTGGGCGTCGACTCGTGGGAACTGCAAGGCCGCTGGATCCCGACCAGCAGCGTCGACCAGTTCGCCAGCACGCTGCTTGGTTGGTTCGGCGCCGGTGACGGCCAGCTCGACAAGATCCTGCCGAACCTCGTGCACTTCGGCGCCAAGCGCAGCCTGGGCTTCTTGTAGCGAGAAACGAAGGGCCGCTCCCGAGTTTCTTGCCCCCGAGGGGGGCGGGCTGAGCATGGCTCAGCCCTAGGGGCGAACGATCAGGCTGCCACGGACTTGCTGCGGCGGGCCCCAGCCGGCGGCGTGCTGTCCACGCCGTCGCGCACTGCCTGCAGCGTCTGGCGGATGCCTTCGGCGTAGCTTGTCTTGCGGATCGGCCCGATCAGGCGCTGCAGCGCGCTGTCGTCCATCAAGACCGGCTGCGTTTGCAGGTAGTGCATCTCGACCATCTCGCGCATGAACGGCTTGAACAGGCCCAGCACGCGCAGCATCGTCTTGCCGGCGACGCGGCGCTTGATCTCGCGGCCGGCTTGGCGCCCCATCTCCTTCAGCAGCGCCAGCTGGCTGGTGGCACCGGCACCGGCGAGGTGCCAGACACGCCGGCCGCCGAACGTCGCCGGCGTGTCGATCAGCTTCGCGACGACCGGGCCGACATCGGGCACGAAGACGAATTCGTGCGGCGTGTCGATCGGGCCGACGAGATCGGCGGTGCCGCCGTTCACGGCCGCCGTCGCGGCACCGTGCAGGAAGCTCGCTTCGACGCCAGGGCCGTAGAAATCGGGCAGGCGCAGCACGGCGGCTTCGATCTTGCCTTCAGCGGCGGCTTGCAGCAGCAGATCTTCTTGCGCCTTGCGCATCCGGCCCTTGTAGGTGTGCGGCTCACGCGGGTGGTCTTCGCGCACCGTCGGCGTCTTCGGCAGGCCGTACGGGTAGACCGTGCCGATCAGCAGGATGCGCTTGACGCCGGCAGCGATCGCGCCGTCGATCGTCTTCTTCATCAGCTGCGGGTGCAGCTCGAAGCGCCAGTAGTCGACGCCGACCATGTAGATCAGCGTGTCGATGCCGCTGGCGGCTGCCAGCACCGAGGCGGGCGAATCGGGGTTCCAGGTTTTCACTTCGGCAAGCGGGTCGGCGCCGAACTGGCGCAGCAGGCTGCCTTCGCTGCGGCCGACGACGCGGTACGCGTGGCCCTGCTCGCGCAGCGCGCTGGCAATGCTCTGGCCGATGACGCCGGCGGCGCCGAACAGGGCAATCTTCGGGGCGGTTTGGGGTGCGGTGGTGGACATCGGAGTTTCCTTTCAGCGGTGAATCTCGGGTTGCGATGGAAGGCAGTTTGCGAGTCCAGAAGCAAAAAGAAAATTGCCGAGATACGGCTAGTCGCTATTCATGATTGAATAGCCTGATGGAACCGGACTGGCAGTGGTATCGCTCGTTCCTGGCCGTGCTGGACCAGGGTTCGCTGTCGGCTGCGGCGCGTGCACTGGGGTTGACCCAGCCCACGCTGGGGCGTCACATCGACGCGTTGGAGAGTGCGCTGCAGCTGAAGCTGTTCACCCGCTCGTTCGACGGCTTCGCGCCGACCGACGCGGCGCAGGCGCTGAAGCCCTATGCCATCGGACTGGCCGACACCGCCTCGGCGCTGCTACGCACCGCCAGCGGCCAGCGCGAGGGTGTGCGCGGCACCGTGCGCATCACCGCCAGCGAAGTCGTCAGTGTCGAAGTGCTGCCGCCGATCCTGACAGCACTGCGCCAAGACCACCCCGAGCTGGTGATCGAGTTGGTGCTGTCGAACCAGATGGACGACCTACTGCGGCGCGAAGCCGACATCGCGGTGCGCATGGTCCAGCCGACACAAGGCGCGCTGATCGCCCGCCGCGTCGGCGCCATCGAGCTGGGCATGCACGCCCGGCCCGACTACCTGGCGCGCTGTGGCACGCCGAAGCGTCTCGACGAACTGGCGGGCCACAGCGTGATCGGTTTCGACAAGGAAACGGCACGTCTGCGCCGTATGCAGTCGACCATCGGCAGCTTTGACCGCTCGATGTTCGCGCTGCGCGCCGACAGCGACCTGGCGCAGCTTGCGATGATCCGCGCGGGCTTCGGCCTCGGCGTCTGCCAAGTCGGCTTGGCCCGGCGCGAAGGCCTCACCCGCGTGCTGCCGAAGCCGTTCTCTTTCCCGCTCGACACCTGGGTGGCGATGCACGAGGACCTGCGCGACAGCCCGCGCTGCGCGGTGACGTTCGCCGCGTTGGTGAAAGGGCTGAGTGACTACGTCAGCAGTGCCGCCGCGGCACCCCAGAAGCCCCGGCGGCCACGCGCCATCACTTGAACTGCAGTTCTTGCAGCTCCATGCCGCCGAGCACCTTGCGCAATACCTTGCGCTCACCCGCGGCCGCGTCGAGCTTGTGGGCGTCACTGGCCAGCATGGCTTCCATCTTCTTCTGGAAAGCCAGCTGCTGCGCGTTCGAGAAGTAGTCCTTGTATTCGATGGCGAGGATCAGATCCGGCTCGCCGTGACGCGAGTTGTTGACCGTGAACACATGGTACGAAACGACCATGCCTTCCTTCTTGCCCAACTCGTTGATCTTGCGCCAGTTGCCGGCCAGGTAGTCGACATACTTTTCGAACTGCCCGGGTTCGACCTGGATGTTCGAAAACTGCCAGACGGTGCCGGGGTTGTAGCCCGACTCCTGCGCGGCGGCAGGCCCGGCCATCGTCAGCGTGAGGGCAGCCGTGGCCGCCATGGTTGCCCAATAGGTACTCGCCAGTCTCATGGAAGTGCTCCTCAACTGTTCGGTGCCCAACGCCATGCCGGGCGCCGAGGCGCAGTGTAGGAAGCAAGCCCGGGAAAGCGAAGGCCTTGTGACCAACTGGGCAAAGGCGCTGCCGAACCCGATCTGCGTTCAGACGAGTTCGGCGCGCCCCGCCTCTACAGGTTGTCGCTGAACAAGCTGGCCACGCCGGTCGCGATGGCCAACGGGTCGCCGTAGCGCTCGTCGATGTTGGTGAACACCGCCACCGACCAGCCGCTGTCGAGATAGCGGACGAACTCGGTCGTGAAGCCGGGCATGCCGCCCGAATGCGACACCGCGTGGTGGCCATTGGGCAGGTCGGCCAGGAACCAGCCGAAACCGTAGTCCATGCCCAGGTCGTAGGCGTCCCGAGGCAAGTGGCCCGCCGGGGTCCACATCAGCGCCTGCGAGGCGGGCGACAGCACGGTGCCCTGGGCCAAGGCGGCGTCCCACTTGGCCATGTCCAGCGCTGACAGCTGGATGCCGCTGGCACCCGTGCTCAGGTATTCGCGCACGCCGTCGCTCAATTCGAAGACGGTCCAGCCCTTGTTGTCGATGTCGTAGGGCAGCAGTGTGTCAGCCCAGCTGTTGCTGGCATGGATG
>Ga0307515_10022813_pt1 | contig 11013 bp, 12 predicted proteins | sample 17_EM_MG_FD_194513 | JGI IMG/M metagenome (GOLD analysis project Ga0307515, IMG submission 194513) | Populus trichocarpa ectomycorrhiza microbial communities from riparian zone in the Pacific Northwest, United States - 17_EM | ecosystem: Host-associated > Plants > Roots > Unclassified | place...
AATTCTATTGCGGAGTTGTAATTTCTGTAAATTTATATATGTATATATTTGTATGGACGTTGATAAGTGTTAATGAATATTTAAGAGAAGTTCTTTTTTAGTTCGTTGGATAATGTTGGGGAAAACTAATATTTTTGTAAATTTATTTACTTAAAATAGTTAATTAATACATGTTGTCATCATAATTTTATAGAGGTTCGATAGAAGTCATGGATGATCATTCATGAATGTATCGAGACTCACCCCAAGGATTGCGGAGAATGGATTATTGTAATGGAGTTCAGGGTTCTATTAATTTCATAATATTTATTTCGAGAAATTTTACTGAAGGCAGTATTAGGTGTCCATGCAGTAAGTGTAAAAATAAAAAGTTTCTGCATCCAAATGTTGTAACGATGCATCTGCTAACCAAAAGGTTCATGGAGGATTATCTTTGTTGGTATGCACACGGAGAACGATTTGTTCCTAATGAGAGCATGGTAGAAAGGGTGGTTGGGTCAACTTCTAGTGCTAGCAACGTGCATGAAGTTGTAAATGACAACAATAATCCTTACAGGAATATGGTTATTGATGCAATGAGAATGAATCAAGGTAATGTCAGTCAATGTCCAATCGTAGAAGAAGAACCTAATGCAGATGTAGCAAGGTTTTTTTATCTGTTGAAAGATTCTGACGAACAATTATGGGATGATTGCACGAACCACAGTAAATTATCGGTCGTAGCACAAGTGTTCACCATCAAGTCAGATCATGGGTAGAGTGAGGTCGATTATGACAAAATTATTGAATGGGCGAGAAACATTTTACCTGAAGGGAACAAACTTAAAGAGAACTTTTATGCTGCTAAGTCCATGATGAAACCCCTCGGTTTAGGATACTAGAAAATTGACATGTGGCCTAACTTCTGCATGTTATACTACCTTGAAAATGCTGAGCTAACCGAGTGCATGATATGTTGGCATTCCCGTTACAAACCCCGATCTGGCAGGGAAAGACTCTCGTGGCATATAAAAAACTTAGATACTTTCTAATCACACCTAGATGCAGAGGTTATTCATGTCACCAAGGACTGCTGAGCACATGACATGGCATCAATCACATAATGCGGTTGATGGAGAGATGGTGCATCCTTTTGACGGCGAAGCATGGAAACACTTTAACAGTGTGCATCCTCACTTTTTAACTGAATCAAGGAACGTGAGTCAATTAAATAAATATTTCATGTTACAAAATATCATCCATAATATTACATTATATAAAAAAAATGCTCTACACTTTCATGTTCTGATAATTAGTCAGAATTTTCTTCTTCTTCATCGTCAATTGAATCGTTATCAGCTTCATCACACTCTTCAATGTGGATATCATCATCATCTTCATCGACATTTGCTTGTCTGCTAGAGCTCAAAACAACATTCAACTCCTCTGCGTCAACATCAACAAAACTATCATCGAAAACACGAAAATTTGAATTTTCTTCTCAGTCAATTGAAGGAGCAATTCGATATGGTTCAACCAACTCACTAACTTAAAAGACTTCATCTCGCACACTTGTGTCTTCATTCTCATCCTGAACAACCTCGACACGACCCCTGGGTTTTGTTTTTAAAATGGATAACCAATCAACTCTTGATCGATCCTTTCTAAATAAAGGGGTGTATGTGTAATAAACTTGTTTGCATTGCTTTGCAAAAACAAAGACATCATTTACGTTGCGGAGTCTAGCTTTTGAGTTGATTTCAACGAGACCATAATGAGGATCTACTCTGATTCCTCTATTAATTGTATCATACTAATAACATTTGAATAAAAACACTCTATTCTGCTCGCTGTGATATTGCAATTCGACGACCTCTTTTAATTTACCGTAGTAGTCAACTTCAAACTCACTAGAAGTCGATCGCTTAATACAAACACCGTTGTTGTATGTCTTTCTTCCATGCCCGTATTCATCAGTATGAAACACATATCCATTGACAAAATACCCATTGTAGCTAGGGGTGTTCAAAAAAACCAAAAAACCAATTAAACCGGAAAAAAAATAATCGAAAAAACTGAATCGTGAAAAAAAACCGATTAAAATTTTGAAAAAACTGGTTGGTTCGGTTCGGTTTTGGTTTTTTAAGCCTGGAACTGAAAAAACCAAACCGAACTCGAATCGAAAAAAACTGGAAAAAAACCGAGCCAAATCGGAAAAAAACCGAGCTAAACCAAGCCAAACCGAAAAAACCGAGACAAACCGGAAAAAACCGAGCCAAACCGGTTTGAACCGGTTTTTGTTCTAAAAAATCGAACCGAAACCGGTCGGTTTGAACCGGTTTCGATTCAATTTCGGTTGGGTTACTTTTTTTGATAAAAACCGAACCGAACCGAAAATGAACACCCCTAGTTGTAGCACTTAACTTTTCTTTCGGGCCCCAAACTTAGTGAAGACAATGAAATAACAGTACTCCCTCTCATTTGATAAACCTTGTATATCAAGTACAACAATAATCAATAAACGAGAATTCTGTTATATTGACGTACAGTTACCTTGCAAGAGATAATGAATTTGTGATGGTACTTATATGTGTTCTGAACCACGTAGCAAATTGTTCATCTTGTAATTGAAAGATTTGGGATTCGGTAAGCTGTGAGTTATTGGACAATAAATATCGTCGATATTGCCTACAAGGTTGTTCCAAATTATATGAGTTTATGATATTACAATAAATAAATAGTACATTCTTGACAAAGTTTAAGGAGTACATATACTTACTTAATAAAAGGTCTCAACTCATCACAATTAAATATAACATAATTATGTGCTTGTCTGAACTCTATTTCAGACAAATATCTTCCCCTTATGACATTTTTAGGTGTGGGCTGTCCAGGATTGAAGAATATTGACAAGTTTCCACTTGAAGGCACTTCACTACCATCATCATGCTATGGAACGCGTTTGATTCTCGTTCTCAAATGAGGTTCGAAATAGTACGAGATAAATGTTGAGATCTCCTCAACAATATAGGCCTCGCATATCGAAGCCTTAACATGCGCCTTGTTCATAACCTTTTTCTTAAGATTGAACAAGTAACTGCATTGAATTAAACAAAAATTTTCATTGAAGGAAAACAATGAAAAACTTTTAATTATGAATTACATTGCAATTATAATATCTAACCTCTCAAATGGATACATCCATCTATACTGTACAGGTCCTCCAACTTTTGCCTCATACGGTAAATGTATAGGTAGATGCTCCATCGAGTCAAAAAATGATGGAGGGAATATCATCTCAAGTTTGTATATTGTCTCGACGATATTTGTTTCAAGCCTTTCAATATGATCAACTTTCAACTTGCTAGAGCATATATCTCTAAAAAAATGACTGATCTCCGTGAGTGCATCCCATATCCCCTTTGACAACAAATCACAAAAAGCTAATGGAATGAGTGTTTGCATAAACACGTGGCAGTCATGACTCTTCATTCTATATAATCTGCATTCCTCCATATTAACCAGCCTTGATATGTTCGAGGCATGTCTATCGGGAAAACGCAGACTCTTAAGCCATTTGTAGACTAGTAGTTGTGCATTTTTCCCTAACACGAAGCTTGCTCTGGGTTTTGCGACCCGTGACCCATCAAAAACCAACTCCATATTTTTACGGTGACAGAACAATGCTAAATCCAATCTAGCCTTGATGTTGTCCTTTGTCTTCCCCTTCACATCCATGACGGTGTTGAAAATGTTCTCAAACAAGTTTTTTTCTATGTGCATGACGTCAAGATTATGGCGGGGGAGATTGTTCTTCCAATAAGAAAGGTCCAAAAAAATACTTTGCTCTACCCAATTGTGGGTCAAACCAAAACCAGGAAACTTTTGCTTACCTGATTGGAAACCAAACACAATGTCATCGTACTCTAATACAACATCATGCAATTCTTCACTAGAAAGACACGAGGGTGCAACATCCTTTTAAACTTTGCTAACAAAGAAATCCTTTTTGTTCATTTTGTACCTGTGATTCGTTGGCAAGAAACAACGATGGTAGTAAAAAGAAGAAGCTTTACCTCCGTTTGTTAGCGTGAATGTCTTATTGTTTTTCATGCAATATGGACATGCTAGTTTGTCATGCGTGGTCCAACCAGAAACTATTCTATAAGCTGGAAAATCATTAATAGTCCACATCAAAGTCGCCCTCATAACAAAATTCTATTTCCTCGATATATCATAAGTCAAAGCTCCGGAGGACCACAACTACGTCAACTCATCAATCAACGGTCCAAAACAAACATCTATATTCCAACCCGGATTGCTCGGACCTGGTATGACCATAGATAAAAACATGAACTCCACCCTCATACACATACTCGGTAACAAGTTATAATCCTCCAGTATAGCCGACCAACAAGAATAAGAAGCAGCAAATGACCCGAAACATCCTTACGGACTCACCGACAGACTATACACATTCCAAGACGCATGCATTAATGGCTATCTGACTCCTCTGACAGCTTGTTTATACTGGCAGACTGCGAAAATTCTTGAGGGTAATTTAAAAATTTTAGTGCGAAATTCAAACTTTACCGACAGAATTTTTATACGTTACCAACGGAAAAATGCAAAATAATATTATTTAAATTTTTTGTCGGTGAACTTGTAGGTAAAATTGTAGTATAAAACCAACCTCTCCCCCCTCCAGTTCATTTCTTCTTCGTTTCTCATTTCTTCTTCTCCATTTGCTTCTTGTTTTTTTCAACGAATCACTGATAATTTTTGTTGTTTTCATTGTAATCTTCAACATATTTAAAGGTATGTATTCTCCTTTCTTCATCTTTGTATTTTTTTTATTTTTTCTTTATTTTAGTTATTGTTATTTTTTGTTGTGTTTGTTGTTTTTATGTAGATAAAGTCTTGAAATTAACACACTATTAAGGTAAACATTTTTTATTCCTAAAGTTTATAGTTTTTTTTATTTGTTCAATCTATTTTGTTGTTTATATTGCCATAATAATTGAAAATTTTGATGAATGTTAATTGTTATTATTGAATTTACCTTGGAAATGGTAATTGAAAATAAAGAATTAAATTTAATTATTTTTATCTCATTTTTATTCTATTATTGCTTGTTATGTTTTTGATTATTTACATTAATTTGAATTGATATTTATGAATTTCTATAGATGTTAGTTGAAAATATATAGATGTTAAATTTCTATACATGTTAGGTTATATATAAGATTTTTCAATGGAGTTAGTTGGTTTGTGGCTATTGTCAATATTTGCAGGTTTGAAAACTTTGGGTAGTCTCCAGTATAGAGGAGGTGTTGATGAATTTTTTCTTAATAATCAAATTTAATTATGTAATTATTCGTATAAAATTATATAGATGTGTAGAATGAAATCAATAGCTCATCGTCAGTATACGATTGCAACTAGTTCTTCTAGCAGCGAGGATGACTTATCCTTAGGTGCCGGTTAAGAAGAGGTACCTGCGTCCACTTGTGATTGTGCCTCTTCCAGTGCAGTTTCACAGCGCAGAGACGGTGTGCCTTCACAACACCCGCAAGTACCAGGCACATTGGAAGGACGACATTTCAATGTAAGTTTGTTTCGGTTTTAGTTTTTTTTTTATACTTATAACATACTTTATGAACAACTAATAAATATTTTATTAATTTAATTTATTTTCTAGTTCACAAACATTGAGGTCGTCCGAGTAATAACATCGGCGTTTAAATCGTCGATAGAGATTCTATTATTTCAATGGAGTCAGATTTCCAAACATCCTGAGGGGAGACCTAGTATCGATGCATGGTTTCGAAGATTTCAGGTAGGTGTAACTTCTAATTGCAACTTATTTTTAATAAATTATTTTTATAATTTTATATCTTGTACTATTTTTATTTTAAATAAATTATTTATACACAACACAAATTTGAGTTGGATAGCGCGCACGACAATACAATGTTGTGAGGAGGCTGTGAGAGAATCACACGACAACTAGGTAACATTGAAAACAATACAATTTTTTGTTTTATAATTTTTTGTTTTAAAATCTAATTTGTTACTATGGAAGTAGGTTGCGTGATTTCTGGTATGACACAAAAAAACAAAAAAATACACGAGAGATAACGATCTAGAAGGCTGGAATGACGTGGCGGTTTGGAGGGATTTCAAACCGCCATTCATCTCGGGGGATATATGGCTGTAATATATTGAGTACGTGACGTCTGAGCAGTTCGCACGACGCTCACAGTCCGGTGCTGACAACCGGAATCGACAAAGTCATGGTTAGGTTACCACCCACACCGGCGGTTCCGTTCCATTCAGTGCACATGTGAAGCGGATGGTAAGATTAATTTAAATGAAATATATCGTTAATTAATTTGTTGTTGCTTATAAATATATTTAACTTGTAATTTTTTTTCCTACAGGCCACGTCTCTTGGACGTGAGCCGAGCCCAATGAAGTTGTTTGTAGAGATGCACGTGCGGAGTCAAGATCGCCAAAAAGGGGTGCAACAGTTCGTGGAAAACAGTGCTCAACACTTCGTGGTATGTTCGTTCAATCATTTTATTTCGTAAGTTATTATTTTTTTGAATTGAATATGATGATTTCTTTTTTAATTTTCAGGAGACCTATAATAGCCGGTTGAGAGAGAGATATGGGGACAATCTTTCGACCCATCCAGATTTCAATCCGGATTTGTGGATGGAGGTAGGATCGTCTGGTGGACCCGATAAAAATCAAGTGTACGGACTCTCCAACACTATGACCGAGAACTTGCGAGCGACTTGTAGTGTCTCAACCGTTGGAAGCTCCCAATCAGTATCGAGCACCAAGTCTGAGGAGTTCATGGCCTCGAAACAACAATACGAGCGACTCTCGACGGATTATGAACAATGTCGTCAAATGGTCATGAGATCAAAGACGGGTGATGATACATGTGCGCCATCTTTTTGGTCGTTTGGTCACTGGAACAACCAGCCTCCTCCTCCTCCTCCGCCAGCTCCGTCATTATTCTGGTTTAATTGTTTTAAGGAAACACATTAAATTTGTAAAGAATATTTGGATGAATATTTTTTAACATTTGTTTTTATATTTTTAATGTTTAATACAATTTATTTGATTAATTAGTTTTTTTACTATTAATCTATATCATTTTATAGTATTTATAATAAATATATTTTTTTAAAATATTTTTAAATTAATACCGACGAAGTTACAGACGGACAACGATCGTCGGTATTTCACAGAGAGTTGCAAAATATTTACTGCCCATGCCACACTCACTGATGTCAACACCGATGGTCTTTGTCTGTTGGCATTTCATAGAGAGTTAAAAAAATATTTACTACCTATGCCACACTCACCGATGTCAACACCGATGGTCTTTGTCTATCGGCATTTCATAGAGAGTTAAAAAATATTTACTGCCCATGCCACACTCACCGACGGTCTTTGTCCGTCAGCATTTCACAAAGAGTTGCAAAATATTTACTGCCTATGCCACAATCACCGAAGAACAGTCCGTCGGTGATTTACCGGTGAAAATACAGACGAAATTAGTCTGTCGGTATATTTCAAGCGAGATTTTTTTAGCGCACTTTTTTCGTCTGTAAGACCGTCGATATTTTTTTTTTACTGACAGAAGTAGCGACAAAAATGAAAATTACCGATGATCAATATTTCGACATACGTTTTCCATCGGTAACAGTGTTGGTAAAATTTATACCGACGGATAATGTGTCTTACGCTGGCGGAAATAATCCGTCGGTAAAACTGTTGAATGTTGTAGTGAAAACCCGTGACCTCGGTCATGAGACTAGGACTAACGTCATAAAGGCAAACTTGAGAAATTCACAAAGCCAAATTCCCTATAAATTAAACGATGAGGGACAAAACTGAAAAAATATTTCAATAAAAAATGATCCAAAATAAAACAAATAGGAATCAAAAGAATCAGAACCAAATTTGAAATAAAAATAAATTGAAACCAAATGATGTGGATAAAATTGAAAAAAAAACTCAATTAAAAAAACAATAAAAAATAACAATCAAAAGAATGAGGATCAAATCTGACATAAAAATTAAATAAAACCAAATATCGAGAGACAAAATTGAAAAACAAAGTAAATAAGAAAAGATTCAAATTAAGACAAATAACAATCAAATTTGATGAAAAAGCAAAATGACATGACACTTTTTAATTTTGGCAGCCAACATAAATCCTGAGGAAAAGAGGGAGGGGAAAAAAGGGGGTCATCAGAGGCCTATTGCAATGCCTCCGTTGACACGTGTTGGGCCACTAGAATAAGTGCAACAAGTTATGTCGAACACTTCTGCAGAAGCCTGTGTTTAGTAGTTAGGTGACGCTTTACACGTTGCTTGAATATGGAGGTAGTCATCCACACATTGTCGTGTGTGTTGTAAGCACCAGTCTATTTACCCTGTCTGTTTAATCCAGTCCCTATATTTGCTTTAGTTTTAAATTTGGCGTCTTAACACTTAATTGTTCTAAATTAGCCGAATTTTATTTTATTTTACAAAATTAAACATAAAATGAGCACTGAAAAGTTTTCTTGATATTGCAAGATCCTCGTATCAAGGCAATTAAACCAAACCAAACCACCAAATCAAATCCTAAATAAAATCAATATGAAGGGATTAAATTGAAAAAAAAGTTAAGGCACTAAAATTAAGAGAGGGACATGAACTTTTTTCTTCACTCTGTAAATCAGATCATGATGTTGGCATAAAAAAGAGATTGAACATTTCTTTAAGATTCAATTTTGATATATAAAGTTCTAATTATTTATAAATTAATAAAACTAAATTTTATTTCACCAAATTAAGAATTAATGAGCTATGGAATTGTAAAAGCATACATGTCTATTGTCTGGCAATGATAACACATAAAAGTTCTCCTCGTGCCGAAAGAGTTTCCGTTGCCGGGACTTGAACCCGGGTCTCTCGGGTGAGAGCCGAGTATCCTAACCAACTAGACTACAACGGAATGATGAGGAAACGGGGTACGTTAAACATAAAATACAATGATTAAATCTAGAAACGACGTCGAGTTATAATCACGCCCGCGTGCTCTTATGGCCGCCTCATCATATTGCGCCGAGTGCTTGCTTCGTTTGCTTAAGAATCACTGTCTGCCCTTATCGTTTCCCCCGCTTTGTTTTCGTAGCTTTCAATTTCATGGCGAAGAAGTCCACAAACGGTATTCATTCCATCATCTCTTCTCACTCTCAAGAATTTATAAAGATTTTTTTTATCTCATTTTCACCCTCTCAACTCAACAACAAACAGATAGATAGAAACATTCAATTCCATTCCTAACTCCGTATGAACAAATGATTGATTTGCAGAGCATATTTTAGAGCAGCTGAAACATGGGTTTGCCCATTTTGAGCTCGTCTCTTCCCCACTTCCTTCAATTTCCACCTCCAAACCTCACTCATTTCCTCCGCCTTTCTTCTCTACCAGCACCCATCGCTTCTTCGCTAGAATCGGGCCTTCACTGTAAGAAGACTTCTTCTTTCTTTCTTTTTATTGCATTTATAGACCTTGAAGACTAAACCCTTTTTTTTTGAGGAAGGGGTTCACATTCGATGAAAAAAGTAGAGCATTATTCAGTTCAGAAAGTTACCGGAGATGGGCGCTGTCTTTTTCGTTCTCTGGTACTAACTGATGAGGTGACACAACATTGCTTCTCTTTTTTTAGCCTTTAAACTAATTCGGTCTGGTGGAAATCAGGTCAAAGGAATGGCTTTCAACAAGGGCATCTCTCTTAATCCACGAGAAGAGAGAAATAATGCAGGTATAGTTGATGTAATATTTTATTTTCTTGATCTCAAAAGTATCAACAGGATAAGGAAGAGCTGTGAATTTGTTTTTCTTTCTGGCAAGCTATCTTGCTTTGGTTTTATTATGGGATTCTCTTATCTTGTGTTTTATTGTAGATATTGATAAGATTATACTGCTTTAAATAGTGGCAGAAGCTTATATTTTCTTGCTATAAAAACTGCAGATGAACTACGAATGGCTGTGAAAGAGGTTATATGTGATAGTAAAGAAGAACGCAAACAGTACGAAGAAGCAGTTATTGCAATCACGGTTGATGAGTCTTTGAAACGGTGAGTGTTGAAGCAGTACAGTTATCATTGATTTTCTGATGGATGCTTTAGCATACTTTTGTGAATGGGATTTCATTGTACATCTGTTAATGTCTTTCTATAGTTACTGCCAACGCATTCAGCGACCTGATTTTTGGGGAGGCGAGTCAGAGCTACTGGTTAGTGATCCTTTTGATGCATTCTTTTATGCCTACATTTTCATGGTACCACTTGTTTTGTTGGTGATTGTGTTTATAATTGTTCAGAGATCTGCTCATGAACTTGCAGGGTTAATATGTATTTTTAGTGACATGGCTCTGTCGAGTGTGTTGTTTTAGTTTCCATTGCGATGGAGATTGAGTTGTTTTCATAGAATTCCTAAGGATATCTATTTGGAGCATCAAATAGTGCCTTTACATCAGTAAAATTACTGATTACCATCCGTGTCATGGAATGAACTTGAGAAATTGATATGTTGCTACTAGAATCTAGATGATGCCAAATTTATGAATTGTAATGGATATGTTTGAGTGTTTGTTTTTCTTTTTATGAGTGTTTGCTTTTCTTTTTATTAAATTAAGATGAACACATGCCTACCCTCTTTTTTTTACTACATTTCCATTTCATTTTGGGTGAGAGGCAGAAAAGGACTGTCATTTCAAGCTTCAGTTAGCAGCTTTAGAAATTAGAATACTGTGCTCTGGGTGAAGTATCATGTGTGACTGATTTTGCTCTGGGTGTTGTTTGTATGAGTTTCCTGCCTTTACCTGTGTGATTGTTTATATGTAATTTTTGCTGATATTTGACTAACCAACGATCATCACTGCTGAATTAGGTGCTGTCAAGATTGTGTAATCAGCCAATCATTGTTTACATACCAGAGCATGAGGTAAGTTTTTTC
>Ga0307515_10022814_pt1 | contig 11013 bp, 2 predicted proteins | sample 17_EM_MG_FD_194513 | JGI IMG/M metagenome (GOLD analysis project Ga0307515, IMG submission 194513) | Populus trichocarpa ectomycorrhiza microbial communities from riparian zone in the Pacific Northwest, United States - 17_EM | ecosystem: Host-associated > Plants > Roots > Unclassified | place...
GATATAACCTAGACCCTACTTAGTACCCTACTTAGTACCCTACATAGAACTTTATAGGTAGCCCCTATAAGCTTTAGGAGTTTTATAGCTATTATCCTAATAAACCCGGACCGCTAAAGTACCTAAATAAGTAGATAGAATGCTAGCATAACGAAGATAATAAGCTACTAGAAGAACATAAGGACAAAAACGCCCTAGAAATTTCTTAGTTATATAAGGTGCTAAGATATCCAGGAACTTTAACCGGCGGTCAAAGTTATCTAATTGGTTAGATTCTCTTACTAAAACTTTTAGCGGCAAAGCCTAAGGGCAGGCTTTTTTGGAGGGGGGGTAATGTTACAGCACTAGCAGAACTTGGCAGAACTACGCACCGGCAAGTTGCCACAGATTGCCGCATATTGCGGTCACGTGACGCGAAGATCGTATATAGCTTTAAGCGGCGCTCCCCTTCTTCTCCTTTCCTTTCTTTAGCTTTAGATTCTTGTTTATAGACAATCCAATCGTATAGGCTTGCGCGACCCTTTTGCCGTACTTATATCTCAATTGACTAAGTCGTTAACAGATTAAATAATTAAGTTTATTTAAGCCTTTTTAAGAGAGCGTATTATAAAAATTATAATTAAGGGCTATAAAAGCGAATTAATACTAATATTTATAGGTATCTTATAGGGATTACTCCTATTACTAATCCTACTCCTTTTCTTTATATTTAAACTACTAAAGATATATAATAATAGCTAGGATATAATAGTCTAAAGATTTATAAATAATATAAATCTAATTATATAGGAAAATATAGTAGTAGAAAACCATATTAGGCTAAACTAGGCATATAATAGATATATTATATAGGTAAAATAATACAGCGCTAAATTCGTATTAGATAAATATTAGCTTATTTATTATATAAGGAAAAGGAGGGTAAGTAGTAACCTAGCCTTAATAGTAAATATCTAAGGCTATAAAGTAAAACTAGAAGCTACCCTTAAGGTCTTAGGGGTTTAGATAAGCTTTAGGTTAAACTAGAATAGGTATATTATATGGACTACTTATAGGGAAGTAGTAGTATTTTTAGCAGTATTATAAATTACTACCTTAATATAGGGACCCTCTTTTAAATATATACGTCTACTATATATAGTAGTAATAAGGCCAATAATACTATATAGCTCCTAGATCTAGGGCCTAGGACTAGGTAATAAGGTACTAATAAAAATCTCTTTAACGCCACTAGCTAAGCTATAAAACTAGAACTATAGGGGCCTTAGAAGAATACTACGCGCTATACTAGAATATAAAGCAGTAGTTCTACTACTAGACTTATATATTAACTTAACTATTATATAGAGAGCAGTTATAGTATAAGGCTACCTAGTAGAAGAAAATATATATAAGAAACAAGATATATATTAAAAGCGATAGCCTCTTAAAGGGGCGATATACCTAAATATACTAGCTAGGAAGCCCTCTACCTATAAGTAGTAAAGAGAGAAAAGGAAATATAGGAACTATTAGCTTACTAGGCGGAGACCTAGCGCTATATTAGTAGAGCGCTATAACAGTAATAGAGAATAGGAGGTTACTAATATAGGTAGAGATTTACTATACTAATTACAAGATAGGCAGATCTTAAATAGAAGTAATAATAGGAGGTAATAAAAATATAAAACGTAGCTATATAGAATACCCTATAGTTAATACTAACTCTCTTCCTATATAAAGGACTAATAAAGGTAAAATCTATAGCCGCCTCTCTACTATAAATAAAGGTCTTAGGTCTAAATATATAGCTAGCATCTATATTTTAAATATCTTGCCTTAATATATATACGGGTGGCCTATTTAGTTAGTATACTATATACTACTATTTTATAGCTACCGCTTAGTAAGGAACTAGCTACTTACTAGCATAGGTATAAATAATATTACTTAGATACTCTCTATAAGTAGCGGCTTATAGGTAGTAGTATAATAGCTTATAGGTAAAGAAATTCTCTAGTAGTTTTAAATAGTGTATAGGGTCTAATAGGAGGATACTAAATAATACGCCCTATTTTAGCCCCTTAAGGACTAAATACCCCCGCCTAGCTATAGGCGGCTTACTAGCGAATTACTAAACCTTCTTACTACCCCCTTTAGATCTTCTAATATACCTAGGGAGTATAGTATATAAGGTAGACTAGAAGATATAAAGATATACTAGCTAGGCGAAGATGGAACGAGTAGGACTAGCTAAAAGGAAATACTTAAGGTTTTCCCCTTATAGGGCTTTTTCCTATATAGACCTAAAAAGGGACCGAATTGGGTAATAAATAGAATTAATAATAGTAATTATATAGGTGGTTATATAGCTAATTATAGAACCTTCCTAGTATATTAGTGCTGTGTATTAGTAGAGCTTTAAAGCTCTATATAAGGTTTTGAGCAGAGCTTCGAGCAGAGCCTTGTGCAGAGGGCCTCGTGCAGAGCTTCGTGCAGAGCTTCGACTAGAGCTTCGACCAGAGCTTCGACCAGAGCTTCGACCAGAGCTTCGACCAGAGCTTCGACCAGAGCTTCGACCAGAGCTTCGACCAGAGCTTCGACCAGAGCTTCAAGCAGACCCTCGACCAAAGCTTCGACCAGACCCTCGACCAGACCTTCGACCGGAGCTTCGACCAGACCCTCGACCAGAGCTTCAACCGGAGCTTCGACCAGAGCTTCAAGCAGACCCTCGACCAGACCTTCGACCAGACCTTCGACCCTCGAGCAGAGCTTCAACCAGAGCTTCGACCAGAGCTTCAAGCAGACCCTCGACCAGACCTTCGGCCAGACCCTCGACCAGACCCTCGACCAGAGCTTCAATCAGACCTTCGACCAGACCCTCGACCAGAGCTTCAGGCAGAGCCTCGTGCAGAGCTTTATATAGAACTTTGTATAGGCGTTCGTGCAGGCGTTCGTGCAGGCGTTCGTGCAGGCGTTCGTGCAGGCTTTTGTGTAGGCGTTTGTGCAGGCAGCGGAGGATCAATAGAGCAGGTAATAAGGCCCAGAGTTAGTCTAGATACAATACATTAGCTATTTAGGTGTTTATCTACTATAAATATTAATAATTAGTGGCTTAAGCTGAATGTTTACTGTTTTGGTGTTAATTTGGTGGCAATATTTTAGGCGAAACGTAGCGGTAACCACCAGACCGTTTGTAATAATTTTGACAGCGTTAGAATCGCCCTGCAAAGCTCTAGAACGTAACGTTGGCCGATTATTTATAAAGGCGTTAGTTCGTTGTTGATTAATGGCCAAAAAATTAGTATAGCGCGCGAGTTTGTATAAGAATTACATATAAATCGGCGCGAGGGACTAATAACTTTCCGAACCGTGTACCAGACGACAATAACATAAGATGATTAATCTGTTATATAAGCAGCTTATAATTGGTTGATCGTCTAGGACCGAGATAATACTAGACGACAACAATATAAGATGATTAATCTGTTATGTAAGCAGCTTATGATTGGTTAATCGTCTAGGACCGAGATAAGTTTTATTAGTCAACTGGCACTATCTGTTATCCGGCAGCCCCACCAAAATCTGCGCGCCTCAACGCGTTTAATTAACCATGCAGTCAACATTACCACCTCAATTACCCTTAAAAGAAGGTAGACTACTTCTAGCTACTGCAGCTATTTAAAATAATTTAAAATTACGCGTCTAGAGGGTTGCTAGCCTATATAACACTCCTCGTTCTACCCTCTAAGGTCGCCTTGCTGGTGCCCTACTATAGGCTACGTCTAACGCTAAGAAACGAAAGCTACTTTCTACTAAGGAGCAGGCCCTTATTTAGTGGATCTTAGACCTTAATTAACGAGGCTTTCTACCGTAGGTTATTGACGTACAACGGATGGCAGATATTTTACTGGCAGCGCGCGGCTAGATCCTACTACCTTAACCTATTAGCAAATGCTAGGTGTATCGCTTTATTAAGAGCCAGCTAGGGCTTTAGATAAAGTGGAATAGGAAATTCTACTTATAGCGTGCGTTATATAAAGATCCAGTTATAATTAACGCGTGGTTCCATCGTGTTAAGTAAACGTATTAGGTATACGGGATACTTAACGATGATACCTATAACTTTAATAAGACTAGGTTTATAATGGGTATCGCAGCTATATCTAAAGTAGTTACAAGCTTAGATATAATGGGTTAAGCAATAACCGTATAGCTAGGCAATTATAACTAGGTGACGACTATTAAAGGTATTAACGCGTTAGGCTGGTTAATTCCACTATTTATAATCTTCGCTAGTAAGGTCTACTAAGCTAGCTAGTATCGCGATCTCCCTTTTAACTGGACACTTGCTGTAAGTAATAATAGCTAAATAACTAACCAGCTTAGTATTAAGTGGATTAAGCACTTTAATAGATATATATTATCTTATATAAAGGGAGTCTACCAACTCCTAATTCTTAACGGTTATAGCAGCCACGCTATGCCTAAGTTTAACTAGTTCTGTACAGTAAACAGAATTATTAGCCTCTATATGCCTACTTATACGTTATATCTACTATAGCCTCTTAATATTAGCTGCTACTCGCCTTTAAAGGCCGTGCATAGCTATAAGATTTAAGAGCTCGCCCGCCTTTTAATCCTCCATATTAATAAGGATAAATTCCTATCTATATATATACGGATTAGGAATATAGTCTTTATAGAGCAGAATATTAGAGCTAGCTTTTTGTGACAGAACTTATCCCACCTAATCCTTAGCGTGTTCTATTATTACTTACTATTATTAGGACTTCGTTTTTACTAGGGATACTAGCTAGCCACAAGGCAGTAGTATAGATAGTAGAAACGCCGCGTATAATTGCTTAGCTTAACTAGCAGTATTAACTTATATAAGACCTCCTCTAGCGCTAGTTCTAGAGTTTTACTAGTTAAGCTATCAGTTAGCTAGTTAAGGGATATTAACTTATAATACATTTAGTAGTAATTCTTACTAAGGAGAATACAAAGCTTTATATAGCTAATTAACGCCAATAATATAAGAAATAGCAGCGTAGATAGTATATAGCCACTAAAGGTGTTCTGTAGTCTTAATAAGATTAACTGCTTACTAAAGAGGCTAATAGGGTAAAATAGGAGGCACTACTAATATATAGTAACTGTTATATTTAAGGTTATAATAGGACTTAATATGCACGTAGATAGAGAAGTTTATATATATATATATATATTTATTACACATTTTACTATATTATAGTAGAGTAATTATATATAGAGGCGTATAGATTTTAGTAGGGCTGCTAGATAACTAATAGTGCTAGTTAACTAATAAAATACGTTACCTTAAAAGCTTATTACCTTAGCAAGCTTAGACTATAAAATTAATTAGCGGATATTACTAACCTTTTTTATTAAAAAGTTAATTCTATAGTATGAGAGGCCCGGCTAATTATCAGTTAGCCAAAAAATTACGTATTTAGCCAGCCACCTAGGTTAGATTTAAGGATCTCTATAGCGCTACCAGCGCTAAGCCGTAGAGAGACGCGTATTAAAGGCCGCCTGCTAATTAAGCCGCTGATTAACGCCGACCGTAGGGTAATTAGGGCCATTAGGGCCCCAAGTATATATAAAAAAAGTCCTCCCTATCTAATCCTCAATCGCGATAGCACGTCTACTATTATACCTACTATATAAGATGGCGCTGACCAACCGCGTAGAGATTAATATCGCTAATAATACCGAATTACATGCTAACGTATAGCATATCCTCGCCCTTACGCATGCTATAAGGCCTAAGAACACGTCTTTAATATATAATCTAAAGCAGAAGGAGTTTAAGGTAATACCCCCCCTTCCTAAAAGTATCGCGGCCTGTAGCTAACGCATTATCTAGCTCTAAGCTTTCTATAAACAGAAGCAGTACTATAATAGTAATACCATTATAGAGGATAAGCTACTTCTTTTTCTTATTAAAGAGGTTATAAGCTAGCCCTTAAAAGGGAAGAGCCGTAAAGCCGATATTAACATACCCTAAGAGGAGACGCGGCTCTTGTAGCGGTTAGTTTATAGCTATATTACTACTCTAATAGATCTTTATTAGATGCAAAAAGCTATAAAAATAAATAGCCACCTATCTCTACAAGAGGATAGCATTAGGGAGTACCAAAAGACGCTATAGTAGAGGGACGCGTAGCGTAAAAAAGAGCAGTTCGATGATAAAGGTAAAGATACCCTCCTTAACGGCTATACTAAGGACGAGTTTTAAAGTGTCTGCTATAAGCTCTAGGCTAGGGGCGCCGCCTTATCCCCAGAGTACTACTTCCGCATACTTATTAATATCCTACTAGGCTATTATATACTTACCTATAGCGGCAATAAACACTCCGCTAAGATCCTAGACCCATTTACCTTTAAGTTTAAGGGTAAAGGCCCTACGCGCTATATACCCTTAATATTTACTATACGCGCAGGTAAGTAAAACCAGTATAGCCGCCTTAAAACTATTAGAGCCCTATAGAATAGAAAGCTACTTATTTATATGCTTAGCGGGCTAGCTTTCTATCTCCTATACCGCTGGAATCTTAGTATAAAGCCGTTTCCGGACTTTAGTAGGCGCTTAGTATAGTATAATATACACCTAATTAAGAGCGGTAGGGACCGCGAGGCGGCCCTCTTATATAACTTATAGCGAGATTAGGTTACAAAGGCCTTCTAATATATTAGCGTCTTCTTAAAAAAGAAGACGTATATTAGGCAGAGCGCTAGCGCTAAGACGGCGAAGCTAAAGGGGGTTAACGAGGACTAGATTTAGCGCGCTAGGAGGTAAAACTAAGAGTAGATAGTAGGCTGTTACTTAAACTTTCTCCTATAAGAGTTTATAAGGTTAATAGTAAGACACCCCTTATAAATAGGCTGCTTCGAAATCCGCTATATAGGTATTACGCCGCCTAACGTACTACTATTAATAATATGGCCCAAACTGGACAAATAGAAGGGCTGTTTTAGCCTATAGCTATACTAGATTAATAACCTTACTACTATAGGGGTTATAAACCTTCTTTTTTACCTCTATAAGGTTATTCTATAGGACTTAGTAGCCCTCTATAAGATATTCCTAAGCCATCTAATATAGAGCCACCCTGTTTTTTAGTATAAGGCGTATAAGGCCTTTATATAGGATCTAGAGCCCTACTTATAGGAAGAGAAGGGGAGCCTAAATTAGCTGTCAATTCTTTACTAGGCTATACTACTCCTTACTAATTAACTAAAGGCTCTATATACTAAATATAAGCAAATAGCTAGTAAGGCTAAGGGCTTATTAGACTATTTAGATAAGTCCTAGTAGGCCTAGTCTTTATAGCTTTAATTACTAACATTTAGAGGCCTTATATTTTAACTAGAAGTCCCTTTTATTACGGATAGCTTAAGTACAATATTACGACTACTAGGAGAGGAGTTAAAAGCAGCTAGTTAGTTAATATAAGCATGGTCCAGGATAGAGCCTATTAAGCCATGTAATGAGGACTAGTAACTATAAGGTGAGGATGTAGATAGGGAGTCTAATGATAGAACAATAGGGTATATTGTATAGTAGACGAATCCTTAAGGGAGAAGGAGGAGTCTGAGGTGCGAGGTAAGGGGTTTCTATAGGCATATGCAGCGCACGTACCTCATAGGCAAGTCGCCTGCGGGTCGCCTGCACCTCGCAGCTATATAGCTATCTACTTAGGTTTCACCTGACAATGCCCCCCCCTTTAAAAAGGGTCGTCCCCGATCCTTCATATACTCAGGCCTTGATAAAACCCTATAAAAACCTTCAGAAGGAAAAAATTGGAAGGGAAAGAGCGTCCTGATTTTGCGTATAGAGAGATAGGTAGTACGCTTACGCGGCGTAAAGATATTAAGGAACTTTAACCGCCGGTTAAAGTTGTCTAATTAGTTAGATTTGGCTTACTAAGACTTCCCTGCATTTTACCGAGCTAATAGCGATTTTATATACCCGGTATAGAAAATTTTAATTAGTCTATTTAACAGGTAGAGCTAGTAGCTTAATACTGTTGCCCGAATTTGGTAGATAAGAAATATTCTAAAAGCTCGCTTGTGTAGGCAGGTCGCTAATACCTCGCGGGTAGGTTGTAGGTTACTCGCATGCAGCCAGATTTAGGACAGTAAGGCTATATGCCCATTAAACCCGCCGCCGCCCCTTGCTTTAGCCTTGCGCTATACCGGTGTAGCGCCGTGTATACTTCGCGGGTAGGTTATAGGTTACTTGCATGCAGCCAGATTAGGACGGTAGGGCTATCCCTTCGTGTGGCAAAATGCAATTTTTGATTGGGGCGTATTTAGCGTCCTGCTTCAGCTAGCACACCTCGGTTAGGCCAGTTGGTGGCGTTTTAGTGGACCCCACCACCAAAAACACGAAAATCAACCTAATGGAAGAATGCATTGAAAGGCCACCATAAAAAGATTATTAAATATATATTTTTAAGGAAGTTGAGCAGAAAGCTGTGATATATAACGTTATGGTCGTATATTCCTACCCTTCCTCTATTAACCAGCTGCTAATTATGTAGGAAAATCCTCCATTAGAGTCCCCCAAATCTTTACCACCTATATACTTTATACGCGTTCCTAACATCGATAAGAATAAGCTAGTGGAGGACCAGCTTAAAGTTATAAGGGAGGACGTATTGTATACGTTAAATAAGGTATATTAGGTGCTGCAGGTAATTAAATATTTTAATTAGCGATTATTCGGTATAGAGGCTCGGTTAAAAGTAGTAGAGGAGGGCTTAAAGAAGACTAAGATAGACACTGTGGTAAAAGCTTAGTTAGCTTTAGAGCTTTAATATTAGAGGCCTAAGGAAATAGAGGATTAAAAATAGTTACCTAATTGTTACCTGCTAAATAAAAGTTGGTAAAGCACTATAGGTATAGAGGAAGCCTATAACCCTCGCATTTGTATATTATTTATTTTGTCTTTAATATAAGCTTCTTTACTTACTTCCATTTATATATCTAGCAAGTTAGTAAGCCCTTATAGCCCTACGTCTTTAAAAAGCCTTTAATATAGTAGTAAGTTCGCGTTTTATACCGTCAAATTATAGGTAGTGGGGTTTTAGCAATAACGTAGGTTTTTTAATTTATTCTAATATTTCTATAACCAGGCCCAATACTAGGTTAATATTACCTATACTTTAGTAAGCCCGAATGAAGAAAACGCTTAGTATCTTACTTATTTATGCCTATTTACTAACTGCCTATAATAATAAAATTCTATACTAATTGTATACGGAAGCGGCGATGGGTTTAAAGGAAGGGCTTACTTAATATCTGGAAGATCTTCTTACTAATAATATAGGCGTTAATTATAGACGTATTAAGCGCCTAGAAGAATAAGGGTATCTAGGTATAGACAATAATAATCTAGGTGGTGTAGTAGCTTTAAAGCTAATTATAGATATTAACGCCGCCTATTTAGTTATTATAGTTAATAGAGAGCCTAGGAAGTGTTAACTTCTTAATTAAATTATTACCCTAAACGTTAGCTACCAGCTTCTTAAGGAAGAGATTATATACTCGCGGCCAACGCTAATTAACTTTATTAATATCCTTATTACTATATAAGTAAGCTATTATTAAAATTTATACTAAATTCTTATTCTACTATATAATTAAAAGCACCAAATTAATAACTATTTCTATAATAAAATTAAACGGTAGCCTTGCCTTTCTTTTATTAGCCCTTTTATGCACCTCTAGATAGGCTTTTAAGTTTAATTAGGCTGTACCAGCTGTAGCAATTTTAAGTTGTTAAAGCACCTAGAGCAATAGAATATTTATAAAGTAGTTATCTAAAAATAGGCAAAATTAATGGGCCTAAAGAGGAAGCTAATAGGTAAGGTAGAGGACGCATTCGGAGGTCTTTAAGAGGACAATATCTTAATAATCTGTTTAAGAAGGAAGCCTTAAAAAAGTAGCCAAGTAAGGTAAATATAAAGCTATAGTAATATCCATACTAACAAAGGCTTATTATCTTAAAGCCCTTAGGTATTAGCTTACTAGGCAATTTAATTATAGCTATAGATTGTTTAGTAAACCTTACTATTATTTTATTAAAGCTAACTATAGATCTAGGTATAATGTATTTTCTAAACGCCTCGCCTAAAGGAGTTGTTAATGGCTTAATCTTTTTAAAAATCTAACGTTTAATGCCTTTTAGTGGAGGTGGTAATACGTAAAAGAAGCGCTTAAGTTGCTCCTATCTTTTTTGGCCTATAAATAAGCTGATTAAGTATTTAGGATACTTAGGATCTACGGCCCAAAGATCTCGCACTTAAGGAGCTTTAAAGACGCCTATATAGATAATAAGTCTTACCTAAATTATCAACTTACTAGCAGAGGTCTCCTTCTACGCCTATAATTGTTTACTAGCGTATTATCCTAATTAGTGATATCCGCTAGCGTTTTAAGAGGCCGTATAGAGGTTTATATTAATTATAAGATTCTTAAATACACTAATACTAAAGAATAGTAGGAATACTTAAATTAGTAGGTCCTATCTAGATCTACACCTACTAGACGCTATACTAATCTAATCTGCTAGTATATAGTAAGCAAAGCGCTTAGTATCCTCATTTTAAGTAGAAAGATTAGATGCGACGTCCGCGTTAAAGCCGCTAATAGGCTCACTAGTACGCCGAGTGGCGAATATTAAGTTATCTGGAAGGTCAATAACTTTAAGATCTAGCTTAGGAACAGCGGCTATAGGCTCCTATATAGTAGGAACAGTAGAAAGGCCTATTCTTGTAACTTCCTTAGCTAATAGCTCTGGTAATTTAGTCTTATCCACCTCATTTGCCTTATCCTTAGCAGTCTTACCACGGGCCTTAAAAACGGCTCTAAATTTGTCCTCCTTAATATCCTTACTTGGCCGTCGAAATCGGACTCTGCACCTGTACGTGGTGACGGCTACGAACCTGGTCTTCGAAGTTTAGATCCAGAGCCAACGCAGAGACGTCGTATAGCGTGCGG
>Ga0307515_10022815_pt1 | contig 11012 bp, 13 predicted proteins | sample 17_EM_MG_FD_194513 | JGI IMG/M metagenome (GOLD analysis project Ga0307515, IMG submission 194513) | Populus trichocarpa ectomycorrhiza microbial communities from riparian zone in the Pacific Northwest, United States - 17_EM | ecosystem: Host-associated > Plants > Roots > Unclassified | place...
CATCAGTCACGTTGACCATACGAAACTCCAAGAAGTCTCGCAATCGTCTCGATGCTCACTCCCGCCGGCCAGCATTCAACACCGCACAGGTGTAAGCTTCTACAGCAAGTTGCATACTACCTGCAACGATGGAACCCAGACACAGACAGCTGTCGGGCGGGAAAGGGAACACGCCCAATCCTTGGATTGAGGTGAGAAGCCTTCTCCATTCACGGGCGCTCTATGCTTACTTCATAGTAAAATCTGCAATGCCTATATATAGTTAACGGCCGGGCTGGAGGCTGCGACTCAAGTGCTCACCACCCGCTGAAACCCCATGCATAACGTTACCCTTGCCTCCCGCCTACATCCTCCCCCCGGGTGTCAATTCTTGCAAACGTGAACAAGTGCCCTCACCGCGGACACGTGAATCCGCTAATAGTCAAGCCGAAACCACGATTTAGGAGCAAAAAAAGCGGAGAGCCTTGTCTTTAAGGACTGATAGAAGAGGTGTTTCTTGAGTCCGTTCACTATCCCCACCGCAAATTCGTCGAAGCAACAAGAACTATCGAACAGTCCGATACGTCGGTTCAAACGCACCATGCATAAAACGGGATGTACGTAAGTACAATTCTCGTCATGCAAATCACTGGACTTCCTAGGCGTCTGTCGAGGTACGACCGAGTGGAGTAGTAGCGGTAATGAAACCCAGGCGAAGATTTGCAGTCGTGTCAAAACCCCGATGAAGCGCCTCCGGACTGCAAGAGACCCGTCGCAAGCCGAGGAAGGGTCACAATCGGTGAGCTTCACCGACTTTCGTCAGAAGGGCCCGTTGGTGGTTGGCAGAGTTGGGAATCTTTGGTACCTGGTCAAGCAAGTTTTTGAGTTACGGGGGGAACGCCACTCACGAGCGCTAGCGGCCGCTAGCATGAACCGCTCGTCCCAAACATGTGCAAACAAGCCAGCCGCCCTGTGCAGTGGGGTACTGGCATCCGTTGTTTTTTTGCAAACGCTCGGTGCCAGCCATCCACGGATGACCTTCGGTCGCCCTTTCTCAGCGGGGATCAACCAGAAAACATTCTTTGGAAACAAAGTTCAGGACAAGGAGTACCCGCCCGATTGAGTCGGGCATCTATTAGGGTCTTCGATACCGGTGGTTGCGACCAGGTCCCCTTTCCCAGCCAGTGCGTGTCGGCCCAAAGACCTAGAACCTTAGCCTCGGCAACTAAAGCCGACGCTCTCTAGACTCTAGCGTGTGCTGAAAGGGTTCCAGGAGTTTCCAATCCACCTCTCTACGTGCCTGGTAGACCATCAAATCAACCTTTTTCGTCGCAACCGAGGGTCAAACAAAAGTTCCCCGGTCAAGGGTCATCGTACTAACAACTCGTGGGCGGGGTGCAGGGGGGTGCGGCAGCGCACCGAGGACACGCAACCCTCAAAACCCCAGTAAGACCCCGGAAGCATCCCCCTCACTCCAAATTTGGGATGGGGCCCCCCTACTCCTGCAAAAACCTCTCCGTATATAGTAGTAAGAGCCAAACAGATGACCACAAAAACGAAGAACCGATGACTAAACTGGAGGGGGAGAACGTCACAGAACAACGGGAGGGTGACGATGGCAAAGCTACTGTGTTGTGCTCTCGCTGGAAGTGCCATCAGAGTAACCAATGGGAACAACACAACCAGTTTAGGTAACATGTATTTTGCCATTATTCTACCAAGACCCGTTGGTCATTTTACATTCGTACATAGTAACAAAATCTTCTTCACAAGGATTGCTACCAGTCAGTACGCGAAAGCTTTACCTCAAAGTACGCTGGTTGTTCTGTGGCCAAGCCCTCTGCGTTTTTCGCTCGATCGCCCAGATTGAGGACCCCGGACACCGGGGTGGTCCCCCACCCTAGGGTGAGTTGCGTGTCGCCGGGGGCGCTCCCGCCCCCCCCCCCCCCGGCAGGGTGTCACAAGAACGGTGATCCGATGCGGCTGCTACCCCCAGAAACCTGTCAGACGAGTCGATTGGGTTGGAGGATGGGGCTCGTAGACAACCATATATAACGTTGGATCATTTGCACAACAAAGTACAATTACCTATGATATGGAGCCGAGAGCAGGGATACGGCAGTATATATAAAGAAATTCCACATGGCAGGGACGCCGAACCGTCCCGACTGCTTGCTAGATGTGGGTTCCATGGACTTGAATCGATCCAGGTTATCCGAACCGTTCGCCGGCCGCCTAGCTCGAGAGTCGTCGTGTTTGGAGATCTCGCCGCCCTTGTGCGTTCGTAGGCGTGCAAGAGGGTGCCGCAGAAATCCCTTAAACATTTCCCTCCCTTCCCAAGTCGTCCAGATACACCGTGCTAGAAGAGCAACGAAAACCACCATCACCGTGACAGCAGACGTGGGGTACCTTTGCCATTCCCCCTCAGAATCGACCAAAGTTACAAACACGAAGGCGACGAAGAATGACATGGAGCTGGCTAGATCAATGTGAGTCACCCAACAACGGACGGAATGCAGAACCGGACTTACGCTCAGAGGAGCAAGGAATACGGAAGGCTGTATAGTATCGCCAGGGTTTCCAAACCACGGTTCAAGTCGTGGTGACTCCGCAGGTAATCGTCCTGTAGAAACACTTAGCCCAGACACAGGGTACATTCATGCTCAAAGAAGCTTACAACTTCCTCTGCGGAGTCTTTGGGTCGGATCGTGTGATGCCGAAGCAAGAATTGGCCGATCACGACGCACCCGATGCTAAAGATGGCCGACATGAAGCTGGTGACTTGCGCGGGTGAACGCACACGGCTTTCCCTGTCGACACTGGGGATGGCCAGGAATGCGACGTTTGCAGCCAAGAGCACGGTTCCCTGTGGAACTCACCTCGCGGAGGTCAAGGTGTTTGGGAGGTGGGCTGACGATCCGGCAGAGCTCCCGCCATTCGGTCTGAACTTTACTAAAGAATTTCCTCCACCTAAAAAGGAACTGTTATTCAATGCGTCTACAAACAAGGGACGACTCGTCCTCACTTGTAGTGACAAACGATAAAATCTGTATACACGGAATCCAACGCTGCGAAGTCTGTGTCTTTCCATCGATCTGAGTACAATAAAAGCGTCATTACCTCTGAGATGTACCTCTGGCGTAAAGAATAGCAAGAAAGACCTTGTTTTGATCAGCCACGTACGCTCTCTCTTGCCCCCAAGGATGGATTGATCGGCACTGAGACGAGCCCCGCGTTGACCGGAAAAGTTGAAAAACCTTCCTTGCGCTGTGAATGACGATTAGAGGACTTGGGAGAGCAAATAAATGACCTGGGTTCTCACTGAAGAACATCATCAAACGGCAAAGGATAACTTTGCAAAATCGCTGGGAAGGATGGTCAGAACTGTATTCCAAGTGGCCGAGAATATCGTCGACGCTTACTCTTCTTATCTTCAAGGAGTCACCCTGCTCTGCAACTCTCATGGCCTTCACTGCGACGAGGCGCCCCTTGTACATTCCAGTTCTAATATCTGTAAATCCACTCGTCCGAAACTTGAATTTCCTCCGTTGTCACCACTGGTTCTGGCAGTCGCACATGGATTACAGCAAGCCTCCTTAACGTGACGAAGAAGGCCTGTTTCTCGGTGGTCTTGAGGTTGTACTTCGCAAGGCCCTGAAGAAACCATCTGAGGCGGCGGGAAGGAAACAGATGCGAATGACGACTTACGCGGTCCAAAATCTCGACGCATAGTTTGGCGCCATCGGGTTCCAAGCTTGAAATAAAAGCCCTGCCCTCCTTATCCAGCACGGTCTCAGCCGGAGTTTGAACTGCTTCGCCTTCTTCACTCGCACTGGTTGCGGCGTTCCATAGCTTCAGGTAGTCTCATGAGTTGTTGGGAGGGGAAGGGAGAGCGATTCGGATACGGGGAGGTGTTCAACATGTTGCATCGGCGTGTCTTGCAGCCAGACGCACATGGCCCAGCCGCCCACGCCCAAACCACACCTGCACATCGGAGTTGGTTCAAGACAAAAAACGACCTCGATCGTGTTTTGGCGACACAAATAACCACCATCATCGATCCTTAACCCTTCCTCATGATATCACCATCGTTGCCGTGGACACTGACCTCGCCGACATCTTCACAACCTTACGTATCAATTCTGCAAGACTCTGAGTACACGATCACCGGTTCGCAGAACCGATCCTAACAATTCCGAGTTTCGCCCCTCTCTCATCCTCATCACACTCTCGACCATCAGGTCCCTCCTCCCACCAACGCGGATTGTCAACGCTTGCGCTTACCGCAACGCGGAGAATGAAGGACTCGATCGCTTCCGCAATGTCCTACTATGCAATTGCCAATCCGATGTACAAGGGAACACCTACACCGTCTCGTGAGACGGCAAGGCCAACTGCGGACTCAGTCAAGCTTTTGTTGATAGCCGGGACCTCCGGGTGTAGCCTAAACACTCCGGCCATACCTCTACTTCCGTTACGGAATCGTCTACGCTGAGAGGGCACTTCACTATGCGACATAATATCACTCTTGGAGACATTTGGTTAATTTGTCCAAGTAACGGATGGTACGGAGCTGGAAAGAGTGGTGCGAAGCGGAAGCTAACGCGTACATGTAGATCTTCTGATGCCCCACCTGGCGGTATTCATGCACAGGGACGCGAGTCCTGGAAATATTGGCGAGAAGGCAAAGGTGCTGGATCTGCGGTTCACTCGGGTGCGGAAGTACGCAGTCTGCAGGAGATTACCGAGCGGCTTGAGGCCCCATCCGTTCCCGCTGTGAAATCCGAAGAAGGGCCACAAGTTGCTTTCGGATCGCTCCAGTGCATTTGCTCGTGACACCGTCGAAACGCAACGCGGCAGGCCCGAGGCTATTTCATCCGTCATCCAACATTCTGGAGCGGGTGAGGATCACGCTCCTTGGGATGTGTTCCACCTATGAAGACTCCGATGGTCCCCGCACGCTGGACTTTGTCCCCCCTTTCGTTGCAGCTCCTCAGCACTTTGTTACAGCCACCAAATGGATCGGAGTCGAGTCCCTACATGCACTATCGACAGTGGGCCGGTCAGATATACTAATTCACGCGCCAAGTGAGGCACCAAAGGGGAAGAGAGCCGGAGAATGTCGACCAATCTGATGGGTAAAGAGGGGTGCGACTGAGAGGTGTTCCATATCCCAGTCCCATCAGTGGCAAGACACCTAGGTAATAATTGGTGCAGACGGAGGAGTGATGGTTCGGTGAGCCTAGGGGACCCTTGTACGGAACGCTTCGTCTTAGACCACACTATTCAAATAATGTCCTCCACGTGTTCACGGCAACAAATATTAAATAAATCTCACAAATTATACAAAAAAGTCCCTCATTACAGAACTCGGGTTCTTCAAAGTTAATCGCGCTGATGAAGCCGGGTTCTCCGCCGCTGATCAACAAAAAGACGAGCGACGCGCAGGTAACGCGCATTCACCCCTCCTGTCATTGGTGTCAATTGCACACAGTTGCCATGGTACTGTGTAGTAAAGAAGAGGATCCGGTCTATTGATCCTCGGCGGCAAAGATTAGAATGAGTTGGAGTGTGTCATCCAAAACGCTCGGACCGTGATTTATACACTTAACAACCGATGTCGCATTCAATGCCGCAGAGGGGGGGAAGATGGGGTACATTATGAGTAAACCTGTGTCAAGGACTATTTACATTGTACGCTTCCACCGCCGCAGCCGAACCCCGTTGGACGGGGGGAGCAGACCGTGGTCTCGTAGGGACCGTTTGCATCTCCTCGAGGTCGATTGGTCCTCCGGAAAGGCAAAAGAAGGTGAGTAGTCCTTTAAAATAATCAATGAAATCTTCAAAGAGTCAGAGAGTACCCTGCTCACGTCTCTTGGGCCGCGCATTCACGTTCAGAGGGGAAGTGGTCGGCTTGGTTGTTCTGGGAGGTTGCCTTCTTGGATCCGGAGGTACGGCTGCAAAGACACGAGAGACTTCAAAAGCCATTATACTGTGGTCATAAGGGAGACGTGATGAAAAAACGTACATGCTTTTGCAGGATGACAATCAGGACCCCTACGAATAACTTCCTCGTGCTGCGCAGGTACCACCATGGAGTCCAGGAAGTAGGACCGGAACAGCGAGAGCATCTTTACGAATCCCTCTTGGCGGTATATCAGGGAGAACCGACAAAGTACGTCTACCGCGACTTCTACTTCAGTTATGTGGGGGAAAATTCTCCCTAATCTACCCTCTTCAACGCCGAGTGGGAATGCTGCGATCGCGTTGAGTATGTCCTGACCTGTAGTCCCTAAATTTTTGATCGTCGGGGAGCGGAGGGACAGTTCCAAAGTCTCCTTCAAATTCTGTCGGTAGTCTGTCCCTAGCCCACCTGTCTGTTCATCCTTCCACGCCTGCAACAGCATTGTCACGTCCCAATCATTCTCACGTACGGAGCGGGCCAGCAGATCGATTGAAAATGGGTGGAAGTCCAGTTCCGCGATGAGGTCGTCCACTGCAGGCGATCTGCTGAGGTTACAAAGGTTGTAGAAAACTTCTTGGGCGCCGTCCTCGGAGAGTATTGGTACTTCAACGCGGTGGAAGCCGTGGATATCGGGATACACCCTGCTGGTGGTGACCAAGCAGACGTGCTGATTGCTCCCCAATTCTTCAATGATTGCGGAGATCTCTTTGGCTTCAGGGGTCGGCGGGTCAAGGATGGTATCAACACCATCCAGTACCAGTAGACGTGGGAGTGAAGATTCTATGTGCGACCGAAGTTGTCCGACGTCCGTTGTCCGGCTGGTTCCAGTTGCATCAGATAGGCGCTGGAGGAAGCCCTCTAGCGAATTCGTGGGGTAATCGCATCGCATGAAGTGGCGGTTTCTGCCAAAAATGGCTTTTGTTCGGTTGTGGTGAAGGACAGAAAGGGTCACGAAGGATTTTCCAACACCAATCAATCCGTATAGAGCGGTGGATGCGACTTGGTCCGTGAGGTCCAGAATCTCGTTCACGACCTCCTCTCTGGGAAAGCAATTTGTAGGGGCCTGCGGAAGGAGAGGGACAGGCTCCGAGGGGGATGCGGGGGCCTGATCTTCAGTCTCGGTCGCCTCCGAAACTTCATACCTGGGCGGCTCAAGGGCTGGTTGTACCGGTGTCACTTGAGAAACTCCGTCGACGCTTCTGCACTTGTCAATGAGCAGAGCGCTCGCCGTGAGGAGAGAAAAAAACTTACAGCTGCTCTATCACTTGATCCATCCTGGGGCGGTCTTCAGGATTCTCCGTCCAACACTGTTGAACCAATTCCCACAGGGGCTCCGTCAAGCTAGGGTGAGTGGGTCGCTCCGGACGTTTCCCCTCCATAATCATCACTGCGGCTGCGTAAGACATCAAGTTTCTGAACGGGACTTTGTTGGTGAAAACCTTCGCCAAAGGATAAGGTCATTTGAGATGAAGTGAATCCGTTGCCCCCTACCTCAATCATGACCATCCCAAACGCAAACACGTCAGACTCCTTGCTATGGCGTCCGGTGTCCCTCAAGATTTCAGGTGAAGCGTACCGGGGTGTGGTAGCCTCCATTTCGGCGGTAGGGTTAAGCGAGTTTGTATCTCGCGCGAAAGTTGCAAGACCGAAGTCTACAATTCGTGTGTTTCCATCGACATCGACTAGTATATTCGCCTACACTGATCACCATCAGAATCGATCCGGAGATTAATGAAGTTCCACGCACCCCTTTGAGGTCTCCATGAACCACATCGCACGAATGGAGGTAACAAAGACCATTGGCAACGCCGAGTAGCTGAGGACAGGGTGAGGTGATGTTCGGAGATGGGAGTGAATAGTCTCACGAGGTTAATTAAGTTTGCGTTACGATTGATTCGGATATATTCTCGCAACTCTCCGCCAGACGTCCATTCTGACACGAGTTGGAGGGGCTCGAATGTGACACCTCTGAAGGGCACAATATTCAGATGGTTGAGGCGTTTCCATACCACCACTTCCTTGCAAAGCGCCTCCAAAGCTCGTCAGGGTTTTATGATCTAGCAGAAGATGCAATGGTGGGTTACCCGTTTGACTGCTGCCTGATCGCCCGTTGTGGATATCCGAAGCCGTTTGATGCAAACATCTGCTCCACCGAGGGTCCCCTTATAAACATCGCAAAACCCACCAAATGCGAGCGGTTGCATGGTAGTGAATGAAAGTTCGCCGGATACTTCGTATGCCGAGGGGAGAATCATCCGCGAACTACAAATTTTCTGCAGTACATGGAGACATATTCTGGGCGATGAGCCCATGCGGTCGAGATCATCGAGAATCTATGGGTCGATGAGTGGGACATAGTTGGTGATGAAATGAGCCATACGTCGTGTAGATGGCCTGCCAATTCCACCAGCTCACCCTCCGGAAGGAGCTTAGGTTGCTCTACCCATTCCCTATCGTGGAGGAGTTCGTTGAGATGTTCCGGGAACCGAGTCGAAGACCTGTCTAACTCGTAGAGGCGTTGTGCTGACATGGTCTGGTCTGATTAGAGTGTTCAAGACCAGAGTAGCCAGCGGAAGGGGTTTATGGGGTGACGATGGAGATAGAGTAGAGCAGAAAGCTGCGCAACCAGCCGTGAGGTAGCAGTAGTGGTTTCGGCGACAGGTCCACGATGAAAATTTGTGGGATTGAGGCATGGAAAGCATGCTGTTAGATAAGAGGGACGGCATCACTCAACTTGGCCAATACAATCAGCCATGTTGATCACACGAGGCTCCAAGCAGTCTCATAATCGTCACGATGCTCACCGCCCCCGGCCAGCGCCCAATACCGCGCAGGTGTAAGCTTCCCCAGGAAGTTGAATACTACCTGCAATAATGGAGCCTAGATATAGCCAGCTGTCGGGCGGGGAAGGGGGCATGGATAATGTCTGGATCGAAGTGAGGAGCCTTTTCATTCACGGGCGCTTAATGCTTACTTCGTAGCAGAATCCGCCATGCCAATTCAGAGCTACCCCCCCTTTCTAAATCCGAGCTCTGAACTTGAGGCTGGATTCCAGCCTAGCCATGCCTACGGCTCGCGATCGAGCTGGAGGCTGCGACTCAACACCCGATGACATTTTACGCATAACCTTATCCTTGTTTCCCGCCTGCATCCTCCCTTCGTGGCCATGGTGGATGCCGGTTCCCGGAAACCGTGAACGAGAGCTCTCACCGCGTGGACATGGGGGATCTGCTAAGGGTTAAGCCGAAATCGCGATTTAAGAGTAAAGGAAACGGAGAGTCTTGTCGCTGAGGACCGATAGAGGCGTTTCTTGGGTCCCGTTCGCTATCGCTATCCTCACCGCAAATTCGTCGAGGCAACAAGAACTCTCGGACACCGATACGTTGGTTCAAACGTACCATTAAGATGGGATGCATGTAAGTACAAATCTCGTCATGCAAATCGCTGGACTCCCTAGGCGACTGTCGAGATGGCGTACACAGTGCGACCGAGTGGAGTAGTGACGGTAATGAAACCGGGCGAAAGTTTACAGTCGTATCAAAACCCCGATGAAGCACCTCCTGGTGACCGCAAAAGACCTGTCGCAAGCCGAGATGGGTGGGCTTCACTGACTCTCTTCAGAGGGACTTTCTGGTGGTTGGCAGAGTTGGGAATCTTTGGTACCTGGTCAAGCGATTTTTTGAGTTACGGGGGGAACGCCACTTACGAGCGCTAGCGGCCGCTAGGATGGGCCGCTCGTCCCAAACATGTGCAAACAAGCCAGCCGCCCTGTGCAGCGGTGTGCTGGTGTCCGTTGGTTATTTGAAAACTCTCGGTGCTAATCATCCATGGCCGCCCTTCAGTCGCCCTTTCTCAGCGGGGATCAACTGGAAAACATTCTTTGGAACCAAAGTTCAGGACAAGGACGTACCCGCCCGATTGAGTCCTAGGTCACGGTCTTCGATGCCGGTGGTTGTGGCCAGGTCCCCTTTCCCAGCCAGTACGTGTCGACCCAAAGACCTAGAACCTCAGCCTCAGCAACTAAAACCAACACTCTCTAGACTCTAGCGTGTGCTGAAAGGGTTCCAGGGGTTTCCAATCCACCTCTCCGCGTGCCTGGCAGACCATCAAATCAACCTTTTTCGTCGCAATTGAGGGTCGAACAAAAGTCCCCCGGTCCCGGTCAAGGGTCATCGTACTAGCAATTCGTGGGCGGGGTGTCATGAGAACAGTGATCCGATGCAGCTGCTACCCTCAGGGACCTGTCAGACGGATCGATTGGGTTGGAGGATGGGGCTCGTAGACAACCATATATAAACGTTGGATTAATTGGACAACCAAGTATATAATTACCTATAATATGGAGCCGAGAGCAGGGATACAACAGTATATATAAAGAAATTCATACACGCGGGGACGCCGAACCGTCCTGACTGCTTTCTAGGTGTGGGTTCCATGGATTTGGATCGATCCCAGGTTATCCGAACTGTTCGCTGGCCGCCTAGTTTGAGAGTCGTCGCGTTTGGAGATCTCTCCGACCTTGTGCGTTCGTAGGCGTGCAAGGGGGTGCCGCAGAAATTCCTTAAACGTTCCCCTCCCTTCCCAAGTTGTCCAGATACACCATGCTAGAAGAGCCATGAAAACAACCATCACGGCAGACGTGGGGTACCTTTGCCATTCCCCCTCAGAATCGACCAAAGTTACAAACACGAAGGCGACAAAGAATGACATGAAGCTGGCCAGATCAACGTGAGTTACCCAAAAACGAACGGAATGCAGAACCGGACTTACGCCCAAAGGAGTAAGGAATACGGAAGGCTGTATAGTATCGCCAGGGTTTCCAAACCACGGTTCAAGTCATGGTGACTCCGCAGGTAATCGTCCTGTAGAAATACTTAGCCCAGACACAGGGTACATTCATGCTCAAAGAAGCTTACAACTTCCTCTGCGGAGTCTTTGGGCCGGATCGTGTGATGCCGAAGCAAGAATTGGCCGATCACGACGCACCCGATGCTAAAGATGGCCGACATGAAGCTGGTGACTTGCGCGGGTGAACGCACACGGCTTTCCCTGTCGACACTGGGGATGG
>Ga0307515_10022816_pt1 | contig 11012 bp, 2 predicted proteins | sample 17_EM_MG_FD_194513 | JGI IMG/M metagenome (GOLD analysis project Ga0307515, IMG submission 194513) | Populus trichocarpa ectomycorrhiza microbial communities from riparian zone in the Pacific Northwest, United States - 17_EM | ecosystem: Host-associated > Plants > Roots > Unclassified | place...
AAATACGGACGCTATGCTAAACAGTACAATACTAGTAACTACACGGGAGATCCACCTAAGAAGTGCATTAACTGTAAGGTAGGCTATAAGGCATAGAGCGGGGCGTATAGCATCAAGCGGACATAGTAGGAGAAGGCTGCAGCAATTAGGGCCTTTACGCCAATATACTACGCTAGCGCCTATAAGGCGCCCATAAGCGGACAGCAATCACAATTACAGTACAAGATTACTACTAAAGAGGCCTCGCAACAAGCTAAGAAAAGGAAGCTAAAGAAGACAACTACATAAAAAAACTCTGTGCAGGCAGAGGAGGGCCCTAGGAAGGTCGGCCAGCCATAAATTATTAACTACTCTAGGAAGGAAAAGGGCTAGAGAACCCTCTAATTAACACTCTAAACAGCGCTAAATGGTAGTATACACGCCCTAATCTAAGTCCCAGTAACTTAGGAGCCCCCACGAAGTATAGAGCCTAACGCGGAAGTGGAAGCAGAAGCCTAAATCCGGAGAGAGGCGTTTAGAGGTTCCGAAACTGCGTCGCAAGGGAGCAAATAGACGCCAAAGGGCACTAACTTAGCTAACTTAGAGGCTAGCATAGATGTCTTATATTAAGACACCGGAATCCGCTTATAATTATACAGTATAACACTAATAACAGTAGGAACGGCGTACTGCTCCACTTTCTATAAGAGGTAGAGTAGGCTAACCCCTAGCCGGATATACTAGCTATCCAGGAGCTGTGGCGGAAGGACTAAGGAAATATAATATGTACTATAAAGTCCTACCACCTAGTATACGCGGGAGTTGGTAATATAAGGGTCTGTTTCTATGTAAATAAGGCCATCGATATAAATAAGTGGGCGCCTACGCACCACTTAGCGGACGCATACATGATTAAACTGGAGGGCCGCGAGCGGACTATCTAGATTTATAACATTTATAACCCCTAATAGATAAATAGTAGCCTCCGCGTACTACCAGAGCTGCTAAAAGCCGAAGGAGAACATATACTGTTAGGAGACTTTAACCTACACTACCCCTTTTAGGGGGGTGTAGTAGTGATAAGCGCGGATGACGCTGTGGATGACCTTATCCGCGCCATAGAGGCAGCTGGCCTAAGCCTAGCTACTAAGGCGGGCATGGAGACGTGGGCAAAGGGCACGTTAAGGAGCACGCTAGATCTGGTGTTTACCTCCCCCTAGATTACCGACAGACTGCTATAGAGTTAAAGGCAGGACTGCTGGCATATAGGGTCCGACCACTTCCCTATTACCACGGAGGTAGATATAGAGGCGCCAGAGGGGCCTTCGCTACCTAGGAGACCACTATAGAAGAAGGCCGATTGGAAGGTAGTGTAAAACGAACTGGAGGGCCGGCTCTAACCCCTATATAGGTTCCCGCGCGATATAAAAGACAAACTAGATGCACTAGCAGAGGCTATACACCAGGCGATTAAAAATACTATAGCAAAGACGATACCTAACGCGCGGCCCTCGCCGTAAGCCTTTAAAGCGTGGTCGGAGGAATATATGGAGGTGGTAAAGGAAACCCGGCAGGCTTCCTGGGCGTAGAAGGCCTCCCGGTTAGTACCCGATTGGATTAACTACAGAGTCGCATATAATAAGAAGAAAAGGGCAATCCGGCGAGAGGCTAATAAGCTATAGAGATATACCGTCGAGAAGCTAACGAATGACCTTAAGGGAGTATAGAGGTTGGTAAAATGGGCGCGTATAGCGGACGGGAAGCCGAAGGCCCTACTATAGTTCCCTCCTATTAGTAGACCAGGAGAAGAGACCCTATACTATAATAACGAGGAGAAGGCCGCTATCCTTATAGAGCATTTTTTCCCGCTGCCTATAGAGGCGGACCTTAGTAATATACCGGGTTTTATATACCTAGAGCCAAGAACTATAAAGGAAGAAGTTAAGGAGGAGGATATTATTGCGGCCCTAAAGGGGCTTGCCCCTAATAAGGCCCTAGGCCTAAAGAAGATTACTAATCAATTCCTTAAGATGTGCGGAGAGTAGCTGGCCCCGGTACTGGCCAAGCTCTTCAGCAGCTATATAATAATTAGATACTACCCGAAACCGTTTAAAGACTCTATTATAGTAGTCCTCCGGAAACTGCAGAAGCCGTCCTACTCCACGGCAAAGGCCTATTGGCCGATTGCGCTACTTAACACTATTAGGAAGCTACTTAAGAGAATAGTAGCCGGCAGGTTGTTTAGAATTGCGGAAGAGACGGGTATACTACTGGCTAGCCAGATAGGAGCAAAGCTGGGGCGCTTAACGCAGACAGCGCTAGAACTACTAACTTAACAGGTGTATATAGTATAGAGGAGCAACCTAAACCTAGTAGTATTACTACTTAGCCTTAACATTTCTGGGGCCTTTAACTAAGTCTTTTACGAAAGAATAATCTATAATATAAAAGCCCAGGCCGTGCCCTACTGGATAGTAGAGTTTATAAAGTTTTTCCTTAATGACTGAATAATAAGGCTCTTAATTGGAGGATATATAGCGCAAATAATATAGACGAACACTAGTATACCCTAAGGCTTAGCGCTATCGCCGATCTTATTCCTTTTTTTTGCTTGTATGCTCCTGCCGGAGCTATAAGGGGGCACCACTATAGCGTTTGGGTTCGTTAACGACTCTAATATACTAACGTATAGTAAGACCATAGAGGAGAACTGTAGAGCCCTAGAAAGGGCGTACAAAATATACATAGAGTGGGCACGCTGGCACGGGGTAGTGTTTGCCCTAGAAAAGTACTACCTTATCCATTTTATAAGAAGCTATAAGAAGTTTAATATAAAGGCTATAGTTAATATACGTGGATTCACGGAAGGCCTAGTTAGTAACCTACGCGTACTAGGGGTATAGGTTGACTTAAAGCTTAAATGGGGACCATATATCAACATCGTTAAGACGAAGACGGTTACGTAAATGGCCGCACTAACTCGGCTTACAGCCTCTATATGGGGCGCCTCCTTTTAGAAGGCGCGGATAATATACTCCGCCGTAGTCCGGCCGGCAATCTTATACGGATGCAGCACCTAGTACTCGCTACTAGAGTGGGCGAAACCTAAGGAGATAAGTAAAGCTAAGCTACGCCAACTGGGCGTAGCGCAGAACCTATGCCTTTGTACTATTGCGGGGGCGTATAAATTAACACTAATAGCAGTGCTAAAGTACGAGATGGGGTTTCCGCCGCTCTAGATATATTTAGAGGAGCTAGCTATAGCCTACGCGGAGAGAATGCGGGAGGGGTAGGCAAGAGAATATATTAAGAGGGAGTGTAACACCATACGAACTATAATAGCCCACTAGCTCCGACCCAGAATAAGGCCACTAATGCGGCCTACTAGAAGGGATGAGCTTAAGAGGATGGCGGCTGCTATTATAGGGACAGATGTGCGGCCGGCGGACCTATCTGAAGCACAGTATAGGAAGAGCAGAAGGGCTAGGGTATGAGAGGCGTTTGAAGAGCAGTGGAAAAAGGAGTAGGAAAAGTACTAGAGTACACTTACGCACCGCACGACGGCCTAGGCCGAACCATGGAATAAGAAGGTCTATAAACGCCACGCAAGGCTTACTAAGATAAAGAGTATAATTAACACGCTACTTAGAATAGAGTATATAGGGCTTAATAGATACCTCTACCACCGGAAAGTACTAGGGCACCTAATTTCGGCCTGCCTATTCGGCCACAACTAACAATTAATGATGTACGTAATAGTGTTTTACCCTAGGCACACCGCTGGTTGGGCGGAAATATATTACTGCGCCGGAATATCCTTATATAGAGAGCTCCTAGCTAAGCTAAAGGCTGCTAAGGTAGTTGTAGACTAGTTTATGTAGATAAACCTCCTACTATACCTCTCACTAGCTAGGGAGCTGGCTGGGGTGAAGGGAGGAGGCTAGGAAGCACCCTAAGAAGAGGAGGATAGTGGAGTACGGCAAAGTACGGCAAATTACGGTAATGTTGCGGCAATTCGCCGAATATGGCAGAATACTTAGGTGTGGTAGAATCTGGCAGAATTTGGTAATATGGTAGAATTTGGTAGAACTTAGCAAGCTGGCAGAACCTGGCAGAACTTAACGAGTTGGCAGAAGTTGGTAGAATGTAGTAAGTCGGCAGAATATGGCAGAAATCAGCAAGCTGGCAGAAATTGGTAGAAATTAGCAAGCTGGTAGAATTTGGTAGAACTTGGTAGAACTTAGCAAGTTGGCAGAACTTAGCAGAATTCAGCAAGTTGGCAGAACTTGGCAGAACTTGACAGAATTTGGTAGGTAACGCGCCCTAGTACTGCCACAGCTACGGAGCTACGGAGCTGCGTACGGACTTCTATACTACCAGCCTTGCGGGCCGCTGGCCCTCGCCCTGCCTAGACGACCGGACCAACTAGGACGGAACTTAGGCCCTAGCCATATACCCCACCGGACGGACCCAGGAGTACGCATTAAGATGGCTTTTCTGTAGCGCCTTAAGGAGACGTCTACTTGTGCTTAGCAGCTACTATTTAGAAGAGAGGCTATATAGGCCGCACAACAGCAGAAGGAGAGGTTTTATCCGGCTATAGCTGTACGGTTTCCCTTTTATATATATATACCTATATAGACCCGCTGCATGGACCTTAACGGGAGCCGCAACAGCGTAATTGAATATCTTACTTACTTATAAAAGATTATATCCTTTCTTTAATTTAATAAGTAGCGCGTCTTCCTCTTTAGTGAATTTTATTCTGGACTTTAGCCCTTAAGGCTTTAGCTCTTAGGGCTACTTAACTAGGTTAAAAGGTAAAGGGAATTATTAAGGAAGGATATCTAGTATATATAACCCGTCTTTCTAGCGCCTAAAAGCTGCTTAGAGTAAAATTTCTTCCGAATTAGTATTTAAGGCGGCTCCTAGTATTGCTTTATTAGAGTTAGAGCTAAAGGCGGGGCTTAGTAGCGGTTTTTAGGTACGGAGGCGATTATATATAGGGGATGTAACCCGCTTATAATAATTGCTAGTAAGAGCAGTGCTTTAGTCGGACGTATACGTAGATAAAATTCAAGGGAAATGGTAAGACCGCTAGAGATAATACTTTATAGCATACTTTGCCTTTAATTAACTAGTAATAGAGGTTAGTAATCCTTATCGCCCTATACACCCGCGGGCCTTGTTACCCTTATTACTATTGCTACTATTATTATCCCCAGAGTCGTTATTATCCGTATTATTACTATTATTACTTCCGTCACTATAGTTCTTGGCCTTACCTTTATTTATAACATTCTTGTTATCTTTATTATTGCTTTCTTTAGCTAAGCCGTTAATAAGATCATCCAGAATATAATTATAACTTTTATTAGCCCCATCTTCTAGTGGTTTAGTATCGCGAGGAGATATATAGTGCTAAGGGGAGGAGCTAGTAGGCCGCGTAGCAGAGGCTACTTGCTCCTTAATACCGTTACTATTATTAAGGCTAAGGGTAGGAGAGCCGGAAGGCGTAATCCTTTAAAAAGTAGGTAACCTTTATTACTTCCTAGGTTGTATACTCTCGCTACTCTTACTAATAGAAGTATTGGAGATATAATTAATGCTATCTGGCTAATTAAGCTAATTAGACCTCCGCTTCTTTAACTTCTTAGCTTTTAAAAACTCTTAACCGGCAGCTACTAATGTCCTAAGCTCCTGCCTAAACTACAGAGCAGTTTTAATACGACGCCCCTTAGCTAAATTATCCGTTTAATTGCCGTCTAGTATTAGGGGTGTGGTATAATTGCGTGTAGGTACGTGTACCTCCTTTTTTAGCACTTCTAACAAAGGCAGCTCCTTATCGTCTTTATTGTCCGTATTACTACCATTATTCTAGTTATCTACTAATTATTAAATAAGGCTATTGTAAATTAAAAGGGGAAGCGTATACCTAATCTATAAGGTATTAGTCGATTATCGGCTTCGCTAGCTTTGTTAGCTTCATTATTAGCATTACTAGCTTTATTACCCTTAGCTTCTAAGTCCAGATCAGCTATATCATCTTTAATAACTATTAGATTTGCTACTAGTTATTAAAACTATATATTTAGAACTGCTAGGGAAAGAGGAAGAGTAGTAGGATAATTGTTAGGATAATTACCTTAACTACTTCCCCTAGAGACTTGACTATCATTTCTATCCCCATAAAAATCTTCTTTATTATCCTCGTTATCCTTATTATTCTTTTAATACTTATTATAAGCTTTCTTATAATTATATATAGGGTCTATAGGCGCTTTATTAGACGGAATCTCCAAATTAAGGCCCTAGGTGGAATAATATACTATTAAGTGCCTAAGCTTCTAATACTTCTTGACTTTTTAGGGGGAAAAGAGGTACTCCCCTATTTCTTCTTTTAGATTTACTGCTCGCGCTTTTCTTAGGGGCTATAATTGCATAGTACTAAAATAAAGCTATTAATCTTCTAGGGGGACTAGTATAGAAATTGTTATTATTAAGCGAAATTTTAAAAGGGATATAAAATAAAGACCAAGGTGGTGCCAATATTGTTATTATTAGAGTTACCATTGCTTTATAGCTTTTAAAAGCTTAAGGGGGAATTAAAGGTCTTTTTAAGTGCACATTAGTCCTCCCTTCGCCGCTAGCTCTTACCCATCGCCTCTTACCCCTTACCCCTTACCTGGGTTTCTTATTAAATTAAAGTATTTAATACGTACGCCTCTAGCATAGACTAGGGTTAATTACTATTTATAGGGTATAAAGGTTTACAAGGGCTTAAATTCCTAGCGCCTAATTAACACCCTTAGCAAATTACGATTAAACTATATCCGCCTGTCTAAACTAGTATATTTAGCTCTAACACAGCCGTCGCATCTAGCCCCTTATTAGGAGGTTGGTGGCTTAAATTCTCTACCCTTATTCCTTAGTAAAGGGCAGTGCTAATATATTTATTCACTTCCCAATAATGCCGATCTAGCTAATCTTCTACGCCGCTTATATCAACAGGATATAGAGCCCCGCTTATACGTGCGTGTTATAAGCTATCTATAATAGAAGGAGGTAGTGTCCTTATTAGTAGTAGGCGGGGCTCTTTAACGCTAATAGCCTAGTAATAGATATACCTGCTGCTTGCATGGTAATTATATACAGATATATAAATATACTGGGTAAAGGACTATATAGGGTGCTACATAGGTGCTATATAATGCTCGCCCTCCTAACATAGCTAGCTAGTATTAGAGATTCCTTTACAGTTATACCACGGTGCCGCTAATCTATTATACGCCTAAAAGCTATAACCTTCCAATTTTAATCTAGGTGGTTCCTACTATAGCCCCATAGCTTAAAAGGCCGGATTATTAATCCTTTACCACTTTACCGCTAAGCAGTTAGGCAGAGCTAATAGCCCCTTAGCCCTAAACTAGCAGATTAAACGGCATCTTTAAAATATCTATAGCAATGCAACTATACTACTAGGCAGGCATATATGGCCGCCTAGGCGACGCTCCACATAATATCTATTTAAATAATACCTAATATAGCCCTATATAGGGTAGTCGCTTAAATCGGCGACGTCCAGCTACTTTTCCGCTGGGTAGCCTAGCAGGCATACTAGTTATAATGTAGGTGGCTTTAGCTATTGGTAAACGCTAAAGCGGGCCGTTTAACTAACAGTATATCCTAGGTAAAAAAAATAGCGTATAGGTTAGCTAAAACGAGTGCGACGTAAGCTCGCTTAAGCCCTTAAGGGGGGCAATGCGGCATACCTATCCCTCCCTACCTTAAAAGGAGATATACGGCAGAGTTAAATAAGACGATGGTACTAACGCGGCTAGTAACTACGGAATTCCCCTAACCCCCTTCCTATGGGACGGTTGCGGACTAGTGTTATCTAAAAGGTAAAAGGAGAGAGGGTATATATAAGAAAGAGAATAGAATTATAAGGATATAGACGCGCTTAGCGGACAGAGGCAGCGCTAAAAGAGCTTAATAAAAATTAAAGCTATTAGCTCTAGAGGCAGGAATTAGGAGAGGAGGTTAAGACCATCTATATATTATTATAGAATAAAAACTCGCTTATTGGAAAGGCCGTAGTTAACTATGTTAATTATTAGTCTAAGATATAGGGGAATAAAGCAATAAGTGGGCTAGACTTGCATACGTATAAGTACTAAGGGGATGGGAGAAATGCCTTAATGCGACCGTGCTAGGGACTAGCAGTAAGTAGAGGAGGAGGCGCAGCGTTAGGAGAAAGGAAAGATGGAGGATAAGAGGGAAAGTAGCGAGAGAAATAGCCTTTTGTAGTTGATGTTAAGGGGCAGTCTTAGCTTGGCCGGGGTTAATAAGTAAGGGCGCCTTGCCTATAAAGGAAGCCTCTATTTCCTAATGCAGTTTCCCACGCAATAAAATAACTACTATAATATTTATAAACCTATTACTATTAGGTAAGTTAACTATAAAGTTAATTAAGATATCTTGCTATCTTTATATTAGAATTAGTAATAATTAAAGTACTCTTTACTTCTTTATATAAGAAGTCTTCTTATATATATATATTCTATATACTTATATATATTTGTATATATAGTTATATATTATAGGCTAGTAATATACTTATTAGATAATCTTATAGGTCTTTATATAGCTAGGATACCCTACTATAGGGGAATTATATATAAATTTAAGTATCTTAAATTATAAGGGTTTGGAATTTAGGCTTACTATTTTCTATTAATAATATAACTAACCCTTACGGATTTTATATTTAGCAAGTATAATATTTTTATATTACCGTTTCCCTATTTAAATTGCTTTTATTATATTTACTATTTAGGGGTTATTCTTATATTATACTCTATTAATTTATTAATTTTTATATCCTACTTATTAATTTCTAATTTATTCCTATTAAGCTTCGCGTTTAAAAATATAGGGTGTAGTTTTTTAAAGCGTTTAGGGGGCAGTAGAATTTATAATTAATTTATAATCCGTTTATTAAAGACGTTTATAGGTAAGTCTTATAATTATTATATTAATAAGTTAGGCTTCTAATTGAGTTTACTAGGTTAGTATATAATCTTAAAGTTAAATTATAAGAGGTATTTAGCCTAATAAATTTAGTATTATATTAATTGCTTTATAGTTATAAAGTACTATAGGTTTTTATAATCCATTAATATATATATTAGGAATAAGCTTAGACCCCTATATAATAAAGCCTTATAGGAAATACTACGGTAAACTTATTAATAGGCTAGGTATATAGGTATAAAATAGTTAACAACGTAAATATAACTAGTAAAGTGGTTGCCTAATAGATTAACTTTAATTATATTCTAAGATTTACTATAAAGAAGAGAAACTATCTATAGAGACCATACGTCCTTAAATATATAACTCCTCCCTATAGTAAAGGGTTTAGTATATTAATATATTAGTACGTTAGTATATCGCGTTTCTATATTCCTATATTCTTACGTTCCGAACTTATAACATAACTAGTTATATAACTTAGTTATCCCTTATCTTATAGCTTAATTAATTCTAGCGCCTCCCGTACTATTTTAACTAACCTATTTATATCTCTTACTAGTAGTTATACTACTGCCGATATAAGGTCCGTAACACTATCCCCCTCCTTTTTATCTTTGTCCTTAAAGATACCTCCTATCTCTAAGTTATTTATTAAAGGTATAGCATTCCCATCTTTAATTTAATAACCTTTATTATTCCTAATACCTCCTATTAGATCTTCTACGTCTAATTATTATAACCGGCTGGTAACATTTACTCTTTCGCTTAGTAAAGTTATACTATTCTATTCTCGTTATATAGAGAAAAAGTTAGTGTATATTATAATTGCAGCTCCGTCTAGTTGCTAATCTTCTTTTTATACTAAATATACGCAAGCGAATATATAATTGTCCTATAATATATAATTTATCTCTAACGCTAAGTATATATGTTTTATTATTCTCTATAACTGTTTAGTTCCTTATTTAATCTATTTTAGGGTTATATATATTAGTAGCGGCTAAAAAACCAAAAAGTAAGCTAGCTAAGGCCCTTATTAAGGTTTAGCGTTATTTTAATAATGCGTTTTAGGCTTTAAAAGCTTGACTAAATACTTATACTCGCCTAAGCCGTCTAGTAAAGGTCCACAAAAAGGTATGCTTAAAGAAGTTATATTTAGTAGAGTAAGGTCTATTTAAGCTTAAGGCTAAAGAGGCTAAAAGGGATTCCTATTAAGTAGAGGCGGAAATAACTAATACGCTAGCGGTAGATTTCTTAGATAATCCGGCTTATTTATTACCTTTAATTAATCCTTTTATTTTAGGCTCCTTTTTAATATTACCTAACCTATTTTCTTCTAATACTTCTATACCTTTTCTATAGCATTTTTTAAATTCTATAGTGGTTTCTAGGTAGTCTTATTATAGCCTATCTACTTAACCTTATACTATATTTTATTATTAACGTCCTTATAACTAATAATCTTTAAAACTTACTATTTGTCTTTTTCTTATCCTCTATATATATTTGCTTTATAAATTAATAGATTAATACTTTTATATACTAGCTTTAGTATTACGATATACTATATAGGGTAGATCTTTATTTTAGCTAGTAGGTTTAACTTAAACGTAACTAGTAAAATTTTTTATATAATTTTAAAAGGTTCTAGTCTAACGCAGTTTAACTTCTTACTTAATTATTAACTCTTAAAATTTTTATATAGTAGCTATACTTTATTCCCCTTCTTAAGATCTAGTTCTTTAGATCTCTTAGCGTTATAGTACCTTTTTATCCTTTCTTATACCTTTTTTACTAATTCTATAAGGTCTATATAAAGATTTATTAATATCTTTATCCTTTCTTTAGCTATACTACTCGTTTTCTTTACTTATTATAGTAATAATAATATTCTTAGCTTATACCCGTAATTTACCTTAAATAGTAATATACCTATTCCTTTTTATAGTGTTATATTATATATAAACTATATAATTAGTAATAATAATACCTAA
>Ga0307515_10022817_pt1 | contig 11012 bp, 4 predicted proteins | sample 17_EM_MG_FD_194513 | JGI IMG/M metagenome (GOLD analysis project Ga0307515, IMG submission 194513) | Populus trichocarpa ectomycorrhiza microbial communities from riparian zone in the Pacific Northwest, United States - 17_EM | ecosystem: Host-associated > Plants > Roots > Unclassified | place...
CTCCTTCGGGTCTCTTGTCTTCAAATAGATACCAATAGTCTTATAGGGAATGTCCTCGTTTCTCGCACGCCAAGCATATGGGTAGTAGCTTCTTACAGGACGTCTCCTCGTCTACTAGTGACCTGGCTCTCTTTAAGCGTCTAGTATATACTAAGGTTCCTTTCCTTAGACCTTTAGTAGTATTAGAGTAATCCATTATAGCTTACTCTACGAAGTCTATATTAAAGGTACTCCCTCTTATAGTAGTATTAGCTTTCTTTAAGGGTATTCTAAGTCCTTCTTACAGCTCCTTTGCTACCCTGCGGTATTTGGAAGATCTCAACTTCTAAGGGTCATTTAACTCGGTAGTATACTTTATATAGTAGGCATCGCTAAAAGGTTAAATAACGTCTACCAATTCTTAAAGCCAGATTCCATTAGATATTTAAGGGATCTTATACTTCTCTCCTAGTGATATTGCGTGTTCCCATTAATCTAGCCATTAGTTTAATTTTAACAATTGTTTAAACCCCTTAAGGGCTTCCGTGTACTAATGTTATACCTTCTTCCTAATAAACGACGAGGTAGGTTCTGTATTCTCCTTTAACTAAGATAGCTATTCCTTAACGGTTATAGAAGGGTTAAGCAGTAGCTTCTTCTAAATTAATACTGTAGACGTAATCTAGGTGCATATCTATTATAGATGCTCTTCCTGTTTTAGGAAGTACTTTATATCTTAATTGTAGTATCGTCTACTGTTCTCGTATGTCCTCTGTTAATTCGTCGAGAGCTATATATATAAGGTTGCATTCTCATTTAAATCTGTGACCTTTAGATAAGGTAGTTCTTGTAGTAGACCTTGTTCTAGTGCTGCATTGTCTAGGTCAACGTAGGCCCAAATTCGTTTATCCGCGAGGGCTTATAGTTGCCAGATCCATTGCTCCCAGTCTTCTGGCTTATTGAGGATGATCGTAGTAGACGACCTCGACGTCGGTGGAGTCATTTGACTGATAGGCAGATGGGAATTGAGATGGAATTCGTCGTCAGGATCGTCCTTGTCGCAGGATCGTCCTTATCGTCAGGATCGTCCTTGTCGTCAGGATCGTCCTTTAACGATTAAGGTGGAATCTCGTGGAATCTCGTGGAATCTCGTCGTCAGGATCGTCCTGTGACGATTGAGGTAGTATTTCTGTCAGAGTCTGCGTCCTGACGATGAGGTGTCAGAGTCTGACGATAAGGTAGAATTTCTTCAAATGATTAAGTAATAGCTGAATAGCTTCTTATGTCGGCGGACCGGGCTTATAACTGTCAGATAACTCATATAGAGCTATTCATTGATGAAATGGGTTAATTGATTGATGATCTTGATTGATGCTTGACCTAGGGCCCCTGGGCTTAGACGAAGATATTTACAATGCACGTGACCCGTGCACGTGACTCGTGCACGTCCTACGCCACAGAGAATACAGATTATCTGACAGGTACATCTTGTATTATAGGTAGTTAGTTAGTTTATCTTTAGAGGCTTCTGTTAGGTTAATCCTATTTTCCTATTTAGCTGCTTTTTCCTTCTAGTCTTTCTCTATTCCTGACATCTTATTTATTATATATTGTTTAGGTAAGTAAGGGTAAAGGTAAGGGTGTTTAAAAGGTAAAGGTAGGGGAACGGTTAAGGAGGCGGTTAAGGAGGCGGTTGAGGAGATAGTTAAGGGGATAGTTTAAGTCGATTAAGTAGGGTAAAGTGCTCTGCGTAGTAGTCTTCTAAAATAGATAGAATAAGATGTCTAGAAGTCGTTATAGATACTAAAAAAGTACTCCTAGGTAGTTTCTCTTCTTCTCTTTAACTGAAATAGGCTAATATAAAAGGTGGATAAGTATAACTATCTTCTAATCTACTATAAGGTGGACAGTACAACTGTCTTCCAAGCTATTTGCGTATTTCCTAATCTGTGCGCGCTCACTAATTAGTATTGGTATGCTTTAATAACGTGCAGAATATATATATTACAATAATATATACTATGCGGTGTTGTAGATAAATGTTGTCTTTTAATATAAAGAAGGGTGAGGAACTTAAGGTTCCTTACCACGCTAGTGCCGTGGTGACACGTGACGGCAACTTGCCTTACGTAACGGCAACTTGCCACACGTGGCGGCAATTTGCCTCCTATTGCAATGCAATATATTCTAGCTACAATTTCCTTATAGCCTCTATTTAGGCGGTATAAAGCGGCTTCTGATAGGCTAGAGAGTAAATTGCGCGCTTTATGGAAAAATAAAGCCTATATAGGATAATGGGGTATAGGGACCTAATAATCTGGCGGAAGATTGGGTTATCCGCTCTTTTGGGTTTTATTTAGCCTAGGTAACTCGCCCGACACTATTTTATATACGTTTTGATTAAGGCTGCTGCCTGGCCTTAGCTGCCTAAATCTCTATAAAACTTTAACTCGTACGGTAGAAGAATATAGGATAATAAAATGTTATTCTATCTACTTTGCTAATACCTCTAAATCCTTCTATGCTTACTAGAGAATCTCTTTTATCTAGGAATAAAGCGCCCTATCTTCCTTCTCCTACTTCCCATCTATAGGGAAAACTACCTTCCGTACCTTATTAACCTATAGGACTAGCGGCTAGTAGTAAGGTATAAATGCCTTAGCTATATAGTTAAGAAAATGCCCTTCCCTATTTACTAGCCCCGATTTTAACTTAGCTAACTTAGTAGTATTTATATAGTTCTAACGCTTAAACTTAGTTGTACCGATATCTTTACCTAGCCCATTATAGTGTACGTATATCCAGAAAAGTACCTAGAAGAACGACTCTAGATTATGCCTAAAGGAGTGTTTCTCGCCTAAAAGCACCCCTATAGCTATAAACGCTCTTGTGCTAGTCTTACCCCGTGCTCCTAAAGGTCCTTCTCGCTTCTTTTTAATCGCGAGATTGAAGTCAATTAAGAATGCCGGCTAAGAAGGATTGTTGTCTTCCTTGTTTATTATAAGGTTGCCTATTAAAATGTTATATTAGATAACGCCGGCCTGCGTATATAAAGACTTATATCCTTTAATGCCACCCTCTAATATAGTAAGCATTGTAGCCCAAGAGCCTGTCTTGTAAAGAGGCTTCCCGTAGTCACTAGTGATAACGCGTTAATATACGCGATTCTGCTTAATAGGGCGCTTAGTTAGAGAGGTTGAATATAGGCGTTTACTAGGCGGTAATAGGGCGCTGTAACTAGAAGACCTCTTTCTGCTAGAACTTTGACCTTTTCTTATACTGCCTTGTACTTTAGCCAGTCTTAGAGGCATTATTAAGCTCTCTAGCTTGTAGTTTGTTGCTTTAGTAATATTTAACCCCTTACGGATATTAAAGATATTATTATCTTGTCCACCTATATAAATAGTCTTATAGTAATAGTACCTGGCTATATTAACCACTCCCTTCTCTAATATCTTATGTAGCAGTTTGCCTTCTTCCTCGCGCTTTAGGTACTGCTACGAGTCTTTAATAATAAGGGGTTTCTTAGAGGTGTCCTCTTTATAGTGTCCTTTCTAGCAAGTTATTGCCTAACCCGCGACGTAGCGTGCCCGCTTAATAACATTGTTAAGGATAAGACGCTTAGTCTGGCCGTTGTGTACAATTTTAATATACCGTTTGCCGTCTAATATTAGAATAGTAGGATTGAACCTAAGCTGCTCCTTATTTATTTAGAGAAATCCTAATATTACTAAGGTAAATTGTAGTCTATCTTTGTTAATATTAAATAGTGAAGATGTAATGCCTTTTACCTAGTTATACTCCTATAGCCGTATAATAGATCTATAGAGGGTAAAGCCTAGGATAAAGCGACGAGTGTCCTAAGCGGCGAAGACTTCTCTTATATATTTCCCTAAATTAAACTATACCTGCGAGGGTATATTGGTGTTTAGATTACTCTTTAGCTCTCCTAGCATAAGTATATATAACTAACGGCATTAAGAGCTTTCGCTAGCTATTAGATTATCCACAAAACCAATATCTAGCTTTTGCTTTGCTGTAGACCCTTATAATGGCTGCTTAGTGTGTGCGATAAGCTTTTATTATATCTTTAGGGCGGACCTATACTCCTTAGTAAGGCCTAAAAATGATCTAATTAGGTTATTAAACCACTCCAGGATATTATCTTGCTCTGCGCTTTTAGGCCAGTCACGCCAGCCGCCCTTAGCGTATAGTGGATTATTCCCTTCCTTGCATTTCTTAAAAATGACGGCGCTTGCCTCTTTAAGACCTTTTACTCCCCTAAAGAATGCTTTATATAAGCTAGGAATCCCCATATAAAGAGGGCCTAGCTCCTCCTTTAGAACATTATCCACGTATTTCCTATATTTGGACGAGTTAGTAAAGCTGCTTATATTGCGTATATTTAGGGTTTAAACGTAAAATAGCAGCGGTTAGGGGGGGGGCGTGGACTTTGTAATAGTAGCGTATACCTTTTTCTAGATAACCTTGTTAGGTTTAATCCGAAGGATCGCATTTAGAAGAGGTAGGAACTGTTTAATGTTAAAGCCGTCGGAATTAATTGCTGAATTAAGTCTTAACAGATCACTAAGGAGGTTTTTGTTGCCGCTGTTAGACGGCAATAAATAAGAAGCAGAAAGGCTCTGCAGAGTAAGTATTAGATTAAGTAAAATATCCTTTAGTCCTATGGGCATTAGATAAAAACTTATAATAGGTCTATTAATAGTTACCTTTATTACCTATCTAGTGCAATAAGTCTAAAGAGCTAGGGATGCCCAGATCCTAATAAGTTAAGTTAAATAAATCGCGAAAGTCATTTAGCCCTTCCCTAATAGGCTTTGTTTTTATTATCTCTAATCTAAGGAGATTTGCTATTACGGGTGGGCGCGCTAAGAGCTATATTAGGAGGGCCGATATAGTAGGCGGGTAAGTAAGCAAGGGGAGATTAAAGGGGCTAGTATATAAGGATGGTATAATAGCAGAGAAGTAAATAAGTATAGGGAGGTTAAATATATATCGGGCGCGTCTTAAAATAAGGGAATAGTAAGGGAGGAAAGTGTAAGGGAGGAAGTAAGGTGCGAGCGGAACGCGAGGAGGATTTAAAGGTTAGGCGTAGAAAAGTTAAGCTAATCTAATGTGGCTTAGACTAAGGCTTTACGGGGCTTAATTAAATGCTAAGCCATAATAACCTAAAGTGGAAAGCTGTAGGTAGCATTTATTAGTAATTGTAGTTATTAGCTTTTAGTTTATTTTGTAACGCGTAAGGCTTAAATAGAGTAAGGCTCTAATGTAGCGATGCTAAAAGGCGCTAGGTAAGGTATAGCTGGCGACAGCAGGTTAATTATTAGGTTGGTTGTGTAAGCACCTATAATTGATTATATAGCTAGTCCTAAAACGAGCTAAACCTAATATACTAAATATAGATATAGCTAACCCTATTTTACAGCGCTTAATTAACCTATTTTTTGTAACTAGGATCTAGTTTTTAGAACCGGATCCTTTTTTAGGATCGCGCCCTTTTTATAGCAGTTAATTGGTCTACTTCGTAAACCTAAATTAGGATCTTAGTTTTAGAATTAGATTCCGTTTCTGGAATTATAACTTAAGCTATAACTAAAAATAGCTCCTTTCTTCTAAGACCATTAAACCGCTTAGCTTAACGCTATACCTTTTTAGCCACGTTTAGTATGTTTAGCTTAGAATTGGATCCAGTTCTTAGAATAAGATCCCATTTTTAATATTAAGAGAGATATCCTATATTTATCCTTAACATTCCCACCCTATTAATATGAAATTTAGAGTTAACCTACACCCTAGTTACCCACAAAAACGCTAGAGACTTTAATACCTTAACTTTAATTCTTTATAGAGGACTAAGTGAGTTACGGGGCGGCTAACTTATCGCTGCTAAGTATATAAAGGTGGAGGACTTATAAGCTTACTATAAGCGAGTTCTTAACTTTAATTTAACGTATATATAAACAATAACGAGATACTCTTAATATGGAAGTAACTAGATAGAAAAACAATACTAAGCTAAGGAAATCCTAATTGGCGCCTTAATTCTTAGCGCTAGAAAATATAAACGTGATTACGAAAATCTTTTCTTATAAGAAATTTCTTATTTCTTTAGCTTCTTAGAGGCTCTATCTACGGTGTAATCCACCTTTCTTTTACGTGCCCCTTTTATTAATAGATCTTCTAAATGATTATCTAGCACCTCTCCTAGTTGGTCTCTTTGCTCATATAATTTACCCCTCCGAGCTATCTCTATTATAATATCTTTAAGCGGTTTATATATCCTAGCATAATAACGGAGGTGACATAGGTTCTCAGTATAGTATAATATAAGTCTCTTATGCGGTATACCCGCGGGTAAAACCTAGGTAGGATACTAGGATACTATTGCGATAGGACTATATATAGATATAACTGATCTATATCTAGGGTTTCGAAGACGCTTTAAGTCCTCTATTATATAGCAAGTTAGCAACCACGATAAGAGATACTTTAGCCGTTTGTCTAAAATTGTAGCATCGGAAATTGTTAACACTTTAGTCGGGGGAGGTATATCTCTAAGGATATTTGTAAAATTAGCTAAACTATTTTCTACTTAATTATTAGTATTGCTAAATAATATATAGGTGTTTTATAAATATACCTAAAGGCACCGGTAAACCTTTAATATAAACCTCTTTTAGTTAAGGTAAGTCTGTCTTAGCCTCGCTATAGCTCTCTATTGGCTTAGGTAAGACTATCTTAGTTTCGCTACGGCCTTCCAGGCTCTTAAGGTAATTGGCGTATATTTTTATATCCTCTTATATATCACCCTCCGTATTGTTATCAATTTTATAAGAGTTAACCTCCTTAGTTATGTAAGTAGGTATAAAAGGCATCTGCTACTATCCTAGTTAATCTCCTTACTTATACGGTTTACCCTTCTTAGCTATCTTAATTATAATATCTTTAAGCGGTTTATATATCTTAGTATGACGGCGGAGGTAATAAGGATTCTTAGTATAGTATAATGAAAGTTTCTTTTACGGTATAGCCACCGCTGAAACCTAGGTAGGATACTAGTATATTACTACGATAGGACCGTATAAAGATATAATTCCTCTATAACTGGGGTTTTAGAGACGTATTATGTCCTTTATTATATAATAAGTAGGTAACTAGGATATAAGATACTTTACTTATCTGCTTAAGATCTTGGCATCGGAAATTGTTAACACTTTAGATGGATATATAGGGACTAAACCATTCTCTGCTTAATTATTAGTATTGCTAAATAATATAGGTGTCTTGCAAATATACCTCTAGATACCGGCGAAATATATTTAAAACCCACAACTGTATTTATCTGCTAGGATAAGCCTTTAATATGGTTCTCTTTCGGTTAAGGCGAGTCTATCTTAGCCTCGCCATGGTCCTCTATTAGCTTAGGTAAGTCTATTTTAGTTTCGCCATGGCCTTGCAATCCCCTAAGATAATTAAGGTACATTTTTTGTACACCTCCCTAAACTATATCCTCTTATATATCGCCCTTCGTATTATCATTATTTTTATAAGAATAGGCCTTATTAGGTGTTTAAGCAGGCGTATAAGGCATCTATTTCTATATAGGGTTGGAAAGCTGCGATTGTTTCTCCTCCCTACTACTAGATGCCGTGTCTTTATCATTAATGCGATTCTAGGATAATTTAAAGTTTCTAGTAGGTTAATAATTAGGTATATTATTTTCGGGGCAATAGTATATTGTAATGTTTTTATAAGCACTAATTGAGGACCTATAGGTATATTAGCAATATATCTAAGCTTAGTTAAGGTAACATATATAATATCTAGTATTCTTATAAAGATAGTAAGGGATATATAGTTAAGAGGTCAGATTTAAAAGTAAGTTAAATTAATAGCATATAAGAACCAGGAGTATAATGTTTATATTCTATTTCTCTCCTAAGGCGGAGTTAGGATAAAAGGCAGAAGGGAAAGGCGGAGTATATTAGCCGCCCCTTTCTACTTTATATGGTGTCTATAGTACAATATTTAGTAGCTATGATTACTCTTAGCTCTACGCCCGAGACTATAGGTGCCTAGAGTAATCCATAAGTGAGGCATTAGTGGGGGTAGCTATTGGCTAAGCTGCTGCTAAACTTAAATAGCTGACGATCCCCAACGGACGCCGTATACCTTAGCAGGGTTTAGAAGCGTTTATATAAAGTTATAAACTAGAATTAGAAGTTAACAATAACCCCTAATAACGCCTCTCTTAGCAGAAATAGCATTATATAATTTATTTTTAACGCCTATCCTTCCCGGGGCAAGATACTACCTAAGCAGTAGACTTATCCTAGCCAGTTAATCTCGTATATTGACCCCCCATCTATAGTAAAGGAGCTATTAGTGCCTCTAGGGTAGTTTAATTGCTATTCTAGCTAAGCTCTTTATAAGCGCTCCGCCTTATATAGGCAGTAATTAACTCCTATTAATCTGCCTTGCGTTAGGGGAGATCTTTTATTTAAAGCGCTAAGTAGCCGGTACTTAGAGGTCTATAGGCTTATTCTATATCCCAACAACATTAACTACGATTTCTCCTTAAGTGGTATCCGGAACCCTAAGTACTTACGAGCGTAGTGTCCCTAAATTATTAGCTAGTAAGTAGGCGTTTATAGATAAAGAAACCGACTTTAGAGATAATAGTAATATAGAGGCGTTAGCTGGTTAGGAAAGTAACTTTAATAATAAGGATTAAGAATAGGACGCAGAGACATTATATAACAGAGAAAATGGTTTTAGCACTAAAGATTAAGAAATAGGGGCAGATAGTAATAAAGAGATGTTAAGTAACAAGGCTATATAGGCGATGGTTAGATATAGTGGCCTTAGCTTTATAGTCTTAAATCTATAAGTATAGGATATAAATATAAAGAAGATTTCTAATAAAAGCTAGTAAAAGGGTTAAAACTTTAGCCTCTTTTTGTTTAGCCTATCGCGAAATAAAATAATATTTTACTATTCCTACTAGAGTCTCTGCCCGCTTAACTTATAGCAAGCTATAAAGCATTCGTGATAATCTATACTTTTACTTAAATAAATTTATTTACTACCTTAAAAGCGATAATAGTAGGCAAATCTATACTAACAACCTAGGATTTTTTAAATTTCTTATAGACCTGGGACGCATGCCACCTTAGCAACTATTAGTCATATTTAAGACTATAGTACTTATAAATTTATATCTTAAGGATATAAATATGTTTTTTTATAGTGTTTTCTTTTTATTTAAATTATTTCTCTACTTATAGTATACAGCGGTTATTTATCTATTCCGGTGTAGTAGGGAGAAATAATTAGGTTACACGAGAGGGCTTAGACTTATAGCTACGCTTATAGGGCTGTTTATATAGGAACTTCTCTAAGTATGTATAAGGGGTCTTTATATAGGAACTTCTTCAATATTTTTAGATCTGGGACTTATATATTTCTTTTTTTTATAGTTTTAGTATCTTCCTAACATCTACTTCCCATTTATATACTAGGCGTTAATAGAGGGCGCTAAGTTAGATCACCCTGCTTATACAATTACCTAGCTCGCACGATTACCTAGTTCGCACAATTACCTAGCTTATATAATTACTTAGCTTATAGGATTGCCTAGCTCCTATAAGCACTATACTCGCATAATTACCTAGCTCGCACAATCACCTAGCTCATAGGATTGGCCAGCTCTTACGAGCATTTAGCTCGCACAATTACCTAGCTCGCATAATTACCTAGCTCGCACGATTACCTAGCTCGTAGGATCGCCTAGCTTACCTATTAATATCCTATTTACACACTAGGCGTTAATTAGAGGATAAATAAAAGTTATATTACATATTTAGTTATTGTAGGTTACATAAGGGGATATTACGTAGCTACGGTTTGTAGATAGTATAATAGTTATTATTCTTAATTAATTGTTCTAAGAAAGGGGTAAGGAACTTAAGGTTCCTCACCACGCTAGTGCCGCGGCGGCACGTAATGGCAACTTACTATACGTAACGGCAATATGCCTTATATAGTAACCATTTGCCTTTATTCCCAACACTAGTAACTCTTCTTTTGTGGTTGCCATCTATATATATACCGCTTAACTAGCGGAACAAAAATTAATCCTCCTTACTTACTATTGCTATTATAATATAAGTCTCGCTATCCCAAAATTTACCTCTTAGCACGTAGTGCTTTCTTACTTATAAGTTATAGGTAGGTATCTTATTAGTAAGGCCGCCAAGGCGCTAGCGGTAAGCGAGCTAATAGCGATTTTCTATCCCAAGGATGGAAAATCCTAATTGGCTAGTTTAAGTCAGGGTCTGCAAAATCTAACTAATTAGACAACTTTAACCGCTAGTTGAAGTTCCTAGATATCTTAAGACCTTATATAACTAAGAAATTTCTAGGGACTCCCTTTTAACCTAACCTTTAACTTATATACATAGAGTATTCGTATTAACAAACGTCTCTAGTGCCTTATTTGGGTTCGCCTTTGTTATCGCATCTACCAGGTTATCTTGGCCATTAATCTATTAAATCTTAAAGAGTTCTTAACGCTTATAGGATTGCCGAAGTGCTATAATATTGATTATAAGGCGCTTTTCTTTTATAGTACCGAGCTTAACTAAACACTTATAGAGGGAATATAAGTCGGTGCATACGATTATAGGGATAATAAGAAGTTTAAGTTGATCTATAATTATCTTTAGGGTAGTTCCAATTGCAATTACTATATTAACTCCGCTAACTATTCCATATATCTCTAACGCCAAAACACTTTAGGTAACGCGCTTACTCTTAGTTAAGCTCTAATAGATAAGATTGCCATAGATTATAAAGTTATTCTCTCTAGTAAATTCGTTCGCGATAATAATCTTATATCCCAACTAGGAGCTAAAATCTTTATTATTTATAAATAATCCATTAACAAATATAAAGAGCTTAGCGGTAGGAAGATTAATAGGTACGTAGAGTAGTCCCTAATTAAGATGGTT
>Ga0307515_10022818_pt1 | contig 11011 bp, 6 predicted proteins | sample 17_EM_MG_FD_194513 | JGI IMG/M metagenome (GOLD analysis project Ga0307515, IMG submission 194513) | Populus trichocarpa ectomycorrhiza microbial communities from riparian zone in the Pacific Northwest, United States - 17_EM | ecosystem: Host-associated > Plants > Roots > Unclassified | place...
CTTGAAAGAAGCCTTGATTATAATCGAGGACATTTCATTTTTTTTACTCCACGGTTTACGAGCCGTGAGAGTATAAAACACTAAGGCAAAAATAGGCTTTTAAAGCGCCCTAGATTTCTAAATTTTTGTCCCTTCTCCTTGCGATTTACGAGTCGCAAACTCTTGAAATACCAAGGGAAAAATGAGCTTTTAAAGCACATGGAATCTCCTTGGATTTCTATCTTAATAAATTTAGTTAGAATCAAACTTAGAAAAACTGATGGAATTAGAAAACACCAACACCATAGCAATTATAAGACAAACCAAACACCAAGCAGCTTACCTTAGGTAGGGTGTACTAGGGGTGCTAATACCTTCCCTTTACGCAACCAGTCCCTTGCCTTAGAATCTCTGAAAGACCAGTTAGGTTTCCTAGTGACCATAATACTAGGTGGCGACTCCCCTTATTCAATAAAACAAAAGACCCCGGAATCAATCGAGGATCGCCGCGACGCCGCGCTCCGCCGCGAGGGTGCGACAAAGATGATGAAAATTCAATTTAGTCCCGAAACATTAAAAAAATTACAGAATGGTTCCTGGAGCATAATCCAAGATTCTGGACAGAGTAAAAGATGAATTATGAGCAGAATTCCAGTATAGTTATGAATTTTTAACACTTTCAATTTGGTCCTTCCATTTGACAAAAATTACAATTTGACCCTAAAAATTTGGGAAAATTCCAGAATGGTTCCTGGAGCATAATTAGAGATTCTGGACAGAACTGAGGATGAATTATGGACATAATTCCACTATAGTCATGAATTTTTGATATTTTTAGTTTGGTCCTCCAATTTGACAAAGTTTCAATTTGACCCTTAAAAATATGATAAATTCTAGATTGGTCCCTAGCTGTAATATTAGCTTTTTTTCAGATTATTTTGATGAATAATTGAGGTTTATTTAGTGAATTATTATCAAGTCTTATTAGTTGTTTTATTTTGGATTAAATTTCGGGAAAACCGTTTAGTTTTTGGGTTTTTGGGAAAAATGACTAACTAGTTGAAAAACATATAGGGTTATGAAATAAACTCTTAGTTAAGTATATTAAATAGGTTGTATGTTCTTTTGATTCGTTCTTGAATATGCCTCATTTGTATTCAGATAATCCTGATATTCTACCAACGGGACATCAGTAGGATTTCCTTTGGTATTTGCTTTTGAGTTCTGTTTGCTTTCGAGTCCGGTGAGTAGATAATTTTTCATATGCATGAGAAATATTATAGATATTTGAGTTGATTATTATCCTTGCTACGATAAAGTATGATCAATTGTTGAATATGAATTTTTGATATGAACTAATATATATTTTAAATTGACTTCTGAATTGATAGCTCCTCATTTGATTGATGTCATGAGTTGAGCCTTAAGATATGAATATGTTTGTTTGATTATGATTATGATTATAATTATAATTATGAACCTATGATATGCTAGTCAGAATACACATGCTAACAGGGTAGTGTTAGTCTTTGTGCACATCGTATCAGAACCTAGTTGGTCGGGGGAGTCACCAACCTGTGAGGACTGATCATCTCACAGTACGAAGCCTCATGCTCATTGCATTTTGATTTTCTAATAAGCTTTACCTTATGATATTGTTGTTATGGCTTATTTGAAAAACCTTCCTATAAGAACCTAGAGCCATAATTGTATATATATTCATCATTGTTGTATACCTCGTGTGTGTGTGTGTATGTATTGAACGTTATCTATTCACTGAGTTGTTGAACTCACCATCTCATTATTTATCTTTTCAGGCTTATAGCATGTTAGCGGGTCACTTTTGTTGGACCTTCAGAACCTACTCTTTTGTTGAAATTAGTATTTTTTTTCTTTATGTCTAGTTAGTGCTCCCCAACTATGAAATTGTATTAAATCTTGTATTAAAACAATCAAATTATATTATGAAGTTAGTTTTGTTGTTACTGTTGCGTTGAACTCTGATTTAGTTATTTAAAGGATAAGTTTGTATGTAAGTTTGGGTTCGCATAGATATGGAACCGTGGAGGAGAACCTTGCCTATGTGCTGGTCATGGATTCGAGATTCGGGTCGTGACAATTCCTAAGTCCATAAATACACAAAAGAATCCAAAACAAAAATAAAAATCAAATGAGTGATGACCATATTCTTTAACAAGTACGTATTATGCCCATATTTTCCAAGCATCGGCCTACAAATTTAACCGTGACTTTGTTACCCTAATCTTGTTCACTACGCTCAAAACCATAGTTATTAAACTCGGACCGGTCTGGAGGGTCGACCTGGGACCCGGTTAACTCGATGGCTGGACTAGTTTGGGTAAGGCAAAAGACCAGGATAAGCAAAAACCCGGTTGACCCGTGATCCGGCAAAACCCGTTTGAGACCTGTTTTTTTTTTTCAAATGTGCTTTTTCTCCTAACCAATGACCCCTCTTTTTTATAATTTTTAGTTGATTATTAACCATTTTCAAAGTTCACTATATACATACTAGAATGATATTTTATTTTTTCAATTTGGAATTTGAAACCCTTTACTATATATACTTTATGTTCACAAGAAAAAAGTAATGTTTTTTCAATGTGGGGTAAAAAAATCTTTTTGGTTTAAATACTTCAACTTGAAAGAATAACATACTAACATAGTATTTTTTTAACATGCAATAAAAAATCTTTTGAAATAATCTTTCAAACTTCATTATTTATAACATTTATAGTCTATATTCACATGAATTGTTTTAATTTTATCATATAAAATATTAAAACTTCAATCTTTTTTAATTTTTCCGGATTGATTCAAGTTGACCTGGGTCAACCTGTGTAACCCGGGACCCGGTTCCTTGACCGGGTCAATCCCGGATCGGGTCTGATAACTATGCTCAAACCTAGGGTGCCAGATGTATGGATTAACCCCGAGTCAGCAAGTTAGTGAGTTGACTAACCAGGGCAGGCTCGGTAAGGTCTTATAGCAAATATTGCCTTCGTTCCACAATTTCCATGCCTGAAAAGTGAGAACACTTGTGGATATTGGATAATTTTTAGTCAATAAAAAGAGATGGAACTTCGCAGAACTTTAGCAAAGAGTTGGATGGACATAGAATTCTTAAGAGACTCAAAGCTTGTTCATTGCCATAGAAACTGATTTTTTTTTCTCCCACTTGTAATCTCCAACAACAAAACTCCAAAGCTGAAGAAATCGGATTTCTCTGAAAATCGACCTTTCATGGCCTATTCAGGGGACATAAAGCCACTGCACGGGAAAGAAACAAATTTCTGAAGTAGTGATATATTAGGAGGGTTAGAATTGAAAAAAGAGAAAGTATTTACTATGTTCCAACAATCCTACTAGTGTTAGCTTGATCTTAATTCCCAACAAATATATCCTCGTCGTTCCAAAATTTGAAAATCTTGGATACAGTTCTTGATGCAGGAGGATGTTACTAGCCTTCAGATTATGAACATGGAGCATTCAATATATGCATTTATGCATGCAATCGACATCAATGGTGATGGTCGCCTCCTATTCTCCTTTTTTCACGAGGGAATATCAGTGATAGTTACTTCACCCTTGAAAATGGATAAAATGCATTTCTGTAAGACTATCAAAAAATGTAACAAGGAGTTTTCTGTGAAAGACCCCATTTATTCATTTATCTCCCCAGAGAATGAGTATTTCCCAGCTTAAATTACACTACAAAAGTATAATTACTCTCTAAAAATCGGACTCTAAGCAAGAAGTTTGGGGTATTGACACTAGTGTATTCATTTGGCACAAAGACCTAGAGAAATCTGTAGAATGCTGATGCATTCACTTCTTACAAACTTCCCATAATTTCTTACAACCAATTGCAGACCTAGACAGAAAGATAGCAATGTCACAAGTTCTATTTATCGAGCTTCAAGTGCTGTGATCGAGACATTGTTAATAGAATATCTCTGTTTGTTCTGTTCGGAGGATTCTTTGTCTAAATAACTGAACCTTTCAGCGAATGCTGATTGTTTGGGAGCAGGAAGATCCACAATTTCGCTGTTTAGCATTGAAATTACTGTAGATATAGTTGGTCTATCTCTTGCAAGCTCCTGAACGCATAACAGACCAATATTTATGCACCGAAAAACTTCAACCTCAAAAGAAGGGTTTGAAATTACAGGATCTACTATAGCTCCAATGTTGCCCTCATTCCATGATTTCCATGCCTGCAGAAGTGAAAATATCAACGTACATAAGAATATCTAATTATAAATCCACAGCAAAAATTCGAGATTTTGTATTAGAAAGCAAAGAGTTGGAGGAAATACAAATCCTATCAGGCTCGAAACTTGTTCACAGTCATAGAAACTGGTATTTTTCCTCCCACTTGCAATCTCCAACAACAAAACTCCAAAACTAAAAACATCTGATTTCTCTGAAAATCGGCCCTGTATTGCATATTCAGGGGACATATAGCCACTGCATACGAAAAAAGAGATAAATGAAATAGTGATAGATAATAAGAGAGGGATTTAAGAAAGAAACAGGACTTACTATGTCCCGACAACCCTTATAGTGTTTGCTTGATCTTCATTGCCACCAAATATCCTGGCCATACCAAAGTCTGAAATTTTCGGATTCAAATTTTCGTCCAGCAGGATGTTACTTGCCTTCAGATCTCGATGAATAATTTTTAGTCTGGAATCCCTGTGAAGGTAGAGCAGACCTCGACAGATTCCGTCAACAATGTCAAAACGTTTATTCCAATCTAGAAGTTGTTTCCTGAGAGGATCTAGACAAATTGCAGCCAAAAAAGAAGTGTGAGAGTTTCAATACTTGAATCGTAAAAGAAATTGTAGTCTGCTTCTAATGGTTATGTAAGTTGGGGTAATTAGCTCTGACCAAAAAGAAAGGCATCTAAGCTTTTGTTTGGCATGTACTCATAGACCAACATCTTCTCTTCTCCTTCAACACAGCAACCAAGGAGTCTCACAAGATTCCTATGTTGCAGTTTAGAAATCACCACAACCTCATTCATAAATTCTTCTAGTCCTTGCCCAGATGCTCTTGACAGTCTCTTCACAGCTATTTCCTGTCCATCTGGCAATCTTCCCTGCAAAGTTCCATTCATCTTATTTCTGGCAATTCAATTCAATTCAATTAACAATAAAAACTCCACTATCTCACAAGCATTATTACCTTGTACACTGGACCAAAACCACCCTGCCCAAGCTTATTGGCAATGTCAAAGTTGTTTGTTGCAGCTACAAGCTTTGGTAAACTTAAAAGTGGTAGTTTAGCTTGGTTCAAGTCGTCTTGCATCATGCTTTCGTCTAGTAAGATCTTCATGCTTCTCTTCTTCCTTTCTGAGTTACATCCAGGAAGTAGGCATCAGTTGAACATTGCATTTTTTTCTTTTCAATGAAAAGAGAGGATGGTTTTCAAGTCCAGCAATGGCGAGCACTAAAATGCATATTTACCTCTATAATGAGCAATTCGCCTCCACATACAGAACACACAGATTGCGCTGATAATAGCTCCCACAACCACTGTTAAACCGATAATTACCTTCATACTTGTAGTTCTATTATCTGCAGAAAACAGAGGTTTGTATTTTTAGATTTGACAAAAACAAACCAGGGGAAAGGATCAAATTTCTTCTACAATCTACATGAATACGAAAGTACAACAGTAATTTCTATGAATATTTGAACAGCAGAAAATTTGAAGCAGTCTTGTAAAAGAAAACTAGACAAAAAAAATGAAACGATTACCGAGTTCTGAATAAGCTAGGCGAACGTAAAGATCTGCTCCTCCACTAGGAAATTTCCTTATATCAGTTAAGTTTTCCCACCACAACATACAGCGTATACCAGTATAATATGCATAAGCTATGCAGGAACAATTATTCATGCAATTTTCTCTACATGTTTGCTCCGAAACTGCCAAGGACCGGTCAGCAAAGTCTGGCACTTTCACTGTCCGCAGCTTCAAGAACCCATCTTCTTTGCCCGGTTCACCACCATATTGTATTCTTTCGCACTGCATAGGTCTCCTCCTAACACAACCACTAGTCCAGTTTCTACTATTCCATTCATCTGCATCTTTTGGTTCAAACCCTTTCATACAACTGCAAATTGGTGAGTACTTTGCATTACAGATTCCAAATGACCCGCACTTACCGTAGACATCGCACTCATCGTTTGGAAGTCGCCCCACGTAAACCCATTCCTCCTTCCCATAATCCCAATATAGTTCATTAAAATTTCCATCATAACTCAAAACAAAACTTCCGATATATGATTCGTTGGCAGAATTTAAGATTAGGGTAAACGTCCCATTTCCATCTTGTTCAATATCAAATCCATTGATATTAACTGAATTCATTCCTGGAATTCCAATAAATACCTGACCATTCCATGGACCAGTCCGATAGATTGGATGACTATGATTCCAAATGAAACACTGAGGTATCCTTACTGGATCAATTCCAACAGAGAAGGTCCCAATGGATGGATCTGAAGGGCTTCTCCATGAGGATAGCAATGTCTTCTCGCCTGTTCTTACTTTAGCAGTAAGTCTCATGTTTGTTATCATTGTATCAGAAGGTTCCTGAAAACTCTCCCATAAGCGGTTTCCACTTCCGATATCTCGCAAGACAAGGTTTCCATCATCCATAAGCCGTGCACTTGAATTACTGACTCCGTTTGAGACATTTGATGACCAAAGAGTTTCTTTCTGACCATTCAAAACCACAAGATTTCCATCGCCAGATATTGTCATCACCCCAGAAGAATCGTTGAGTGGCTTGTTTCTGTTAGCTACCCAGACTCGTGTTATAGGCGTAAAACTACTGAACCATATTCCTACATAGCGATTAGTGGAATTAACAGGGCTGAAAAATCCCAGTTTGAACTTATTTCCCGCAGAGACTATAGCATCAGGATCTTTGACATACTGAGATGACGTAATTGTATCTCTGGCAGCACCAAGTTGCAAACAAAAAAAACACAGTAGGAGTAGAAGGGCCACCATGAATTTGCTGCTGCCAAGTCCAGCAGTTGGATATTCTTTTAACTAATTGCTTGTGCTTCGTTACAATGAAAGGCTTACTAGATTTTGAGTGATGGACCAGTCGATATATGCATGTCATTGACAAACAAATATCGCTTCTATTGTCAAGTTTCTGTCCTCTTATGGCGAGTGTTATCAACTCAAACAGAAGGTAAACCTGAAAGGTTGGGTTTTTTCAACAATTGTGGCAGGTGCTTCCCTTTTCCTGGAAGGAGATTATAGACACAAAAGTCGCCGGTACTCTGGCCTACCTAGGCAGGTACGTGCCGTCCGCAGGGATGGCAATTTTATTTGTGTACCAGTCAAAATGTAATTCCATTAAGGTTCAAGAGCAAGAACAAGATAAGAAGATGGTTAAAATTCTTGTCTGGTTATGAACATGTTTGCATAATTACAAAAATGTTTTATGAATATTATTCTTTATGGGATAGATTCTTCAGGGTCAACAACTCAGCATCTGTAGCCATGTCTGTCACACAGCAAAGAAAATGGAAACATTTTTCTTTCACCGGCACAAGGCTTTGACAGAAACAAGTCCTAATGGGTCACTATCTGTAAGGCTTGTTTCCATTTCAACCTAAAGAAATTACGGTTAAATTTTCAATTATATTACAATTTAGAATAACAATTTCATATATGTGTATGGAGAATCAAACTTATATTATTAGCATAAAAATGATGTGAAAAAAACAGAAAATAAATTAAAGTGAAATGTATTATTACTTAAAGTTCGTAGTTATTGTTCAATTACTGGAATATATTTGATTATTGTATCTTAGGATAATTGCTAAAATACCCTTTGTAAATTAACTTTATAGTATTTTAACAAAATCATTTTGATATATTACCTCTAGAAACTATAATTGTCAACATAAATTGATAAATTTTATTATAGAGGGAGGCCTCACCATTGGCTGAATCGTTGAATTGTAAGCCAAAACCAGTATATAATATGAATATGAAAATCAAAAGCGTTCCAATTTGATGACATTCACGCGCAAAGAGTATGTGACAGTGACAGTCAACGACGGCCAACATAAGTCAACATAAAGTTTTCAAAATTGTTTAAAAAACTCTACATTAAAATCATAAATATGAAAAAACTATAATTTATTATTTTTTCTAAACCTACATTTTTAAACCGTAATATCAAAAGTTACTACAATATGACACTCACTTGTTTTCCCAAAGCTAAAAAATTATTATTATTAAACTTATTTTGATGAGTCAATTTAAAACTCAATCATTTTTGGGATGTGGTTGAACTAAAACTTGGCTTAGATAGATTTCTCAAAATATAAGAGGAGTTAATTTGGTATGTTCGGGTGAAAAACTTACAAGAACCCATGAACCAATTAACCTGGTTAAAACTCACCATATTTTTATTAATTTTTTTTTTAAAAAAACTATATTATTTTGACCTTTAAAAAAATTAGATTAATATGGGTAAATCTCTCGTGATTCATGATTTAGGCCTTGTTTTATGTTAACCTTCGGTTGAATTTACTATATACTAGATAGCTTGTTTGTGCTTCACTGCAGGCAACATGATTTTTTTGAAGCATAAAAAATCAATGATAAAGAACTGTAAGTGTATTTAAAAAAAAAAATAGCTCCACATCTTTGAAAGAAAACGGAAAAAGATATCAATTGTTAATCTCCAGGAATCCCAATGATTAAAGATAAAATTAGGGAAAAATATCAATGAACAAAAAGAAGTAAAAAAAAAATACCAACAAACCCGGGTGATGAAATTGAAAAAAACCAAGATTATAAATTCAATGATGAAATCGAAAACAAATTAAAATTTGATAAAGGTGCCAAGAATAAAAATTAAACCAAAACATAAAGGGCAAAAACCTATAATAACATCAATTATTCAAATGAAGGAACAAATTGAGAATTCCTATGATGTTTCGAAATAAATGAGTAGGAAAAGGCAATAAAGCCCCTGAAGGCTTAAAAGTGGGTATAAATGAATAAGAGGTATTGTGATAATTGAATAAACATAATAAGTATAAATAGAAAAAAGAAAGAGGGATATGAAATTATAGTGTGAAGGACGGCAGGAGAAAAGGGAGAAAGAAAAAGAAGAAGAGAAAAGAGGGAAAGATAAAGGGAAATAGAAGGGAGTTGGAGAAAATAAGTTTAAAGGTAAAATTTAGGTTTTTAAATGTATAAATGTGTGTTCTTTGAGCTTGAAATTTCTGTTTTGTTGAATATTAGGGTTTTGAAGATTGTGTTTTGGGTTTATTGATGAATTGATTTGTATGTTATGGGTTGATTGTTATGGGTAATGAGTTAATTAGTTGATTTTGGAAGATTTTAGGTAAAGATGATGATTTTGGATTATGATTTTGTTTAAATGGTGAATTTGAGTTAGAAATCTTGATATAACAGTTGGTAATTTGTGGAAATTCTGGATTTGAGGTTGAAGATGATGAAAATTCAGTTTTGTCACTCAATTTGTGAAAATTAAATGTGTGTTCTTTGAGCTTTAAATTTCTGTTTTGTTGAATGTTAAGGTTTTGAAGATTATGTTTTGGGTTTATTGATGAATTGATTTGAATGTTATGGACTGATTATTATGGGTAATGAGTTAATTAGTTGATTTTGGAAGATTTTAGGTAAAAATGATGATTTTGGGTTATGATTTTGTTTAAATGGTGAGTTTGAGTTAGAAATCTTGATATAACAGTAGATAATCTGTAGAAATTCTGAGTTTGGGGTTGAAGATGATGAAAATTCAGTTTGGTCCCTCAATTTGTGAAAATTAAATGTGTGTTCTTTGAGCTTTAAATTTATGTTTCGTTGAATGTTAGGGTTTTGAAGATTGTATTTTAGGTTTATTGATGAATTGATTTGAATGTTATGGGTTGATTATTAGGGATAATGAGTTACTTAGTTGATTTTGGAAGATTTTAGATAAAGATGATGATTTTGGGTTATGATTTTGTTTAAATGGTTAATTTGAGTTAGGAATCTTGATATAACAGTAGGTAATCTGTGGAAATTATGGGTTTGAGGTTGAAGATTGTTGCTACCCAATTTTTGACCCATATTTTGATAAATTTTCAAATAAAAAATAATAAAAATAATAATAAAATAATAATAAGGGTTTACATGTGGCGATAACATAAAGCATCAGGGTTAAGGAAGTAATATGTCAAGGAGATAATTACCGAATTATATATAATTACTGCAATATAAAATACCATAGATATATGATTTGATTCGTGATTAGGGAAAATAATCACTGCAATTAAAAAAATACCATATATATAGGATTTGTTGGTGCTAGTTATAGAAGACAATCTCTGCAATAATTATTGCAATATTTCTTTAAATAGAACGTGTAGAGATTTTCTATATAAGTGAACACCCAGCCATATAAAAAAAAAAAAAAAGGAAGAAGAAGGCAATTTTAGAGATAAAAATATAGGGCAAACAAAAAAACCTAACCCTATTCTCTTTATTAAAAAAGGCTACAGTGGCTGCCCCCGTCCTTGGCCAAAAACAAGCCAACAATCTGGCGCCCCCTCCCTTTTGATATATTTTTTTTCTTCCCAAGCCTCCAGCCAATCCCCTCTCTTTTGGCCAAAAGCCAGAGAGCCGCCGGACACCACCTCCCTTCCCCCTCTCCTAGCCAACAAAAGGCAGCCGCTTATCCTCTCTTCTTCTTCGACAGAGCCCCGTCTCTTCCCTCATCTCTCTCAAACAGACTCAGCTGCTCCCGTCTCCCATTTAACTCTCAAACAGCCGCTCCACCATCGTCCCTCTCCTTTCTCAGCCGGTCAAACAAACCCACAGCCCCTCAGTCACGATCTCCCTCCCCCCCTCACAGGCGCCGACTCATTCGGCCTTCACAGAAACCAGCGGAGCTCCCCCCATTTCAACAGATCTTCTTCCCTTTCGGTCTCCTCAACAGTAACGGCCACGGACAAGCAGC
>Ga0307515_10022819_pt1 | contig 11011 bp, 7 predicted proteins | sample 17_EM_MG_FD_194513 | JGI IMG/M metagenome (GOLD analysis project Ga0307515, IMG submission 194513) | Populus trichocarpa ectomycorrhiza microbial communities from riparian zone in the Pacific Northwest, United States - 17_EM | ecosystem: Host-associated > Plants > Roots > Unclassified | place...
GGCGTGACCTCGCAGCAGCAGCGGCAGATCGCCCGCGCGGTCAAGAACGCCCGCGAGATGGCGCTCCTGCCGTACACGGCCACGGCGCGCTGAGGGGAGGCACCGAAATGAAGATCATCCTTACTCAGGAGGTGTCGGGCCTCGGCACCCCCGGCGATGTCGTCGAGGTCAAGAACGGCTACGGCCGTAACTACCTGCTCCCGCAGGGCTTCGCGATCCACTGGACCAAGGGCGGCGAGAAGCAGGTCGCGGTCATCAAGCGGGCGCGCGACGCCCGTGAGATCCGGGACCTGGGCCAGGCCAACGAGGTCAAGGCCCAGCTGTCCGGCCTCAAGGTCACGCTGACCGCGCGCTCGGGCACTGGCGGCCGCCTGTTCGGCTCGATCACCCCGGCCGAGATCGTGGACGCGGTCAAGGCCGCGGGCGGTCCGTCGCTGGACCGGCGCCGGCTCGAGCTGCCGGGTCACATCAAGACCACTGGCTCGTACAGTGTCCAGGTCAAGCTGCACCCCGAGGTGACCGCGACGTTCCCGGTGAACGTGGTGGGCGCCAAGTAAGTAGTACGGCTTTCGAAAGGCGCGTCGGGCTCGCCCGGCGCGCCTTTCGCGTCGCTACCGAGCTGGCCTTTGCCCAGTTTCGTGGCTCAGCTCAGCGAGTTGCCGGTGACCGCCGAGGTCAAGACGGTGGCCAGGCCGCCGCCGACCACCGCGGCGGCCAGGCCGACACTTGCGGCCTTCCAGGAGCCGCTGGCCCAGCGCAGGCCGACCGCGACCAACATGCTCAGCACGAGCGACAAGCCGAACTGCGGCGCGGCGTTGGCGAGGGTGCTCAACGCGTGCGCCTGCTGGCTGCCGTTGAGCACCAGCATGTAAAGAACAAAGAGGACAACCGGGACGCCGTACCAGATGACGGTGTAGCCGACAGCCGCGAGCGGGCCGCCGGTGCTCTCCTCGATCTCGTCCTCGTCGGGCTCCAGCAGGTTGTTCTGTCGCACCGATGCGGTCGGCAGGGTGCTGACCGGCCGCCGCTCGTACGATCCCGTGCTGCTGACGCTGTCGTAGCCGGTTGCGGGGCGCGGCGGCCACTGCGTGTCGGGCGGGTCCTGCCACCGGCCGGTGCCGACCCCGCTGAGCTCCGCCACCCGCGGCTCGAGGGCCGGACGCGGCGCCGGGAGGACCGCGGTGCCGTCCGCCGCCTGGCCGGGCGCCTGGAACGGAACGAAGTCCGCCGTGCCGTACCGTCGGGACTCGCCGTCGGCCAGTCCACTCTCGGCGGCTAGCTCGCGCCGCCAGTCACCGGTGTTGGCCTCGCGATAGCTCGCCGAACCCCGGGCCGCCTCCCCGCGCTCGGCCTGCTGCCAGTCGACCGCCGGCCGGATCTCGGTCGGGGCGTCGCCGTTCGGCAACTCCGGCCCGTCCACCAGCTCCCGCCGCCAGGACTGGGTGCGCGCGTCGTCCAGCGGCTCCATCCGCCAGTTCCGGCGCTCGGACTGCGGCTCGGGATCCTGCCGCCACACCTCGGGGTCGATCGGCCCGCCCGCCCGCGGGTCGTCGTCCTCGTCTTCGTCCTCATCGTCGTAATAGTCGTCGTCGGGCCCCTCGATCTCGGCCCGCCGGCGGGCCGGCGCGTACGGCCCAGCCTCGATCTCGGCCCGGCGACCGTAGGGATCGATCTCCGGGCGCCGGCCGTACGTGTCGCGTTCGTCACGCTGGTAGGGCTCGATCTCGCCCCGGCGTGGCGGCGAGTAGGGCTCGGCTGCGGGCGTACGCCAGCTGTCGGTGTCGGTGCTCGGCTGTTGCCACGACGCCGGAAAGACGCCGGTGTCCGCCGCGGTATGCGCCCAGGGATCGGCGGCCGGCTCCTCACGCCGCCAGTCCTCCTGCTCGCGACCCCAGCTCGGCGCCTCGGGGTCGGGGGCGCGGCGCCAACTGTCGCTACGCGGCTCCTCGCCACGGCTCCAGGCGCCGGAATCCGGCTCGCGGCGGTAATCGTCGCGGTCCTGGCGCCAGTCGGGAGCCTCGGTGCTCGCACGGCCGTCCGCGCGGGGCTCGGCCCGCCATCCGGGCGCTTCGGGCTCGGCCCGCCAGTCGCGCTGGTCGGGCTCCGGCCGGGCGTCGGTGCGCCAACTCGACGCGCTCGTCTGAGTGCGCCAGTCGGCGACGTCGGCGGCGTCGTCCCGGCGGGCGCGGCGGCCCGGAACGTCGTTGTCCTCCCGGCCGGTGCGCGGTTGCGGGGTATCGCTCTGTGGCCACTGCCGGGCGACCTCCTGGCCGCGCCGTCGCGGCGGTTCCGGCTGGGCACGCCAGTCGGGCGCGTCGGCGTCCGCGCGCCGGACCGGGTCGGCGCCGGCGCTTTCGGTGCGCCGGGTCGGCGCTTCGCCGCGTGGTGCGTCGCTGCGCGGTGCTTCGCCGCGTGGTGCTTCGCCGCGTGGTGCTTCGCCGCGTGGTGCGGCGTCGTTTCCGGTGCGCCAGGTCGGGGCGTCGCGGGTTGCGGCGCCGCCGTCGGCCCGCCAGGTCGGCGCTTCGCCGCGTGGTGCGGCGTCATTTTCGGTGCGCCAGGTCGGTGCTTCGGCGCGCGCCGCGGGGTCGTCGCCGGTGCGCCAGGTCGGTGCTTCGCCGCGGGTCGCGGCATCGCCTCCCGTACGCCAGGTCGGGGTCTCGCGGGCCGGTGCGTCGCTTTCGGCTCGCCAGGCCGGGACGTCGCCGCGCGTGGCGGGGTCATTCCCGGCACGCCAGCCTGGGGCTTCTCCCCGGGCTCCGGGGTCGCTTTCGGTGCGCCAGCCGGGGGCGGGGGCGGCCGGGCCACTTTCCGTGCGCCAACCGTCGCTTTCCGTGCGCCAGCCAGGGGCTGGCGGGGTGGCGGGGTTGCCTTCGGCGCGCCAGCCGATGGCGGCGGGGTTGTTTCCGGCACGCCCGGCCGGGGTGTCACGGGCCGGAGCGTCGCGCCAGGACGAGGTGCCGGTCTGGGTGCGCCAGTCGGGCGCGTCGCCGTCCGTGCGCCGGGCCGGAGCGTCACTCTCGGCGCGCCAGCTCGGTGTCTCGCCACGGGTCCGCCAGTCGGGGGCGGCCGTCTCCGCCCGGCCGTCGGCGCGCCAGCTCGGTGTCTCGGCGCGGCCTGGCCAGCCCGCGCCGTCGGCGACCGCCGGGTCCGGGAACATCTGCATGCTGCCGGTGTCGGTGTGACCCGCCCAGTTGTCCGACTCCGAGCGCGCGGACCACCCCGTGCCGCCGCCGGACCTTGGCCCATCGCCGTCGGGCGCGCGGCGGCGGCCGACCACTCCGGCCCCGCCGGCGGCCGACTGCCGCCATTGCGCACGGTCGTCCTCGCGTACGAGGTGACGGCCGTCGTCCGTCCCGGGGAACTGCTGCCAGGGCGCGCCCCCGGCCGGTGCCTGCTGCTCCCAGGGCGGCGGGCTAGGCGCCGCCTGCTGCCAGGGCGGAGCCGGGGCCGCCTGCTGCCACGGCGGCGCCGGTGCGGCGGACTGCCAGCTCGGCCGGCCGTCGACGGCCGGCTGACCGGCCGCGGACGGAGGCGTGTAGCTCTCGGTGCGGTAGCTCCCGTCGGACTGCTGCCAGCCCTCGGGTGTGCTCGTGGACGGGTCGGCCGTGGCATCGCTCGACCAGGCCGAGTTTGAGATGGCCAGCGGTCCGCCGGTCGGGGGCGCGGGGGCCGGCGGGAAGCCCTCGGCGTCCCCGTCGCCGGTCTGCCATGCCTCGGTCGTGGAGCGCCAGCCGTGCGTGCCCGAGGTCGACCGCCACTCGGTCGTCTGCCGCCAGCGCGCGCTGGTCGCGCGCCATTCGGCGGTTTCGGTACGCCAGCCGACGCCGTCGGCCGGGAAGGTGCCCGTCGGCACCACCTCGGACCAGCGGCTGACCTGGCCGTCCGACTGGCCCTGCTGCCGTCTTTCGGGCAGGTTAGGCGGCTGCTGCGCCCACTGGTCGGCGCGCTTGGCCCAGGCTAGGGCCTCGGCGCTCGGCTCCAGGCTGCCGGTGTCCGTAATCGACTGCCATTTAGGCGGATTACTGCCCGATTCAGTACTTTCCGGACCGTTGTCGAGTGACCACGAGTCCGCCGCACGCCTCTCTCGAGGCAAGCGGGCACCGTAGTCCCACTCACGTTGGTCCACGACAAAAGCGTGACGTTTGGGCGGCCGAACCGCAACGCCCTGCGGCGACGGCTTGGTCACGCGGAGAAGTCTTTCCTGGTTTCGCCCGACTTTTCGGACCCGAGCGATCACGAGAAGGTGACCAGGTTTTTCTCTCCACACCATGTTGACGGCGAAATCGCTGGTCGAGAAGGCCCCTCCGACAGAATCCCCAGCGGTTGTACACAGGCTGTGCACAGCGCCCTGCACAGGTCCGGGCGAGATGTCCACAGGTTGTCCCGAGGCTCATCCTCAGGGCGGCTTGGGTCTGGGGCGGGAGGTTCGTACAGTTACACCCGCTCCTTCTTGATATTCGCGTCTCAGCTCGCCGGGCTTCGGTTCAGCCGAAAGTGTCAGACCCTCGGTGTTTGATCTACACGGTGCGCGATCCGCGTCCAGTGGCCCAGGCAGTGGAGGGGATTCGGATGTCGATCACCGACGACGCAAGACCGGAGTCCCGGCCGCAATCGCCCTCGGGCGGCGGCTTCGACAAGTCGCCACCGCAGGACATCGCCGCCGAGCAGAGCGTCCTGGGCGGGATGCTGCTGTCCAAGGACGCGATCGCCGACGTGGTCGAGATTCTCAAGACCCACGACTTCTACCGCCCGGTCCACGCCACCGTCTTCGACATCATTCTCGATCTGTACGGGCGGGGCGAGCCCGCTGACGGCGTCACCGTCGCAGCGGCCCTGGCCGACGCCGGTGACCTGCAACGCATCGGCGGCGTGCCCTACCTGCACACCCTCATCGAGAGCGTGCCGACGGCCGCCAACGCGTCGTATTACGCCCGGATCGTCTCGGAGCGGGCGGTCCTGCGCCGTCTCGTCGAGGCCGGCACCAAGATCGTCCAGCTCGGCTACGGCACCGGCGGCAACGGCGGCCGTGACGTCGACGACATCGTCGACCTGGCCCAGCAGGCGATTTACGACGTCACCGAGCGCCGGGTCAGCGAGGACTTCGCGATCCTGGCCGACATGCTGCAGCCGACCCTGGACGAGATCGAGGCGGTCGGCGCCACCAACGGCATGATGACCGGCGTCCCGACCGGCTTCTCCGACCTTGACCGGCTGCTCAACGGCTTGCACCCCGGCCAGCTGATCATCGTCGCCGGCCGGCCCGGCCTCGGCAAGGCGCTCGCCCTGGACACCCCGCTCGCCACCCCGGAGGGCTGGACGACCATGGCCGAGGCGGCCGTGGGCGACCAGCTCATCGGCGCCGACGGCAAGCCCACCACGATCATCGCGACTAGCGAGATCATGCTCGGGCGGCCGTGCTACGAGGTGGAGTTCTCGGACGGCTCGGTCATCGTCGCCGACGGATCGCACCAGTGGTCCACGCACGACCGTGCAGCCCGCCGAAACGGCAGCCCGCCCCAGGTACGGACCACCCGGCAGATCGCCCAGACCCTGCGCCCACCATCAAGGTCACCGAGCCGGCCCGCCGACCCGGCCGACCACCGACCCAACCACTCCGTGGCCGACCCACAGCCGATGCAACTACCCGAGCGCCCACTGCCGATCCCGCCCTACACGTTCGGCGCCTGGCTCGGCGGCGGTGATCCAGGCGCACCACGGATCACCTCAGCCGCACCGGAGATCACCTGGCACATCGAAGCCGACGGCTATCAGATCGATCCCGATGGCCGGCTCGGCTGCTCGTTCCCTCTCCCGGCGCCGTCGCTGGAGTGCGTGACCTGCGGCGGGGGGCGGTGCGACACGTCCTGTGCCGGCCGGCCGGTGTCCGTCCCGCCGCCGGGCGAGACGCCGCCCTGCGTCGACTGTGGTCGGTCTCCGGATGCCGCGCTGGCCGGCGCCGTCGGTCGGTGCCGAGTGTGCGCCGCGGCAGCCGTCGCCGAGCAGCTCAACGCGCTCGGCGTCCGCAACGACAAGCACATCCCCACGGCCTATCTGCGTGCGGCCGAGCAGCAGCGCCGGGCGCTCCTCGCCGGCCTGCTCGACACCGACGGCCAGGTCACCGGCACCGGCAAGTGCCGATACACCGCGACGTCGCGCCGCCTGGCCGAGGACGTCCGAGAGCTGATCGTCGGTCTCGGCTACCGGTGCACGACGACGACCCGACCCGTCCCGGGCGGCGCCGCCGCGACCCGCTACACCGTCGACTTCAGGACGACCGACGACGTCTTCCGGCTGCAGGACAAGGCGCTGCAGCACAAGGAACGGCGACGCGGCACGCGCAGCCGCCAGGCCACTGCGCGTTACATCGTGGACGTGCGCGCGATCCCCAGCGTGCCGGTGAAGTGCGTGTCGATCGACAACGCCGACAAGCTCTATCTGGCCGGCCGAGCGATGATCCCGACGCACAACTCGACGGCGAGCATGGACTTCGCCCGCAACGCGGCAATCCGGGCAAACTGCGCAAGCGCGATCTTCTCCCTGGAAATGAGCAAGATCGAGATCGTCATGCGCCTGCTGTCCGCCGAGGCCCGCGTGCCACTCCACGTGCTGCGCTCGGGCCAGCTCTCCGACGACGACTGGACCAAACTGGCCCGCCGGATGGGCGAGATCAGCGAGGCCCCGATCTTCGTCGACGACACTCCGAGCATGAATCTGATGGAGATCCGGGCAAAGGCCCGCCGCCTCAAGCAGAGACACGACCTCAAGCTGATCGTGGTCGACTATCTGCAGCTGATGACCTCCCCGAAACGCACGGAAAGCCGCCAGCAAGAGGTCGCCGACCTGTCCCGCGGACTCAAGCTGCTGGCCAAGGAGGTCGAGTGCCCGGTGATCGCGGTAAGCCAGCTGAACCGCGGCCCCGAGCAACGCACCGACAAACGCCCCCAGCTGTCCGACCTACGCGAATCGGGCTCTATCGAGCAGGATGCGGACGTGGTGATCCTGCTCCACCGCGACGACTACTACGACAAGGAGTCCCCGCGAGCCGGCGAGGCAGACTTCATCGTGGCGAAGCACCGAAACGGCCCCACCGACACGGTGACGGTGGCGGCGCAACTGCACTTGTCCCGCTTCGTCGACATGGCAATCGTCTAGCGGGCTCCATCGCGCTTGTATAGCTGCGCTAGACGCGTCCTTCGTGGCTGGTGGCGCAGGTCTGGTCGCTGACGGCACATCTCCGTCGTCTGCACGCCTGCGTCGATACCGAAATTGTCGGTGGGCGCCGATAGCATCTCGTCGCCCACCGATGAGGCAGGAGAACCATGTCTGACGCACCTCTGACCGACGACCGCGACCCCGCCGATGTGGTGACCGGCATGATCGCTCAAGTCCTCGATCTGGCTCAAACCTGGAGCGGCTGGGATGGGAAACCGCGACCGGCAGATGACCGGGTTTACACCCCGCACAAGGCGATCCGGCGGGTCGCTGACCACCTCATCGACCATCTGGCAGAGATGGAGGCCCGGCTTGCGGGCGTGCCGACGATTCCAGACCACTGGCACGCCTCCGCGACGACCACACCCGCCGACCTCGCATTATTCACGCCCGAGGATCTGAACGAGGCGGGCAGCCGGCTAACGAGACTGGGGCAGATATTCGAGGTTCGACTCCGGGCACTCCCCGAGACCGACCTCGATCGACGAGAGGGTGACGCCTGGTCGGTCCGGCAGATCGCGTTCCATCTAGAGGAGTCGCTATACTACGCCGAGGCCGTGGGCCGACTGACTTGATCTGCAGTGCCGTCGCGGCCGACATGGCGCCCGAACTCGCTCGGACGTCGGTTTCTGCCACTCAACTTTGTCCCGCCGGGCGGAGGTCGAGGACGGCTTTTCCGGGGACGCGTCGCGCTAGCAGGGCTTCGACCGCGTCGGGTGCACGCTCCCATGATCCGCGCCACCCGATCTGAGGGTCGAGCTTCCCGTCCGCTAGCAGCCCCACCAGGTAGGCCAGGTCGCCGCCGAACCGCTCGGTGCCGACGGTGAATGATTCGACTCGCTTCCGGCCACCGGTGAGTCGGGCCTGCTCGAAGTCGATGGTGGTCGGCTGGCGGGAGGCCATCCCGATGCTCTGGACGGTGCCGCCATCGACCACTAGGTCGAACGCCTTCGCCAGGTGGTCCCCGCCGACGTTTTCCAGGACGCCGAAGACCGGTTGGGTGAGGCTGTGCAGGCCGACCACCACCTCGGCGGCTCCGAGATCGGTCAGCCCGGCGCCCCGAGCTGCGCTGCCCACTGCCGCGATGACGTGCGCACCGGCGTGGGCGGCGAGTTGTACGGCGAAGCGGCCGACGCCGCCGGAGGCACCCGTCACCAGGATGCGGCGGCCGACCACCGAGCCGAGTCGACGTAGCGCGCGTAGTGCGGTGACGCCGGCGACCGGCAGTGTGCTGGCGGCTCCGAGATCGACCGGCTCGGGAACGACGGTAAGGTCCTCGATGTCGACGGCGCGGCGTTCGGCCCAGCCTCCGCCCCACCCGAAGGTGACGACTCGGCAGCCCGCGAGTTCCCCGGTCCGCACTGTGCCGGCCGCGTCCCAGCCGATGATGCTGCCCGGTTCCTGACCGTGGCGGAACGCGACCTCACCGAAGTTCAGTGAGATCGCCTGGATGTCCACCATGACGTGGCCAGGACGCGGCTGCGGCTCAGCGACGGATGCCAGGCGCAGGCCGCTGGGTACGGACGGGTCGTGGATCAGTGCGCGCATCATCGGGGCAGCCGCGCGTGACGCTCCAGGAAGGACTCGACGTCGTCCGGATCCTCCAGCGGCAACGGGTAGACGATCAGCCGGTCGACGCCGAGGTCGGCGTAGCGGCGGGCGTCGTCGGCCGTCACCGGCGTCAGCGGCTGGAAATTGATCTCCAGCGGCCCGAGCCGGGCCGGGCGGTCGACCTCGGCGGCAGCCCGGGCCAACCCGGCCAGATGACCGGCGAGGTCGTCGGGGGTGTCGCCGTTGCCCAACCAGGCATTGCCCCGGCTGACTGCCCGCCGGAACGCCCCCGGGCTGTGGCCACCGACGACAATCTGAAGACCGATCGGTCGCGGATAGGCGTCGATCTGATCGAAGGTCACATGCCGGCCGGCGTAGGACGGCTGTGACTGGGTCCACAACGCGTCCATCGCGTCGAGATACTCGTCAGTGCGGGAACCTCGCTCGGACATCGCCACCCCCAACGCGGCCAGTTCGAGCTGATGACACCGGCACCGATCCCGGACTAGGCACCGTGCGGGCTGCCGATAGGCAGCCCGCACAGTGTGTCGCGGTGGCTACTTGACGCTGTCGGCCAGCTCGACCAGGGCGGTGGCGGTCCGGAAGTACTTGTTGCGGCCGAGGTCCCCGACGGTCTTGATGTTGAACGCGTCCTTGAGGGCCTTCGCGTCGCCGGCGCTGACGCCGGCCAGGGCGGACACCGGCGCGTCGACGAGCTCACGGAGGTCCTTGCCCTCGTAGGTCTTGTCGAGCAGCTTGTCCAAGTTGGCGGTGACGGTCACAGTCACATTCCTTCCTCGTTCGCGATGTTGCGTCGATCTCCCCTAGACCTGCCCGATCCGGCGCCGCCTACACACGATCTCCGGCCCGGGCCTAACAGCCCGCCGGTGAGGTGGCACCGCTGACCCAGTCCGACAGGGCCCGCGGCACCGCCTCGGCCAGGGCGGTGTCCCGCTGGCGGCGCAGGTCGTCGGTCGCCGCCTCGGACAGCGTCCAGGCCAGCGGAGCCGGCAGACCGGGCGACGTCTTTGGGCTGATCCGCAGGTAGCGGCCGGCCAACGGGTCGAGCTGACAGCTCGTGCCGGGCGCCGGGCCGGCGAACCCCGCCTCGACCCGAGCCCGCATGCTCAGGTCGTCGAGCTCGTCCGGGCGGTCCTTGGTCAGCGGTGGCACCAGCGTCTCGACCGTACGGTCCGGGGCGGCCGGCGCGGCGACCTCGGCGTAGTGGTTGTCCACCTCGAGGAACACCGGCACGATCCGGGCCTGGCCCGGGCTCGCGTTGTGGGCGGCGATCAGCTGCTCCAGCCGTGGCCACAGGTCGAGCAGGAAACCCATCCCGGTGTTGTCGGCGTAGCCGCCGTCGACCGCGGCGATCCGGGTGGCCGCCTCGGTGCTGCCGGCGATCCGCGGTCCGCACCGGTAGAGCTGCCCGGACGGCGACACCCACGGGAAGCGCGCCGACAGCAGCGCCGCGGTCGATCGGGACAGGGCCGACGGGTCGCTGCCGCGGGCCGGCCCGCACAGGTAGTCGAGCAGGTCAGCGGCGGCCGGCGCGTCGGTCTGGCCCGCCTTCTCGTGCACCGTGGTGCAGCTGCTCTCGGTCGCGTGGACGTGCGCGTCGGTCACGCGTACGGTGCCGGCATTGAGTCGGCAGCCGGTCTCCACCTGGGTCGAGGTCAGCAGCGGCACGGGCAGCCGGCCGCCCTCGCCCCAGCTGCCGGCGAAGAAGTTCGACTCCATCCCCGGCATGGTGTCCGACCAGCGGTTCTCCAGCCGACGGGCGCGGTCCTGGCCGCGGAAGCCGAGGTAGCCCCGGGCCAGGTCGACGGTCAGCAGCCAGGCCAGCGGGTCGGTGAGGAAGTCGGGCCGGGCCAGGTCGGCGTCGTACCAATGCCGGTCGGTGCCGCCCCCGGCCCGCCAGGCCATCCAGGTCAGCTCGCCGAGGCTGCCGCCGGAGGCGCCGCCGACGGCGAACACCCGGTCCGGCGGCGCGGCCTGCGGGCAGGTCGAGCCGGTTGCCGCGGCCGGGCCGAAGAGGTCGGTCAGCGTCGAGGCCGTCCAGTACGCCGCCCTCAGGCCGCCGCCGGGCGCCGACACCAGCACCAGCGGCACGACTGTGCCCGGGTGCTCGCCGTCGGCGCAGTTCGCCGCGGCCCACTCGGCGAACGCGTGTTCCAGCGAGACGCCCGGCCGTTCGGCCCCGGCGGCCATTCCGGCCGGCAACGATCCGCTGCGGTGCACCGCGTGC
>Ga0307515_10022820_pt1 | contig 11011 bp, 8 predicted proteins | sample 17_EM_MG_FD_194513 | JGI IMG/M metagenome (GOLD analysis project Ga0307515, IMG submission 194513) | Populus trichocarpa ectomycorrhiza microbial communities from riparian zone in the Pacific Northwest, United States - 17_EM | ecosystem: Host-associated > Plants > Roots > Unclassified | place...
TGTACGACCGGCGGTCGGGCCTTGGCCGCCACCCCCGGTTCGCCGGGTGGCAGGGCTACCCGTGCGGCCCGCCTCCGGACGCCATGTTCCCGGCCCGGTGACGGCATCATTTCCCACGAGAATTAACAGGTCCAATACCAATACGCTGTTCACTTGTAACCTGCGGGTATCAATAGGAAGGGAGAACCATGGATCTGCGCGACCTCGAAGCCTTCGTGGCCGTGGCCGAGGAGCTGCACTTCGGGCGCGCCGCGACCCGTCTGCATATGGCTCAGCCGCCGCTGAGCAACCGCATCAGACGCCTTGAGCACGAGTTGCGTCTCCAGTTGTTCGAGCGCAGCACCCGCACGGTGACGCTGACCGATGCGGGCAGACGTCTGCTGGACCCCGCGCGCCGCACCCTCAACCAGGCCGCGGTGACCGCGGAGGTGGCCGCCTCGATCCTGTCCGGCGAAGAAGGGCGGGTGCGGACGGGCTTCGCCGGGGCTTCCAGTCAACGACTGTTGCCCATGCTCGCCACGGCTGTCCGCCGCACCTACCCGCGCATCGGCTTGGTCCTGAAGTCCCAGACCTACGTCTACACCGCCTTGGAGGAACTGCTCTCGGGCGAGCTCGACCTCGCCTTCGTCCGCCTGCCCATCGCTCATCTCGAACTCAGCCACCGCGCTGTGGAGGTGGAGGAGCTCGTCTGCGCACTACCAGCCGACCATCGCCTCGCCGACCGTCAGCGCCTGCGGTTGAGTGAGCTCGCGCAGGAGGACTTCGTGAGCCTGGCGCCGGACCAGGGATCGATGCTGCAGGCGACGATGGTGTCGCTGTGTCACGCGGCAGGCTTCCGGCCGCACATCACCCTTCTCGCGCCGGATTCCAGCACCGTGCTGGCCCTGGTCGCGGCCGGTGCGGGCGTCACCATCACACTGAGCTCCGTGTGCCCCGTCCAGTCCGTGGGCATCGTCTACCGCCCGCTCGAGTCGATCCGCCCCAGCCACCTCGTCTCGGCGCTCGCCTGGCGGACGGACAACCCGTCACCGGCGCTCGCACGGGTGGTGGAGGTCAGTCAGACGGCGCTGCCCACCCCGGATCTTGCAGCTTTGGGTATCAATGATCTCCCCATTGGTATTGGCCAGGTTTAGATGGGCGGGCGTAACGTCCCTGTCACCTGGCGCATCGCAGCCCCAGGGACCACCTGCGCAGAAGGAGCGATCGTCGGTGACGCAACACACGCACGCCGTCCCCGGGCCCGACGGCCATGACCACACGGCGCCGACCACCGTGACATTCGTCGGAGCGGGAGCCATCGGTCTACCCATGGCCTGCCGTCTGGCCACCGCCGGCTTCGAGGTGACCGCTGTCGACCCCAGTCCCCAGACCCGTGCGCGGGCGCAGGAGGCCGGTCTCCTCACTGCGACCGCTCTCCAGGATGTTCCAAGCCTCGGCGACATCGTCGTCGTCATGGTGGCGACCGGCGACCAGGTGCTGGACGCCGTCGGTGCGGCCACCTCTCGCGGCCCTCTCACCGGCCAGACCTGGGTCATCGGTTCCACGGTAGGTCCCAAGGTCGCGGAGGTGGCGGCCGACCGGCTGGCCGCGGCCGGGGCCCAGATCGTCGACGCGCCGGTCCTCGGCGGTGTTCCGGGTGCCGAGAAAGGCGCCTTGCGCATCCTGGCCGCAGGCACCCCGTCGGCGCTGGACAAGGTGCGTGATCTCTTCCAACCGCTGGGCCAGGTCGCTGAGGTCGGCGACAAAGCTGGTCAGGGACAAGCCGTCAAGGTCGTCAACCAGCTGTGCAGCTCGGTGCATCTGGCCGCGGCTGCCGAAGCGCTCGCACTCGCCGCCCGCCTGGGCCTCGATCCCTCACGAGTGGTGCCCGTCATCAGCGGCAGCTCCGGTTCCTCCTGGTTCCTGGAGGACCGCGGATCCCGAATGGCGGCTCCTTCCGCCTCGGATGAGGTCCTCACCCGTCTGGCGATCCTGGCGAAGGACAACACACTGGTGGTGCACGAGGCCGACCAGGTCGGCGCACACACACCACTGGCACGCGCCGCCGCCGGTCAGTACCAGCAAGCCGCTGAGCAGGGCTTGCTCGAACTCGACGACAGCCAAATCATCCGTACTTACTTGCCCGGCCGCTGACGAGCACGTCAAGCGCTCTCTGCCCGCGTCCGCCTGCGGGCCTCGCACGGCGCCATTCGTACATGCCACCCTCCATGCTCTTTGCTCGCGAACAAAGAGTGGTACGCGTGGGTCCTCTCCCTGAGGACGCCCCACTGTCGGTCAGTGCTGCGGAACGGCCTACTTCCCCTCGGGGAGCCCCCTCCCCCAGAAGCCGCGTGCGGAGAGCGCCTGCTCGAGATCACCGAGCGTTCATGCCGCCATGGGCCACTCCATGCCTGACCGCGGGTTCGGGCCCACCCACACTCGGCGCAGTGCCCGCGCCCTGACAAGGAACCTCATGAAGATCACCAAGATCGAAGCCATTCCCTTCGCCATCCCCTACCGCAAGCCCCTCCGCTTCGCCAGCGGCGAAGTGCACGTCGCCGACCACGTGCTCGTACGTGTCCACACCGACGAGGGCCTCGTCGGCACGGCGGAGGCGCCACCGCGTCCGTACACCTACGGCGAGACGCAGGAGTCGATCGTCGCGGTCATCGATAAGATCTTCGGCCCGCAGATCACCGGCCTCTCCGCTCTCGGACGGGAACAGGTGCACGCGCGTCTGGAGCGGACCGTGGGCAACCCGACCGCCAAGGCGGCGCTCGACATGGCCCTGTGGGACGTCATCGGCCAGGCGGCCGGTATGTCGGTCAACGAGTTGCTGGGAGGCTGGTCGGACCGGATGAGGGTCAGCCACATGGTCGGTTTCGCTCCCGCCGACGAGATGGTCGCCGAAGCGGAACGGATCCGGGACACGTACGGCATCTCGACCTTCAAGGTGAAGGTCGGCCGCCGGCCCTACCGCCAGGATGTCGACGCCTGCCGAGCACTTCGCACCGCACTGGGCGAAGACGTGTGCCTCTACATCGACGGCAACCGTGGCTGGAGCGCTTCCGACTCCGCCCGCGCCCTCCGGGAGATGGCCGACCTCGACCTCGACCTGGCCGAGGAACTCTGTCCCGCCGACGACGTCCTTGGACGACGCTGGCTCGTCTCCCAGAGCAGCATTCCGTTCGTGGCCGACGAGAGTGTTCCCACCCCTGCCGACGTCACCCGTGAGCTGCTCGGCGGCAGCGCGACCGCCATCAGCATCAAGACCGCCCGCACCGGCTTCACCTCGTCCACCCAAGTGCTGAACCAGTGCGAGGCCATGGGCGTCGAGGTCGTGATAGGCAACCAGATCGACGGCCAGATCGGCACCCTGTGCTCCGTCGCCTTCGGCGCAGCCCACCGCGCCACCACTCGTCGGGCGGGCGAACTGTCCAACTTCCTCGACATGACGGACGACCTGCTCACCGAACCCCTCGTCATCTCCGACGGCACCTTGCGGGTACGTGAGGGCGCCGGTCTGGGACTTGTCGTCGACCCCGAGAAGCTGGCGCGCTACCGCCAGGACCACTGAGAGGAATCCTCACGTCATGAACAAGGTCGCAGCCTCGGCGGAAGACGCCGTCGCCGACGTCCACGACGGTGCCTCCGTGGCCGTCGGCGGATTCGGCCTCAGCGGTGTGCCGACCGTGCTGATACAGGCACTTCTCGATCGCGGTGTGCGTGACCTGCACGTGGTCTCCAACAACTGCGGCGCCATGGACACGGGGCTGGCGGTCCTGCTCTCGGCGGGACGGATCGCCCGTGTCACCGGTTCGTACATCGGAGCGAACAAGGAGTTCGCCCGTCAGTACCTGTCAGGCGAGATGGAGGTGGAACTCATACCGCAGGGCACTCTGGCCGAGCGGCTGCGTGCGGGCGGCGCGGGCATACCCGCCTTCTACACACCCGCCGGTGTCGGCACCCAGGTCGCGGAGGGCGGGCTGCCCTGGCGCTACGACGGGCACGGTGACGTGGCTGTGGCCTCGCCCCCCAAGGAGGTCAGGGACTTCGAGGGCACACCTCACGTGCTGGAGCACGGCATCCGCACCGACGTGGCCTTGGTGCGCGCGGCGCGCGGGGACCGCCACGGCAATCTCGTCTTCAACAAGGCCGCCCGCAACTTCAACCCGCTCGCCGCGATGGCCGGTCGTGTCACGATCGCCGAGGTGGAGGAGCTGGTCGAGCCCGGTGAGATCCCTCCGGATGCCGTGCACCTACCTGGCATCTTCGTACAGAGGGTCGTCGGGCTGACCCCGGAACTGGCAGCCGACAAGAAGATCGAGAAGCGGACGGTGACGTCGTGACGGGTTGGAGCCGTGAGCAGATGGCCGCGCGCGCGGCCCTGGAGCTCCACAGCGGGCAGTACGTCAACCTCGGCATCGGCCTGCCCACGCTCATACCGAACCACCTTCCCGCGGGGGTGGAGGTGGTGCTCGAATCGGAGAACGGGATCCTCGGTACTGGGCCCTACCCGTCCGACGACCAGGTGGATGCGGACCTCATCAACGCCGGCAAGGAAACCGTCACCGTGCTGCCGGGGGCGGCGTTCTTCGACTCCGCCCTGTCGTTCGCGATGATCCGCGGTGGTCACGTCGACGTGGCGGTCCTGGGCGCCATGCAGGTCTCCGCACACGGCGACCTCGCCAACTGGGCCGTCCCGGGCAAGATGATCACCGGTATAGGTGGCGCCATGGACCTCGTCCACGGTGCGCGTCGAGTCATCGTGGTGATGACCCATACCGCCAAGGACGGCAGTCCGAAGATCGTCCAGGAGTGCTCGCTACCGCTGACCGGGCGGGGCTGCGTCGACCGGATCATCACGGATCTGGGCGTCCTGGACGTCACCGCCGACGGTCTCGCACTCGTTGAGACAGCTCCCGGGATCTCCGCCGCCGACGTCACCGAGCGCACGGCGGCGGAGATCCGGGTGCCCGACATGACCACCGGCTGACCGCGCCGTACGTCGTCGCGGTCACCGCGTCCGCTGCAAGGCGCTCTCGTCCCCGTCGAGGCCCAGCTGCCGCAGCTTGCGGTACAAGGTCGTCCTGCCGATCCCCAGCAGGGTCGCCGCTTCCGACTTGTTGCCGGCGGCGGTGTCGAGCGCCCGGATGATGGCGTCCCGCTCCGCTTCCTCGATGAGGCCGAGCCGGCGGCGGGGCGGGGCGTCCCTCAACCGCTCCGGCAGATGGCGTCGCTGGATCACCGGCGCCGGTACGTCCCTGACCAGTGCGGTCACGATGTCGACGAGTTCCGTGATGTTCCCGGGCCAGTGCCACTGGACCAGGGCCTGGAGGGCCGCCGGAGAGAACGCGTGCCGCCCCTGGGGATCGGCTTCCTGCAGGATGTCCTTGACCAGCGCGGGCACGCGTTCCGGTGTCCGTGCCAGCGTGTCGGTCCGTACCAGGGGTCCGATCTCCTCGATGATCCGCCGCACGGCCGCGGGCGCGTACTCGCTGCAGGCCGTGATCCACAGCGTTCCCTGCCGGTCGGCGTCCCGCGTCGCCGACCGTTGCCCGGCGACGAGTCGCGAGAGGTGGTGCGCGTCGTGCTCACCCACGTTCTCCATGCGCCGGACGAGCACGTCCGTCCCCTCGGCGAGACGTTCCGCGAGGAACGCCCACGGAGTGTCCTCGGCGGGCGTGACAACGGTCGTCCACAGCGGGGCATCGGCCTCGCGCCTGGCATGCAGGGCGCGGGCGGTCGTGGCCCGGCCCGAACCCGGCATGCCCTCCACCAGTGCGACGGCGTGACGGGGTTCGGCGGTGGGAGCGGACAGGACCGGGCGCCGGCGTTCGTCCGTCACGGCGTACGACGAAGCCGTGGGGCCGGGTTCTCGCAGATCGTGGAAGTTGAGCACGAAATGCGCTCGAGGTCCGTCCAGGATCCGTCGCGCCACCACCTCGACGCCCGTGTCCCCGACCAGAAGACGCGCGGTGTCCCCGGACGACCAGTCGTACGAACTGAGCAGTTCCCACAACAGCACGTGTGAGTGCACGCTCACGTACGGCAGGCCCGGTGTGTTCGCGAGGAGCGACTCGTGGTCCATGACCACGGTCGGTCTCCCGGAGTTGGTGAAGCGCATGAAGGACATGGCCAGTGCCAGGTCCTGCGGGCGCGCGGTGGCCCGCAGCCGTTCCTCGATCTGTTGTCCGATCTCCTTGGTGAGCGACACCATGAGACTGCTGGCCGTACCCACCGGGCCGCCCAACGACACCGAGGCGATAACCACCCCGGCGGGGGTCCGCACCGGAACGGCGGCGCAGACGAGTTCGGAGAGCGCGTCGTTGTAGTGCTGGCTGCCCTGGACGTACACCGCCCGGCCCTCGACGATCGACGTCCCCAGACCGTTGGTGCCGACGGACTCCTCCGAGTAGTCGAACCCCTCAGCGGCATGAGCGTTGTCCAGGCGCCGGCGCAATCTGTTGTCGTCCGCGCGCCGGGCGACGATGCTGCCCGCACGGTCGCTGAGGAACAGCGTGGTCCCGGTGTCCGTCAGGTGCTGCTGCCAGCGGTCCAGTACCGGACCGGCCGCTCGGCACAGGACGGAGTCGGTGTCGATCTCGTGCTGGCGTCGGCACGGAGCCGACCCGTTCACGCTGTTGCTGATGGACCGGCGCCAGCTGCGCAGAATGAGATCGGGGATCAGGCCGTCCACGCTGACCTCGCCCAGGAGCCCCACGCGCATCAGTTCCTGACGTGCTTCCCGCACTCGGTCGGGCACAGCGAACCACCTCCCTTGCCGGTCCGTGCCTCCACAGTGCCCGCTCCCTCGGGGCAATTCCAATACCCAGTGGGTCTGGAACTTGTCCTGATTGAGATATCGCCCCTGGTCAGGGCCCTTGAAACGGAGTGTTTCAGATTGGCACACGCCAGGTTACGTACGGCTACGCACCATGGTGGCTCGCAAGTGAACCACGCCACAGGTCGACGCTGACCGAAGGAGCAAAGCGCATGGATGGAGTCGCATCCGCCCCCGCCCGCCAACTGGACGCCCTCGTCGTCGGAGCGGGATTCGGCGGCATTCACATGCTGCACAAGCTGCGCAACGAGCTGGGTCTCGACGCCGTCGCCCTCGACAAGGCAGGCGGGGTGGGCGGCACGTGGTACTGGAACAAGTACCCGGGCGCGCTCTCCGACTCCGAGAGCTTCGTATACCAGTACTCGTTCGACAAAGAGTTGTACAAGCAGACGCCCTGGACGACGAAGTTCGTCACACAGCCCGAGATCCTGGCGTATCTCAACGGTGTCGTGGACCGCTACGACCTGCGGGACCACATCCTGCTGGAGACCGGCATGACCGAGGCGGTCTTCGACGAGACCTCGGGCACCTGGACGGTACGCAGCGACCGGGGCACCACCTTCCAGTGCCGCTTCCTCATCACGGGGCTCGGGCTCCTGTCTGCCACCAACGTTCCCGACTTCCCCGGCATGGAGCAGTTCGAGGGACGTCTCGTCCACACCGGCGCCTGGCCGGAGGACCTGGACTTGACCGGCAAACGTGTCGGGGTCATCGGCAACGGTTCGACGGGCAACCAGGTGATCACCGCCACGGCGCCCGTGGCCGCCCACCTGACGTCGTTCCAGCGGACTCCGCAGTACAGCGTGCCCGCCGGCAACCGCCCTCTGCCGGCGGAGACGATCCGCGCGACGCACGACAACTTCGACGCCACATGGGAGCAGGTGCGCAACAGCAACGTCGCCATGGGGTTCGTCGAGAGCACCGTGGAGACGTTCAGTGTCTCGGCCGAAGAACGCGAGCGCGTCTACCAGCGGGCCTGGGACGAGGGCGGCGGCTTCCGCTTCATGTTCGAGACCTTCTGCGACATCGCCACCGACCCGGCCGCGAACGAAGAGGCGGCCAAGTTCATCCGCGGCAAGATCGCCGAAATCGTCGAGGACCCCGAGACACGCCGCAAGCTGACGCCCACCGACCTCTACGCCCGGCGTCCGTTGTGCGACTCCGGGTACTACGAGACCTTCAACCGTCCCAACGTCTCGCTGGTCAGTCTCAAGGACACCCCGATCACCGAGGTGACGGCGGAAGGGATCGTGACGGCGGACGGAACGCTGCACGAACTCGACGTCATCGTGTGTGCCACAGGCTTCGACGCGGTCGACGGCAACTACCTGCGGGCCGACATCCGGGGCCGCCAGGGCCTGGGCCTGCGCGAGCACTGGGGCGACGGACCCACGAGCTACCTGGGCATGGCCACCAGCGGCTTCCCCAACATGTTCATGATTCTCGGCCCCAACGGTCCCTTCACGAACCTTCCGCCGTCGATCGAGACGCAGGTGGACTGGATCGGCGACACGATCCGGCACGTCTCGAACGGCGACGTGGGCTGGATCGAGCCCACGCCCGAAGCCGAGAGCCGCTGGACCGAGGTCTGTGCGGAGATCGCCGACCAGACGTTGTTCCCGCGGGCCGCATCGTGGATCTTCGGCGCCAACATCCCCGGCAAGAAGCGCACCGTCATGTTCTACCTCGGCGGCCTGAAGGAGTACCGCACTCTGCTCGCCGAGGAATCGTCGGCCGGATACCCCGCCTTCGCCACGAAGGCCACGGCCCTCACGCCGGCCTGACGGCGGCCCTCTCACCGGCCGGGGCGGACGTCCTTCACGTCCGCCCCGGCCGTCGAGGCACAACGAAGGACGCATCATGACGAAGTACGCAACCGTCGACCCGTCAACGGGCAAGGTGCTGCGCGAGTTCCCCACTCTGTCCGACGTGGAGGCCGAACAGGCCCTCACCCGCTCTCACGACGCCTACCGGGCATGGCACCGTGCCGAGACAGCCGACCGCGCCTCCGTACTGGCTCGTGTCGCCGACCTGCACCGACGTCACGCCGACGAACTGGCCGAGCTGATGAGTCTGGAGATGGGCAAGCCCATCACACAGGCCAGGGGCGAGGTGGAACTGTCGGCATCGATCTACGAGTACTACGCGACATCGGGACCGGGACTCCTCACCGACGAGGTCCTCGACATCGGCGGGAGCGGGCGGGCCGTGGTGCGAACGGCCCCCATCGGACCGCTGCTCGGCATCATGCCCTGGAACTTCCCCCTCTACCAGGCCGCCCGGTTCGTGGCACCCAATCTGCTGCTGGGCAACACCATCCTGTTGAAGCATGCCGGGAGCTGCCCGCAGCAGGCCCTGCGCCTGGGTGAGCTCATCGACGCCGCCGGCGCGCCGGGCGGCGTCTACCAGAATGTTTTCGCGACCACGGACCAGGTGGCGGCCATGATCGCCGATCCGCGTCTGCAGGGTGTGTCCCTGACGGGTTCGGAACGGGCCGGAAGCGCTGTCGGAGCGACCGCCGGGCGTCACCTCAAGAAGTGCGTGCTCGAGCTCGGCGGCTCCGACCCCTTCATCGTGCTGCCCGGGGCCGACGTGGAGGCAGCCGTGCAGGCCGCCGCCCAGGGACGGTTCTGGAACGCGGGCCAGGCCTGCACCTCCTCCAAACGCCTGATCGTCGAAGCATCGGTCTGGGATCGATTCCTTGAGGCCTTCCTGCTCAAGGCGGCGGACTTCCGGTCCGGCGACCCCATGAGCGAGGAGACCCTGCTCGGTCCCATGGCTTCCGTCTCGGCACGGGCCGAACTGGCCGCGCAGGTGGACGACGCGGTGACCAAGGGCGCTGTGGTCCACCTCGGCGGAGAGATCCCGGACGGTGAGGGTGCCTACTATCCCGCGACCGTCCTCTCCGGTGTGACACCGGGCATGCGGGCCTACTACGAGGAACTCTTCGGACCGGTGGCCGTCCTCCACAAAGTCGAATCCCTGGACGAGGCAGTAGAACTGGCCAACGACTCTCCTTACGGGCTAGGCGGCGCCGTGTTCGCCCCCGACGAGGAGGCCGCCGCCGTCGCGGACCGGCTGGAGGCCGGGATGGTCGGCATCAACACCACGATCAGGAGCGCCCCGGACCTTCCGTTCGGGGGCGTGAAGAACTCGGGCATCGGTCGTGAACTCGGCCGTTTCGGCCTGGACGAGTTCTCGAACAAGAAACTGCTCCGCTTCGCCTGAACCACTGCCCGATGCGGGCGGCCACGCCCGCATCCGATCCGAGCCACTCACCATCAGGAGGAACCGTGCGCGCAGCCGTCTACCACGGAAACAGGAAGCTCAGCATCGAGGACGTGCCGGAACCGTCCCCCGGCGCGGGACAGGTGAAGGTGCGGGTCAGCCGCAACGGCATCTGCGGTACCGATCTGCACGAGTACTACGACGGTCCCATCTTCGTCCCCGAAGAACCTCACCCCCTCACAGGCAGGAGCATGCCGGTGGTCCTGGGGCACGAGTTCTCGGGCGTCGTCACGGAAACCGGCAAGGGCGTGACGGACGTACGCGAGGGCGACCACGTCGTCATCGAACCGATCTACCGTTGTGGAACCTGTCGTGCGTGCAAGGCGGGCCACTACAACGTGTGCGCCGTCATCGGCTTTCACGGCCTCATGACGGACGGCGGCATGGCCGAGTACACCGTCGTGCCGGAGAACCAGGTGCACAAGTTGCCCGACGGGATTCCGCTCGAACTGGGCGCGCTGGTCGAGCCCCTGGCCGTCGCCCACCACGCCGCCGTCATGGGGGAGGTCAACGGCGACAGCACCGCTCTCGTCTACGGGGCCGGCCCGATCGGCATCGGCCTCTGGTTCGCGCTGCGCGGCATGGGCCTGACCGAGATCGATGTGATTGAGCCGTCGGAGACCCGTCGGGCATCGATCGAGGCACTCGGTGCCCGGACCCTCGATCCCACAACGCAGGACGTGTCCGCTCTGATCGCCGAGCGCACGAACGGGGTAGGCGTCGACGCCGCGTTCGACGCGGCCGGCGTCGCTCCCGCGGTCGAATCCGCTCTGCAGTGCCTGGGCGAGCGCCGCCCCCTGGTGAGCGTCGCCATCTACGACAAGCCGATCCCGGCCCCGCTCATCCAGCTGGTCCTCAGGGAGCGCCGCATCCAGGGAACCATCTGCTACACCCACGAGG
>Ga0307515_10022821_pt1 | contig 11010 bp, 7 predicted proteins | sample 17_EM_MG_FD_194513 | JGI IMG/M metagenome (GOLD analysis project Ga0307515, IMG submission 194513) | Populus trichocarpa ectomycorrhiza microbial communities from riparian zone in the Pacific Northwest, United States - 17_EM | ecosystem: Host-associated > Plants > Roots > Unclassified | place...
CACTAACTCTTACTACTTTAGACCTTCTCATGGACTTGGGTACGTGTTCCATGTTATTCAAATAGTAAAAGAATGACTCAAGGTACTCAAGTTGATTACGACATATATATGTTCGATATTCTTACAAGTTCTTACTTGATTACTATGTCTATAACGTATGTTATCAATCTCTTATCTTGAACTTTTAAAATTTTCAATCTTTAGACTTTGGACAAATGAAATATTTGTAAGCTTACTGGAGCTTTAAAGTCTGTACTTAAAAGTTTTGTATCGTATGTGTGTATGTCTATATATAAAAGTCTCTACTTAAAAGAATTTTTATAGTAGTTTATAATTCCTCGATTTATATGGAATTTTACATGGTTTTTGATATATTTTTAAACATCTCAAAGGAGTAATATTATATAAAAATTGAATAAGCGAAAAAGGAGCCACTATCAAACAAAATTTACTCTTTTATTCTTTTAACATTTTATGAGTCAATATTTTTTACTTGAATATTTTTATATTTTAAAAGAGTTCAAACCCATAATAGGGTGATAACCTAATCAAACATTGATTTGGCATATTTGGATTCGGCCATGAGCAAAGCTCAATGAACCATGAGTTTGCCAAAATATCAAACTCAGGATACTTGGGCTAAGCCATGAGATGAGCCTAATGCATCATGAGTCTGGCAAGTCGTCAAATCTAATATGTTTAGGTTCAGCCGTGGGCTGAGCCAAGGACACTATGAGTTTGACAAATTGCTAAATACATCTCCTCCAGGTTTGGCTATGCACCAGACCCAATTGATCTTAGAGACCCGTGTTAGGACCATATGGCCCTATCTTAAGATTATTGACATGATCTATTCATGTTATAAATAATCATCTCCCTACACATGTAAGTGTATGAAAGGTCTTCCAATATCCTACTATATTTCCACCAAAACAACAAGGTTTATGGAGTATAAATACTTCCTTAATCGGCTAGGTAAAATGTTCACTTTTTCTAACTCTTCAAAGTTATATATCTCAACCCTTAAAGCATTAGTCATACAAAAATAAGAACAAACACACTTGTTTTTGGAATTTAAAGCTCTTTCTTTTACTTATTACCATTTCCATTTAAAGTTGTTGATTTTATCATTGGAGAGTCTTTAAATCCCGCTTATAGAGACTATTTTACAGGTACTAGGACATCTACCATTGATTTTATGCTTCTTGTACTAAGGAGATGTAAATATTGACATAAACAATTGATTAACCCCTATACAAACACCAAATAACATCATTCTTGTGTATATTGAATTTTAAGACATCATCAATATCTTAGAATAATGTGAAGGAGTGTTTAAAAAAATATATGTGATTGTCGAATGGATATACATTTTGTTTTGGGTTTTTTCAAAGGATTTGTTCAGAAACAATTTTTGAATAGGGTATTCAACTTTAGTGATGAATCGAAAAAAAAAACTCTATTAATCTCTACCTTTTATTTTCTATGAAGGCATGCATGAAAGTTAGGGTTGTAGGAAAAGACCATGACTTTTTAAAAGTTCAAAAAGGCTTTGTTGAATTTATTGATGGTTTCAAAACAACCTAAACTTTTGCATGAATAAATGATCATTATAATAATAAAAAAAAACTTACTACTCAATCTTTAATATGTAACTTTCAAGTCTTATGTTGAAGGCCCGTGACACGGGTCATGAGTCCGAGATTACGTCATCGAAAAAAAAACAAAAAAAAACAACTTAATTTAATTTGGGTTAACTTTTCAAACTCATAACCCTGGTCATGAGACTTAAATAACCTCATAAAAAATAAGTCAAAACAAATTATAAAATTGAATTCTCAACCAACCCAATGTTTAACGATGAAATTTGAAGAAAAAAAAATTTAAATGACACAAAAAATGACTTGAGTTAACTTTCGAAGCAGTATTTCAAGGTTATGAGGCAGTGATAACCTAATAAAGAAAACCAAAACAAATCATGAATATCAATTCTCAATCAACCCAATATTAAATGTTGAAATTGGGCAAAAATTAAGAAAAAAAACTGAGTCAGCCGGGTTTCCTTACCAAACCTGCAATCCAGGTTATAAGATTGAGACAATCCAATAAAAAAATAAATTCAATGTTGAAGGACCAGTGATCTGGGTCATGAGACCTAAATTACATCATAGAAAAATAAATAAAAAAATGACCTAATTTAACTTGGATTAATCTGCGAAACTCGCAACCCTAATCATGGGTCTTGGATTACCCCATAGAAAGCAAATCAAAATAAATTATGAAACTCAATTCTAAATTGATCTAATGTTAAATGGTGAAATTAGGAAAAAAATTGAATTTAAAAAAGGACACAAAAACAACCTGAGCAACTTGTTAAACACTATTCCTGGGTCATGAGGTAAGGATAACCTAATAAAAAACAAATCAAAACACTTTATGAAGCTTAATTCTCAATTAACCCAATATTAAAAGATGAAATTAGAGAAAAAAGTTAATTAAGAAAAAAAACCTTGAATCAACTGGGTTAATTCGCAACCCATGTCATAAAAGTGGAACAACCTAATAAAAAAGAAATCCAATATTGATGTCGCACGTGTGTGGCTTTGTAGTGATCGTCCTCCTGGCTCGAGATCTCTCTAGTGATGGGGAAAGAACATGGAATTCTTATTTCTTATCAATAAAAAAGGGATGGAGTCGCCACCTAATATTTTGGTAACCAAGAACCTTAATTGATCTTAGAGTCTGGATAAGAGGACTAGTTGTGTATAAGGAGGACATATCACCCCTAGTACACCTTACCTAAGGTAAACTGTATTGTTTATTTGTCTGATATAAACCAAGGTATTGTCGTGTTTTCTAGCCGCTGGTCTATTTAAGGTTAAGAAAACTCATTCTTTGTAAGGATATTCTTATCTTATCTTATCCAGTTAAAGCCTAGTCATTATAGAGTCCAAATATATTTTTGTATTTTTTCTTTTAATATCGGGAATACGTCTTACGTACAAGTTCGTAATCCTTGATATTTCAACAAATAACATAAGATTTTTGGTATTCTTAAAATGTAGGCCAAGTTCTTATGACTTTAATATACTGGTTACTAAATCCAAAAATACATGTAAAAATAAAAAAAAATAAAAAACTATTTTTGTGATATTTTTATATGCTAAAATACGCAAATATAATTTATTTTTGAGAGACTTGATCATATTGCAAATTAAAATAAAAATTGTATTTTTGAAAGAAAGATTTTATTTTTTGTTGTTTTTATGAAAAAGAACCAATTCGTTTAATACCGAAAAAACACCTCGTTTATAGGTCACAATTCTAGATATTAAATATGTGAGGGTAGAAAAAAATTTCTAAAAAAACAAATGCAAAATGATCCTTAAATAATAATAATAATAATAATAATAATAATAAGGCTTTATTTGGCAAACCTCAAAAACCCAATGCATTTCTTCTTTGACATAATAAGAATAATGCTTAACCCTGAGAGGTAGTTCAATTGGTCAGACCTTGAATTTGCTCTCTAATGATCACGAATTCGAGTTCTCTTAGAACCACTTGAGGCTTACATGGTTGTTAATTTTAGGGCTCGTTAGAGTAGTAGAGGTGCTTGCAAGTTAACTCAAACACCCACATTAATTAAAAAAAAATAAAAAAAATAATGCTTTCTTTGGCAAACCTTAAAAACCCAAAAAAATGCATTTCTTCTTTGACAGAGTTTTATTCAAGCCAAACATGGTCTTAAGGCCGTTTATATGCTTAGCCCAGCCAAGCGGGCTGGGCGCCTTAACATGGCCCAAAACCAACACCAATCCTAAGAAAAATATATGGGCCTTTTTTGTGATAAAAAATGGGCCAGGCTTAACACAAGCAACCCGAGTCTTTTTAGAGACTAAAAGTACTTGAAGGCCTAGTCCACTAACGAAAAAAACAAGTTCCCTCTATCTCTTTTATTTAGGAAGACCAAAACATTGATGTAAAGAGTTTGTTATGACTTATGCCCAGAAACCATGCATCCAAAAAAACAACAAATCATAAAAAAAATCAAAAGAAGACATGTTGTATGATTTTAAGAAATGGACCTTCAAATGAAAAAAAATAAAAATGGGAACCCTAAGAACTCTGCTACACTGATTTGTTGTTGTTCACGGCTGCTGCTGGAGTTGGTGTCATCTACCGCGGTTGCTGAAGATTCTGCTGCTCTCTGTTGCCGCTGGATGTTACAGTTGGGTCACGGTGCTATGGAGGAAGACAGTAGCTGTTATTGCTAGACCTCTGCTACTGGAAGAAGCTGCACTGCTGCTGATCTTGAAGGTTGCTGCTCAAGGTGCTGGTTCAGAGAGGTTCGCTGCTGCTGCTGCTGCTGCTGGAGGTTCTTCCAATTGCTAAGTGGCTATGATGATCTGTGGAGAAAAATCGCTGTTGCTGGATGGAGAAGAAACCTTGGACAATCGGATGGAGGCTCACGATGCTGTCATGTGAAGAGAGTTTGCTGGAGTGGCTGCTTCTCTGACGGTGGAAGATACAGAGGAAACAGTTGGTCTGCTTTGGTTTTGTCAAGGAGAGGCAATGGTGGATGGTTGGCTGATGAGCTTGCAGTTGAAGATGATGGCAATATTGGAAGCTACTGGAGTCAGGCAGTGGGCGCGCAGGGCTGAGAAGTGATGTGCAGCCCTTGCTGATTGAGGTCGGTTGGTGCTGTCGTTGCTGGTATCAGTGGTGCTTCACGTGATGGAGAAAGTGATGTGGTGGTCTCCGTGTGGGTTCTCGGGTTGAAGAGCTGCTGTTACTATCATGGATTTGAAGGAGAAAATGACTGGAGTTAGGAGGTGACAGTTGGGGGATGCTGCTGGGAAATGACATAGAAGGCTGTCAGTTATTTTATTTTTTGGAGGGGCTATCACCAGAAAAGAAGAGCTTGTGTTCGTGTGGGTTTTTTAGGGACAGAAAAAAAAAAGAGGGAGACCAAATGAGGGAGCTTTGGTTGCTGGAAGAAGGGGGTCTCCAGTGTTCAAGAAAATTAGATGGTGCGTGAGCTTGGCCTTTTAAAATGAAAAAGAAATGAAATGGAGAGTATGTGGCTTAGGCTTTGGGTGGATGATGGGACCTTGGTGGCTGACAGTGGCGTTTTTGTGTGTAGTTAATGGATGTCTAGTACTGTTGCCCTCCCAGGAGGCTGTTTTCGTCAGGGTTTTGAAGGCAGAAACGGGGAGGTTACAGGAGTTATGAAATGATGGGATCAATACTTAATTGGCGTCGAGGAATAAATCACAACTATTTATTAAAGCAAAGTATATATATAAGATTGTCTTCTTCTGCAACTGATAAGGGAGGATAGAAGCTGTTTTTATAGACAAAGTGGTGTTTGGGTTGTGGTTTTGGAAGATAATCTGCAGATGTTTTTAATGCAGTAAAAGCAAGAGTTGTGGCGTAGAGTGAATTACAAATACCCAGATATAAGTTGGCATAAAATTTATATGATGTGATGAAGGAATTAGAGAAAAATTAGAGTTGAAATGCAAGGAATTGAATATTTTTAATCAAATATATATTTTTGAAATACATAAATTTATTTTAAAACTATTTTTAAAAACTATTTATTTTATGTCTCTATTTTTTTTAATTAAACATATTTTTTTTTTTACTATCCCCATCTTTTTTTTATTCTGTATTTATAATCATAGCATATTTTGAAAAGAAAAAAATGATTATAGCTGAACACTTTGTTAACAAAAATTTAAGTTAATTAAGTTATAAGCATATTTAAAAACAAGAGGATGTTATATTGAGAAGTTTAAATCAAAGGGACTAATTAATTACTTTACTAAGAAAACAAGGACTAAATAAATAATTTACGTCATACAAAAAAATGATTTTTTGTGAAAAACAACACCGTTTAGTAAAAGTTTTAGAAAAATAACACAAATTGAAAAAATATTTAGAAAATCACACAATTTTAACATAATTGTGTTTGTGAATATTGATTTGTATAGTGGTTCTTTAGTCAGAAGTCAAAACGCATGTCTCATGCAAATTAATTACTATATATAAAAGTTAACCCATAATTTTATGAAGAGTCGATAACCAAGAGATAAGATTCAAAATTCAATAATCAATAAAGAGAGATGAGATAAGCTAACGTGGCAAGAGAGAGAAATGAGAGAAGAAAAAAGAGTAAAAGAAAAAATAGGTCAATGAAGACTTGTTAGAGTTTTGTTTTTAATATATTCGGTACCGTTAGAAAAATCTCGACTTGATAATTCTAATCATACATTGAAAAACTATTAAACGAGGATGTAATTGGTTAGGGGTTTTATCTAAGGTTAATTTAAGGTTAAAGCAGTTTATGGATTTTGTTCAGGGGTTAATTTAATGATCTTCTAAGGTATGGTTAAAATTATTTACTGTTAGAAAAATCTCGACTTGATAATTCTAACCATACATTGAAAAACTATCAAACGAGGATATAATTAGTTAGAGGTTTTATCTAAGGTTAATTTAAGGTTAAAGGAGTTTATGAATTTTGTTAAGGGGTTAATTTAATAATCTTCTAAGGTATGGTTACAATTATTTAATTGAGATATTTTTAATGGTACAAAATATCTTAAAAAACAAAGTTATGATGTGTCTTCAATGATCCATTCTTTCTTTCTCTTATCTTTCTTTCTCTATTTTTTCTTTATTGTCACATCAATTTATCTTCTTTTTTTTGTCATTTGAATTATCAATTTTATCTCTTGATTATTAATTTTTTTATTAAATTTTAAGTTGATTTTTGTATATATATGACTTCTGACAAAATAACTATTATTTCTAGTAATTGTTGCGTATCAAAGCAATAATTAAAAATGCAGTTATTTTTCTATTTTTTATATAATTTTTTAATTTATATTATTTTTTGAGTAATTTTATAATGCTTAAATAGTAATTATTAATATTTTTCAAATTCACTTTTAAAAAATAAAGAAATATAACTATAAAAAAAATCTAGATAAAAATATTCATAAATTCTTATGAATATTTTTATCGGTGTTTTTCTCATTATGTATACTTAAAGAATAACTATGCTTCTAATTACTTTACAGTAACCATATATATATATATATATATATATTTTATTTTCCTATTGCTTTTACCAAACAGTGTTAGAACGGTAAAAAACGAAAAAAAAAAAAACCTTCAAAGCCATTTCTCTCTCTTACTTCTACCCTTCTGGCTTCTACTTCGCTGATACACTCTCCCTTCACTCCTAAAAAACGATGTCGTATATCCCTCCTCACCTGAGAAACTCAAGCTCAACCACTACCGTTACTACTCGCAGAACTCAGTCACCGCCTTTAACAGACACTAATCTCTCCCATTCCTCTTCAAATTCCACCACCTCCACCCCTTCTTCTTTCTCCACATTCAACTATCTCTCCTTACGGACCTCCGCCTCCGTCGCGCGAACCATCTCAGTTCCTCAACCTGTTTTTCCTCAGTGGACGCCCTCCGACCGCGTCCTTCGCTTCACTCCAGATCAGGTTCACTTCCTTTTCAAGTTTTCCAATCTTTTTCCGATTTTTGTATTTTAAGTGATTATTGTACTAAATTGCTTTATTTATCAGTAATCTGTTCTCACAAAAAAAGAAAAAAAATTGAATTTATTAATTAAAATTATTTGTAGCTGTGATTAAATTTTTTATAATAAATGCAGATTGAAGAAATTCGTTCTCAGCTCAAAATAAATGTCAGTGTTGCTTCGGGTTCACCTCCTGCACCTGCGCCTATTGAATCATTTGAAGATATGGTAAATTCACTTTTTTTAAAAAAAGAAATTTAGTAATTTTTTTTTGAAATTGCTATATTTAGTAATGTTTTATTTGTTTTTCTGGTGAATATTTGTCAGTGTTTGCATCAAAGTATCATGAAGGATATTGCGCATCATGAGTATACGCGACCGACTTTGATTCAGGCTCAGGCAATGACAGTTGCGCTTAGTGGAAGGGATTTGTTGGGTTGTGCTGAAACTGGTAGTGGAAAAACTGCAGCATTTACCATTCCTATGATACAGGTGATCGATGTTAGAAGTCGTTTTATAAGAAGATATGTTCTATGGTATTGTATTTATTTTGCTGTTTTTGATTGGGATTTTTATTTTTTTGTGTTGATCTGGCAGCATTGCTTGGCTCAACCTCCTGTTCAGCGTGGTGATGGACCATTGGCGATGGTGTTGGCTCCTACCAGAGAACTTGCTCAGCAAATTGAAAAAGAGGTGTGATACCTGGTCCTTAGATGTAGAGAGCAAAGATATACTCATGGATTACATCTGTCATTCTGGTCATGTTTTGTTTATATATGTTGTGGAGTATCATCAATGTGTGGAACTGTCTTTGAAAACATTTGGTTATTTTTTTTTTGAGTTGGGACTATTATTGACTTTATTTGTATTGATGGAACTTATTTTCCTGAGGTTCCTGTCCATATAGCGTTTCTACTTTTCCTGGCATGTTTTATTGGACCACTTAATTTATTTGTTTTGGGGCTTTGGATCATTGACATACTTGTCAAGCACCAACCTTGAGTTACTTTGTCATATCTTTCAGGTTAAACGTTTTAGTAGATCTCTTGAGTCCTTCAGAACTGCCATCGTGGTGGGTGGAACAAAGTCTGCTGACCAGGTAAGTAATGCTGTGATTATTTGGCTTTCCATTGTTTGATTGTAGTTTCTAGAAGAAAACAAAGTATGGATTCTTATATATGTGACGTTGCACTTGGAATTGTCTGTATGTGGTTAGGTAGAATAAAAACAAAATTGTCATGTCTTTGGAATGTAACTGAAATTCTGTATCTTTGTGAGAATTGAATTCTTAGCAATGCATGTCTGGACTCCTATACACCATTTTATTTTCTTTGCCAGTAAGGTAGAATGTCTCTTGCTGCCCTGCTTTCTTGTATTATTATGGTGATATATGATTTTCATTAAGTTTACTAATATTTGTTTGTTTTGTTTTTGATGTTGCATCCTGTGACAGGGATCAGAGCTACGAGCGGGAGTGGATGTAATTGTTGCTACTCCTGGAAGATTAATTGATCATTTACAACAAGGAAACACTTCCCTTTCCAGAATTTCATTTATCGTTCTGGATGAAGCTGATAGAATGCTTGACATGGGCTTTGAACCACAGATTAGAGAGGTACATGATGCAAACGCATAGGAGTGGTTGGATTTCTTAGTTCATTTTGCTTGATAGCTAAACAAGTAAGAAACGTCAAGGTTTCCAGAATCATAACAAACTCATTGATCAGTACGAAGCATTGAAGGGAGATATCTGAGTTTACCTTTCATAGAGCACATGATGCAAATGCATAGGAGCGGTTGGATTTCTTAGTTCATTTTGCTTGATGTATTTTATTCTTTCACTGCATCATTGTCATTTAAGTGGATTCTTCAACTGCAGATTGAATAGTGCTTGATATGACTAATGTTTATGCACTTGCAAGAATTGCAGTAATCTTCAACAAGATGTATTAACCGCTTCCATATTCTTTCAGGTTATGCACAACCTTCCAGAGAAGCATCAAACTTTGCTGTTCAGTGCAACTATGCCTGTGGAAATTGAAACACTAGCACAGGTTAGATCTCCTGCTCCTTTTCGTTTGTGTCTACCTTTAAAAAGCATGATATGATTCTTGCAAGAAGAGGAAACTGGGAACAATTTAGAGGATATTGATGGATCCATGCTTTGTTTTCTTTAACTGCTATCATTTGAATGGAATCCTGGCCCATGGAGGAGAACATCTATTGTTCCTTTTTCCTTTTTTTAATTTCAGTGCCTGCAAATCAATAGCCTTTTCTTTCAAATTCATATTTTGATTATCCAAGGTTCTTTCATATGAGTTTGATTAATTTATGAATCCTTCTCTTCTGGATTATTTGCTTTGGTATTAAGAAATACATTAATCCTCCTTCCTGTTTTATATATTTGCAAGTCCCTGGAAATATTATTTTGGAAACTTCAAACTTGGGCATCTTCAGATAATGGTTTATTATTTCCATATCAACAAATGTTGCAGTACAATATTCAAAATATTATCCCAAAATTTGAATTGTTGCATGAAAATCACACTTTAAAGTACATTTTTAAATCGCATTCTTGTGATGCTAGATATCTAGGTCAATATGGTCTTTTTGCTCTTCGAATCCTATTTTCCTAATATTTACCGTCATATTTGGCATGGTGTCTCATGGTTGCTTTACCTAAGTGGTCTACATGTCTGGTTTTCTAATCATTCTGTTACCTGGATGAGTGCGATGATGGCTTTCCAAAATCCAGCATTCAAACCCGGTATTTGCTTTTACCAGTACATTTTTGAAAAGAAGACAACTATATCCCCCCCTAGATCTGGTTGGTTTTGCTTGCAAGTACTACTATTAGGGGTGTTCACGGTTCGGTTCGGTTTAGACTCAAAAAACCAACCGAACCGGATTATTATCTGCTTGTAAAAAATTAACCGAACCGAACCAGAAACCGGTTCGAACCGGTCCGGTTCGGTTAAATCCGGTTTTTTAAGGAAAAAACCGGGAAACCTAATCCCATCATGAGTTTTTTTTTTTGGTTTTTTTTTTTAAATTGGCTTAGCCTTACATTAAATTAAGCTTTAAAATTCAAAGCAAACTGATGTTCAGCTTTTAAAAATTTACATCCTGCGTAGTTTTTCGGCAACAACAACACAACTCTGTTTCTCTTCTATACATGGCTGACTTTTAATATGAATTGGCTAACTTTTAATATGATTTAAAATCTGGACATGAATTAAAATCCCACAGAGAAGTGTTCCATGTTTGCTAGCACTATGAACCTGTAACACAATGAAATATTTAGTACCCAAAAAACAACAAGAATGATGGTCAAGACTGAAGAGCACACACCCACCAAAAAAGGACACCAAAACTCTTACCCTTATGACAGTAGCATTCTTGCAAGCTTCATTATCAATCACAACCCTGATATAAAAAAAAAG
>Ga0307515_10022823_pt1 | contig 11010 bp, 5 predicted proteins | sample 17_EM_MG_FD_194513 | JGI IMG/M metagenome (GOLD analysis project Ga0307515, IMG submission 194513) | Populus trichocarpa ectomycorrhiza microbial communities from riparian zone in the Pacific Northwest, United States - 17_EM | ecosystem: Host-associated > Plants > Roots > Unclassified | place...
ATTATATTAACATTTTGACACTTCAAAATAATATTTTGCTTTGGAAATGCTTTTAAAGATAACTTGCCCATGTCACCTACAATAGATGATAATTCTAGTTGAAATGTTATGACACGTATAAAAAAAGAAGATGAATGATAAAATTTGAAGAGAGACAAGGGAGATAAAAAGTGGTGGATTAGGCAAAGACCAAGCTTTACGAGGCTTGATTTGGTCTTGACTCAACCGCGGTGTTAGAGGTATGTTTAGTCAGGGGTAAGTAAAAAAATTGAAAAACTAATTAAATCGAGAAAATATAAAAAAAATAGATTAAAATTTTAAAAAAACTGGTTGGTTCGGTTTTATAAGCCTGAAACCTAAAAAACTGAACTGAACCTAAACCGGAAAAAAATCGAGCCAAACCGAAAAACAGAGCCAAACCGGCTTGAACCGGTTTTTGTCCTAAAAAACCGAACCGAAACCGGTCGGGTTGAACCAGTTTCGGTTGTTTTTTTTAAATTTCGATTTGGTTATTTTTTTTAATAAAAACTTAACCGAACCGGAAATGATCATCCCTATAATTATAATTAGGCATCAAAGTATCTGAACTTGTGACCTTTGATTAGGTCTTGACCCAATCAAGCCAAAAACTCTTTCTTTATTTTTTGTTCATGTATTATCACTAATGATATAATTCCCACAAAATTTTGAATTATTTGGCTCCAAATCTAGGCAAATAAGGGTTCATGTTAATGTGCAAGAATTTTCTTTTTCTTTTTAAAAGAAAAGCGAGAAAAATTGCCAAATCAGTGAAGTCTCGTTACGGAAAACAAGGCAAAGCAAAGCAAAGCAAAAAGAATCGAAGAAACGCATAGACAGAGGGAGATTGAAGAACACAGAATCTTAAAAAAGACACACGCACAAACTTCCACTTATGACGCTTTAAATGAAGATTTTCTATTTTTAAAAAATCTTAAAAATCACAAATAAATAGATCTTCTTCACGAGCCTCTACCTCTCTACCCAAACCTGTCAGACCTTACCTGTACCAAGAGCTATTTTTGGTGCTTTACAGTTTGTACTGTACATACAAAGCCTAGAGCGAGAGAGACAGCCCACGATCTATGCATCTTCCTTTTTCTTTTTTCCGGGTTTGACAGCCCCACAAGAAATAGATTTTTGAGTAATTAAGGGCTAAAGCTAAAATCAATCATGCCATCAGGTGCTAAGAAGAGGAAAGCTGCCAGGAAAAAGAGGGAAAAGGAGGTCAGCGACAGCTCTTCAATCAGCAGCAACAATCCTCAAGGTTGTTTCTTTTTTTTTTTTAAAGAAAAAAGAAACGAGAAAAGAGAAAAAAGATTTTTAAAGGGTTTTCACTTTTTGAGTACAACCACCCATCACTTGCCACTCTGTCACTCAATCATACACCCACTTACTGGCCTTTTTTTAAATCTTTGTTTGATAAGCTATTTGAATTTGAGTAATTGGTTCTTGTTGATAAGTCTTGTTTTGATTGCGTTTGATTAGATTGGTGTATTTCTCTGTGCAATTTTGTAGTGATGGGTACTTTCTAATGGCACTTTGATTTTGTAGTTTTGGTGTTTTTGTGGATTTTGGGTTAATGGGTGTCTGTTGACATCCTTTGTTGATCGAGTTTTTTTAGGTTTTTTTCACCTACTGATTTTGGTGTTTTTGCCAATCTGGTTAATGGGTATCCTTTTCATGTCCTTCTTTTAGCTTCGCTTGATTGGATTCTTGGTGGTTATTTTATTTTTAGGGTATTTGGATTAGATGCATTTGTTTATGTTTCATGTTTTTCTTGATCTGATGGGAATTGTGTGGTGGTGGTTTATTTTTTTCCCGAGGTTTTAGGCTTAAGAATTTGCTTAGAGATTTTGATTGTGATGGTTTAACTAACTTACAGGCCCTTGCATGTCTAACTCCCTTCAAATTTGGTTAAGTTTAGCATATCAACTCAATTTTCATTTGTTGATGTTCCTTGTTTCTCTTGAACATTATTGGGATACAGTTGAAATGTTTGCCTCTCACTTAATTATCATGCCATTCTGTTTGGCGCACGTTTTAAGATTGTTTTAATCAATTTGGTTTGATGTGAGTAACAAAGTTAGTTGATCTCTTATCAGTTGCTTGAAAGTGATGCGATTTCTTTTGCTTGATTAGATGCATCCAATCCATTATTGAGTGCTCTCCTACTTTTCATCACAGAATGATATTGATTCAATGAGCATATCTTTGTTAGTTTTGTTGTCCTTAAATTTGATTAAAATTCTGTTCTTTAACCATTTTCTGACTGGAACTTGTGATTTTATCAATGGGTTTAGGAAATGGTGATCCAAAAAGCCCTGATGAGAGAGAGAGTGATGGTGGTGAGATTGGTTCCCCTGTATCACTGGACCAACATAACCACCAGCATCCATTTAATGAGGGTAATGGAGAATCTGAGAAAGGAGGCCCATCACCTGCCAATTCATTTGCCCACCAGAACAAGCCCATGGAGGGAGTCCCTGGGGATGCAGAAGGAAGCCATAAAGTTGAACCAGAGGACAACAGTGCTATTAAAATTGAGAGAGAGGTGAACTCTGAGCAAAATGTGGAAAGTAAAGATATTATTGAGCATGTTGATTGTCCAAAGGAATCTCATGATGAAGATGATAGGAGCTCTAGCAGTAGTAGTTCCAGCAACGAGTCTCAAGTTTTCGAGAAGAAATCAAAGGAAGCCAATGATGAGGAAAAGGAAGTTGTTTTTGAGAAGAAATCAAAGGAAGCCAATGATGAGGAAAAGGAATTTGGTTCTTTTTCTAAAGAGGTGAAGCAGATCCCTGAAAATGGGAAACCAGTCAAGGAAGTTAATAATAATTCAGTCTTGGAAACTGCTTCAGCTATTTATTTGGTGAATCCTGTGGTGCCCATTTCTGAGACAGTGAAATTTGTTATGGAGAGGGCTCAAGTTGAAAATTCAGAGGTTCTGGAAGTGGTTGAATCTGGTTTTGAGGAAAATGAGGACAGATTGTTGCCTATATCCAATGAGGTTGTTGAAGTTTCACCAGCTATTGTTGTGCCAAAGAAAAATGAAGATGAAGTTATTCCCATCTCAGATGAGAATGTTGGGGCATCTTCAAATGTGGTTGGTTCTTCGGTATATGGAAATTTAGGGAAAACATTGGCATCATCAGACAGTCATTCCACTGAAACTGGTAATGGTGCAGACAAAAACAAAGACACTGATGCTCTTGAAAGTACTGAAAACCAGGTTTGTTTCTTCTTGATTGTGATTTGATCTATCACTCTTTTTCTTGAATATGTTGCACTAACAACTGAATATGCTCTGTGTTGCTGAATTTGTCTGCAGCTTCTTCTTGCTTCTGCTCCACGAGTAGCAGAAAGAACATCTTGGATGGGTTGCTGTGGTTTATTTGATGTTTTTACAGGCACCAACAGATAATTTCAGGTTAGTATTGCCTAAATTTAAATCAGAATGACTTGGATTGGATATCGAGATCTTGTACATATACTGCAAATAGATATGCCTAGTGACTTTCAGGTACCATTTTGTTGTGATCTGTTTTGATGCCCTGTTGTGCCCCCATTTTTCATGTGTTTTGTAGATATGTTATTTATTAAAAATTCAAATAATGCATTGCAAATCATAGAGCCTCGATTTCAATTTGTTTGGCTGTGGGTCTTAGCAGTTTTGTAAAGAACATGCAAGCTCATAAATTTGCTAATCTAGGGATTCCTATTACTTTTTTGGTCATATAGGCATTACTTTTACTCCTCTCTTTCAACATTATGGCAGAACTCTCAAGAAATCTGAATCTTTATAAAGATAACTCTTTCATGAGTCGGTTTTAATGGGGCTGGTAAATTGGAGCTAGTGCCTATCTGTGCCAGATCACTTAGGAATAGTATAAATTCTCTGCTGTAGAAAATCCGGGGATTTTTTTTGGGCAACTTATTTTATTTTATTTTTTTTTATAAAAATTCTTTTGAGTTGTTGAAAATGCAAATTCCAGCTTATTTTGAGTTATCCCTTTCCCTCTTCTTTTTCTTTCTTTGAGTTATGAAAAAAAGAAGCAATTTTGAAAAGATTCTCAACTGAAAATACCAATTACGTGGTGCTTGCCCTTCTAAACTTTTCAGATCGGTAATGTTTAACAGATTCTTTTTACTGGATTCTTGTTCTATTTATATTTTGATTTTGGTTAAACTATGTTTGAAGGCTTTTGGTTTTTGTGCTTTGCACAAGGCCTTGGTTCAACTACACTCTAGAACTATGATTTTTGCACATTTCCATATGGCTGTTGTCTTTTCTTTATGTTTTGCGGTATAAATTTATAGTAATCCCCATGCATCTGTTGCAGAAATGAGCGCGAGCTTGAGGAAGCTGTCATGAACCGGGAGTCTGAGAAGGATTTGGTTTGTAGTAGTTTGAGATAACAGGAGTAAGAATCTTTTGGAAAGTTTTCCCAAACAATAAGTGCAGAAAACCTGTATAGGTAAAACAATTATATAAACTTTTGCAAACAGTGAGTTTCAATATTGGAGGGTAGCTTATTTTACCAAACCTAAGCCTCATTTTCTTGTTGATTTTTGATTGTGTCAGTATACCGGGTGTTGTATGATGTTCATTTTTTACCAGATTGATGATATGAAACTCACCATTCCAAGTATGAGAACAGTGTTTTTCTTCTTCCCCCCTCTCCTTTCTTGACTCTTGTCCTCGTATTTTTATTACTAGCTGAATTGTGTGACTCATGTACATCTTTTTTTTTCCCCTTAAATTTTTTTCCAGTAATTCTACCTTTTCTCAAGTCATGTCATCAACTGTGCCCTCTGGAATATATGCTATGGATGCCATATGTTTGCTTTTCTTTTCGCATGTTACAGTGGGCATTAGAAGTCTAAAGAATGCCTATTCATGGGAGGTACAGAGAGATTCTTTGAGTTCGAGTATGTACGAGAATGATAAAAGTTTGTTTTTTAAAATGTTTTAAAATAATCTTTATATTTTTTAAAATGTATATAATCATCAATACACCATTTCCTTTGTTATTTGTTCATAAAAATCCAATCAAATCACACAGAAAAACATCAATCTGCTTACACCCCCGAAGAGCCGGGAAATTAAAAAAAAAAAATACATTGAATACACACCAAGCATGCATAAATTAAAGGGACTATTAATTCTTTCAAGTTCTTCTACTTGATGAGGCGCCATGGATGGCTGCTATGTATAGAAGTTGCGTAGCAGAAAGTATGATCATAAATGCTTCCATGGTTCTCTGCAGAGAGATGATTACTTGTGTTCAAATTCTTGGGCATGATTATACGTAAAAATAAAATCTTGGCTAATTAATTTAACACAGCAGTAGTGGAGGTGTCAAAGAAATCTGATAAAGCTGTTTATCATTCTTACCAGACGTGCGTTCCTGATAGAGAGCTCAATTTCTTTGCTGGCAAAGCTGCGCAAATTTTGTTGCCACTCAGTAATCAACATGGCAAGAAGAAACATATATATCTTTTTTTTTTTCCTTTTTGAATGTGAATAGAGCCTTTTAATCTGTCTTGAGAATTAAAACACTTTCTTTTACCTCAATCATGGAACTATTTTGATAGTTAATTGCTAAAATAGTTGCTGAGAGGAAGGGCAAAAGCTGATGGATGATGGTTGCTTACCCCATGGCTAGAAGAGTGAGAGCCCAGGCAATGGCAGCGGTGGAGACGGCGGATGGCATGCTATCGCTGTGCCAAGAGCGAATGTGATTAAGACCAACAATTGCCGAGGCAACACCAACAACTCCGGCAATCAAAGAGAATGTCACGAAGAACCCAGTGGCAGCATTTCCCATCGGGAAGAAAATGGGTGAGAAATGTGCTGGAAGGTCATACCCAGGTCCTGAAATTAAGTTGTACGTGACATAATTAGGGCATAGACCACGCTAGCAGAAGGCAATATATAGCAAGAAGTGCATGATTATCAGTGAAGGAAGAAAAAAACAGAGAGAGTGAAGGACGGGAGAGGGTGATTTACCGATGATGAAACCATGATCAATGGCTCTATTCATAGCCCAACTGCCAATGCCTAAAACGATGATATACATGATCAGATTTAAGACTAAAAGCAGCGAGGCAACAGGTTTCATCTGCTCAGAGGCCATTCTTGTGCTGTAAACTGAACTCTGTGAAAGGACGAAAGGGATTTGGAGTTATTTTATTTTCCCGAGGGCTCCAAAAAGATTCAATGCATAAAAGACTAAAAAAGTACGAGTGTTTTGTGCCAGAAGATGTGTTATTTATAAATGGCCATCATGGTTCTTTGCTTGTTAAGCCTGCGGTTCGAGAACTTAGTGGGGGTTCGTGGATGCTTTATGTTCAAGGCAACCCTCCAGAATCACAATATTCTTACTTGGTTTGCATTTTTATCTAATTCTTTGCAGTAGCCACTTTCCTACCATTGTAGTTGCTGCTCGGAGGAAAAGTGATATTCTGTGCCAGTCGGTGAAGTGTCCAAATCCGATTACTTGTACACCTTGCTCTTCAATCTTCAAACTTTATATGGTATATGATATAACAAACCTCCTATTAAAATTGTGGAATTTGGGAGATTGTACTTTCTGAAAAGAATCGAGGTTATTTTTATTGAAATGGATTGAATTGAAATTAAGGAACCAAGGACTTGATTGCAATAACTAAGACAAAAAAAAAGGAATTTTTATCTCTTAACCCTATTTATAATGGAACTTGTTTACATTTTATTTGAATTTAAAAAGACTATTCTTGATTATTGAATCAGATTTGGGGTCCTTGATTTGCTGAAGACTAATTCCTTACTGGTTCAAACGTTGTTGTTTTCCCTTACACAAATTTCTTTTAAAGGCAAAAATAATCCTAACTCTTTGTTTTTCCAAAAAGAAATGATGCTATGAAATTAATCAACACCTTTAATCCCCCAAACATGTTGCAACTTCATCCCCCTCAAAAGACCTTGCCTGCCTTTAAGGCGAGGGTGAATGTTCTTTAGACATTGTTCTTCTACCCACATAATATCCTCTAGACGTTGTCTTTCCTATTGAGCTAACAACTCCCTCTTGGCTCTTCTTTTAACACTTTTCTCTTTATTCTTTAAGATATCCACTAGTGGTTCTGGTTGCGGAGTTTCTTCTAGCCTAAACAGTGGGAGTTTAGGTTCGAGAGTCGTATTCTTTTCAATTTTCTTCTTTAATAAGGAGACATCGAACGTGGAATGAACCCTTGCATCTTATAAAAGCTCGAGATGGTAAGCTACTCGAATGATTCTTTTAATTACTTTGAATGAGTTATAGTACTTATGAGCTAACTTCAGTTTCTTTCTCTAATGTATACTGGATTGGCTGTATGGATGGAGTTTGAGGTAAGCCTAGTCTCTTCTCGTTTTGTGCTCTTGCATTATGAATTTATCTATTTCTTTTGCTGTTCTTGTGCCTTAGTTAAATTGCTTTTAATCATTTGTAATATCTTCATGTGATCCTTGATATGTTTTTTCCATTGCTTCATTATGGTGTAATTCCTAGTACATAATTGATTAAGGATGGTGAGGAATAACAATATAGGATTTCAAAATGAGTAGTTTTTAGGGAAGTATGAAAATTGGTGTTATACCACCATTCGAGCATAAGTAGCTATCGAGACCAACTTTTAGGATTGTCCCCTGCAAAACAACATAAGTACCCTACTAAAGTTTTACTAGTGACTTCAGTTTGGCCATTTGTCTGTGGGTGGTAGGTAGTAGATATGTGTAGCTTAACCTTTTGAACTTTGAACAATTCTTGTCACCATCTGCTTGTAAGAGTAGGATCCCTATTTATGATAATACTTTATGGTAGTCCATGTAACTTGAAACACATGTTGTGCAAATACTTGTGTTACTTGAATTGTTGTGTAAGGATAAACCATGATTATGAAATGTGCATATTTGGACAATCTGTCAACCACTACTAGGATAACAAAATACCTATTTGAGATAGGTAGACCCTTTATGAAGTCCATAGACATAGAAGACCAGGGCCTTTCAAGAATAGGTAGTGGTTGTAATAACCTAGAATGCCTAGTGTTCTCAACCTTGTTTCTTTAGCAAGTATCACACTACGTGATGTAACTCTTTACATCAGCTTTCATCCCCACCCAAAAAAATTCTTCCTTGCTTGTCTTAAGGTTTTTTCATACCTGTAATGACCAGCTGTAAGGCTGTTATGTATGTAGTGAAAAATAGCCCTTCTTAAAAGGACATTTTTTATTGATGTATATTCTCCTTTGTACAAGAAAATTTTATCCTTCAGCTGGTACTTTAGACTTTCCACTTTGCCCTTGTTCATTAACTGTAGTAGTTGTTAGATCTGTAAGTTAGTATTATAGCTCTCCTTAAGCTTCCTAGCCCAATTGACAATAAACATAATAATAGCTTATATGTCCTTTTGATTTTCCCTTTCTGATCTCTAAGACAAAGCATCGACTATCATATTTTCATTACCAGATCGATATTCCACTATCAAATCATAACCAAGAAGCTTAGAAATCCATTTTTGTTGTGCAAGGCTTTCCACCTTTTGTTCCAAAATATACTTTCAAACTATGTTGGTCATTCTTAATCTTAAAAGCTTGCCCTTATAAGTAAGAATGTCATTTCTGAACTGCTAATACAATGGTTAGGAACTCCTTTTCATAGGTTGACAAAGTCAGTTCTCTTCCCTTCTAACCTTTACTGTAGTATGCAATATGCCTTCCCTTCTACATCGGAATAGCCCCAACTCCCATTCCAAAAGCATTACATTCAATTGTGAAAGATCTTGTGAAGTTAGGTAAAGCCAGTAACATTAGAGTTAGTGATTACTTCTTTAAGTTTAATAAAAGTCTCGAAATTATTACTAGAAAAGTTTCATTTTCTCTAAAAAATAATTACTTGAGATCAGATGGCAACGGTGTCAAATCAAGTTTTAATGGTTAAACACTTGAAGGTATGGACTCAATTGATTGTGGTGGCAATGTCTTAATTTTTGGTCTCCAACTACTTGTCTTTGATTTTTCCTGAAAATAAATCATTTGTGAGTCTTTAGATTCATTAAACTCATTTTCACTAGAAGTAGTTTCAAATTGATTGAAAACAAATTTTTCAATAAAATGTTAAAAACATTCATTTTCAATGTCATGTATCCAAAGGATAACTTCATCACTCCATTCCTATAATTAATCAATGCATTAAAAGCTACAAAAAATAGACTTTTTAAAATAACAAGAATCGAATTGCGTGCTTTAACAGGTTGTATATCCAAAACAATAAAATCCATAAGTTAAATGAGTTTATCAACTTGTACTAACACATCTTTAACTACTTCTCTAGACACTTTTATAGATCTGTCAGCATGTAAAAGAGTTACAGAAGTTGGTTTAACTCACCTGGATTGAGATTTTGAAAAACTGAATATTGAAGTAAATTCACATTAGCTTCAAGATCAAGATGTTCTCTAATAAAGCATAAAATTATAGGACAAACATGATCTTTATATTTCAAAGAATTGTTGTTTTAAATAATTACACTTACTTCTTCAGCTAAAAGGCTTTCTTTTTAACATTCAACTATCTTTTCATAGTGAACAAGTTCTTTAAAAAAATTGGCATAAGGGTACTTGCTTAATAGCATCCAACAAAGATATATTGGTCTTTACCTATTTGAAAATTTCAAAGAATTCAAAATTATGATTCACTTTCCTTTGATTAGTTATGGCATGAGAAAATAGAAGTACTAATGACGAATCATTCTTTTCTTTGCAATGTTCAGGTTCAACCTCTTTTTTATCCTTAGAGATTGATTCATCATTTTTTTCACAAGTGATAAGCAAATTATTGAAAACGTCAAGGAAAATGACAAAGAAGAGAAGTTGAAAATGATAGTTCTATATTGGAGTCTGTCTCGCACAACGATGCACTCAAAACAATAATTACATTGAATAATTTTGTCTTGCAATACGAGGACACTGCACTAGAACTACTTAATGTACTAAGAAAAGTTAGAGAAGAGATCCAGGGAGACATCGATTTTAAAAGAAAACATGTAAATTAGAGGCATACTTTACAAAGACCTCTTAATTGAGTTACGTATTAATAAAAGATAAAATTGTGATGTATAAAGAGATTATTAGTTTATATATCAAGTAGGACCGATGTGTTTTTTAATATATTTTCTTATAAATTTAACAAATTATTAATTTATCACATTGGCCTAATTTATTCGATGTTTTTGAATTCGAATGCAAAATTAAGAGGTGTATCCTATACTTTTTATTATTCATGAAAGTTGTCATAACTTAATTTCGATATTGTTTTTAATATATTTTTTGAAAATTCAAAACAAAAGGTGAAAAATAATTAAAAACAAATCCAAAAAATATATTTTTGATGCATTTGCGTCATTTTCATAATTTTCAATGTCTTTTTGAAAATTCTAAAATCCAAAAATATGTTTTCATCGCATTTAGTTATTAAATAGTGCATTCCAAAATCATTGATAAGTTTTTCTCATCGAATTGATGTTGATGTTATTTTTTTTTTCTAAAAAAAACATATAATCAAAATATAAAAAAAATAAGAAAAATAAAAAATGGGAGTAAAATGGATAGAGAGACCAAAGGCGCAGAGGAAAATAAGGGACCAAAGTAAAATCAAGTTTCTCGGAGACCAAGAAATTAAAAAGAAGACGACAAAAAAATTTGTCTATAAATTCTAAAGGAATCTTGCAAGAAAAGGAGGCCACCGTTTGATTAAAAAAAAACCCAGCTTCCATCTTATTCTCTCATTCTAAAAATACATAGAAAAACCCTTATCTTATTTTCTTAGAAGCTGAAGCTTTAGCCACCACTCTCACTTTGAAAAATCCCTAACCTTTCTCATCTCCCACAGGCCAACCCTTTATCTTCAAGTGGTTGACCAACCTTTATATGATTTTCCATTACACTTTAGACCTCACATACTCAAGGCAAA
>Ga0307515_10022824_pt1 | contig 11010 bp, 10 predicted proteins | sample 17_EM_MG_FD_194513 | JGI IMG/M metagenome (GOLD analysis project Ga0307515, IMG submission 194513) | Populus trichocarpa ectomycorrhiza microbial communities from riparian zone in the Pacific Northwest, United States - 17_EM | ecosystem: Host-associated > Plants > Roots > Unclassified | place...
CAACGAGCGGCGCGGCGTGCCGTAGGACGGAAGCGCGGAAAGATCGACGGGACGTTCAGTCATAGTTGGAAATCTCCAGATCCAGAATCGACGGTGCGGGGGGCTGGGCACCTGACAACGCTGAACATGGGGTTTGGCGCCTTACCGCGCGCTGGCGAGGGAATTAAACTTTTGTAATGGAGGGGGTTATGGATGCGGCAGTTTAGCGCAGGCAATCAATGGCTTAGCGCGGGCGAAAAATGGGCTTTTACGGGCCTAAACAGCCCTTCCCGGCCCGGACATGCCAGGCCGGTTCGCGTTTCGGAACCTTGCGGAAATCGGCGCCGCCGAACGGCGCGCCCCTCAGGTCTTCAAGTTCAAGCGGCCCATGAAGTCCCGCTTGCCCAGGGGAACGCCGTTGGTGCGCAGGATGTCGTACGCCGTCGCGGCGTGGAAATAGAAATTGGGCAGCGAGAACGACATCAGGAACCCTTCCGCCGTGAAGGGCAGTTTGCGATCGCCGAGCGCGAAGATGACGTCCTTGCCGCTGAGCGCGTTGACCGCCTCGGGCGTCAGCGCCGACAAGGCCTCGCGCGTCTGCGTAACAAGGCCCTGCAGACCGGCGAAATCGTACGGCGTCTTCGATGACGGCGGACTGAACACACCCTGCTGCACGCCTTCGATGGCGCCGCGCGAATGCTGCGCGACCGAGATGATCTGGAAACGAAGCGGATGCATGTCCGGCGCCAGCCGCGCCTCGACGATGGTGTCCGGATCGATGCCCTTTTCGCGGAAATGCGTCAGGCTGCGATCGAGAAAGCCTGAGACCGCACCAAGGATTTGCAGGTAGTTCGCCACGCTGGCGTCGTAGAGTGAAAGCGCCATGTTCAAATTCCTCCCGAGCGAAATTCTTTTTAGCTAGCCAGAAGTCTTAGCGGAAACGGCGTTGCTTGCAATCGGCGGATACCCTGGCTGGCTTTCCGGCGAGGTTTCGGCCGCGATCAAGTGTTCCAGACGGGCTTCTTCCTCTGGCGTCAATTTCAGCAAGCCTTGATCTTCCGTGCCGGAGAATTCTCGGCGACGCCGGCTGTAGGTCCACAGCGCGAGACCCCCGCCCAGCAGCGCCAGCGGCGGCAACAGCCACAGCACCAGCGTATGCGGATTGAAACGCGGCTTCAGCAGCACGAATTCGCCGTAGCGCGCCACCAGGAAATCCATCACCTGATTGTCGCTGTCGCCGGCCGCGATCCGCTCGCGCACCAGCAGCCGCAAGTCGCGCGCCAGCGGCGCCTCGGAATCGTCGATCGACTGGTTCTGGCACACCATGCAGCGCAGTTCGCGCGATAGATCGCGCGCACGCGCTTCCTTGCCCGGATCCGCCATGATCTCGTCGGGCTGTACGGCGAAAGCCGCCGGGCATCCGATCATCAGGAATGCGGCAAGTGCGCCAGCAAGGAGCAGTTTCACTGGCTCACTCCGCCGCCTGCAACGCGCGCGAGGCTTTCGCGGGCTTCGGCGCGCCGACCCGCAAGCGCCGGTCCGACAGCGACAGCATGCCGCCGAACGCCATCAGTATGGGACCCCACCAGATCAGCAGCACCAGCGGCTTGTGATAGATGCGCACCGCGACCGCGCCTTCGTTCGTGGTCTCGCCGAGCGAGATATAGAGCTGGCTGGCGCCGCGCGTCAGCAGCGCGGCCTCGGTGGTCGACGATCCCCGCGTGGTGAAATTGCGCTTCGACGGCGTCATCACGCTGAGTTTCTCGCCATCGAGGCTGACGGTGAATTGCGCGATCATCTCGCGGAAATTCGGTCCCTGCCGCTGCGTCACGCCATCGAGCTTCAATTCGTAGCCGGCCACTTTAGCGACGTCGCTTGGCTTCAAGGTGCCGATATATTCGCTGTTCCAGGTGGTCTCGCAGATGATCCCGATCAGGGCAACACCGATGCCGGCATGGGCGAACGACGTGCCCCAGGTCGACCGCGGCAATCCGCGCGCGCGTTGCATCGCGGTCGCAAAGGGGACACGAAACAGCGCCGTGCGCTCGGCAAGATCGGTCACGGCGCCGCCGATCACAAAAATCGCAAGCCCGATCGCGAGCGGCGCAAACGTGCTGCCGCCATAGGTCCACGCATAGACCACCGCAATCGTGACCAGCGCGGCGATGCCGGCCGCGGTCAGCCGCTGCGCCGCGGCGAGCAGGTCACCGCGTTTCCACGCCAGCAGCGGCCCGAACGACATCGCCATCATCAGCGGCACGAACAACGGCCCGAAGGTCAGGTTGAAGAACGGCGCGCCGACCGAGATCTTGTCGCTGGTCAAAACTTCCAGCGCCAGCGGATACAGCGTGCCGATGAACACCGTGGCGCAGGCCGTGGTCAGGAACAGATTATTCAGCACCAGCGCGCCTTCGCGCGAGATCGGTGCAAACAGCCCGCCCTGCTTCAGCGCCGACGCCCGCCAGGCGTAGAGCGTAAGACTGCCGCCGATGAACAGGCACAGGATCAGCAGGATGAAGACGCCGCGCGTTGGATCGGTCGCAAACGCATGCACCGAGGTCAGCACGCCCGAACGCACCAGGAAGGTGCCGAGCAGCGACAACGAGAAGGTCAGGATCGAAAGGAGTATGGTCCAGACCTTCAGCGCGTTGCGCTTCTCCATCACGACGGCAGAATGCAGCAGCGCGGTGCCGGCGAGCCACGGCATCAACGAGGCGTTCTCGACCGGATCCCAGAACCACCAGCCGCCCCAGCCGAGCTCGTAATAGGCCCAGTACGAACCCATCGCGATGCCGAGCGTCAGGAATATCCACGCCACCAGCGTCCATGGCCGCACCCAGCGCGCCCAGGCCGCATCGATCCGGCCCTCAAGGAGGGCTGCGACCGCGAACGAAAACGAAATCGAGAAACCGACATAGCCGAGATAGAGCATCGGCGGATGCACCGCGAGGCCGATATCCTGCAGCACCGGATTGAGATCGCGGCCCTCGATCGGCGGCGTGGCGATGCGCAGGAACGGGTTCGAGGTCACCAGGATGAACAGATAGAACGCCGCAGCGATCCAGGCCTGCACCGCCAGCACATGGGCGCGCAGCGACAGCGGCAGATTGTTGCCGAAGGCCGCGACGAGGCCACCGAACAGCGCCAGGATCGCGACCCAGAGCAGCATCGAGCCTTCGTGGTTACCCCAGACGCCGGTGATCTTGTAGATCAGCGGCTTGGTCGAGTGCGAATTCTCGAACACATTGACGACGGAGAAATCCGACGAGACATGGAGCATCACCAGCGCCGTGAACGACACCGCGACGAACAGCAATTGCGCAAGCGCCGTGGAGCGCGCGACGTTCATCAAGGCAGCATCGCCCCAGCGCGCGCCGGCGATCGGCACGGTGGACTGGATCAGCGCCAGCGCGAGCGCCAGCACCAGCGCGTAATGTCCGGCTTCGGCGATCACTTCGTCACTCCCTGCGCCGGCGCGGATGCCGCCGAGGCACCCGGCTTGGCGCCGTAATCGTCTTTCCAGTGCCCCTGCTTCTTCAGGGCGTCGGCGACGTCCTTGGGCATGTAGGTCTCATCATGTTTTGCCAATACGGTATCGGCCTTGAACACGCCGGAAGCATCGAGCGCACCCTCGGCGACGACGCCCTGCCCTTCGCGGAACAGGTCGGGCAATATCCCCTTGTAGCTCACGGGCAACGTCGCAGCCCCGTCGGCGACACTGAAATTGACAGCCAGATTGTCGCCGCGCACCAGCGATCCCGGTTGCACCAGGCCGCCGAGCCGGAAGCGCTTGCCGGTCGGAATCTGCTTTTCGGCCGCCATCGAGGGCGTGGAGAAGAATACGATGGAATCGCGCATCGCGTTCAGCACCAGCGCCGCCGCCACCGCGAGCACCGCAAGCGAGCCGCCGATCATGGTCAAACGCCGCTGCTTGCGCGTCATGATAATCCTCTGGTTCCCTGCGTGATGGTATCCATCATCCATCAAGCCCGAGATTCTTCAGGCCCTCATTGAGCTGGCGCAAGCGTTCGGCATCGTTGGCGACAGCCTGCCGCGCGTCGGACAATGCGCTCACGGCCTTGTCGCGCTCCCCCATCACCATATAGGCCCGCACCAGCCGCAGCCATCCCTCGACATCGTCGCCATTCTGCTTCAGCCGTGTGGCAAGCCGGTCGACCATGCCACGGATCATCGCGCCGCGGTCGGCCTCGTTCATGTCCTTGGCCGCCGCCATCGCGCCATCGGGCAGCGCGGGTGCAGGCGGACCGCCAACCCGCACCAGGGCTGCCTGCACCAGCGGCCGCCACGGCGCATCGGCTGGCGCCTTGGCCAGCATCGCGCGCCAGATCGCCGCTGCATCGGTGCTGCGGCCGTCCTGTTCGGCGGCAAGCCCAAGGAAATAGCCGGCCTTGGGATCGTCGGCATCCAGCGCGCGCGCGCGCTCGAATTCGGCCTTGGCCTCCGCGGTTACGACGCCACCTGCCGCACCCATCAGGGCTTCGCCGAGATCGGACCGCCGCTCGGCACTGTCGCCATTGTAGGTGATCGAATTGCGTAGCGCGCGGATCGCGTCGTCGTAGCGGCCAAGCCGCACCAGAACCGGCGCCAGCACGCTCCAGCCACGGCCATCGGTCGGATTCTTTTCCAGATGGGCTTCTACCTGCGCCACCAGATTGTCGACCGGCTGGTTGACGTCAGCAGCACGGGTGCGGCCGGCGAGCGGAAAATCGCCGAGCTGCGGCGATCCGACCGAGAGGTAGAAGGCAACCGCCGCGACCGGCAGCCCCAGCAGCGCCAAAACGGTCGAGGACCGGCGCAGTCCGAGATTCACCTGCGCCGGCAAATCACTCTTCCCGTCCGCGGTCGCCAGCAGGCGGCGGCTGATCTCGACGCGCGCGGCTTCCGCCTCCGAAGGGCCTATCAGGCCGGCGGCGACGTCGCGATCGATCTCGGCGAGTTGATCCCGGTAGACCGCAGCTTCGCTGCCGCCAGCCAGCGGCGGCGTGCGACGGCTCAATGGCCAGAGCACGGCAAAGATCGCCGCGACCGTCATCAGCGCGAACACAAACCACAGTGTCATCAAACGGTTCCCGGGCGAAACGGTGCCTACGAAGCAAGCACCGATGCGCCGCTTTACACCACTGGCGGCAAGCCCGGCAATTGACAATTACTTGCAGCGTGTTCAAGCGAAGTGGCACCGGTTCGCGTGAAGAAAACGCCTCAAATCACGAATCCGGAGCTCCGTTCCGATTCCATCGGAACGGGGCTCCGGGATCGCAAACCGCCAAAAGCACGGGTAAAGGCCCGCTCGGCCCTATCCGTTGCGGGTGGACTTCCGCTCCGAGGATTTCCGCTCGTCGGTAACGGCATTTTCGGCCGCCCGGTTCATCAGCGACGCATAATCGTGGCCGAACAGGACCTCGCAGAAGCGCACCGCCGCCTTGACCTGCATTTGCCGGTAGGCGCGCGCCTTGGTGTCACCGCCGCGCAGCGACTGCACCAGCCCCTCGGTGGATTGCTCGACATAATGCTGCAGGTCGGAATAGGTCCGCAGCGTAACTTCGTTGATCGCAAGCTCACTGGCATAGGTGCGGCACACCGCGACGAAATCGATCAGGGCGGCGGTTTCCTCGACCTCCGAAGCATCGATCTTGGGAGCGGCTGCGATATCCTTGTCGGCACGCTGGCGCAGGATACGACGCACCCGGCCGGGCACGCTGTCGATTTCCGACTGCAGCGAATTGGAAATTTCGGCGCGGATCGACGTCAGCTGCTTTCCCCACGACGAATCATTGCGCAGATCGAGTTCGGTGCGCAGCCCGCGCACGCCATCATGGAGGATTTTCAGCTGTTCGCCGACATTGTCGAACTGGCCGCGCCTGATATCCGTGCGAAGGCAGGCCGCCAGGAACGAGAGATCGTGCAGCGCCAGCGTGACGGCAATGCCGAAGGGCGTCGCAGCAACGCGGAGTTCATCGTCGGATGCCGCCATCTTGATGGCGAGGCGGATGATCTGCCAGGGCGCCGCCAGCCGCTGCATGATCAGCGACAGCGCGAACGGCTGCAATTGCGGCGTTTGCAGCGCGGGAACGGTGAGCGCAGTGGTCACCGCGCTGATCTGGGAATCCGTGAAGGCGCGCAACTGGCTCGGAAGCCGGCTGCCCAGCGTTTCCATCGCCTCGCGCGCCCGCAACACCGCCCCGATCGACAACAAATCCTCGACGACGTTGGGCGGGCCGATACGGGAGAGCGAACGCTGCCTGTCGTCGCCCGCTACCGGCGTCGCGACATTGACGATCGCCTCGGCGGCGGCGAACTGGAATTTGCGCGTCTCGGATTCAAGTCCGGACGTCGAGCCAGTCTGCCTGATCTCGGCCAGCGCGTCCTCAAAGGCCCGCGCCTGCTCCGGCGCGCCGTCCCGGGCGAGCCATAGCCAGATCGGCTGTAGCGAGGTGCGCCGGATCTGGCCCAGCCGCATCGGGAAATTGCTCTCGACCAGAAACGGCTCGATCGGACGAAACAGCAGGCGCGCCGGATCGTCGGTTCGCGGCCGGACCTCGTCGTCTTCCTCGGTTCCGCGCACGACCTTGCGCAACTGCTCGAGCACGAGGGTGGCGACGGCAACGTCCTCGCCACGCTCGATCGCGCGCTCGAACCCCCGCATCAGCAGCGCCTGCGCCTGAGGCGGGAGCTGGGCGAGATAGTCCCTCAGCCGCTCGGTCGATGTCTGGCTCATGCGCCCGGTTTGGATGTGCGTGTGTCGCGCGGACGGCAAAGCGCGTCCACAACAATCATAAAAGTGTGCGCGTTAAGAAGTCGTTTAGGAATGATGAAATCAAGGGCTGTTGCCGATCGGAATCGATTGCTCAAACCGCCGGCAGCATCAGCTCGGCCCGTAACCCGCCGATCGGGGCGTCGCCCAGCGTCAGGCTGCCGCCATAGAGGGCCGCCAGATCGACGACGATCGAGAGCCCCAGTCCGGACCCCGGCTTCGATTCATCCAGACGCTGACCTCGCCGCGAGGCCTGCGCACGCTCTTCGGCCGACAGCCCACGGCCGTCGTCATCGACGATGATTCGGAGCCGCGGTCCGGCGTTGGGCTCCCCCCGCGGTTCCACCACCACCTCGATGAAGACCCGCGAAGCGGCCCATTTGCAGGCGTTGTCGACCAGATTGCCGGCCATCTCCTCGAGATCCTGGCGTTCGCCGCGAAACTTCGCCTGCGGATCGGCCTTCACGTCGATCGCGAGGCCGCGATCGCGGTGGATTTTCTCCATGGTCCGCCGCAATGCCTCGATCGCGGGCGCAACCTCGGTGACGGTGCCGATGACGGTGACGCGCGCAGCGATGCGGGCGCGCTCCAGATGATGGGCCAGCTGATCGCGCATCACATCGGCCTGCTCCAGGACCTTGCTGGCAAAGGGATTAATGGGGTGTGCGGCGGCCTCGTTGACGATCACCGACAACGGCGTCTTGATCGCGTGGGCGAGATTGCCGACATGGGTCCGCGCGCGCTCGACGATTTCCCTGTTGGCGTCGATCAGCGCATTGGTCTCGCGCGCCAATGGCGCGATCTCGACCGGGAATTCGCCCTCGAGCCGTTCGGCGCGGCCGGAGCGGATATCGGCGATCGATTCCGAAATGCGCTTGAGCGGTGCAAGGCCGAAGCGGACCTGGAAGATCGTGGTCAGCAGCAGCACGATCCCGAGCGCGGCAAAGGTGCCGCCGAGATAATAATCGAAGCTGCGCGTCTCATCGAAAATCTCACTGGCATCGCCGGCGACGCCGATCAGGAATTTGCCGTCGGCGCCGAGGTCGACCGGGCGCTCCACCATTCGCAAATTCTGCCCTTCGGGGCCATCGACATAGCCGAGGCGAATGCCGGCCGCGGTCAGTTCGGCGCCCTGCTCTTCGAGCTTCGGCAGCTTCTTGTCCCACAGCGAGCGCGACACCCGCGCTTCGGCCTTCTCGCTGTCGGTACGCACAACCTGCCAGTACCAGCCCGACAGCGGCAGCTCGAACAACGGCTCGCCAAGCGACTGGAACGGGTGGTCGGGCGGCTCGTCCGGCGTTGCGACCTCGGCGATCAGGGTGCGCAGATAGAGATTGAGGCGGCGGTCGAATGCGCGCTCGGTCGCATCGCGATAGACCGACGCCAGCACGAACCCGGTGATGACGAGGATCACCACCACCCACGCGGTCGCCGACAGGAACAGCCGTGTGGCGAGCGACGAGCCGCGCATCAGGGCACGATCCCGAACAAGAGAGGCCAGTTTTCGGACAACATCATGCCCGGACAAAAGGCCAAGGGCGCTACTTGTTCAAGCCCCTTGATCACGCGCCGGCAATCACGCGGTCGGCGGCGGCGTCAGGAGATAGCCGAGCCCGCGCACGGTCTGGATGATATCGACGTCGAGCTTCTTGCGGATACGGCCAACGAACACTTCGATGGTGTTGGAATCGCGGTCGAAATCCTGGTCATAGAGATGTTCGACCAGTTCGGTGCGCGACACCACGCGTCCGGTGTGATGCATCAGATAAGCCAGCAACCGGTATTCGTGCGACGTCATCTTGATCGGGTTGCCCGAGACGCTGACCCGGCCGGTGCGGGTATCCAGCGAAACCGGGCCGCAGGTCAGTTCCGACTGGGCATGACCGGTGGAGCGGCGCAGCAGCGCGCGCATCCGCGCCAGCACTTCTTCGAGGTGAAACGGTTTTGCGACATAGTCGTCGGCGCCGGCATCGAAGCCCTGCACCTTGTCGCTCCAGCGGTCGCGTGCGGTCAGGATCAACACCGGCATCGCGCGCCCGTTGCGGCGCCATGCCTCCAGCACCGAGATGCCGTCCATCTTGGGCAGGCCGATGTCGAGGACGACGGCGTCGTAGGGTTCGCTGTCGCCGAGGTAGTGCCCCTCCTCGCCGTCGAACGCGCGATCAACGACATAACCGGCATCCGTCAGCGCGGTCGTCAGCTGACGATTGAGATCCGGGTCATCCTCAACGACGAGCAGGCGCAAGCTAGCCTCCAATGGTGAGCTTCACAAAACCTGCCTCAAGATGAGGCTCACCGGCGTGAACGGGCAATGAACAGGAACTCACCGCCATGTTACTTTTTTGTCATGACGGCCAGCCAACGGCGCGGCGGTAGGTCGCAGTCGAGACTGCCTAACATGGCAAAGCGGATGGCCCAAGAGGGTCCAAAGCAGGCCAAAAGGCCGCAACGGCGCGCACGCGCCTAGCGACTGACCGCTCTCGCTTGATCACGATAAAGTCCCGGCAGCAGCTGCTCCGGAATGACTCAGGTGAGTTCATACCGATTGACGCATTTCCGGCCGTAAAGATGCGGCGGTGCTAATCCAATCGTCCGTCACGGGCGATCGCGCCGGAATCGTCCGGCGCGACCTTTGGTCGTGGGCGCGCTCATTGCGCGGTAAACACCCCTCGCTCAGGTCCGGAAGAAGACGAACCAGATCACGCCCAGGATCAGGACCGCGAGCCCGGTCGAAACCGTCAGAAGCGCCAGCACCGAGGGGCCGGGTTCGGCCTGACGGGCCTCGGTCGGAGTTTCGATAATCTGGCCATGTCGACGCGTTGCCATGGGGGACCTCATTTGCGTAAGTGCCTGTAATGCCAGCTGTTGCCTCGACACCACCTGTCAAAAGCAACGCCTGATCGCAAATGATGTTCCGGCGCGGCGCACCCCGCTTTTTGAGCCCAATTCGTCCAAAACGCCGCAGCCGAGGTGCCGGAACAGGCCGCTCGGACACGGTTAACGCCGTTGGCAGATTCCCTGCCCTACTATGTTTGAAACCGGCCCCCCCGATGGTATTCTTGCCGGTCGTCTGTTGCGTCCTCGGAGTATCCCAATGGCCCCCCGCGCCAACTGGAAAGGCTTCTTGCGCCTTTCGCTCGTGACCTGCCCGGTCGCCCTGTATCCGGCAACGTCGGATACCGAGAAGGTCTCGTTCAACCAGATCAACCGCAAGACCGGCCATCGCATCAAATATGCCAAGGTCGACGCCGACACCGGCGAGGAAGTCGCCAACGAAGACATCATGAAGGGCTACAAGATCGACACCGACACCTACATCGAGGTGTCGAAGGACGAGCTTGACGACATCGCGCTGGAATCGACCCGCACCATCGAGATCGATGAGTTCGTGCCGCGGACCGATATCGACAGCCGCTATCTGATCCGCCCCTATTATCTCGTGCCGGACGGCAAGGTCGGGCATGACGCGTTTGCGGTGATCCGCGAAACCATCCGCGGCATGAACAAGGTCGCGATCGGCCGTGTGGTGCTGACCAACCGCGAACACATCATCGCGCTGGAGCCGCTCGACAACGGCCTGATGGGAACGTTGCTGCGATACCCCTATGAGGTCCGCAGCGAGAAGGACTATTTCGACGACATCCAGGACGTGAAGATCACCAAGGACATGCTGGATCTCGCCAAGCACATCGTCGAGCAGAAATCCGCATCGTTCGAGCCCGAGCAGTTCGAGGATCGCTACGAATCCGCGCTGATCGACCTGATCAACCAGAAGCGCAACGGCCTGAAGACCACAGCGAAGGCGTCGCCCAAATCCGGCGGCAACGTCATCAACCTGATGGATGCGCTGAAGCGCAGCCTCGCCAATGAGAAACAGGCCGCCCCGGCTGCTGCCAAGGAAAACGGCAAGGAAACCGCCAAGGAAACCGCCAAGGCCAAGGGCAAGAAGCCGCGCAAGGCAGCCGCCGGCCAGCGCGAAATGCTGCTACCGATCTCGGGCAGCGGCAAGCGCGCCGCCAAAGAGACGGTCAAGGAAGCGCCGAAGAAGGCCGAGAAGCCGGTGCGTGCGCCCGCGCGTACCAAGAAGGCCGGCTGATCGGGCGGGGCCCGCCCGGCGAATAGCGCGCGATGCCCTGGTCGACGCCGTTCGATGAGCCGATCGCCCTGCGCGGCGGCCGCACCGTCACGACGCTGCAGCAGGCCGCTGACTACATCATGAAATTGCCGGAAGCCGAACAGCACGAACCGCGCTGGCAAAC